>Ga0213917_1000208_pt1 | contig 11342 bp, 15 predicted proteins | sample McNCre117MG_FD_161051 | JGI IMG/M metagenome (GOLD analysis project Ga0213917, IMG submission 161051) | Freshwater microbial communities from McNutts Creek, Athens, Georgia, United States - 1-17 MG | ecosystem: Environmental > Aquatic > Freshwater > Creek | place: USA: Georgia | collected... | reverse complement strand
GGTGTTCTCATTCATGTTCACTGCCACCCACGGGTCTACTGCTGGTTCTGCAAACGGGACATTGGGATACTTCACGGCGGTCGTTGACCAATTCGCGCCGATGAAGGTCCTGAGACTTGCCCATGCGGTAGCGAATCCCACTAGAAGCCCTCCTCTGCCACGAGGCGGGCAAAGATGGCATCAGCCTGCTGCTCCACGCGCTGGACTGCATTCGTTGCGACTAATCGTGCGGCCTGGTGCCGTGTCCCATACTCAATGAACTGAGCATAGTTGGCACCGCACGCGACATAGACCGGCGCAAACGGGTCATCCGGAAATGAGGAGGAGAATAAGGCATCACCGGACACTGCGCCGCCTGGATTAGCAATGTCCTGAGCAGGTTCTGGCGCGATATGCCACGCCGCCCGTGAGAAGCCTGTGTCCACCGGCCAGTTGTCCTTGATTTCTCCCTCAAGACTAATAGCTATCGTATTGCGAAATGACGCGATGAGCTTCGGAACAGCTTGATTTAAGCCGTCAATTTCTCGGTGAAATTCTCGCACTGCATCAGTGTTAGTTGGCATCGACTTCAACCCTCAGGAGCCAGGCTGGTGCTGTCGCCAATGGCCGCACATCTTTAATCGTGTAGGTTGCCCCACTTGATGCTTGGAGTTTGTCATCTGGTCGCGGGTCCGCTCCCATTGCCATATCCGACCAGTACAGCAGCACTTCTTTATCTCCTGCTAAGATATTTTTCCCGTCAATCCGTGATGCCTTGACGTTGTAAATGATCCCTCGTAATCCCAGCACTGGCGCAGGCTCGGTAACGGTTCCCGTCGTTGTGTTGTATGACCCCGTGGTTGCGGGAATAAGTGCAATTGCCTCACTCCAATCCGTGAGCATGTTGAGATCAGCAACAAGGTGTTCACTGAGAAATCCACGGTAGTTCATGCGGTTCGATTATTCAGGTCATTCAGCAAGGTGCTCTGCGGGGCTGCATCAAACTGACCACGATAAAATAGCGGCGGGACGCGGTCCGTATCAGCGTTGTTAGTCTCGACATCAGAAATAGAAAGACCTCCTGCATACGGAGCTACCCCCACAATCTGTGCGGACTCTCCCCCGCCTCGTGTCTGTAAATCCTTCGCCAACGTGGCAAACTGCGCTTGTCGCTGTGAGAGATTTACCCGCACATCCCCGATAGCGTGATCAACCAAGCGCGCAAACTTTGCAGCAAGGGCTTTTGCTGTCATTGCTGCGGCAAGGTAGACATTGGACTCTTGCCCGGCGAAGAAATTTATTTCTTCATCACTCAAAAGCCAGTCTGCACTGTCAGTATCCCCCACGAGCAAGCGGATTTTATCCTTACTGGTTGTGAGGGCAGTGTTGTACGTGTTTGCCATACTATCGGATCACTTTGTATTTCCAGCTTCCCGAGGCGAGGTTCAACGTGCCACCGGATTCATTTTGTACCCGAACGACAATGGTATTCGCCGCCGAGACATATGCCGTCACAGTGATGCCTTGCAGATCATACGGAGCAGCAATCATCACAAAGTCACCGAGTGCCGCTCCTGTGACGGTTACCGATGACGAGGTTTCCCCTGCCCCATCAACCAAGTTGGAGGGGTCGTAGGTGAAACTGCCCTGCGCGACAACGGTTAGCGTGCCATTGCCAGCCCGGACTTTCCCACGAGTGGTAAGCAAACTCATTGTTGTGCTCCTTGTTGTCTCCGTCCGCGTTGGGACGCTGGTTCCGTTGCTTCAGGAGCAACCTCTATCACTTCTTGTATATATCGTTGACGCTTGAGCGCGTGCACGTTCTGCACGGGCCACGTGCTCACGTCAACAACCACTCCCCGTGGTAAGAGTTTCCCCTCTCCAATAGGAAGTGGCTTGAGTATTTGGTATCGCATATAACACTTTGTTAGGCAACGGCTGCACTGAAAAAATAACCCAAATCAGTGGCACTGACCTTGTTATCCCATGCCATCTGAATTTCCAGCCGATCACTTTCCAGGTGCGGCATGGGGATATTTTTGATCGCTGCATTTAAGCCCATGCCGTGAGAGACGCCAGACCACATAAAGGTGTACCCTGCTGAAGGAGTATCGATCGATGGGGACGGAGCAGCGTAGCAGAGCAACGCATTTTTCCCTTGCACGAAATCGTAGGCCCCGGTTGCGCCTTCATTGTTTGTGGCTTTGACCGCGTTGCAGACCAGCACTTCGTCAATGCGGAGTAACGCGGCTAATGCCTGTGTGGTCATCATTTTGTTGTCGGTCACCTTTAAGCGGTCAATCAGGTCAGGGTGATCTTGCAAAATGTTCCACACGTCATATCCCAGCACGAGCTTGTTTGGTGTGAAGCCTGTGTTGATTTTGATCGTCCGAATGCCGGCACGCAGGTCAGTGAGTGGCGTGCTTGAGGTGTAGTCTGACCATTTGACAAAGTCGGTCGTGCCCACTTTATCAGTCGCCCACACACTGGTAGTGAAGTAGTCAGAGGTCCACTGCACTTCTTGTTTGATGAGCGCCATTTGCGTGAGGTACTGCGTAGCGTTCACATCCGGGTCATTGGGGGGCTGAGAGTTGGCACGAACCTGGTCCGAGATGTCTTTGTGGAGAGCGAACACATCACACAGATAACTGTCCGTGCTTTCCGTGTACCCGGAGCCAGCGGACTCGGTCGATGGAGCGCGACGTTCCATCTGGTCACGGAGAAATGAGTTCTTGTCGAAGAGAAAGTATTTCCCTGATTGTCGATCAACCGGAACAACCGGGAACACTTTCGTTGCAATATAATCGGTCTGGTTCTGAAGATACGCAATTGCGATATTGGACAGAATCGCATCAATATAGACTTGGGAGCTTGTGGGTTGCGGCATGTTGTCTGGTCCTCATGTCGCACCTCCGAAATGCTTAGCCGAGCAAAAGTTCTTTGCGGGAAGCGAAGGCTCGGAGTATCTTCGCGTGTCGGCGGCCAACCTATCCCGCAAAAAGCACGAAATGTTACGCAGCGCGTGAAATATTCGCGCAGTTAATCACTGCAGAGAGCACGTCGTTATTCGCACCCGAGGCAAGCACTACCTGTCCACAGATGTAGTTTGTCGTGTCGGTGCCCGGTACCTTTGCTGCTGCTTTTCCGGCTGAATCGGTGCCGATCAGTGCCCCAACCGCGATTGATGCACTGGCGACTACCTTTGACACCCCTAAGTAGGCAACCACGGCGTCTTTCCCGCTTGTTGGCGCATTCTGCAGAACGCCGATGGGCTTGTCTGTTGCGCCGGAACACACGTCAACCGTGCGTGTCCCGCTCATTTTGACAAAGTAGAACTGCTTGCCTGAGAGATCAGCGCTCGCAGAGAGACCAGGAATACAGTGTAAATCCGCTTCAAATGCCATGAGTCATTTCTCCTCTTCGTCTTACGCAGCCTGTCGGCGTTCCGCTTTGTATTGTTGCGCAAGTTTCGTGTCGGACTTCAGCACGAACGCGATGCCGTCCGCTTTGGTCTTCACCGTCCCTGCCTTCACGAGTTCCTCAGCGCGTGCATTGATGGCCCCTTCTGCGCTGCGATTTGCATCAGGTGCCGGTGTGAAGCCCGCCTCTTTGAATAGGTTGCCTTCCTTAATCTGGGTGCTGGCAGCCTTGAGGGCGGTGTAGAGTGCAGCAGCTTCTTCTTTACTGAGGGCGATCTCCTTTTCAGTCTTCCAAATAATCGCACTCTTCATGATCGTTTCGCCTTGAATGAATGCGAGGTCTGTTTCCACGCGCTTGGCAATCTCGGTCTTCTCGCGCTTCTCTTGTTCGGCTTTGGCAATCACTTCCGCCTCTTCAGCGCGTTTCTGCGCCTTCTCGGCTTCCGCTTTGGCGACGGCAGAATCAGCAAGGGCTTTCTCGACCATTTGGCGAGCCTCTGGGGTCAAACTCTTCAACACGTCTTCGACCACTACCGGCTCTTCGGCCTTCGCCATTGGCTTCTCTTTTGGATCTGTCATATCTCCTCCATCTGGATTCCCCGGCATGTAGTTCGGGTCTTGCTCGGTGATCATGCCGTGCAGTTTGCTGTGAATATCCTTGAGTTGTTTCATCCGATCAGCGCTAATTTTTCGTCCGGCTTTTTCCATATCGTTTCCACTCTGAAATTCCGCGAACGTGTCTTTGACGGCAGTCACAAACTGATCAAGTGATTGTGAGAGCATGGCAACGCGATCCACTGTGCTGTCATCGGAAATCGAATCGACCGACTCTTGAAATGCGCAAAACGCCTCGTTGAACTCCTCAAGGAGTTCATCCATCTCATGCTCTTGGTTGATCTGATCGAAGGTTTGCGCGGGTTGGTGTTCACCTTCGTCATCGTTACTGCCGCCCATCGGCATCATCATCGGCATGTCTTTTTTCATGGAGTCTTTCCCGGCTTCGCCCACGCCGTGTTCTTTGGCTGCTGCGTCAAGCTTGGCCTTGGCTTTGGCCTTGGCCTCTTCGGAGAGGTTTGATTGGGGAAGCCGTGCCAGTGCATTTCTCAGATGTGGCAAATCAACCGTTCCGTCTGCATTTCGGTACACGAGATGCCGCAGTGAACGGGGGACGGTCTTGCCATCTGCGTCTTTCTTTCCCCCCGGCTCGATGTACGCAAAAGACGAGTCGGGTAAATTATTCTGCTCAGCTTGTGTCCATGCGGCTTTCTCAACCTCAGCCTCATCAGCTACTTGCTCAATGTCCTCTGAGGACCAGCCAAGCTTTTTGCCAACAGCAGCGAGGAGGGAGCGGAGACGGGAGGTGGTCTCCGGGGAGGAGGAAGAGCTGTTAGGAGACTCAACTGGTCCGTCAGAGCTGTCGCGTTTGAAGAGCATGACACGTGCGCGTTTATTTGCGGGCATGTCCACTAATGACCCTTCATTCACTTCTAAATCTGTCAGGCGATTAGCCATCTGCTAGCCTCCGACCCGTACCGCCGATACTAAAGGCTGCATATTCGCCACTCCGTATCTTCTTCCACACGTCCGGGTCATCGATGCGGTATCCCGTCCACCATGCGCATTCAGGGAGCACTCCGTCAGGAATGCCGAGTAGTCGCTGCTTTTCTTTGGTAATGATGAAGCTCTCTACCAATCTTCCCACGCCGATCCGCTTATGCATTTCGCCCGCTGTACGGCTGAAGAGAACGTGTTGATAGGCGGCCTTTTCGAGGTCTGCGGGAAGGATGTAATCACCTTGTGAGTCAATGATGAGCTGCCCGTTTTCGTCGGTGGAAACGGACAGAAAGCCGAAGACGAGCTGTTGCTCATCGTCTAGCTTTTTAATCTCAAACTCTTGTGACCAGTTTTCCATATCCAGAAACGCAAAAAGGCCGCGCCAAGAGGGGGCACCTCTCAACGCGGCCTTCAAACTTTCGCCGCTTCACCTGACACCCAGTGTGTCAGTGGTACTCAGTACAGTACCTATGTTTATCTATAATAGCGGATTGTTAGTACAATTCAACATTCTTAGAGGATTTTTCAGTGCAATGTTCTAGGAGGTGGCTTTGGGCCTTTCGTCGCTTCAAGACTGCTTGGGCTGAGACTCGCTCCCTCTACGCATGAAAAAGCACTGCAGTGCTTGGCAAATTCGTTGTGTTTCCCCGTTATGTAGCTGTTGTGTAGTACCTGCAAGACTGCATACACTGCGCCAGGCCCCGCAGATTCAAACTCTTCTACGAACTGCAAGAGCCGTTCTTCAGTCTTTTGGTTCATGGTTTTTCCTCTCTCTCCGTGAGAAATCAGGCTGTACGATGACGTCCATTCCATTCTGCTCAATGCGCACCACAAACCGCACGGACTTTAAGCCGCGCACGTTCAAGGTCGCAAAGTGGTACGAGACTTCTTCGGTGAGGGCGTCTAGGATGCGTTTGGCTTGGGTCATCTAGTTTCCATGCCTCTTCGTCCACAGCGTCCGCTCATCACCTGATGTCAGCATGCCACCAAGTTGCTGCTGTTGTAGGTACTCTCGCGTGAGCTGTAACGACTCATTCGCACTTTTCTGCAGCTCAGCAATGCGTTGCTCTTGGTGCAGTTTTGAGGCGAGCACACCAAACGAGAGGGCGGAGAATGTCGAGAAGAAGAATAATCCCCAGGCAAACCCAGCAGCAACAGACAATGCCACAGAAGCGAGGATCAGCCAGAGAGCAGCGTATGCGTTGGCGGTTTGAATGCGCATTAGTTAGAGTCCTTTTTGGAAGAGAAGAGGAAACTGACATCAAACTTGCTCGGCTTGTTCAATTCGTTGAACAGCTTAACGAGCCCATTCTCCGCTTGAGGTTTTGAAGGGGGGAAAGTCAACTTATACACTGGAAATAGTGTACCTGCTGTGGCTGTGTTTATTGGGTCACCATCACGGTAGATGTTCGTAATACGGGCGCTTATGGGGATCTCAAAGAAGGACGGACAAGGTCTCAACGTTCGCGCTTCTTGTTCTCGTCGCCCTAAGTCACGGCCAGTTTGGAGGGCGTTAGCAAACCAGGCAGTCATCAGCCCTTCATCTCCGCCGTGCACTTTGCAGAACTCTTTTGCCCAGACTCGTGGCTCTTCTGATGGAATTGGAGTTGGATTCGTGTCGAGTGCAGGGTTACGGCTCCAATGCTTCGTGGGGGAATCAAGTTGCATCTGGGTTGAGGGTTCAGGTTCATATTTCTCGAATTTGCCCCACTTAGGCCCCCAGGTGATCTTGACTCGCGTGCTCTCTTGTCCAGTCTTTTCGTTCAGTGCATAAACGGTGAAGTTTAATCCCTGGATACTCTTCTGCAACCAGCTAACGGGAACCTCTATCATGACAAAGATTCCTTGCTGAATAACTGTAAGTGAGCATCGGTGCGTAACCCACGACTCACAGTTTACATGCGCCGCGCCAAATCCTTCAAAAATGAGGTCCGTGGCGTCCTCTGGCGCATCAGCTATCAGGGTAACAACGTATACATCTTTATCGCATCTATATCTGGAACCCGCAACCCGAAAATTCGTCGGCTCTTTCAGATCACCTGCTGGTACCGTATCGCCAGGTTCTTTCGTATCCATCGAATACAGCCGCGTGAGTTGCTCAGAGAAGCTCATCTGCCGAGACTCTTCAGTCAACCACCCCTTCGTCCGCATGCGGCTATAAAATGAACTCGGTGTCTGCCCGATGATTTCGTCGAAAGGAATTCTCACGTCACCATTGCGGAAATGGCCGTCGTACTCGCTGAATCCTAATGCCTTGAGCATGTCTTGAACGGATGCGTATTTGGTAGGGTTACATTGGCTCATGGGGTTCTTCCTTTGCCTGCACTGGCATCAAACTGTTGGAGATGCGGATCACATTCACTTCCTGATTTTGATTCCCTTGGAGCATCGTCAGAAGATCACTAGGTGTTTGGTTGATCTCAACAATGAGGTGTTCTCCCTTTTCGTTCTGAAGTTTCGTGAAGCCTTCGCCTTCCCACGCGACGACAAACCGCCCTATCGGTTGGCCTTCAATGGCAACGTCGTAGGCTTTGTAGGGAGAAAGAATGGCTTTGAGCATATCAATTCTTGACCGGGTTTGTTCGAGCTTCCATTTCAGATGGTGGCGTTAAATGCAGTGTTCCAATCAGCCAGCCTGCTGCGTGCCGGATGCCATCAGGGCTTTTTGAAAAAGGAGTAGTGAGGAAACTCGGCCAGAGTTTTGAAAACAGTCGTGGCGTATCGACTTGTACGACTGAGATGGAGGACTCATTGACCTTCACGAGGTAATACCGGTCAGCCATTGAGATAAGTGTAAATAACTGTGGGTTATTTGTAAACTAGAAGACTGTTGCTTCAGAGCACCTGCATAGAACGTGAGCCCCAGGGTGTTTTATTCGTCTTCCGTCCCCAGCAATGAAGTCTTCCTTCATCCCTACAACCTGTCCGCGCATTGGTGCGCAAACCTTCGGACAGGCATTCGCCGCAGGTATCCATTTTCTCTTCACTGATCGTGGGAGTTGTCCAAGATCGTAGGCTGTGTCCATTGCTATGTATCGCGCTGCACTGACGCTGTTGATAGCTTCAGTTCTTGCTATAGTTTCAGCCCTATCTCGTAGTTGCTTTGCAGCATGTCGTTCAACCTTGCGCTCAATTCCCTTTTCTCCTGCTGCTTCCAATCGTGTTCGATAGTTTTGCACTGCTTTAGCGCGTTGCGTATTCAGCCCAATCACCTGCCGAATATCCCGTGCAATCACTCTCGGGTTGTTCCCTGCCTGGAGCCCATCAGCAATGATTGTTCGCAATGCCTCTCGGGTTGTGTCGCCGATTTCTACCACTAACTTTGATGAGTACCGCCGTGCCCAGGCAACCGCACGAGGATTGACGCGGACAATGTCAACCTGCACTCGTCGCGTTGCCAGGTTCGCTAACGTGATTTCCACAGCGCGAATCGCTAAGGCGGTGATCTCTGGGGAGACGGTTAAGAACAGTGCGGGAAAGTCTTGGATATTGAGAATAAATAAGGCCCTGTTCAGGTCTCCGCGTTGCAATGCGTCTACCAATTCTTGCTCATCATAATCTGTGAGCTTGTCTGCTGCCTCACGGAACCGTCGCCTGATTTTGGGGTCAGCGAGATCGGCAGCGCGGTGCAATGCTTGTGTCAGCTTGTCGTTGTTGCTCGTTTCCTTGGCGATGGAAACGAGCACGGGTTGTGGTGAGGAAAGGCGAGGGAAGAGCCACATAACGCCCTCGCCCTATTCCTCAACCCGATCCATCTGTTCCTTCTGCGGGAACCCAATCTGTGAGGCCATCCAGCCGACCACATCCGGGACTTGTCCGGCGACGTCAAACCCTGCACCAGCAAGGCTCTGTAATAGCATCAACTGCGTTCAGGTCAGCTTTCTGTACTCGTCCGTGCTTCAGTTTCGGTGCTCGCTCTAGGGGCAAACCATTCAGCGATAACAGTTTCGGAATGACCTTGGTGTTCACCACTTCGGCTATCTCGTCCAACATTCCCTCGACACCGAACCCGAAGATTTCCGTGATGTTGCCTGCTAGTGCTTGCGTACCGATGCGCTCAAGGCCAAAGAAAATCCACTGACCGATAATCACGAGGGCAATATCGTGCTGATACCGACGAATGATGGTATCGGTGTCAAATGCCTTTGTCCCGCCAGAGCGTAGGAGTTCAATTTCGTAGCGTCGATTCCCGCTCGCGTCCCGATCTTCTGGAAACACGATACCAGCTTGCTCGTTGTTTCGGATGTTTGTCACCAGTTGTCTGAATTGTCCGTACACCACGGCGTTTGCCGGGTCATTGATAATGGAGACTGGAACACGGACAACGGGCAGTCCAGCGAGATCGCGCTCGACGCCGATGGCCTCATAGTTCTTTATCCCAGTCAGGTAGACCCATGACGGGTAGGCATTTCTCAGTAAAGGTCTGCCTTCCGGGTTACTCTTCCCCCCGCGAAAAATGTAGTGCGCGAGCTTTTCGTAAGGGATTGGATGGAGGATATAATCTGGTGGCCCCTGCTGCTCCAGTGCGAAAACATCTCCGACACTGTTCATCTGCCATCGGTAAGCTGTCTCTGGGGGACGGAGTGATAGACGTCGAATGCCAACCTTGTTGTCGGTAAATTTGCTCCGTCGTAGTGGGTCATCGACATATCCTCCGCGCAGTTTGTAACAAATCTCATGCGGTGAAAACCCGTAGCTCAGGAAGTTATCTGCTGCCACCACGACGTGTTGGTTCCACGCCTCTTCCATATCTTCGAACAGGACTGAGGATATAAACTCGGCAGTGTCTACGTCTGCCGGATTGTTCGCATCAAATGCGACGATTTGATTGTCGGTCTTGCGCATCATCTGCTCGATCACAAAGAGTAATGCGCCAGCAACCTCACTGTTCTCACGGAATTCCTTGAGCTTCTTATACTTCTTGACGCCTTGTAAATCCCGGAGAATGTCCTCATATATCTGTCCGCCCCATTGTTTAAGGCCGGAGACGCCTAGCTCAGCAAAGTGGTCGTATTTGACAAGTTGCGGCGTCGGGGCAGGAGGAGGGACAGCAGCTTTGGTGATGGTACGACGTGCCATGATCAAAATTTCCATTCATTGCGTTTGGTGAGACCGTCGAGGGAGGGGGCGACGATCGCAACAAACTGCTTCACAAACCAACATAGCGTCTGACTGAGACAGTCAACCTGATCATCGTGAGCAGAATAGGGGAATGATGATACTTCCGTCTCAAAATCCAACAACCATGAAGCGCTTTCGGGGAGCCATACTCTCCCAGACTCAATGGTCGGACTTTCCACACTCATCCGAGTAATCTTATCAGCTTCCGGCTGAATGGGAATAACCGGAAGTTTTGTTTCTAATTGCAGGTCTTGAATGAGGCTCTGACCGCTTGATTTGTCTTCTATCAAAATGGCCTTCGGATTCCACTTCTCCGCAAGACTTTTCGCCGCTCTCTTCCCTTCTGGATATTCCATGCGATTTACGTAGCAATCTAGTAAATAGTACCCTTCTTTCGTTTCCGCCCACGTCTGACAACACCACGGGTCATTCAATTGTTTTGCTTTATTCGCGGTATCCCACGACTGGATGATGCGAATGGGATTTGCTGGTGCAGTTGAGTATCGTTTGAACCAGGATAATTTGATTAATCCGCCACCTAGGGGAGCAGGTCGTTGCTGGAGCTGACTCGCAGTCCCATAACTGCCAAGCTGCTGTTTAAGTCGTTCGACCTCTCCTACCCCAAATCGCTCAGGCCAAAGTAGCTCCCCATCTTGTGTCCGTGGATCAGACCAACCAATGCACGTCATATACGTTGTCGGCTCGTATTCCATAGGGAGATTCAGGAGTTCATAGCCGCCTTGCTTCAACACGTGGCCTACAAGGTCTTCTTCATGAAGACGTTGCTGGACAATTACCCGCACTCCTGTCTTGGGATTATTTAAACGAGTAGACATGGCCTCATCCCACCAGGTCAGTGCTGCCTCTCTCCGTGCTTGGCTGTGAGCGTCTATGGCTTGGATTGGGTCATCACAACATACTGCGTCCCCACCTTCACCTGTCACGCTCCCACCAACAGAGGTAGCAATGCGGTAGCCGCTCTTGTTATTCTCAAAACGAATCTTTGCATTTTGGTCGCCCGTAAGTTGATACCGCTCTCCCCAGCGCCATTGATACCAAGGAGATTCAATAATGCGGCGGCACTTCAGCGAATCTCTAATGCTTAGGCTCCCTGCATAACTCGCAAATAACCAGCGCCACTCTGGATAGGCAATCCATACCCAGGTCGGCCAAAAAACAGCAACACATAGACTTTTCGCGCAACGGGGGGGAATTGTAATGGCGAGATTGCGAATCTCTCTCTTTGTGACCGCTTCGAGATGATCGGCA
>Ga0213917_1000207_pt1 | contig 11344 bp, 11 predicted proteins | sample McNCre117MG_FD_161051 | JGI IMG/M metagenome (GOLD analysis project Ga0213917, IMG submission 161051) | Freshwater microbial communities from McNutts Creek, Athens, Georgia, United States - 1-17 MG | ecosystem: Environmental > Aquatic > Freshwater > Creek | place: USA: Georgia | collected... | reverse complement strand
TTATTTTTTTTTTTTTTTTTTGTCGGGAATAAATAAAAAACTTTTTTTCATTTTCCAATGGTGTTCTTTTCTTGTCACCATTGTTCTTACGTGTGCAGAGACATCATACAACATTATATTGAGGTTCACTTCAAACGCTGCTACATCCACTGTCTAAATTGTGAAGAGGTTGTGCGATCTGCATACGACAAAGACGAACGCAGGTTTTTCTTCACAGACGCAGACTACCAAAATCATTGCGACTCTCATATGCCTTACATACCAAACGCTGAGATAATAGAGCAATCCAGCTAAACATGTCTTTTGTTATTTTAAAACACGGGTGTTTACCTGGTGAAATATCACCAGAGCTATTGAACATAGTTTCTGAAGAAAAGAAAAAAATAAACCAAGAAGAAATCAAAGAAATTAACAGGAGAACGGTGGACGCCTTCTGGAGCGACTGGGCAAGGGCTGATGATAACTTCCATATCAAGCGCACCCGGTTATATGTGGTCAGCGTCCTTCACGACATGGTCTCCCGCTTCAGGACTCTGGTTACAACTGCAATTCGTGAGACCTCCTACTTCGTAAGCAAAAATAGTTCCCATGTTTGTATGAGTTATCTACTAGAAATTTATGCTTCAGATGACAGCTTGTGTATCAACCGATTAGAACTAGGTACGCATAGAATTATCTTACCGGCATCGGCAATAGGAGCCCTAGAATACGGTGGAGGTACTGCTACAGCTCCGGGCGGTTCTGACGTGAAGTAACTTTGTTCATATTTTTTCTGCATGAAAAGACCTACAATCGTATCTTTTCTTTCAAATTCAGATTTATTCTCTACCTCGGTAGGAGTTTTACGTTTTCTTTGTGGAAATAAATGAGACATTTTTGATTGTGAGCTACTACTGGTTGTTCGGGTTGGGGTTTGCCACATCGGTGTCGACGGTGCCTTGGATGGGTTGAAGGGGAATGAGGGTGCTGGGCATGTTGGTAGCCGAATTGAATGGGTTGAAGAGACAGTACCCAAATTTGGAGGGACCGCACTTGGTCCAAGTGATAGTGAGATTAGCACCTGCGGCATGCGCAGCTTGAGGCGGAGGTAGGAAACACTGCACGACCATGTAACCACGTCCCTTTTCCAATACAAACGGGACGTTAGGCTGGGTCCAGATTGAGGCACCAGGATTAGCCAAAGCACGGGTCAAAGCAGCTCCGTTGTTGATAAGAATGTCTGAGCGCATACCGGCACCAGGACGGTTACCATCTAAGGGGCCAAACGTATTTGCAGCAGCACTGTTACCCACAGCTTTCAAAAAAGGACCAGTGTTGAAGTCGGCCGCCGTTTTTCCATACGCTCCAGTGCGTCCAACCGGATAGCAAAATGGATTGGACATTTCCAAAATACTGTAAGCATTGTAGATCGTAGTTGGTTCAGCTACCTGAGCACTGTTGAACTGATTGGCTGCACCAATTTGCACATCGACAATACCAACACGTGAATAAGGCACTGCTGGAAGGTTAATTGCAGCTGTTGGTTGTTGACCTGGGTTAGCGCCTCCACTTGCTTCATTGCTAACAAGAAGAGTAGTCGATTGGAGTCCAGCTTGAGATGCGATCGCAACACCGGCAACACCGGCAACACCAGCATTTTGAAGATCGCTAGGTGAGTAGTTTCCATCGAAACTGGAAAAATTTCCTTGATTGTTGATGCTAACAACACCAAAAACCACAATCGTATTTTCGGTAATGTTAGGATTGACTATAGTGAGTTTTTGGCTATAGCAACCTTTGAGTGGATGAAAAGCATACGCATCGTAGTTGGCAATGCCTGCTGCTTGCAAGTCAGCTGCAGGTAAAGCAGCTGTTGTCAGATTGCAACATGATGCCATTTGAATGAGATTATCAGTATCAGGTTCCAACTCGAAGTAGCCAAAATCTGACTGCAGTGGTTCATAGCGTTCACCATCACGCGAACTGTTACAATCCACCGGTTTGAGAAAGTTGCTAGAAAAACTAGCAGCTTGATAGTTGGCACCTTTTCCTCCGCTGACGAACGCTGGGTTGAGAGTCATTTTTTTTCAGATGTGAGTAGAGAGAAAAATGAAAAATGACCAAATGAAAAATGATTTCTTTTTTACTGAGTGACTTTTTTTTCAGCCAACATTTGTTGGAATTCTGGGGATTCCACGACTTCACCCGATGGAAGTTCAACCAAATAACCAGTTCCAATAAGTAGAGCGTTTTCAATCACTTGGTCTTCCATCTTACTTAGGTCAGCGTTCTGCTGGCCATAGAAGAAATGTTTCAGCGAGAGTTCTTGGTTGAGTCCGTACTTGGTGCTGACCGAGGTCTTCATGTCGTCGGCGACGAATTCTTTTTTTTTTTCATCATAGACTTGATGCAGAACGTCGGGCTTAAAAATCTTAGTCACCGGATCGTAGTGTCCGTGGATACATGCCGGCAGTGGAGCCAGTAGACTTTTTAGGACTTCACCACACTCGTTTTCCGAAGCAGCAGACAGTGGTTCTAGAGGAGCAGGCTCAGGGCTGGGCACCTTGATTTCGTCTTCGTCCATTTTTTTGTTAACCGGAAAAAGTCAGTTGGAGAATGATGCTCCACTCGGAGCCGTGCAAATTCAAAATGTCTCCTTTCCAGTCAGTAATAGCCACATCCATACGATCGAGACTTCCCATTTCCACAGGCAAATCCAAATTGGGTGGCGTGTAGCAGGTTAGAGACATGAACTGAGGATTTAGCGGTACCTGTACCGCAACATTTGTCATTCGAGGGGCAACGTCGGAAGATGAGTCAGCAGAGGAGATACTACCACGCCCGTTCAAAAATCCCAAATTAACGAGGAAATAATCGTGGATACTAGTTTCCATTACCAAAGATGAGACTTGTGTGGTAGCAGCAGTTATGAACGGAACCATGCTGATGTTAGCCAGAGGAGCAGTGTTGAGTGCACGGGTGGCTTCATAACTCCGTGGCCAAAAGCCAAGGATTTGCAGGATAGGAATAGAGTCAGGGTAGGTAAAAGGATTTCCTATCACAAAAGGATCAGGTGTTGCGTTAACCATGCTGCAAGTACCATCACGCATCTGAGTCGCTGTTTGTGTGACAGACATGGCGGCGATAGCTGCAGTAAGCACAGCGTTGATTGAAGCTAGGTTGTCATAATGTCCTGGAGGAAAATTGACTCGTTGCATAGCACCACCGGCAATAGACAAGTAAAGGTTCACATTTCCTTCAATATTATAGAAGGAGTTGGTGTAGATCACTTGCAAAACCTTACACCCAACAATTTTACGTCCACGATTTACTTGTGGTGAACAAAAAAAGTGACTTGTATTAGGCTGTGAGCCACGAAGACGAGAATCAATAACCAAGGTGGATGTCATTCCAGAAGAAAGGAAAAAAAGATAAATGAATAATGTTTACTCGCGAATTTCAATGTTGAAATTTGGTCGGATCACAATCACGCGAGTGAACTCCAACATCGAGATCACATTGATTGCATCTTGTCCTGCCCAAGCGTAGCGAGTTTGCTTAGGAAGACCGCCCTGAACTGTGCCCGTTGGGTTGCGGGTTTGGTTGATTTTGATCAACTGATTTTGTGTGTCGTTGCGAGTGCTGTTTGAAGTGGGAATGCGGGTCAAGGTCTGCGAAGTAGCAGGGTAGCGAACCAAGTACAGTTCGAGGTTGTGACCGTTGTTGGTGTTGACACCAGAAATGATAGCATCAGGAGACGCCATGAGAGAGGTTCCAATCAGGAATTGTGACGGCAGAGCGTTTGAATCGGGGTAGTAGCACTGAGACACGGATGTACTGGTGACACCGTTGTTCACTTGAGTTGCTGCACCCGCTACACCATTGAATTTGGGGTAGGCAAAACTGGATCCGATGGCCTTGCGTACCGATGAGGCAGGGTACTGACTGCGGGCACGGGCGTAGTTTGCGGCTTTGTCGGCCTCGATGTACATACGCAAGTGATTTGAGACTGGGTCTCGAGGGTAGTAAACAGTACCCAGACGGTACTGATACTGCTGCAGGCCAAAATGCTCACTCTTGAACGAGTCTTCCGTGGCGTTCAGCTGCAAGTTGTGCTGAAATTTAGTGAACACACGCATAGCGTTGGCCACAGCCTTGTTGATACGTTGGGTGTAGTTTTGCCCGTTGAAACCGTCGCTCTGCACCTCATGGGTAGTGAACCAATAGGGCATACCGTCCTTGTCCATGATGGTCTTTTTCATAGCCAGATCGAAAACAGGCTCCATCTGAACCATGTCTGCTACAAATTGGAGATTCTTGATGGTGTAGGCCAACTGGATGGTAGCAGCACCAGCATCAACCTTTCCGTTGCTAGGAATCACTCGTCCCACAGCGTCTTGCATGACCTTTTGTGCCGTACTTACTGCAGCTGTAGGGACACGAGAAACACCGTCGCTGCTGGTCCAGTCGGCAGCGTTGAGGGAGTAGTTGAGTTGTTGATTGAAAGCTACCTGTGGCGACTCAAAGTCCCAGAACAATTGAATCTGAGAGAGGTACTTCAGAGGAAAGTACTTAGGATTGCTCAAAAGACCAGAAGCACTCATTTGGAAGGCTACCTTAACACCATCAATGCTTTTACCCATGTCGTTTGGCACGTTAGTGACCAGAGCTTTTGCCTCAGTACCGCTAAGACAATTACCGCGCAGTTGGAGACGATCAAGAGCCTGACTACTACCACGTGATCCGTGTAGCCATGCTTCCTTGGAGGCGACGTGGTTGTAGAGTCGGATTTCTTCCAGAGTGGTCTTACCGTAGCTTTCCACGCGAAAGTTGCGGAACAAATCTTGCACACCGTTCTGTAGGATAGGACGGATGGACTCGTAGGTGTACTGACCCAGAGGATTTTGTGCTGATGCGCCAGAGATTTCCAGAGCCACTTCACACTGAAAGTAACTACTCTCTAGATCAATGACCATGTCGTTGGAAAACAGAGACATTTTAGCTTGTGCCGTTCCTCCCATTCCTACACTGTAGGAGGTCTGGTCGGAATTAAACACAGCCGTAACACGACGAGTCACTGCCGGCACATCACCTAGAGGAAAGGTGTAGGCAATTTTGCCGGCAATGTCTCGTTTGTACTTGGGATCAATATACTGAGTCATGATTTATTGTTGTTTTTTTTCTTCCACCAAGGATTTTTCGTTTTGCTCCTTGACTTTTTGGCGAATGGATCGTTGCAGTTGATCACTCCGCAAAAAACTTTTTTTACGTCTGATCACTTTTTTGTAGAGTCGCCCTTTGGGATTTGAAGTGTCAATGTCTGAGTATCGCAGACCCTCTTCATCGGAAATTAGAGCCATAGCTTTGGCAGTGCACTTGTATTCAGGGGTCCAAGTGTCAGAGTCATCGAAAAGTACTTTTTGAAAATCGGAGGCAGGCATATCTTTTAGCTTGTTGACGATGCTCTTATGGTATCCAAGGTTTTTGATGGCTTCCTGAGTAAAGGTACGCTTCTTAGGTTGTACTGCTGGCGATGAAACTGGTTTAGGTAAGGGTACAGCAACTTCTTCTGGTTTCTTCAGGTTAATGACAGGTACTTCAACTGGCGGTGGTGGTGGTTTTTCTTCTTCTTTCTGTTGAGGTATTTCCAGCGGAGGAGATGGCTGACGGTGTGGCTGAGAGATGTTATCAGATAACGACGGTGTAAGCGAACGCAGTTCAGGCTTTGGTTTTATTTTTTTAAAATCCGCCCAAGACAAAATCGCGTCTCTCGGCTGTATTTTAGGCATACCGCCATTCTTTCCAAAGGTCATCATTTTTTTCTCACAGATAAAATATTTATTGGGAATTTCGAAAAATGACATACCAGGTCTGGTGCTGCAAAATAATTTTGTTCACGATCCAGGCGGTAACTATGTGAAAAAAAGAGTGGGTCCAAAACAATGCAGCAGCCCAAAAAAAATCATCACAAAACTGCTCAGGAACATACTTACAAATAAAAACTAGTATAAAAACAAAGACATCAGTCAAGTTGGAAAAAAAGGAGGAAGAAATGCCCTCCATTCGACAGTTGAGTTCATAAGAAGTGTGCAGAAAAAATATAATGAAAAAGAAAACTTCAATGCCAAAAAGAACGGTAAAGTCGGGGGTATTGTGGTAGTAGGAGAAAATAATACAAACAGTCCAAAGCATAAAAAACACACAAACAAAAACAGAAACAAGCAGGGAGTGAAAGTGGTGGTGCAACAGAGACATTTCTGCAGTCAGCAAAAATAAAAATAACAAAGCTGTCTGCATGGTGAAGGTATCAAAAGAGCCACTGATGTTGTAGTGCCAGCCATGGTAGACAAAGCTGGCCACACCGTTCAGGAAGACCGAGAAAAAAGCCAATAAAGTAGCAAAAGAAACCTCATGCTTCAAATGCTTCAAGAAAAAATAAATAGAAATAAAACAAATAGAAATGGCAGAGAAGGCATTGAAGAACTCGAAAGGCAAAGACGTTGCAGCGGGAGGATGCGGTAGAACTTGAAGCCAGAAATAAGACTCGCAAAATCCTGTTTCAGAGACTTCACGGAAGTCGCCGCTCATGTAGTGTTAAAACCAGGAGAGGGCAGCGGGTGGTAGCGAGAAGAGGCAAATTCTGCAGAGTTCCAAATAAAAAAAGGAAAAAAGTTAGCTATAACGCTCCACTGGCAAGTCACGCGGATAGTCTGTGTAGCTATTACCACGAAATGCTACGTTGTTAAACGGATTGGAGGGTGATTTTCGAAAAGTAGCATCAGATAGAATTTGATGCTTACTTAATGCCACATGTTGTTTTCCGATCTTGTGCAATCGTTTCTTTACGAGCCGTAGGGAACGTCGACTTCGTTTCTGTTTCATTTTTGAAAAAAGGATGAAGAAGAAAAGAACGTTGAGTAATGGTAGAGTATTATTTTTCATCTGTCTGATATTTTCTTTTCAAATTTTAAACATGGAAGAAGGTAAACAACGTAAAAGACCTTGGAATTACACAAAAGACCAATCGGTACGTGACCGAAGACTAGAATTGCTAGCAGCACTGCGTGCAACTAGTCGTCATAGATCAAAACGCCGACGTGATTTTTTGGCCGCTAAGAAGTCTGGAGAAGGAGTCGAAAGAAAAAAGAACAAGAAAGCAGCAAAAGGGCTAGCATTACTGCGTGGTTTACGAAATCAATAAGACATGCCTCAAAAGAAATCCAAGGGTTTGCTTCGGCAATACCGTCTGCGTCTGCTAGAAAAACTTCGCCATTCAAGGTTCCTCGTACGCCAGATGTTGAGAAAAAAACACGGTCCCAACATCGACATTGATGCTCTTCACAAAGCTAGGGCAGCTCGCCACAAACGAGAACGTGGCAAACGTGCCAAACAAGCACGTATTGAGCGTGCTAGGGCCAAATAATTTATTATCTTCCTGAAGCCACAGACTTAAATCTCTCCATTACTTGTCTATGAAAACTGTCTTCTTCATCGTTCTCTTCATCAGCACCAGCAGTTACATCACCCTCTTCTACAATACTTTCCTCCGCCTCTTTTCGTAGCATAACTGCTTCATCTTTTGCTCTCTTTCCTTTGTTTTTCTTTTTTTCTTCTGCGGTCTCTTCTTTTTTCTTTTCTTCTTCCTGTTCTTCCTCGGGATGTAGAACAAAGATCTCTGTCAACCCCTTTCTATACATTTCGTGCCGATTCTTGCCCTGGCGGTTGATGTGGAGGAAACTCCACGGATTCAACTTGTCCGATGTAGCCTGGTTGAGAATCTTAATAAATTTTGCTTTTGTACCTCGCAGACTGTAGTCCGGTGGATCGGCTAGCACTGGATGTGCCTGCTCCCTGGCAATGATGTCGGCCTCGGTCATGTTTTGCGGTGCAAAGATGTAGAGATTAGTGGAGTTGGTACGGTACTTGAGAATGGCAGCGTTGTACTTTTGTGTACCAATAGATACACTGATGTTGTAGTGCCGAGCAATAAACGCCAAAGTCTTAATCACATCAGCATTCATACTTTCTTTTTCATCGGCCAAGTCATCGATGTGGATGTAGATTCGAGGAGCTCTTTTTTTACCCATCTCGTCCACCTTCTTGCCGTTCTCTTCTTCGATCTTGCGCAGAGCTTTCTCGTCAAAGTGGTCAAACAAGTTGTCCTTGTGGATGAACTCGTGCTTGACCAGAGACTTGTAGATGGGGTCCAACTTGGCTGACTTGGAGAAGACATAGATGTGGTCAAAGTACTTAGAGAAGTGCTTCCTTATCATCCACGAAAACAGGGTGGTTTTGCCAGTGTTCGACGCACCGCTGAAAAGCAACCTAAAAGGATGTTGAGCCACGATTTCACCGTGCGCCATAGGCGGTGGCTTATCTTCATCGTCGGCTAGTAGAGGCCTGGGTGTAAATAACTCTTCGAGGTCTTGATCTGACTTCCGCTTCTTGGCTCTCTTCTTTTTTTCTTCTTCGAGACCTAGGTTAGGATCGTAGCTTCGGATCTGGTTTAGTTCGTCTGCTTGGGCAAATTTAACTTCGTGTGGGGCAAGCCGTGGTTTGGGTGAGGGCAGGTCTCCCTTGACTACAGTACTAATAAAGTTTTTCACAAAAGGATCAGTGGATCCGTAGTTACGAGTGAGAGATTCTTGGTTGTAAAATTCTGCACGTGTTCCGTCTGGTAAAATGGTATAGTCGTAATCACTGGTGTTTAATGAATAAGAAGGATCTGTTTCCAGTTCTACAGGTTGTGAATTACTCATTGATGCTGATCAGAAGCACCAAAATATTTCTGCCTAAAGTGCCGTTCGCGTTCTTCGTCCGTTTGGCGAGTGAACGGGTCGTCCTCGCACCGCATCAGATACTGGGTGATGTTTTCACCGTTGAGACCAGTCTCAGGATTTCGAAATTTCAAAAAAGCTATGCCTCCTGCCGTTGAGCCTTTCTCCTCAGCTTTCGTGTCGTCCTCTGGTGCTTTCATTTTTTTCTCCACCATGAGACGGTGCACGTTTTTTGCACCGCCTCCTATCATAGCCAAGGCTCGATCAGCAGCAGACACCGGGCGACGCACCCGTTTCTTTGATGTAGCAGACTTGTGAGCAGCCAATTCGCTTCGCAGCTTATCAATTTGCTCCTTGTAGATCTCCCTAGTTTTAGCTGCTTCGTACTCGAGGTTATTGTTCGCCATATGCTCCTTCATGACCAACATACCGATGTCGGTGGTTGCGGGATAGGGTGTGAAAAAACCCTGCTCTACCGCAGCAAAAGAATGCGGATCAACGAAGCCGATATTTGACGGACGACTGCTGTACTCCAATTGGCTCTCTTGAAAGCTCTTAGTAGGAACGATGACCTCGTTTTTCTCATCGCGCTCATCCCACTTCTTGATGTAGTTGTAGACCGTAAGACCTTCTTGGTTTTCTTCACGAGTCACATCGAAGGGGACCTCGTTGAAATTAACCGTCACCGGCTTGAGACGATAGGTCCCGTTTTCTTCCTGAGGTGCAGTGAGGAAGGATTTGGCACTCAGCATGTTCATGTGGTCAGAAGAGGTGATGTTGCCGCTCGCCAACACCAACCCTGTGTTATTATATACGGGCTGAGAGATCGTTCCGATACCAGGGCCTCCTACCCCACTAGAACCAGCAACAGGACCTGGTCCGGGCACGGCACTACCAGTCGAGCTAAATTGAAAAACAATTCTTCCCATTGGCAGTTTTCGTAACCGGATGATTTCAGGCAGAACCTTAAAGAGACCAGGCTCCTTGTCGACGGGATGTACCTCTGTTACACCAGCGACAGGACCAGTACTGCGAACAGCCCATCCGATAAGGTCGGCTTCAAGTGACGCGAACGGATGATCTCCATACGAAGTCACTGTACCGGATATGGAATGACCACTCACCTGAACTGAATCGAACCCCGGCGGACGAGCACTAATGAATCCGTCAAAAATAGGGTAAAGATTTCCAACTCCAGGCAAAACCATGTGATTAAAGGGTGTCTGGTCACTGATGTCGATATCAACCTTGCCGTCAGTAGTGCTGTAGTTGATGGAGACAGAGTGGGGCAGTTCCATAGTGTACTGCATGAGACTAGTGATATCCACAGCAATTTTGCAGATGAATGGTTGTTGAGCAAATCCTAGCGGTAGGGATGTTGTCTCGACAAAAATCTGCTCCTTATCCTTCATCTCCGCAAAGTCGTCGGTGTTGAGAGTGATGGTAAAACTAGAGTCGTCGACACCTTTTACCGTACCAAATCCTCCCAACATCGTAAATGTTCTGTGCGGTACGAAGAACGTGCTGATGACATCGATTTTGATCGGTGAAGAGGTAACCAGTGTTCCTTCATGAGACGCGGGTTCAGCCTTATAGAGAGCATCTTGCACAGCGATGGAGATGAAGTTGCACGGATAGACCGAGTTAGGATAGGTTCGAGTTTTGTATTCCACTCCCAGCCAGGCAATGTCTGCTGTTATATTCTTGTGGCTAGCAAGAAAATTCAGCATTCTTAATCCATCCATGTCGTTGTTGATAGCACAGTGGTTGCTCCTAGCTGTTACAGCGAACAGCTTTTCATCAGTACCACCAGCCGAAGATATTGAAGCATTGGATACAACCAGCTGATCTGCAGCAATGGGTACACCATGTCCGTCGTAGACTCCAAACACGTGAGACTCGTCCTTGCTTATATAAAAGCTTGATACCACTTCTTCGCCTGTGATCTCACGGCTAAATTTACCGGTATCTTTATCGTACACCGTCTCGAGAGGACTACCACGTTTGACGTCGAACGTGTAGTTGAAGATGAAGGTAAAGTTAACGTCACCAGTAGGAGGACCAGCGGGTGGTGCGGTTGGATCTCCCGCAGTAGGAGGTTCAGTGGGGCTGGGTACAGGTGTGGGTAAACCCGGTCCGCCAGGGTTAGGACCAGATGGTGTAGATGGTGGAGGCAATGCTGCTGGAAGATTTGTCAACGTGTACCTTCCAGTAAGCAGTGTTTTTGCAGATAACGTAACATTAGAAGTAAGAATTCCACCGCCTGATTCGAATGCGCAAGCTAGCCGTGGCAAATTGGCTTCAAAAAATATATTTTTTCCGATTGCTGCTGCCTGTAACGCTTCTTGAACCTTATCTAGTTCGGTAAACGCAAAAATAATGTCAAGATTAGCATTTCTTTCGCGGGCCCAGTTGATTTGAAGCAGGTATGTGATCCTTGAATGAACCGTTACCGCAACATTCGCATCATTGGCGTACTTAATACTACCCTGCCCCTCAGCGTAATTCGGTGGAGGCAATTTAGTTAGATCTCGATCACCGTTGAAGTAACTAGCAGGCGCAAAATTAATGTGAGGTCGTTCTGAGCT
>Ga0213917_1000205_pt1 | contig 11361 bp, 10 predicted proteins | sample McNCre117MG_FD_161051 | JGI IMG/M metagenome (GOLD analysis project Ga0213917, IMG submission 161051) | Freshwater microbial communities from McNutts Creek, Athens, Georgia, United States - 1-17 MG | ecosystem: Environmental > Aquatic > Freshwater > Creek | place: USA: Georgia | collected... | reverse complement strand
TTAGCACTTCACACGCAATCAATTTTAGATTGCACGGCTCAGGCGATTATTATTAATTCTGGAGCCAGTACAACGGTAACCACCGCAGGCGATATTCAAAAAATCAAAGACGATGCACGAATAGCCCTTGATAAATGCGCATTGATTGAGATTGGAAAATGACATTAAAACAAGCCTACGACATTCTCAAAAAACACCAACATTGGCGACGATGCAATAATGAATCATGCAAATGTGAGCCTACTAATTCAAGCGAGTTGAGTATGGCTATTGATTATTTTTTGAAATACGTTCAACAGGATTTAGAGAATGATTTGTGATGCAAAAAAGAGATAAAAAAGGACGATTTTTGCCGGTTGGCAAAGTTGCTAAAAAACGAAAGCCATTTAATGAGCGATACATTAAAGTAGGTGAAAGTATTAATACTAATCAAGACGATTTAGATAATGCTTTTCTTGATGGTTTTGAACGTGGGCGAAGGCTAAAGGTCACTATATCGGCAAATGAGGCGTTAAAAGCGTGGCTGGCCGATAATAAATAAAAATATCATCCTTAATAAAATCGCCTTCAATGGCGGTTTTTTGCGTCTTTTGCTTTTGTTTGGTGTAAAATCATGGTATGTCAACTAAAAAAGATAACTATACTATTGATATTTTTCCTCAAGCCGAAGCAATTCAGAGGATTAAACGCGCTCGAAAAGAAATTGATGACATTAAACCGATTGATATTATTGACCAGTTGGATGACGTGGTTGATATTGCACTTGATGGAGAAAAACCGCAATGTAGCGCGGCAGTTAGTGCATTGGTGGCTAAAGCTAAGATTTTAGGTTTTCTTGATTCTGCTAAAAATGTAATCAATAACATTGAAAAGCAAACTATAACCGTTACCGATTTAAGCGATGCAGAACTCGATAGAATTATTAACGGCGGCTAAGGAAGAAAAGGCGGCTAGATTAGCGCGTTCTGACTTTTGGCGGTTTAGGCTTATGATGCACAAGCGGCTAAAAGTTGGCTGGTGGCAGAAAGAGGTCAGTTATCAATTACAAAAGTTTTATGATGACTTTCAAAACGGCTTAAGACCTCAATTAGTCATACAAGCTCCGCCGCAACATGGTAAAAGTGTCATTATAAATGACTTTCTATTGTGGATAATTGGCAAAGATTCAGAAAAAAAAGAATCAGAGCTGAAGATAATTTATGCGGCATTTAGTGATGCGCTATCAACTCGTGCTAATCGTAGAATAAAACGGTTTACAGCAACTAAAACATATTCTGCAATATTCCCGCGATACCAACAAACTTTCCCAACTAATCAGGATTTGATTAGCTTTGGCAGTGATGGCTATTTTAGAAATACCACGACTGGCGGCGCGATAACTGGCGAATCAATGGATTGCATAACGAAAGGAACATTAATCGCTACAAATAAAGGACTTGTCGCCGTTGAAAATCTGAATATTAATAATTTAATACTTACATTCAATAATGGAGTATTAAGTTATGAATGGTTATGCAATATCACTCACACTGTTTCACATGAGATTTACAGAATCACCACTGAGTCAGGCAGAATACTCGAATGCACTGGAGACCACGGAATCTTTACGAAACATAAAGGATATGTAGAAGCAAACGAGCTTTCCGTCGGCGATAATGTCGTGTGCATTTGGCAAGAAAACATACACGAGAATTGGTACTATGACACAATTAGAAATATTGAAAAAATCAGCGATGAAGCCATTACTTATGATATAACCGTAGCAAATAATCATAACTTTTTTGCAAATGGAATTTTAGTACATAATTGCGGAATTATTGATGACCCCGTCAAAGGAAGGGAATCCGCAAACAGTGCAACTGTCAGGGAAAAAACATGGGATTGGTTTACGAGTGATTTTAAGACTCGGTTTTCAGACAATGGGGCATTTTTATGTATTTTGACTCGTTGGCATGTTGATGATGTTATTGGAAGACTGCTAGAGACAGATGACACAGTTAAATCATTGCTTTACCCTGCTATTGCAGAACATGATGAACAAAATAGAAAGGCTGGCGATGCTTTGTTTCCTGAGCATAAAAGCATAGAGTTTTTAAAAGGCGTTAAGCGGGTAATGCCAGCTGCAACATGGGAAAGCTTATATCAACAACACCCCACTATAAAAGAAGGCAATTTTTTTAAACCCGATTTAATCAGTGTTACTGATGCTGCACCAAGTAATTTGCAAATGGTTAGGGCATGGGATTTTGCCGCGACTGCAAACGGCGGCGATTATACTGTAGGTGTTAAACTTGGTTATGACAAAATAACTCAATTAGCGTATATTTTGGATGTTGTACGCGGTCAGTTTGCACCTGAAGAAGTTGAATTAATTTTAAAAAATACAGCGGATAAAGACGGACACAGTGTTAAAATATTATTACCTCAAGACCCCGGTCAAGCGGGAAAATCGCAAGCTAAAAGTTTTGTGAAATTGCTTTCAGGCTATAGCGTTTTGGTGTCCACTGTATCGGGTGACAAAGAAACCCGCGCAAGCCCTGTAGCAGCACAAGCTAACGTGGGCAATTTATTAATGATTAGAGCGGGATGGAATCGCGAATTTATTGAAGAGTTGCGAAATTTTCCGAACGGAAAGAACGATGACCAAGTGGACGCGCTAAGTGATTGTTACAATCATTTTGTAGGAAAAAAATCAGGTTGGTTTTAACAAATTAACGAGGCAATAAAAAATGACAGTAATAACAAATAAAGAAGCAGCACCAGTCGCGCTAGTTGATAGCAATGGAACACCCGTTGATAACGCCAGTCCTTTGCCTGTAGCAATTATTTCAGGTGGCGGCGGCACTGGCGGCGGAGGTGATGCTTCAGCGGCTAATCAAACAACACAAATCACTGAAGCTATTGCGACAAATACAAAGCTTGATAGTTTAGTAGCCAAAGATTTTGCCACACAGACAACCCTTGCGGCATTGCTGTCTAAGCTGTCAGGCGACCCAGCAACTAACACAACATTGGTCAATATTTTAGCAAAACTTAGCAATGACCCTGCTACACAAACAACCCTTGCGGCAATATTAGCTAAGTTATCAAGCGACCCTGCGACACAAACAACTCTAGCCAGCGTTTTATCCGCATTAAACTTACAGGCTAAATTAACCGACACACAGCCCGTTAGCACTGCATCTTTACCTTTACCAACAGGCGCGGCAACCTCTGCCAATCAAACAACCAGCAATTCAAGTCTTTCAAGCATTGATGCTAAACTTACAAAAGGGCAACAAACAGGGGTTAATAGTTTATCAGTTGTTCCCGCCAGTGATTCCATAACCGCGATTAAATTCGACCCGACAAACTTAAGCGCATTTGGTGACTTTATTCAAGTAGGATTGTCGCAAGTTATTAGCATGGATTTTGTAAACGGGATAAATGACTCTGCGTTATTCGGCAATAGTGGAGCAGGTTCAGGTGTATCAATCACAAATAATCAGCTTTCAGTTACAAGTGGAACTGCAAGCGGTGGTTTTGCGTATTTAGTCAGTGATAAGCCAATTAGATACCGTACAGCATTAGGCAGTTTATTAAGATTTACGCCTATTTTTGGCACACCAACTGCAAATATTATGCAGTTTAAAGGGTTGGCTAACGTAGATAAATCAGCATTTCAAACCATTATTGACGGTATAGGTTTTTGTTATTACGTTGGAACAGATAGCACAGCAACAACTTATACGGGTACAACTTTTGGAATTTTATATCGTAATTCTGCAAGCGGTTCTGTAGTAGACAGATTTTATCCGCAAACTCAATGGTCTGACAAAATGGATGGCACTGGAGTCAGTGGGGTAAATTGGGATAAAACCAAAGGCATTCCTGTAGCAATTCTTTTGCCGTATCAGGGTTATGCTAATATCACCGTTTTAGGCTATAACACTTCGCTAGGAAAATACACGCCGGTTTTAATCATTCAGAATGCCAATACTTCCAATATCCCATTAGCAAGCAATCCTAATATGCGTTATTTGGATATGATGATAAATAGTGCGGCTGTCGCGGCTACAAACTCAAAAACAGGAAGTGTTGCGGGCTTTATTACAGGTGAAAAACGTTATACAAATAAGGCATTTGAATTTAGATTTGATACAAGCACAAACGCAGCAGGCGGTGGGCTTTCAAGAACATTAGTCAATACAAACCGACAAGTATTGTTTTCCGTTCAGATACCAGTTACTTTAAATGGTGCTGCTGTTCGTGGCATGGTTAGATTAATGAGCGTTTCAGCTTTTGGCGGCTCGTTTAATTCTAATAGTAATGTCTGTGGATTTATTGATATAGTGCTTTTAAATTCACAAACATCATCAAGTCCTACAACGGCACTAACTACGCCTGTGTGGGGAGTGGCTGAGGCTGCAAATACAAACCCCTTTGGCGGTTCTGTTACTTTCACTGGCAGTTCGGGTGCTTATGCAGTAACAGCAAACGCAGGATATGCGACTAATCCGTTTATGCTAGATACAGCTGCTTTAACAATTTCAGGCGGACGATTAATTGACACGATTTCATTTGGAATGGGTGGAAGTGACCATAAAGATTATCTTAATAATCCAGCTAAAGAACCTTATTACTTTCAAGCGGGTGATATTATCTCTTTTGTAATTAGTCCTTATATTTTCGGCAGTAGCGCAGTAACAGTGGTGGGCTGTAATGCTCAATTTGTTAGTGAGCTTTGATTTTGTTTGTTGAAAGAAAGTCCTTTAGAACAAATCCAGAAAACAGAACTAATGTCACCTGAACCCGCATAAAATCAGGACTAAAGTGCTTTAGAGCAAAATCTGCATCACAGCAAACCATCTAATTATTAGCTCCTCCCACAAAAACCGCTATAATGCAAATTATTAGCGGTTTTTTCATCAAATTTTACGGCGTGGAAACCCCGATACTTTAGGTCGAGGAGGAAACGCCGCCTCCAAAATAATTAATTAATAGACACCTCACATTTTTAAAGTTAAAATGTGAGATATGAAAAACAGAGCCTATAAGTATAGATTTTATCCAACCGATGAGCAAGCAATTTTGCTTGCTCAAACATTCGGCTGTGTGCGATTTGTATATAACTCTGTGTTGCGTTGGCGTACTGATTTGTACTACCAAAGCAAAGAAAAAACCGGCTATCTTCAAGCCAGCGCAAGACTGACTGAAATGAAGAAAATGCCAGAATTTCAATTTTTGAATGATGTATCTTGCGTTCCTACTCAACAAGTTTTGCGGCATCAACAAACCGCGTTTAAAAACTTTTTTGAAGGTCGTGCAAAATACCCCGCTTTCAAAAAGAAAAGTCGCAAGCAATCTGCCGAATTTACAAAAAGCGCGTTCAAATATCTTGCCGGAAAAATCTATCTTGCCAAGAGCAAAGAACCGCTTGATATTCGCTGGTCGCGTGAGCTTCCATGCGAACCTAGCACAATTACCATTTCCAAAGACTGCGCCAGACGTTACTTTGTTTCGTGCCTGTGCGAGTTTGAAAACCAAGTCCTGCCAAAAACCGATAAAATTATCGGGATTGATGTAGGCATTAAGTATTTGTTTGTTACTGATAACGGTATCAAAATAGACAATCCTCGCCATACGGCAAAGTACGCTATTCGACTGGCTAAAGCACAACGCAAACTGAGCAAAAAAAGGCTTGGCTCTGCAAATCGTGCCAAAGCTAGGCTGAAAGTTGCGCGTATTCACGCCAAAATCTCCGATTGTCGATTGGACAGCTTGCACAAGCTGACCCGCGAACTGATAAACGATAACCAAGTTGTTTGCGTTGAATCGTTGCGAGTAAAAAACATGATTAAAAACCCTAAACTAAGTAAACATATTGCAGATGCAAGCTGGGGAAGGTTTGTTACACAACTCGAATACAAAGCAGATTGGGCAGGTAGAAGTCTAGCAAAAATTGACCAGTTCTTTCCAAGTTCAAAACGCTGTTCTTGCTGTGGATACATTCTTCCAAAGTTGTCTCTGAATGTTCGCAAGTGGGTTTGTGCTGAATGCAAAACCGAACATGACCGCGACATTAACGCGGCTAAAAACATAAAAGCGGCAGGGCTTGCCGTGTTAGCCTTTGGAGAGAATGTAAGTGGCATTGGTCTAGTACCTGTGTCCTGTTCTCGTTGAATTAGGAATCCTCTTTCTTTAGGGAGAGGAGTTGTCAATATGCTAAACACTCAAGATATTGCTCAACTTTTCCAATTTAAAGCTAATCAGATTGTGGCGGCTAATGCACTCATTGCTTTTTAACAATGCTATTGTTATAATTGATTGTGTTTTTTAAACAGCATCCAAAGGGTTATCCAGATGCCCGTAAAACCTCGTCGCTTTAGGGCGAGGAATGAAACAAATGACCCATAAATACCGTAGGACATACGGGAATTAACGACTGTCAGATATGAGGCGTTGCAGTAATGACACTCAGGGCAGTAACCCATATCGTGAGGTATGGGAATCCCCCGCTCTTTAGGCGGGGGAGGATGTCAATGCTTATCGTAAAATATTGTATAATCTTAATTATTTAACTTGAGATAATCCGATGTTTAAATTCTGGAAAACGCAGCCAACTCAAAACGAACCGGAACAAAATGAACCGGAACAAGCTAAAACAACCGTTAAACAGCCCGCACGCAATGAAATAATCCGCAAAGCAATTGCTACAACCTTTCAGCAATCGCAGCCAATCCCAGCCAACAAAGATGGCACAATTGCTACAATGGACGGCACAACCGCTGAACCCATGATGACCATCAGCGGCAATGTGCCATCTTCTCTTTTAAACTATTATGCGGCTCAATCATTTATTGGCTATATAGCTATGCTGATTATGTCACAACATCCTTTAATTGATTTGTTATGCACTGCTCCGTCTGAAGATGCGCTAAGGCGTGGTTATGAGTTAAGCGTTAATGGAGGCAATGAGATTGATAATGATGTACTAGATAAAATCCGCACGTTTTCATGGGAAGGAAAATATGATTTTTTCTCAATTTTGCGCAATTATGGCAAGTTTGCAGCAGTTTATGGCTATCGAATAGCAATCTTTAAATTTGACGAAAGTAAATATGAAAACGGATTCGATTATGAAAGTCCGTTTGATATTAATAGTATCGTACAAGGAAGTTACCAAGGCATTGCACAGCCAGATCCTAATTTTGTTGTTCCTGAAATGCACGGTGATAGTTACGACCCTGGCAGCCCTGACCACTATGAACCGACTTATTGGGTCGTGGGTAATAAGCGGTATCATAAAAGCCATGTAATTGTTTATCGCTATCGTGAAGTAGGGCAGCTTTTAAAGCCAACCTATATGTATGGTGGATTGAGCTTGACACAGATGCTTTATGAAGCGGTCTATGCGTTTTTTACTGCCAGCAGTGAAAGCAATAAACTATTAATGACCAAGCGGCTAAACGTGCTTAAGGGGGATTTGCAACAAGCCTTGCTTGACCAATATGCTTTTGAAGAGCGACTTTTATTAGCACAAAGATACCGCGATAATTTTGGCTTTATGGTTTTGAACAGTGACGAATCACTGGAACAAATGGAAACCGGATTGGCTGAAGTTGTAAATGTCATAGCGCAAAAACTAGAGTTAGCATGTTCTATTGCCAGAATCCCACCTAATCGAGCCGGTATGCAGTTACAAGGATTTGGTAGCACTGGTGAAGCAGAAGAGAATATTTATTATGACCGCTTAGAAACCGATAGGAAGCATTGTTTTGAGCCTGTGATTAAACGGCATACGGATATTGTTATCCGTGATTTAGGAATAGAGCCGTTTGATTATTCAATTCAATGGGGCAGCTTGAAACAAACAACCGACAGCGAACAAGCAACTATTAACCAGACCAAGGCAGGAACAGATAATTATTTAATGCAAATGGGGGCAATAGCAGCTGAAGAAGTAAGAGCAAGATTAATTGCTGACCCAGCAAGCGGTTATAACGGCTTAAATCCTGAAATGCCAGAACAAGAGCAAGAAGGGATGCCGCCAGAATTAAGCGGTGATGAGCCAGAGCAAACAGAAGATAAAAGCGTTAGCGATAAGCAAGCGCATTTTATGCAAGCAGCGGCTCACAATGCAGATTTTGCTAAAAAAGCGGGAATTCCTCAGTCGGTAGCGAAAGAGTTTGCAAATCAGGATGGACAAGATTCTTGATTGCGATTTAACCTCTGAATTTGAAAAAGAGGAGAATTAATATCGGCAACTATAGTTGCCACTCAAATCAAGGAGAAACCGAATGGAAAGGCAATCTCGCGTGACAGAAAGGATTTTGAAGCGCGTTGTGCATCAATGTTCAATAACGAGCCATTTCAATTAATGTTGATGATTTAACAACAAAACCCGCACCTAAAAATGTGGGTTTTTTATTGCCTATTTTGTAGTATAATAAAATCATGGTGTAGTGACCTAAAAAGAGAATTTAAACAAAGGCATTTCTTAATATTCAGTGGCTAAATTTTCGCCATCACTACCTGAATTTTTAAGAGTGCCTTTTTTTATGCGAGAAAGAAAAATGGAAAATATGATGATTGAAGTAAAAAATGAGTTGATTGGTAAAGAGTTGGTTCAGGCTGTCAACGCTCGTGATTTATGGGCAAAACTTGAAAGCAAACAGCAGTTTTCTGATTGGATAAAAAAGCGTATTGCTGATTATGGTTTTATCGAAGGCATTGATTTTACTCGCTTTCATAAAAAAATGATGGCGAATAACGCTACCATGACAGAGTATATTATCGCTTTAGACATGGCAAAAGAATTAGCCATGATGGAAAAAACAGAGCAAGGTCGGATTGCACGGCGATATTTTATCGAATGTGAAAAACAACTGCATTCAAGCAACCGCCATATTGATGCCATCCGTTCATTGCTTTTATTGGATGCTCCGGCAACTTGGGTTAAGTTATTCAATGATGATTTTTACATTGCAATTATGCAGCTTTATGGTCATGAGTTTGATAAAACAAAGAATAAGCCGTTTTATTGTGCGGCAATTACGCGGCGGTGGATTTACGATATTGTATTGCCACCGGAGTTAAATTTTGAGATTGACACCAAGCGTGGCGAAGAAAGAAAACATACTTGGTTCACTCAAGATAATGGGAGACAAACACTTTTGATTCAGATTTCAAAAGTTGAAATGATTGCTAGAATGTCAGAGTCACGCGCTGATTTTGAATCTAATTGCGCAAGGGCATTTTTATCATCGCCCTTACAGTTATCTATAAAGAATTGATTTTTTAGCAACCAAAACCCACGCCTAAAAATGTGGGTTTTTTAATGTCCGAAATAAAGTATATAATAAGAAAAATTGCTTTTTAACTCAGGACTTTACGCCATGCTTACCAACACTAAACAACTGATTGAATATTTTAAAGATAACGTAAATATTGCCATTGCCACCATGGATGCTGCAAAGTGGGTAACTGTGGGTTAAGTAACTGTTTGTTGTAATTTATGATTATCTGTGATAATCTATGTTTATGGACAAAAAATTAGTAAAGATAGGCGAAGCCGCAAAACTACTTGGAACTTCCCCCGATACATTGCGTAAGTGGGAAGCGACAGGTGAATTGTTGCCAAAAAGAAAAAGCCAAAGTGGAACTCGCTATTATGACGTTGCAGAATTATCAAATTTAGGTAATGCGGACACGCCAACGGTTTGCTACGCGCGGGTTTCAAGCCACGACCAGAAAGAAGATTTGCAACGTCAGCAAGATATGCTTGAGGCTTATTGCGCAGCAAAAGGCTGGCAAACGGAGGTGATTACCGATTTAGGTTCAGGGATGAATTACCACAAAAAAGGATTGAATAAACTGCTCGAAATGATTTTGCGCAAGCAGGTCAAACGTTTAGTGATTACTCACAAAGACCGTTTATTGCGTTTTGGTGCAGAATTGGTTTTTGCTTTGTGTGAAGTGCAAGGTATTGAAATTATTATCATTCATAAAGGTGAACAGCCACGTTTTGAAGAAGAACTGGCAAAAGATGTACTCGAAATTATCACCGTTTTTAGTGCGCGGCTCTATGGAAGTCGCAGTCACAAAAATAAGCAGTTTATCCATAAATTGAATGAAGCGGCTAACGAATTGAGCAAAGAAAATGCTACTCGCCCACAAAATTGAATTGCGTCCAACGCCAGAACAGGCAATTTATTTGGAAAAATCCTGTGGTTCACGGCGGCATTGCTACAATCAATTATTGGCGCATTTTTCAAAACCTGAAAATAAGTGGTCGAAAACCGCCGCTTATCAGCATTATATCAACGTGATTCGCAAAGAATTTCAATGGTATAACGAGGTTTCATCGCGCGTCACTCGTAATGCAATTGACGACTTAGATAATGCTTTTTCACATTTTTTTAGGCGCGTAAAGCTGAAACAAAAAGCAGGTTTTCCACGTTTTAAAAAGAAGGATATTCGTGACAGCTTTGCCTTGCGCGAATCGGCAAAATTTGATGTCAACGGGCGTGAATTGCGGCTTGAAAAGCTCAAAACAAGAATTGAAATGCGCCAGCCGTTACGCTTTCAAGGTGTGACAAAACAAGTAACGATTTCAAAACGGGCAGGTAAATATTTTGCTTCGATTTTGGTTGAAACTAAGGATTACAATCCGAATGATAACGATAGACAAGCGTCGGTCGGTGTTGATTTTGGCATTAAAGAATTAGCCGTTTTAAGTACTGGAACAGTATTTGCGGCAAATCAAAAGCTGAAAGCTAATCTGAAAAAATTGGCAAAACTTCAGCGCAATTTAGCGAAAAAAATTAAAGGTTCAGCCCATCGAGCGAAAGCCAAGCTTAGGGTTGCGAAACTTCATTTTCGCATTGCAAAACAGCGGCAAGCCTTGTTGCATGAGCTATCCGACTATTTAACCAAAACGTTTAATGTGATAACGATTGAAGATTTAAACGTCAAGGGCATGATTAAAAATCGCAAGCTTAGTCGTGCTATCAGTGATGCAGGTTTTGGTCAATTGCGACAAATGATTGAGTACAAAGCAAAATTGAGAAATTGTGTTGTCGTTATTGCAAACCGGTTTTTTCCTAGCAGTAAAACATGCTCTTGCTGTGGAAACATCAAAGAAAATTTAACACTCGCAGAGCGGTTTTTTAATTGCGAGTGTGGATTTAGCGTGGACAGAGATTTAAACGCTGCGTTTAATCTAAATAAATACGGTCAGGACACGTTACAGCCAGACCTTAAATGCGCATCAGAGCAGAGTCAGACTGTGGATTTATTCACAGCTTCTGTGTTGACGGTGTGAATAAACTAGAAAATCATAGATTTTCATAGGTTTTTAGTAGCGGTTATCCAGATGCC
>Ga0213917_1000203_pt1 | contig 11368 bp, 13 predicted proteins | sample McNCre117MG_FD_161051 | JGI IMG/M metagenome (GOLD analysis project Ga0213917, IMG submission 161051) | Freshwater microbial communities from McNutts Creek, Athens, Georgia, United States - 1-17 MG | ecosystem: Environmental > Aquatic > Freshwater > Creek | place: USA: Georgia | collected... | reverse complement strand
CGTCAGCCTCGTTGTCCAGCGCGGCCAGCCAGCCGGACGGGCCGCCGTGCGCGGCGATGCGGGCGTAGAGCGCGCGCGCTTGCGCCGCACCGTCCCCGGCCCGCAGGAAGTGGTAGGCGCCCGGGATCGCGCCGGCAGCCTGCGCGGCCGTGACGTAGCTATCGAAGTGTGGATCGTTGAATGTGACACCCTCGGTGGCCTTGCAGATCACCGCCGCATAGCCCTCGCCGACCGCACGGCCGACGTCGAAGGTGCCCTGGTGGTTGGATAAGTCCAACACATATGTGACCATGACTGTCTCCCCTGTGATATTCGAACAGTGTCGGACGCTTACCCGACACCCTCAATCGTGAATTCCGACCCGGCGACCAGCGACCCGTTCGCAGCCATTACTGTGATGGACGTGTATGGGCCAGGTGATCCCATCCGAAACTGCGTATCACCCGTGATGTAGTTAGTGGATGTGTCATAAAACCCACTGTTCGATATCATCGAGCACTGCATGCCGGAAACACCAGACCGGTCCCACCCGATGAAAGTGGTCACAGTTTGACCAAAAAACGTCGCCGGGTTCGTTGCCGACGCGGCCGGAATCCACCCAATCATTGCTGACGTCTGATACTCCAACTTGCTTGTATAACTCGTGTCGTTGTACAGGTCACGGGTTGCCCCGTGATACACGTTGCTACTCACATCATTGATACGCAGCAGCAGGTTGGTGTATGCCGCCGCATAGGTGCTGCGGGTCGTCGAATACAGCCGTACCGCCCTCAATCGGGTCGGGATGTACCTGAAGGTCACCGAGGCAGAATCAGCCGCGAGGGTCTGGTTGGCCAGGTACCTGCCGCCACCCAGCGCTGAGGACACATCCGTCACATCGGCAGCGGCGATGGTCGCCGCGCCGTTCGCGACGTTCACCGTGGCCAAGGGCTCTTCCCACACTCCTGTGGTCCCAGCATCCTGGGTCAGGGCCGGAGGTACCGGTGTGGCGCCGGGGGTGCCCTGCACGATCTCCTCAGCCACGTTCCACGTTGCGCGGGTCAGCCGCAGCACCACCAGATCAATGCGGGGATTCCCGGAACTGTTCGCCGCCACCGTCTTGTCGGTGGTGGATGTTCCCGAATACCAGACATGCCCTCGGACTGTTGCGTATTTTCCGGCCCGGATGATGACTTTCCGCGCCGAGTTGTCGGCGTAAACCACGGAGGTGCCGCCCATGTTGGCGGCTACCCCACAGGGGAATCCGACCCCGGCGAGTTGCTCATACTGCTGGTCGGTGATTTCCCGGGTGGTATCCGGTGACGGCCATGATGACGACGCCATGTCAGGTCCTTTCCATGGCGCCCATGCGCCGCTCCAGCTCGCGAAGACGCAACGAATCCCTATCCCATCCGGCCGGTACCGCCGAGCCGATGGTGAGGGTCACCCGGTCGCCCTCCTTGGGGGTGGCGGTGAGTTTCGCCGCCGACACCACATCAACAACAGTGGTTCCTGACGGGGCGGTGAGAGTGACCTTGTCGAACCAGAAATGCTCGCCGAACCGCTGATCCACGGTATCGACGGCCTGCGCCGTGACGGTGTATTTTTCGCCTTTGTCCGCGAGCGCCTTGTCGCCATCCTGCTGCAATCCGATCAGGGTGGTGGCCTGCGACGACACGAAGGTCTCCGACCGGCCCCAGGTGGTGGCGGCCCCACTGGCCCGCTCGACGAAGATCCGAGACGCGCCGACCCCAGCCCCGCCGACGATCGCGACGGTCGCCACCGGCGCCTCATGATCAAGCTTGATGCTCAGCAGGTTGTTCAGGCCAGGGCTGAATCGGATCGTCCCCGACCGGTCCACTGGCGCATGCACCTGCACGACCAGGCCAGCGCCCTGCTCGACGACCCGGACTCCCAGGTTCCCGCCCGCCGCCGCCAACGTGCGCAGCAGGTCCCCGAGCTGGTCGAACCGGGCAGTCGCGTCAATGGATATGCCGATGCCCCGGGCCGGCTCCAGCGTCAGGTGCGGTTCGATCCGGGCCGTCAATGCGCCGGGGCCGACGTTGCGGTTGATGATGTCCCGGATCGTCGTTTCGGCATTCACCGCCGTGGTGGTATACGTGTCCGTGACCTGTGCGGTCGATGCCAGCGCCGGATTCGGATACGCGACCCGGCGGGTAAGAAGTACCAGGTCATCCGCCCACTGGGTGGTGATCAGCCCAGCGCCCTGGCCCGCCGACCACTCCTCGGAAAATGGCTGCTCGATCGGCCCGGAACAAAAAATCGTGCCGTTGCGGATCAACCGGACCCGAGCGCCCGGGGTGGTCACCGCATTGAGGATCTCCGCTGTCGGCGGACATGTGAACGACCCGGCGCCGACCTCGTTGCGTTTGATCTCCGCCGTGACCGTCTCCCACGTACTGATCGGGTCGCAGAGCGGGGTCATGGATGCGTCCGTCACCACAATGCTGATCATGCCGACCCGTACCGACGGGTATAGGTCAGAGTCACTGTCGTACCCACCGCGCTACCCATCACCGCATACGACACAGCATTGACGCCCGGGGTCAGCCGCCACAACTGCGCCCCGACGTTCAACGTCCCCCACCAGTTCTGGCCGCTGGGTCCCCGCACCGACGGCGGATCAGTGGTCACCGTGACCGTCTCCCCAGCCAGCAGATCACCGTGCCCCGTCGACGGGTCCGACGGCGTCAACGTCCACGACTCGCCAGTCGTCGTCGACGACGCCACGATCTGCGACGCCGGACCCACCACCGTCCACGACGGCCAGGTGTCCGCGGTACCGGTGTTCGTGACCGCGCTGTCCCCGAGGGTTGTTCCGCTGCTCACCGCCGGATACGGGCTCAGGTAGTTCCGGCCACCGGTGGCCGAGTAGGCATTGACGACCGTCGTTTCCGTCGGGTCCCGAAACCACGGCTGCGGGCACCGCAACGTCAATGCCATCAGATCCGAGGTGATCCCCAAATCCGGGTCCGCGTCGAAGCCCTCCGCATAGTAGGCATCGATGACCCGCAGGCTGCCGTCCGCGCGGGCCACTGCCAGCTGCCCTGGCAGATCCGACCCGGTGAACGCCGACAGCAACGCCTCCCGCCGGTCCTCGAACTGCGCCTCCGTGTCGCCCACCACCACCAGCGGCAGGGTGATCAGACGCGGCCCCGGTTGGATACGCCGCGGCGGACCCTCCCCACCGCGGTCCCGCTCATCAGCGGTGATGGTGCGCGGTACCGCCCCCAGCCCTTTCGCACCGGCAGCGGCAAACCAGCCCGCGCTTGGGGTATTCAGTGGCCACACCACCCCGGACGGGTCGGTCCACGACGCGATTCTCACCGTGACCTCCCCGCCCTCTGCAGCACACTGCGGCGGTCCATGAACGCCTGGACCTCACTGATGCCGGCGCCGGTGCCATGGAAGTGGATCTCGTCGCCGGGGGTACGCTGCCGGCCGGCGGCAGACTTCATGTCTGCGAGCTGGCCACCGGTGAACACCGCTTCCGGCTGGCCGGTGCCGTTGAACACGGTCGACAGGCCCTTGGGGAGCCAGCCGCCCGAGTCGTAGTGGCCGATGTGCGCGAACGACGCCGGGTCGGTGGTTCCCGCCCCGATCCGAACCCCGCCCGCCCCGGTGGATTCGATGCCCAGACCAGCGAGGATCGCGGCGGTGTGCCCAACGCTTCCCCCGCCTTTTTCGCCCGGTCCGGCCCACCCTGCGGTGAACAGGCCCTTCCCGGGGAGTGGGAAGAACCCCGCCTCGTTAGCGGTACTGAAGGTGTGGCTGTACGGGTTGCGTCCGTGCATGACGTTGTACGCGGCCGACACGATCCCAGAGCAGTCGTAGCCATCCGGACCAGCCGCAGCCCACAGGTACGGCTTACCGTTCTGCGCCCGAAGGAACGCCTGGGTTTTCCCGACAGTGCTACTGGGTCCACCGGAGCCGGTCACCCAGTTGACGAGGTTCGTAACTTCCTGCTTGACGGTGCCGGAGACCACGTCCCGAACCCAAGGGCCGCCGGGCATCGCGTCGATTGCTGCGTTGAGCGGTTGACGGAGGTGACCGATTGGGTCGGTGACGAACCCCCACAGATCCCCGGCGAAGTCGAGGATGCCGCCGTCGGAGAACGCCATTCCCTGCGACCCGTCTCCGGGACGTCGGGACCTGCTGCGGCCGGCGAGACGATCGAAGAACCCCACCCCGTACTGGCTTACGACCCGCTCGGGCACAATGTATTCGCCGTTGGACACCCGAATCATGGGTCCGCCGGAAACCCGCGCCAGAATCGAATCGGATGTTCCCGTTCCGGCGCCCCGAATGAGACCTCCAGTAGCAAATCCGTCGGGGAGTTTGATCGGATCGACATGGTTCACACCGAACAGGTCGGCGAGCTTGTTGTATCCGGCGATGAGCCCCTTGTTCAGGACGGTTTCGACGATGAACTTGATGGGCGTTTTCGCCAGGTCCTTGATGGCATCCCAGGCTTTTCCGATCGCGTCGACACCTGTCTTGAATGCGGGTACAACGTGTTCTTGAATAACGCTACCGAGGTACTCGAATAGGGGTTTTAGGGTATTGTCGTATACAAATTTCGCTACGGCTGCGATGCCGCGCCAGCATGGCTCGATAACATCGCGCCACAGGAACATGAATATGGCAGCCACGATCTTGACGGCGATAACGATAAGGCCGAATACGATTTGAATACCGGCCCACGCGATACTGATGATAATAGATATTCCGGTCCACGCTGGCTCTATTGCATTATGCCAGAACCACAGGAACGCGGGAATGAGCACCTGATTGATGACCATTCCGATGGCGTCGAATATCGGCTTGATCACCGCCCATGCGGCAGCCAGCGCAACCTGGATACCAGCCCACGCCGGCTCCATGACGTTGTGCCACAGCCATAAGGCCGCCGGAACGACAACGTCCATGATGATGGAGCGTAAAAACTCGAACGTTGCCTTGAGCGCATTCCAATAGAAGGTGGCAGCAACAACAATGCCGCTCCACACCTCGGTCACCACCGTACGGAACGTCTTAAAATGCGTCCACGCATACACCACGGCGGCGACAATGACAGCGATTCCAGCACCGATGAGCATGGCGCCGCTCATGCATATGCCCACCACGACGATGATGGCCCCTGCGATAGCCAGCAGCACCGACGGGTCCATCTTAGCCAGCCAGTCCGCAACAGCAACAGCGACCCGCAGCATAATGTCGGCGAACGGGGCAAACGCAATAAGCAACTTCAACACGATGATGGCCAGGTTGGTAAACAAATCCATGAGCATCGGGGCGTTCGCTATGGCATAGTCCACGAACTTCTGAAACCCCGGATTCGACGTCAGCCCAGTGGCGAAATCCGCGAACTTCTGCGACAGGCTAAGCAATACCTGCCCCAACACGGGGGCCATGGGTGCGAACGCCAACAGCAGGCCAGCGAAGCCTTTGGCGAGATTCCCGATCGTCGGGCCCATCTGGGTCAGAATCGGTATCGCCAGGTCGGTCATCTGCTGGAAGAAATTGACCCAGAACGGTGACGCCAACGCCTTACCCGCAGACTCAAACAGGCTGCCCATGACCTTTGCGACCGCCCCCACGGCTGCGGTGATCTGCGGCATGACCGGCAGTAGCGCCTTCATACCCGCCTGGAGGCCAGGCAGGAACCCGGTCTGCGCGACCCGCGACAACTCCTCAAACACCGGCTTCAGGCTGAAAAGGAACGTCGCGAACGCCTGCCCCGCCGGACTCAGCGCCCCCATGGCCTGCGCGACCTTGTCAACCCCCGACGGGCCGGCCGCCGCAGCAATGCCCGCCTGCGCACCAGACCGCCGGGCAGACGCCACCCCGCGCTGCGCGGTCACCACCTGCTGCTGCGCCTGACTGATACCCTGCTTCGCTGCGGCGACCTGCGGGGAACCCTCGATGCCGACCTGCTGGGACTGCTGCTGCTGAGCCACCAGCCGGCCCTGCCGCAGGGCCAGATCCTCCACCTGCTGGGTTGCCTCGTCGTATGCCAGCTGCGCGTCGATGCGGGCCCGCGCCTGCTCAGACACTCCCGCCGCCTTGATGGCGTTCAGGGCCACCTCAGCATCGGCCTGATCCAGAGCCGCCTTGCGTTGCGACAGGGCTCCGCCTGCGATCTGTGACGCCAAATCCTCATCGGCGACCTTCGCCGCCACTCGGGCCGCGGTGAGCTGCTGCTGGGCGATCAGTGCTCGCTCCTGGGCATTGCGGAGCGTGTCCTGTGCGGCAGCGAGCTGGCTGGCAGAGTTCGCCACCGCGTTCTGCCGACCTGCCAGGGTCGCAGCTGACGTTCCCGCCTTGCCCTGCTGCTGGACCATGGCCTTCACCGTGGCGATGACCGGCATCAGGCCGAGGGCGAGGACCCCAAGGCCGGCGGTGGCCGCTACTGCCCCGGCGGCGATCGCCCCGACACCCACCGCACAGGCGGCGGCGGCGGGCACCAGGATCGTCGCCATGGCCGCGCCGGCGAACCCCACCCCAGCCAGGCCGACCTGTGCGGCGGCGGAGGCCAGGGTGATGCCGCCGATCTGGGCAACAGCAGCACCAGTGTCGACGTCGACGTTGCCGTGCAGGTTCCGGATCTGCTCCTGGAACGCCTCGATACGTGCGGCGGCCGCCAGGGTATCGGCCTGGATCTGGATGTCGGGGCTGGTCGCTGCCAGCTCCCGGAGTCGGGTCAGCATCCGATCGAGTTGCGTCATCGCAAATGACGCATTGACATCAATACCGATTTCCTGATGGGACAGTTGGGTCAACTCACCCCGGATGGAGGCGATGACCAGATGCGCCTCCGAACCGTTGGCATGCACATCCACGGCAGGAAGCGTCAGTAGGGATTCCTCGACGGTCCGACGGAACGACCGGCCAAATGCGCCGCCCATCTCCCGGCCGGCGGGGGTTCCGATCTCCCTGTTGATCATTTCGTGGATGGCCTGGATTTCCGCCAGCGCTGCCGCGGTGTCGATTCGGACCTGGATGGTCGGTGATGCGGCGCGGAGTGCCTCCACTCGGGCCTGAAGCCCAGCCATCCGAGCCAGGGCGTCATCAACACTGATGTCGATGCCGACCCGCAGGTGACTCATCTCCGCGATCTGGGTTCGGACCCGCCCCATGTCCCGGTCGAACTGGCTGGCGTTGAGGCCAAGCCCAATGTCGGGCCGCTGCAATGACTGGCTCGCCGCAGCCAATCGGGCCTGAACGGCATGCGCGAACGACCCGGCGTAGTCGTCGCCATCCCGGGCACCAGAACCCTGCGGCGCTCCCCCACCGCTAGGGCCAGCGGAACCCCGAGTGCGGGCCGTGACGACGACCGTACGATCCCGGAGCGCCGCGAGTTGGGTCCGCAGTTCCCGGAGTTCCGCCGTGTCGACATGCACGCTGGCGGTCGCCGACAGGTTCCGGGCCTGGGCCCGGAACGCCGACGAAAACCGCCGGCCAGCATCGGCGCCCGCTGCGGTGGCGGCAGCAGCCAGACCGCTGCCGCGCAGACCGCCGAGGACCGCAGTGGTGATGGCCTGCGCGATGGGTGCCGCCAGCTCCTTTGCGATCTCCCGGCCCACCCGGATGGCGGCTGGGACCGTACCATCCCTCATCCGCCGGTCGAACTGACTGAGGTCCGGGACGACCTCGGCGGAGACGGTGCCGACACTACCGACGGGGCTTGTCATAGTCCTGCGTCCCTCCGGCGTTGTTCGTGCTGCGCGGCAAGGTCATCGAGGTAGGTCCTGGCGGCAGGTGGTATGCGCCGCTTCATACCCACCCCGGGTCGTGGCCACGGTTTGGGGGTGTCGGGCTTGCCGCCGTTGACGACTGTGAGGACGTACTGGATCTGCTGGAGCACGTCGTACTGGGCGGCGGCGATCGTCTCCAGGTGCGACCACGGACCATGACCCACGCTAGGTGTGGAGGCTAGGTCCGCGAGCTCGTCCGGGGTGAGGCTGTCGCGGGTGGCGGTTTTCGTCAACGACTCCGGCGGAAGCCCGTCAATGAGCACCTTGACGAGCCGCCAGGTCAGCCCGGACCGGCCGCCACCGGGCCGCCATAGGTCCCGCAGATCCACGTGGTAGTGGTGGCGGAAATCGGCTTCTATCTCCGCCTGGCGCGTTCGGCAGAACGTCGCAACCGCCGCGATGCCAAAGGGCTGATGCCGTTGGCCTCGCTGAACGCCTCGAAGAACGCCTCGACTTCTTCGAGGGTCGGGTCGAGGTCCTCCCATGTGTCGTAGCTGTCTTCGGTGAGGCACTTCTCGGCCCACGGCCCGAATCGGCCGTTGTTCAGGGCGTCGATGGCTGAGGATCGCCACAGTCGCTGGGGGAGCACCTCGACGGTGTGACCCTTGGTTCCGAGGGGCACGGTGATGGTGTCGTCGGCGTCCGTGAGGGCCTCGGTGCGCAGAGTCTCCAGCGCATTCTGGGGTTCCTGGCTCATGATCAGGCCGCCAGCGCAGCGACGATGAGGTATTCGTAGCAGGCATAGCCGGAGGCATCCGGGTAGGCGGTGAACGTGACCGCGCGGACATCGGCCTCTCCGGCGGCGATCTTCCGTTCCTTGCGGGCCGAGACCTCGACTGAGGGGCACACGAACCGGACGTGGTTGCTCCCGTCGATGATCTCGAAGACGATCGCGTAGCGTACCGACGCGGAGTGCCCGTAGGTGGTGGCCATGGCGCCGGTGACGTCCGCGCTCACGTCCGCGAGCGCCTTGCCGGAGTACACCGCGACTGCCGTCGGGGTGGTCTGCAGAAACTCGATATCGAAGGTCGTCTTCTCGTCGGTGACCAGGACCCGCTGGACCTGGGTCGACCCGAAGCACTTGATCTCCTTGACGGACTTGTCGAACTTCGCGACCAGCCCGTTCTCGGTGATCTTCCCGGCGTTGGCGAACGACACGTTCAGGGCCGCCAGCGCATCCGTGGGCACCGCGGTTCCCTCCGGTGCCACGAACGCCAGACCAGTACCGTCGGCGCCACCGGCACCCTGGCCAGCCACAATGAGTTGGTCTGTAGCCACAGAAATCCCCTTCCAGGGTGTTTGGTCTCTACCGGCTACAGGCGCTGAGCGCCTTGCCGAGAATGCGTTGACGGTGCATGTACCGGGTGCCGAATTCGAGGTATCCGGCGTAGGGGGCGACATTCACTACCCGGGCCCACGCGACCCCGTTGCGGGTGCCGGAGTAGACCCGCCACGACCGCACGTACTGGCCGGTGCGGACCGGGCTGGTCAGCCGGGCGTAGGTGGCGATCCGTTGGGCCTGCCGGTCCAGGGCCTGCACCATGCCCGGCGAGCCGACCAGAGCCCGCAGCCCCGCCGGGTTAGGGGTGTAGGTTGCGGACATCATAAGGTGTTGTGGACGACGATTTCGAAACTCGCACCGCGCCGCCGGGTAGCGCTGTCGTCCCATTCGCGGCGATGCTCGCCGAGGATGGTGGACACCTGGGACACAGTGGCACCTGGGACGGAGTGTCCGGGGAGTTGGGTTCGCAGCAACTCCCGGACCTTGGCTATCAGGGCCTTCGCCGCCCCATTCCCATCGGCGAACACATCAACATCAATGGCGGTGCGGTCGACACCGGGGAGCCGGTCGCTGCCTCCGAAGCGCTCGATACATACAAGTGGGGTTGCGAGCTTGACGCTGTCGGGAAGTTCGGCCCGGACGGTGACTGTCGGGTCGAGTTGGGTGCGAAGCCACTCGGCGACGAGGGTTTCCACGTCCGCGAATACCATGACAACCCCCTATTTGCAGGTGATCTCCGCGTAGGTGGGGATATCGAGTCCCGCCGGGTCCGGAACCATGATCGAAAATACGGTGACGACCGTCCCGGAGGGGAGTGTGACCAGCGACTTCGGCGGACATGTCACCGTCGGCGGCGCGACGATCGTCGCGGCTGGCTCGACCTGCACCGACCCGGATCCGGCCTTCATGACCCTGCCCCGCCCCGCCAGCGGCATGGCCGTGTTGGTCATGTCCACGTAGCAGGGATACACGTCCAGGGGCGGCGCGTAGGTCTCTCCGGCGTCGGTGGATCCCAGGTGTGCCTGGACGGTGATGGTGTGCGGCTTCGGGATGATCGAGAGGAGGAGGTCCTCGTAGGTCACGCCGAGGCGCCCACGATGTAGATGTCGTAGGTCACCGGAGTCCCAGATCCCCCATTGGCGATCTTCAGGATGTCGCCGGTTCCGGCGGTGACCGTCCACCCCAGCTTCGGGTCGATGGCCTCGTACTTGCCGTCCGGGCGGACGGCATGGGTGTGGGTGGACGCACCGAACGGGCCGACGAACGCGTTGGTTGCCGCCCCGCCGACGACCACGTCGTTGACGTTCCCGACTGCCGCGACAACCCGCAGCACCTTGACGTTCGCGAATGTCAACACATCGCCGAGGGGGCCGACCAGAATCCCGGCCAGGTCGATGTTCTCCGACGCGGACGCGGTCAGGGTCCGGCGGTCCTGGTAGATCAGGTCGGCCTTGCCGGTGCCGGTGCCGGAGGCCAGGGCGGTGACGTGCGAGACGTTCAGGCTGTTCGAGCTGGTCGACAGCGCGCCGGCTGTGCCGATCGTCTTGCTGGCTGTTGCCGTGGTGGTGGTGGCAATTCTGGTGGTGAGCGTCACCGCGCACCCCTCTCGTTATTGATCCGCGTAGAGCCACGCGTTCGGGTCGAAATCGATGATGTCGATGGGTGAGATGGTGGGACTACCCAGCAGTGCCTGCTCCCGTAGGGATTCGGCCCGGGCGTGGAGGTCTTTGGCGGCGGCGGTCTCGTCGACTTTCAGGCCGCCGATCTGGACCTTCTTGGCCAGCAGTGCCCGGGTTGTGGCAATCGTGTCCAATGCTTGTGCCGCAGCGAGGAGCACGCTGTCGTTGGATACGGCCAGGAATCCGTCGATCTGCGGATCGCTGAACAGTGGGCTGGTCTCGTCAGTATCAGTGGCCAGGAGTCGAACCTGTCCGGCCGGCTGGCTGTAGTCGATAGTCATCGGCCGTGGGTGAGGTTGCCCTCGACAGTGCCGGAGACCACCTCGTACCACAGGCCGAGCAGGGCGACCTTCGCCATCGAGTTTTCCTCCCGGGACTCCCCGGCGGCCAAGGCGTAGCGTCCCAGGAGGACCTTGCCGGATGAGGTGGCGGTGGCGGAGTCCCACACTCGTACCACCGCCGAGGCTCCGGCGGTCTCTGCGACGCAGATGCCCCGGAACACAGTGGGGGAGGCGGAGATCACCGCTGATCCGCTCACTGCCACCGGTGGGATTTCCGGCGGGGTGTGCGTTGCGGGCATCTGGTGACGTGCGGGGCTCATCCCTGCACCCCCTCGACGGAGAATTCCAGGCCCCGCTCGGAGACCAGGG
>Ga0213917_1000202_pt1 | contig 11393 bp, 16 predicted proteins | sample McNCre117MG_FD_161051 | JGI IMG/M metagenome (GOLD analysis project Ga0213917, IMG submission 161051) | Freshwater microbial communities from McNutts Creek, Athens, Georgia, United States - 1-17 MG | ecosystem: Environmental > Aquatic > Freshwater > Creek | place: USA: Georgia | collected... | reverse complement strand
TAGTGTGTACTAACCGTGGTGCAGTATTAACTGCAGGTTCGTTATTAACTGTAGCAAGTATTACTGGTTATTGGGAATAATAAAAAGGAAGAATATGATTGAATCAAAATCTATATTATCAGTTAAGAGTTATATAAGTAGTAACTATACTGATATTACTTATAAGATGCGTGAGTTTCAACGTGATTTAGTCACTTTAACTTTATTATCATCTGAATATCTTTATATTGGGTATGATAAACCTATCAATTGTTTCTATGTTAATCTTAATAGTTCATTAACTGAATCAACTTTAAATTTAGAATTTTGGAATGGTTCAGCATGGTCTACTTGCATGGGATTAGAAGAGGATACTTTAGGACTATCTAGAAGCGGTTTTATACGCTTTAACCGTGACCAAGTAAATCAAGCATCAAATACTATAGATAATACTACTAAATATTGGTATAGACTTTCTACTTCTAACACTAGAACTGAATTAATATTAGCAGGCATAAATCTTATATTCGTAAATGATTATGATTTATTAATGGAACAACCCTTTATTACTATGAGCGAGTTTCTTAGTGGACAAACTAGCCATATTCTAATTCATAATTCAGTTAAAAATGAGATTATACAATACTTTAGAACTAAAGACTATTATAAGATAGATAGTAACGGATTAAAACAAGATATTAATATTTGGGATTTATTAGAAATAGATGAGATAAAACAAGCTGCAGTATTATTAGCAATAAGTAAGATTTATTTTAATCAGTCTGATGCTAAAGGTGATATTTGGGAAAGTAAGTCCTATGAATATAGGGCTAGATACTTGAAGATAGTAGAGGCTGGTAGTTTATCTATAGACTATAACGATAATGGTAAAAAAGATGTTAATGAGAATAAAACAAATAAGTTAAATACTTTCTTTATGAGTAGGTAACACTAAGAATTTTAATAAGTATACTAGAGGGTTTATGATAGGAACATTAAGAACAAATATAATTACTAGAATGGGGGCTTTATTAGGTTCTAGTTTTAGTCAATTATCCTTTGTTAATAATATTCATCAGAATAAGTTTGCTAATACTTATAAAAGATTCTCATGTTTACCTAAAGCGGCCAGCATTACTGCTGGAGCTTTACAGGGTAATACACTTGACCATAGATTTGAGTTAATACTTACTGACTCATTTAATGATGGTGCTAAAGGTAACTTAAATGATAATCTTCAAACACAAAAGATACAAGAACTACAAGATTATATGTTACTGATTTATAGAGATTTACAAGTTAATAAAAATATTCTAAGTAGCGGCGTTTTAATAGTTAATGAATTAAATATTAATGAAGCTGAGTTTTTAGAAGAAGAAAAAGTTTGTATTATAAGAGCATTTATAAATATAAAATATAAAGTTTAATAGGAGTTAATAATGGGTTATACAATTAAGAATAATGTTAGATTATTCGTTAAAAAAGAAACAACAGAAGGAACATATGCCGCACCATCTGCCGGAACTGATGCAGTTCAGTGTATGGATGGATTAGAAGTTAAACCTTCTAGAGAATTATTAGAAAGAGCCGTACTTGGTACTGGTTTAGCTAAGATTAGTCCTAGAGCTGGTTTAAAGTCTGTTTCTGGTACTATTCCGGTTTATTTAAGAGCAGGTTCTACAGCTTCTACGGCTCCTGAAACTGATGTTATGTTAGAGTCTTTAATGGGAAGTAAAAGAAACTCTACTTCTATTACTACTGGCACAGGTCATACTACTTCCGTATTGCACGTATCTTCTACAGCTAATTTAAATATTGGTGATATTGTAGTAGTAAAACAAGCAGGTAATTATCACGCTTCTCCTATTTCAGCATTAGTTGCTAATACTTCTATCACCCTTTTAGTTCCATTTGCAAGTGCACCAAGTGATAATGTTGTTATTGAAGCATTTACAACTTACGTTCCAGTTACTACAGGCCACCCATCATACTCTGTATCTAAATATGTTGAATCAGCTATATTAGAGCAAGCTACAGGATGTAAAACTACATCTTTAAGTTTAGATAATTTTGAAACAGGTAAATTAGCATCTTTAAAGTTAGGATTTGAAGGTTTAAACTTTGATAGAAGTTTATCAGCTCCAGCATATACAGCTTCATTTCAAACTTCTGAAACACCAGTTATTTTAGATGCTTGTATTTGGCAAGATGGGGTAGAAATACCTGTTAATAAATTCTCTCTTTCTATTGATAATAAAATGGGATTTATTCAAGATACTTGTGACGGTAAAAAAGCATCAAGAATTACTGAAAGAAGCGTTAAAGGTAGCATTGACCCATATAAATCAAGTTCTGATATAAGTAACTTTACTAAATTCAATACTAATGCTCCATTTAGTTTATTTGTTACAGCTCATAATCCAACAACTACTGCTGGTGAGTTTAGCCAATCAGTTTCTTTCTATATGCCAAAGTGTACAATTGTTGAATTGGGCGAAGGTGATAATAGCGGTGTATTACAAGACTCTATTTCATTCCATGCCAATACACCAGATGGAACAAACCCAGAAATTTATATCTCAATTTCATAATAAAAAAGGGGCTGAATAGCCCCTCTTATTTTCTCATTTGATTATTCTTATTAAACTTTTCATCAATCAATTTATTATCTCTTTTAAACATAAATAATAAATATAATCCCGTCACAACTACCCCAATAATAATAAATAATACTTTCATATTCTAACTTCTTTTATCTTGTCTGAACGTCTTTTATTAGCTTTATTGGTCTTATCTTTACGGTCTTTATTAATAACCGCAGTATACAACGCTAAAATAGTATTAGTATATTCTAGTATTATACTCTTCATTTCCTCTTCATTATCCTGACTAAAGATAATATCATCTAACACTTCTTTCATTTTAATCTGTAATACTTCTTTCGGGGGGATAGTCTTAAGTAGTTTCTCATTTGCGCTAACACGTTCATTAATAGTAGAATCTATAATATCGGAGTATTGAACTAAAAACTCAACACTTTCAGCAATAGCATATAAATCTCTATTCTCTGCATTATGTTGTAGATACATTTCGGACTTTACTTTAGAATCATATTCCTTTCCTAAAGCTTTTCTATGTAAGCTACCATTCTTTCCATGAGCATTACAGTAAAATTCATTCTCAAAAGTTAGCATAAATTCCTTCTGTTCTTTGTTAAGTTTATCCCAATAATCCATATCAGATTTTTTAGCTACATTACGTCTAAGCCTATTCTTTTTCACTTACTACCTTCTTTTTACTTATTGGGGTTATTTCTTCACAAAAGAAACGGTTAACTTCTATCGAATCATGTATAGTCTTATATTTAAAGACTTGTACATAATTAACTCGTAACCCCTCTAATTCCTTTTCTAATTGTTCGATAGTAGCATGTAATGGTAAATCAATAATTTTCATAGTATCTCCTAATGTAAATTTGTATTTGAGTTTAGTATATTTTCTAAATTCTCAATATATTCGTCTTGTTCTTCTAGTTTAGCGTAAAGCATTATTGCCACACTTCGTAACTCTTCTAAATCCTGACTTTCATTAAGTAACTTCTTACCTAATTCAACTAAAGCATTACTTTTTCTCATTAACTAATCTCTCCTTATACTTTCTGTTAGAATCTTCTATAATCTTGTTATTCTTAGTTAACTGACCTTGGATAATCTCTAATCTGTTAATTAGAGCTTCCATCTTTTCATCGAGTTTTACTAAGTCATTCTCTAATTCAATACGTCTTAATTCTTGTTCGTTCATAAAATCTCCCATGTTGTTGTTTAGTTATGCTAATATATAGTATTTTAGAAGGATAATTTATAAGATTATTTTACTTTTTTAGTATATTTTCTTTTACCTAGTTCTTTAAATCCTAATCTCTTATCCATAAGTTCGACAAAAGCATCTTCCGAGTAAACTTCTGATTCTTCAAATAGAGACGATTCATCTATTTCATCCTCTTCTGTTATTCTAGGGGTTACTTTATACCCATTATTAGCTATGTCACGCCTTATACTACGGTTAGTATTATAAGCTTTATGTTTAAGTTCTTTAGTAGAATGAATAGCTTCCTCAGTTAAGATATTATTTAAGCCATAATACTCTCCTAGGAACTGGCTCATCCAATCTTTATCTTCTTTAGATAGTTTAGATATATAATCTTGGTCTACATATCCGGAAGCTTTAACTTCTCTAATGTGGTTAATTGGCATTGTGTAATTCTTTGTCTTTTTCATAATCTCTCCGTCGTTGTTAGAAGTTAGTTAAACTTCTTTTATTTTTGTTCCTATATAATTAGTTGTTAACCTACTGTTAAAATTTTGATATTTTTTTAAACTTTTTTTGATATTCTAATAAAATCAATAGTTTAACTACTAAAATAAATTAGGTGCTACTATAATCAGTTAAATTTAAGGGTGTGTTATTTCTAATCTAAATAGGAATATAGTGTTTCTATAATCTCATCGTAGATGTTGTTTAAGCTGGTATGGACCATATCAACCATTATTTCAGCTTCTTTACTGGGCGGCAAAGAAGAAGCATACTCAAGTACCGACCTAAACTTATTGTAAGAGTTGAATAAATCATACATTTCAGTATCATTTAAACAAATATTAATAATTTCATTAGATAGTATTATGTTTATCTTATGCTTGTTTATTTCTTTATCAATAATATACCCAAACTCTCTAATCTGTTTAACCCTTTCTTCTGCAATTTCAGTCTTATGGAGCGGCATACAGCGTAAAACTAAGTAACGGTAGTACATATGGTCTACGGATAAGTGCATATCTGCTATTCTGTTAATTAACTGTTTAGATAGGATAGATGTAACATTAATATCGTGTTTAAACTCGTTTATAGCCTTATAGAGCCGTTCATTAAACTCACCCCCTACTACCCTAGCCATATCTTTATTAACCTGCGTAATAGCGTATAATAGATGGTTATGAGTAGGTGTACCAACTACCCCCATAGTCTTTAGATATTCTTTCACTGCATTACTGTCGTTAAACTGAATCATAAGTTTCTCCTAATAGTCTTATATCCTATATAGCAAATAACCAATACCATTCTTAACATATTGCATTATAATAAGTAATTTTTAGATTCGTACTAGTTTGTAGAATTGCTCTAGTGGCTGAAAGGTGTGTAACCTCGGAGCGTGATTATACGGTAAGGCGAGTGAGTAAGTTAGCCTATATTTACTAAGATTATATAGGTTCTGTCTCAAATAGCCCATTGGTTGACCAAACACTAATGGTGACTCAGATTTGCAGGTAAAACTTCGTGTGTATGTAAATACCCCACCAATCTCGCAATATGAAGAAGCAAACTACTAAGTTACCCCTATGCCAGAAGTAACGTCACGGATAGAGAATTGAGCTACAAAACCGAAGTAACGGTAAAAGGCTCTACATAAGAGATTAATCTAATACTGTATTTAGATATAGTCTCTCTGCGTCCAATCAACAAACAATAGTATTTTTAATAAGTAAAAACAAAGGGAGAATGTTTCTCTCTACTTAAAGTTAGTAACTTAAGGGGTTTTATGTCAACTAAAGATGATGAGTCAACAGACTTAACAGTTAAATCAACAAATTGGGTTAAATCAACTGATGCTGAAATGGCACAGAGTATTAGTATATGCTTAGAAGTAATTGCTGGTAATGGCGGTAAGCGAGAATGTCTTAAAGCAATTATGGCTAAACATCCTCATCTTAAAGAAAGAGCTGCGTATAATCACTATCTTAAAGCACTACATGCACTTGATGAAGATTTACAAGAAGATATTAAATCCGTAAGAAATAAGCGTATAAAATCCTTACAAAAGGATATGATGGAAGCATATAATAATTACCAATTAGCAGAGAAAGATTCTGATAGAAATGCTTGGTATAAAACATACTTAGACGTTAAAAAGATGTATGATTCATACTTTCCAAATGCACTTAAACCTATAGAAGATACTAACACTACTAAGATTGAACTTGTTTATAACAAGATAGAAAAGTAATAAAAAGTAATGAAAGGTATTAGTTAGGACTTATGATAGTAAATAAACAAATAGATATTTTAGATTATCAAGAAGAGGCATTACTAAGTAAAGCCAAGACTATATATTTTAGTGCTGGTATTGGATGTGGCAAGACATATACAGGTTCATTATGGCTACTACAGAAGATAATAGAAAATCCTGGTTGTGATTGTCTTATTGCCGCATGTACTTACTCTCAACTTATGGCAGCTAGTGTTAAGACTTTCATTGAGTTACTAGACAAGGTTGGTATTAGATATATTGCTACATTGTCGGGTAGTAAGAAGCGGATAGAAGTAAATGGATGTTTAGTATATTTATACAGTTTAGAAAATCCAGATAGTATCAGAGGTATATCAGTATCTTATTCTTGGTTAGATGAACTATCTTTTAGTACACAAGAAGCGTTGAATGTGGTACAAGGTAGGATGAGAGGGAATAAGTCTAAAGAAAGACAAATATTCATATCTTCATCCCCTAATGGATTTAACTTTTGTTATGAACTATCTAGGAATAAAAATACACATCTTATAACTGCTAAAACATTTGATAATATCTTCTTACCAAAAGACTATATTAATGACTTAGTAGAACAGTATGGGGGTAGTATTATTAATGGTGAATATATAATCAATACTCCACTTGCTAAACAAGAGATACTGGGTGAATTTGTTAATTTACAAGCTGGTGCAGTATATAGCTTATTTGAGCGAGGTATTAACGTATTATCTTGTCAATTGAATAAGCAATATCCAGTCTATGTAGGTATAGACTTTAATATTGACCAGATGAATATGACTTACAACCAGTTTATTGGAGGTAAGATATACTGTTGTAAAGAAGTTAGTCTTACTAATAGAGATGCTAATACTTTAGATGCTGGTAAGCGTATAATAACTGATTTAACTTCACAAGGTTATAATGTAATAGTTATACCAGATAGTACAGGTAAAGCTCGTAAAACAGCTTCTAGTAGCTCTAAAAGTGACCATCAAATATTAAGAGATTTAGGACTTAAGTTAGCTGATACACATAATCCACTTATTCGAGATAGACAGAACAACTTAAACATTAAGTTTCATAAAAAAGAGGTTACTATTGACTCATCGTGTACTGCGGTTATTAAAGAGTTAGAGACTCTTAGCAGTAGAGATACAGAAGGTCAAGTAGCCCATGCCTCAGTAACACTAGGGTATGTAGTTTGGTATTTAATGCCTCTTAAAGCTCCACAACGTCCTAGCATGACCTACAACATATAATTATTTAATAAGTTTCAATGTTCAGAATGTTTCTGACACTAAAATTGGCTGTGCCAAAAGGAGTAATTATGGCTTTTAAGATTTACAAATGTAGTGACCGTATCGAAGTTAATATTGAAGGGATTAGTATCTTTATTTCCCCTTTAAGTTACCAACAGAAGATGAACCTACAAGATTTGATGCTTAAGGCTAGTAATGGTGATATGAACAGTGCAATGGCTGCTGTAGTATCTGCTCTTAAAATGTCAATTAAAGACATTAAAGGTGTACAGGATGCTGATGGTAATGAATATAAGCTTGAGTTTGATAATAATGAACTTACAGAAGAATCGGTTAATGACTTATTGAATATGCCAATATCAGGAAAGATTAGTACAACTTGTACTTCATTACTTGCTGGTGTACCTGATAAGATTATTGGTGCTGATGGTAAGCCTTTAGAAGGGGTGAGTATCATTAAGAAAGGAAGCACTAAGCCGGGAAAGAAATAAGCGGACAGTTCTATTACAATAGTTTAATAGAATATGTCTACAGTAAAGTTATAGAGGTTAGTAGTTGCACTTTATTAGATGAGGTATTAGTAACAGCTAACTGGATGAACTTAACTGATGAACAGTTTCAATGTGAGAAGATAGAGGAAAGTTATAGAAATAGAAGCGATGCTGAATTGGTAATTAAGATGCATCGTATAAACCGTGGATGTGGCATTTTAAGCTCTTCTGTGAAGGTAGAGGTAGGGTACATAGGGTACCATTCTTGCTTATGCTATAAAGGCTATAAGCACCCTCTAATGGGGTGTTTACTACAACTGAGAGAGTCATACGATAAAGGGATATTACCATACAGAGGTGGAATATTAGACCAACCGGCACAAGTAATAGAATTAATAGGACTAATGAACCGACTATATAGTGAATATGAATTAGAGAATCAAAAGAAACAGATAGAAAAGAGGTAGATATGCCAACTAAGAAGGGAAGTAGTAGAGCTACAATCAGTAGCAATATAAAGACAGAGATTAAAGGCGGTAAATCACAAGCACAAGCTGTGGCAATTGCTTTATCTATTGCTGAACAAGCTAAAAAGAAGAATAAAAAGAAATAACCTCTGAGGTAAATATGGCTAATGATGTATCGTTTAATCTAAACCTTAGCGTTAAAGACTTTCAAAATAACCTTAACCAAGCGGCACAATCTGTTGGTAACTTCACATCAGGTACTACTACCAGTCTTGGTAGATTATCCCAATCATTTAGTAACGAATTAACCAACTCTATTAATGGAGTTAAAAATGCGTTAGGACAGTTAAGCGGTAATGGTGATGGTGGTATGGGTAACCTATCATTAGCGGTACTTGGTGGTAGTATAGCTTATGGTGCTTTGCAAGAAGCGATTGGGTTTGTCCATTCCACTATCTCAGGTAGTGTGTCTGCTTATGCCGAAGAGGAAACTGCGATAAATAAATTATCACAAGCATTAAAACTTACAGGTTCCTACAGTGAAGATGCTGTACAATCAGTTAAAGACTTTGCAGCAAATATGCAACAAAACTCTAAGTTTGCTGATGAGAATGTAATAGCACAAGTTGCTTATGCTCGTTCATTAGGATTAACTACAAAACAATCACAAGAGTTAGTAACTGCTGCTGCTAATATGTCTGCGACATTAGGTGGTTCACTAGAAACTAACGTAGAGAAGTTAGGATTAACTTTATCAGGTACAGCAGGGAGATTAACTAGATTAATACCAGAACTTAAGAGCTTAACAGAAGAGCAGTTAAAGAATGGTGTAGCTGCTGATATAATCAATAAGAAATATGGTGGTGCATCTGCCGCAGAATTAAACACATATGAAGGTAGAGTATCCAAGCTTCATAACACTATGAATGACTTACAAGAGTCTATTGGTGGTGCAATAGTTAATAGTGACTTATTTAAAAAGTCTACCGAGATTATTAGCAGTTTGATAGTAAGTGCTACTAAATACTTTAATGACCATTTAGAGACTATAAAGAATATATCTACTGTACTTGGTATTGCTACAGTTACATTTGGAGTAGCAGCAGTGGCGGTGGGAGTAATGACCGTAGCATCTAGTACGTTAGCTGTAAGTTTATGGGCTGCTATAGCTCCATTACTTCCATTTATAGCAGGGTTTAGTGCTGTAGTTGGAGTAATAGTATTAGGAATTAAGTACATTAATAATATTGGATTGGCTATATTATCTATGGCTAAGACTTGGGTTGAGGCTCTTGTACCTATTGAAGATATTATTAATAGAGTATTTGGAACTAATATTAAAGTAGCTTCCGATGGTGTTGATAAACTAGCAAGTAAGATTAAAGGATTAAAAGAAGAAATTGCTAAAGAAGATAATACTAAAGTAAAAGCTCCTAGCGCACCAGTACAAGACATAGCATTAGCTAGGACATTAACTAAAGAAGAAGAACTTACACTTAAAGAAAGAGTAATTAATCATCAAAATGCTATGAATGAGATTTATAGGATTGACCAAGAGGGTGAGAATAGCTTACTTGAACTTAAACATAAATCAAACTCTGATTTAGAAGCATTAGAAATAGAATATAGCGATAGGACATTAGCACAGAAGCAAGAAGCATATCAAGCTGTATTAGAACAAAGATTAGCACAAGAGCAAGCTGACTTGGAAGCAAAACAGGCTAATCAAGCATTAGAACTTCAATTAGTATATGAACATGAAACTGCTAAAGCTAATCTAATTGAGAATAGTTTTAATCGTAAAAAAGCATTACAAGAAGCATCTGATAAGTATATTGTCGCTCAATCACAGTTAACTAATAAACAAGAAGTTGAGTTAGTAACATTAAACACAACACAACAACAGAAAGTATTAGAGACAAGTTTAAAGAATAAGAAGTTACTTGATGAGGAAGAAAAAGCAAATAGAAAAGATACACTTGCTACTATCTCTACATTAAGTAAATCTAGTAATAAAGAGTTAGCTATAATTGGTAAAGCTGCTGGTATAGCACAAATTGCAATTGATACTCCAGTTGCTATTAGTAAAGCATTAGCTGCATTTGCCCCACCTTACAACTTCATTGCCGCAGGATTAGTTGGTACTGCAATGGCTACACAAGCTGCTAATATAGCAGGATTAAACTTTGCAACTGGTGGATTTGTTCCCGGTCAATCTGTAGCAGGTGATAAAGTATCTGTTAATGTAAATAGTGGTGAAGCTATATTAAATACAGAACAACAAAAGAATTTCATGATGCTTGCTAATGGTGGCGGTAACAATAACTCACAAGGTATTATTGACCGTCTTAGTAGCTTAGAACAAGCAATATTAAGTCGCCCTATGGTGTTAGTTGCAGATGATAATGAAATTGCAAGGTCTACTAGTCGTGGTGTTATGAATGGTATTGAAATTGGGAGAAGTAGATAATGAGTAATGTAATATTTGGTAATGATAATTTAATAGATAATGCTAATATTAGTATTATATCTGGTACAGGTAACGTACAGTTTCCAATTAATAATATTAAACATCCATTTAGTACTAAAGTATTTAGGTCTACTACATCCTCGGTTAGTATATTAGTAGATACTCTTGCTGCTAATAATGTAAATATTATTATGCTGAGAGGTTCTAACATTGAGGGGTTAGGATTTACTAGTGCTTCATTTCAAGGCAGTGCTACTACTACGTTTAGTGGTTCTGATACTTCTATTGACATATCAGCAGAACATAACTTTGCTTTTAAAGAAATAGCTACTACAAACTTGAGATACTGGAGATTGACATTCACCGGAACTAGTTATGTTGAACTTAGTAATATCTTCATAGGTGAGAAAGTACAAATGAGCGATAATAACTTATCTATTGGATGGAGTTACCAATTAAACACTAATAGTAAAACTACTAAAAATACCTATGGTCAACGATTCATAGACCAGTATGGTACATCCAAGATATTAACAGGAGATGTAAAGTATGCCAATGCTGCTGAGTTTAGTCAGTTACAAGATATTCAATTAGCACACGGCGAGAATAGCCCTATTTGGTTCATACTAGATAATACTTCCAGTATTG
>Ga0213917_1000201_pt1 | contig 11476 bp, 12 predicted proteins | sample McNCre117MG_FD_161051 | JGI IMG/M metagenome (GOLD analysis project Ga0213917, IMG submission 161051) | Freshwater microbial communities from McNutts Creek, Athens, Georgia, United States - 1-17 MG | ecosystem: Environmental > Aquatic > Freshwater > Creek | place: USA: Georgia | collected... | reverse complement strand
TTGTACGAATTACTCAATTTCGCGATCATCAAACATTTACCGCGCCTTTTCAGTCCCGTCTAATGCAAGCGATACAGTCTGGCCCAGAAAATCCATGGACTAATCTAGCATATCGTATTGCAGTGCTACCGTTTGCCCGTATTGGTGTTCGTCTTTCTGAGATCGGGGCAGAATATACTCCTGGACTTAATTTGTTAAGTGAGAACTTTCGACGAGAGATAAGAGCCGGTGGAACTGCACAATCCGTTGCACTTGCGCGAATTGCCACAGGTACAACAATGATTAGTGCTTTTACATATCTTGGAATGCAAGGACTTATTACGGGAAGTTTACCTGGGCACGAAAAAGATGCTGTGCTTGGAGCAGCAGGACGTCCGCCGCATTCTTTTTGGGATCCTCTAAGTCAGAAATGGCGTGATTATTCTGGAATGCATCCTTTCGCTCAATGGATTAGTACAGGGGCAGATTTTGCGTATTTACTTGGACAGTTGCCTGAACATGATGCCGAAAGACTTATGACCGCAGCCGGTGTTGCGATGTCGGCAAATACTGGACAAGAGAAATTTTTGCAACCGCTTTCCCAGATCATGACGGCGATAACAGAAGGAAATACCGATCAACAATGGGAGAAAGTTCTAGATATTATTAGGAAAGATTTTGGAGGATTTGCTCCAGTAGGATTGAAAGAAGGTGTTGGAGCAATTGAAGGTGGCGAAAAGACACGAACAATGAAAACAGGTCAATTTGACGAAACGCCCGGAGTTTCAAGTATGTTACAGCGTGAGCTTAAAGCTTTACGTGATGATTACGCGCGCGCGGCGGGTCTTTATGATGAAAAGTCGAAAACAATTAAAGTTTTAAGAAATATGTTTACTGGGGATAAACTCACAAATGATTCATGGCCTTTTAATCCATACACATCAACACCAGATCAACCAGAACCCTGGGCCGCTGAAATTCGACGTCTCGATGGGGCTGGTCTCAAGCCTTTACCCGATTTTATTGGTGGAACGGTTGAACCAAATCTTGGTTTAAAAGATCAACCCGGAATGCCTGGTGTACGTCTGACAGCACCCGAGAAAGATCGTCTTGAAGTTCTCATGACACAAGTTGTAAAGAATAGGAGCGGACATCTTACGGAGGCATTGAATAATCTTGTACAATCTCCACTATATGCGCGGCAAACCGACTATGATAAGAGAACATTAATTCAAGGACTATGGACAGAATTTAGACTAAGAGCAGAATTTGCTCTTCAAAAAGAACATCCGGAACTTGCTAATGATATTAGACTAAAAGAAGGTACAGTAATGATTGAAAGACATGTACCTCTAGAAAAACAAGCTGCGGCAAAAGAAAGATTAAGAATTAAAATTGGTCCAGGGATTGCACCTTGAACTTAAAGTCATAAATCTCCTTACATCCATGACATTTACCCATAAGCGACATCTCTGGCATGATGTGTATGATGCTGGGTCCTGGTTTATGCTCCCAATGTTTACGTAGCCAGTTCTCAACTTCTATAGCATGTTGAACGGAAGATTTCGACGCAATCTTACGAATCATTTCCTGTGTGTTAATAAAAGTATCTAAACGATTGTTCATTTTTCTTCCTTTATAAGTTTATAGAATACATTTTTTCCACTCACCTTTATCGTAAGAGTACCCTCTTGCTCTAGCGAACTCTCTAGAATTATGATCTCCTCAAGTGGTATCGTCATAATCTTAAGCATCTGTTTTCTCATACCTACGCCGCCTTGACGTCGTAGTGTATCGATAAAACGCGCGCGCCCTTGTGCATAGGTTGAGGAGATTGCCCAATTTGCGACACGTCCAAATTCTGGGATTTGTGCCTCGATATAATTTATTCCACGCTCCATATGTTGATCAGTAAGTACAAGGTCATCATAACAAGATATAGAAAGAAGTATAGCTAGTTTAAGTGCTGTATCATGACAACGTTCACGAAACGCGTCAAGTCGCGGATCTTCTTCGTGTCCTTCCGCATGTTTGACATACCAATCCTCAAAGCGCGCGTGCGCATCGTCTGTGACGATAATTTCCCCACGTAGTTGTGAAATTGTATTTAGGTCATACTTTAGGAGATCATATAATTGGGCATCACTATCTGTAGGATGCGGCCATGCTATTGGCTTTCTTTTTTCATTTGCAGTCACAAAAACAAGCCGCCCAATGAGCCCTGCGACAGCTTCCTCGGGAAGAACCTTTAGGTTTCGCGGGTCGGTACCTGCTAACAATGTTGGATATAAATTGCGAAGCAAGAGTTGTCCTTCTGTGGCAAGTGTATGTGTATGCTCGGTCTGGGCTCCATAAATTTTAGTGAGAAGGATCGTAAATCTTGATGCCCGTTGTCTGTCAAATCCAAAAAGCTCAGCAAGTTCATCAGCATGAATAAAAACATGGGAATCATATTGAATATGCGGCTTGCCATTTTCATTGCTTATTACCTTTACTCTATTCATGTGTTTGAGAAGCCCCTCAGGTGTCATACTTCCTGAAATATAGTAGAGATCAGGAACAGCATCTCTTATGAGCTTTATGCCAATGTCCATAGCTGTTGATTTACGTAACATCGCACTTTCAGCAACCAACAAAACATAGATGTTACTATATAATTTATAGTACCCTTTGTCTATCCAAACTTGGCGCTTGAGCGCAGCAGATAGAATAGATAGACCTACCCAAAAGTGGAGCTTTTCTGGACTTTCCTGTTTCTCTGTATAGACTAAATAACTTTGAAGCCAATCCTCGAGCTTTCGAGACACAGGAACCTACTTTCAGTCAACATGATATTCTTTTAACTGTCCCCAAGAAGGTCCGACTTTGAAGTCCATTGGTACAACAAGAGTTTCACCCTTTATGATCATAGGGTATTCTGCAATTTTTTTGATTGTACGCGCAGCTTCGCGTATTACGCGAGGATTATTATCTAGACAAACACCTATACTATCGTGAACTTGAAGCTGTAGATCGTAGCCTTGCCCACGTATTGCGGCGGGCGTCCAGATTTTTGGTGTTTGTATATTATATCTGAAAGCTTCACAACAATGCCGCCAGGTACGAACGGTCAAGAGTCCGATTGTAGATTGAGGATACCACGCATAAGCTTCACGTTCAAGAGCAGGACCATATATATCATAAAAGGTCCGTTTCCATCCTAGTGGATTTGTGAGAGTACGTGTAGTCTGAAGTTGTTCACGTATCCATCGATGATAATTGCCCCGAATTTCTGGAAAAAGTGTGTGATAAACGTCTTGTACGATAGTCGCATACTTAACTGGTAAGCCCGTGATGATCCCAAACTGTATAGGTCCTTGACCATTTGTATTAGCATGAACAGTTCGCTTTGCGAGATCTCTCTCGTTGTCATGATCTAATGGATCAGAGGCATCGAGTTCTTGCCATGGCTTACGTCTCCATAATCCTTTAGGGAGGATTATACCATGTTTCTCAACTGTTTGTCCTATTAATTTAGCAACGTTGAGATGAATATCTTCTCCACGTTCAAACCATGTCTTCATACTTGGTATTGGGCCGGCCCAAGCAGCAACACGAATCTCGGCTTGACTATTCAATAATCTCCGAATAACCAAACTTTACTCGGAGACATTGGGCATCACCACCTTCGCGAAATTCCAACCACCACGCTCTACACCATGCCAAAAAGCGTGTCGACTTTTGTTCGTTAATTCCAAATTTTCGATATTATAGTTGGCACGATTTCCATCAATATGATGTATGAGTTCATCGTCTTGCAAAGGCCGCCCCAACTTCTTCTCCATGACAACTCGATGCACAAAGATCGGATCCCAATCTCTTGTATATTCTATTAGTGGATAACCTTGCCACAGAAAAGTTCCATGTCGTCGTCGCGGTTTTAAATCTGGGCCGCGGCCGCCCTTATAACCATTTCTTCGTCGGCCATAACAACGCCAACACTCCTTCATTCTATTTGACGTTTTGCGTCCGCAAGTACACATATTGGTCTCCATTTAGTAGGTTATGCACATAGTCAAAACTGCTGCCGCAAACCAATAAATACAACGTCTCAAATCATGATCATAGGCGTAAATGCAAGACGCGAAAATGTCGAGCACGATTAGCACGGTAGGGAAAATCTGATTTCGGGACATCTAAACACCTGTCGATGGAAGAAAGAGAGATCGAGCAAGGCCCCGAGCGGGAATATTTTGAAGATTTGTTCCTGTTCCTAGAATACTCTTAACACTTGACCATCGGTTCGTATCTGTCCCACCTTGTTTATAGTGTGTGTGCATTCGTCCATCGGAACCAAGCTTCTGATCAACTATGTCACTTTTCAGATCTTGTGCCTTTCGTAACTCTTGTATCCAAACGAGAACTTCGTCTTGTGTTTGTTCTGCGAACTTCCGTAGTGTTTCTTTGTCGGCTGTCGCTTTTCCAGTTTTGCGTTTCTTCTGTATCTTGAGATTCATTTTGTTATACAATAGTTCTTGCATCTGTTTAGGTGATTGAACATTCAGATGATAACCAAGCTTCTGGTCAATGCGATCTTGAATCTCGACGATAGAATTTCCTAGTTCTATAGAGGCGGCGGCGCGTTTTTCTAGGTCTATTGCGACGCCATACCATTCAGCACGACAAGTATGTGGAAATGGTGCTTGTTGATACTCACAATAGAAGTCCCACAAGCCTTCGGCTTGTGCTTCCTCATATAAATACGAGGCACACTCAAGCGTGACCATAACGTCCATGCAATTATATTTCCAGAATGCATGGTCTCCTACGTTTGGGTTCCAACGACGTCCGTCATCTTTGTAGTATGGAGTTCTCGTACAGTGTGAGTTTATGAATGCTAGAGAGTGTCCAGGCTCGTCCTTTTTGCTTTTTCGTCCCCAAGCGTCTTCTGTACCGCCAAAGTCAGGATAGAGCGTATGATGCAAGAGCATGGTATCGATCCACATATTAGATGGAAAGATATTGTGGAGCCAGAAATAGATCCATTCAAACGCGAGGTTCTGACCAACTTTCTTAATGTTCGAGTCTTGTAGTAGTTTAGCAATCGCTCTCCAAAGGAGGGCTTCCGAATGCACGTCCCAATAAGGGCGACCTCCAGCGTGAACGAAGGGGATGCAAATGGCTTCGCTATCTGAAAAGCCAATGCCGATACAAGCAATTTCTCCAGTTCCTGTTGAGGAATATCCATACACTTCAATGTCCACAGAGAGGATTTCATGTTTGTGGGCCTCGTTGATGTAATCGAGGACTGTGTTAAGAGAGGGACCTGTTATGGCATTCCTTATGGGTAGATTAATTTCAGGAGTTGCACTCTCTGCGATGGCGCGCGCGAGGTCGATATGCGTAAAGACAGGCTCCCACTTCCACATTCCTCTTACGATCCAGGCTGGATGAACTGAAGGGACACACTTTAGTCCTGGAAGAAGTGTCGATGGTAGTATAGACCCACGCCACTTCTGAATACCATGAAGATTACACAGAAAGTAGAGTGGCTCATCTCCCAATGGTATGACCACATTTGGTTTGACGGTTTCCAACTCAGATTTAAGACGATTAACCGCGGCTTCCAAAGTAGACCGCGCCAACGAGAATAGGGATGTCCCCGGGGCGAGAAAGGTGTTGGATACATTTGTGACATAAACTTTCTCCCTTGAGAGGCCCAACTTTATCAGAGATTTATTGAGGATTTGACCTGCCGCGCCCATGAACGGTATTCCCGTTCGGACCTCGTCGGCCGCAGGAGCCATGCCGACAACGACTATGCGGGCATCTTTAGGTCCTGAAGCGGGCACGGTCACGCGCTTCGAACCTCATATAAATCGCGAAGGTCTATTAATACTTCTAAAATTGCGGCGAGATAAGGTGTTAGCTGTGTAGCCAGTACATCTGTGGACGATACTATTAATTGCTCTTCGATAATATCGTAGATTTGCTCACGTTTTTTCATTTTCTTCTTTCCTCTCCTCTAGAATCTTCAGTCTCTCCACGCTCTTCTTATAGTTGATTTCGTCAAGCTCGACAGATATATAATATCGTCCAAGGGCGAAGGCGGCCGCGGCGGTACTGCCGCCACCACCGAAGCAATCGAGAACAACCTCGTTTATCTCACTCGATGATTCAATCCACTTTCCTAACATATCCGGAGGTTTCGAGTTTTCGTGCCATATCGTAGGCTCGCGGGGCCAACCTTGGGCTTCGGGCACGGGGCGGGCAAAAAGCCTGCGAATATTGTTTGTGCCAGGCTTGTAACCCCAAAAAATACTTTCGTAGGCAGGGAGAAAACTAGTGTAAGTGTCGGTTATAGAAGGTTGACCAGTTTTGAACCAGATGAGAGGACGTCCTCGGACCATAAAACCAGCAGTTGTCAACTGTTCGACCCACCATTGGGATTCTTGTATTGGGTAAAAACAATAAATATGACATGTTGGTTTAAGAACACGAAATAAAGCTGGAAATACCTCCATCAGCATTTGCTGAATGCCTTCTTCCCGATCGTCGTAGGAGGCAATCCACTTGCTCGACCATTGACTTGCTTTGTCAAAATCGATTCCCCATGGTGGATCGATGATGATGAGATCGACACTTTCGGGAGCCATCGTCTTAAGAATCTGACGACAGTCTGCATTGTAAATTACGCCTCCTGTGAGAAATTCTGCGGTGTCAACAGGAGTTCCCAGCCCCAAATTCTCTGCTCGTCGTCTCGCAAGTTCCCTGACAAGTGCAAGCTCTCGTTCGCGTTTAAGCGTGTCGAGAGCACCTCGACGGCTCGGTCTGTTGGCAATCCTTTCATTGCTAAGAGAACTTGCAAGGACAAGGTCCTCGGAAACTTTCCCCTCGGAGAGTCCGAGGATGGCAGCCGTGTCGCTTGCTGTCCAGTTTGTGCCTGTACGCTTTTTGAGGGCGTGGATCTCGGCGATGGCACGCGCGGCCTCCTGCCAACTTAGTTGGCGACGTTTGTCGTTTTCGTCGAACTCAATAATTCTTCGATCGATTTCAGTAAGGCTGTCTCGATACTCGGCCCTGATGGTGGTCCAACCAAGGCGCCGTGCAGCTTCAAGGCGGCGACGACCTGCCACCAATTGTCCAGACCGCTCAATAACGATGGGAGTGATCTGCCCCACGTTCTTGAAACTTTCCATAAGCTCTTGTAAGGAGGTTTCATCTAAATCCTCACGGATGCGCGTGGCATCGTCGAAGAGAATTTCTGTGACGTCTATATCCATGAAAGGTCAAGCTCCTTCAGCGGGTGAAGCATTGTCGTGGCATGGGCTGGTTCTTTGGGAAGAGGGCCATCTGGATGGTGTTTGATGATTCATGTACACCAAAACATGGGCCTGTCAACCTGTCCGACCCATACCACGACTTTGCTAGTTTAAAGGAGCCAGTCCTTCACTCTTGAGCTTTTGCGCCCCTGGTATTCCTCGGTCTGAACAGTGAACTGTCCCTCGCAGCCAATGGCGTCATCAGGATCGAATCCGTCGGCGTCGTGCGGAATCTTAAATGCGCGGACAAATCTCCCGAACTGTAACTCAAGTTCGGACGTCGGAGGCGCGGCGTTCTGTGGAATCATTAGGTAGTTAACAAACGCAGCGCGTCCTCTGAACTGTTCGGGCTCTAGAATGTCGATTCTGATGCCTGTCAGATAACTATTACCATTTTTGTCTGTCTCGTCTGCGAGTTTGCAAGCCCGACAGATGCCTGAATACATGATACCTTCGTCCAAAGGCGGAAGTTCTGTTGCGAGGTTGTCGATGTTTACAGGGATTTTGGGCATGTTCTTCCTCTCTCTGAATTGAGTTAACATCTTGTGAAAATCTACCACGATTTTGTTCCCTTAGCGCCTACCTCCATTCCGAGCCCCATATCTTTCTAAAATCGGGCTCAAACTCTAGAATTCCATTTGTATCGAAAGAGCATCGAAGGTCGCGTTGATTATCCGGGTGTACACGACAGATCCACTTTGGCGGCTTATCTCGTTCAGCCTCGACACGAAGTCCATAAACATCTGTGAAGTAGCTTCCAAACTCAAGTCCAAAAGCTCCTTCAATAGAACCAGCAATGCGAACATCCATTGTTCCGAGATATTCTCGTGATTTTTCTCCTTTGTTTCCTGTGCTGACGACTACCTTCCCTGTTTGCGCTCCAGGTTTCTCTGATACTCTTTCATGTAGAATAACAATGAGGTGTTTGTCATTTGCAAGAGCGTAGTCGACAAGGATGGTAGTAACCTCAGTCCACATCGTTTTCCAGGTTGACCAGTCGTCCCAGGCAAACTTGGATTTTCCGCGTAGATACTGGATGTGCGCCCGCATGTGCAATGCCAGTTGAGTATAGGAGTCAATAACGACTGTCTTGGCTTTCCGGGCTTGCTCGTCTGATTCAAGGGAACCGACATAGTTTGCAAAATTTGTCCATCCCTTTGGCGGGCGTGCTTGTTTTTCATCTTTGACAAGAGCATCTAGACGTTTGGCCAGCGAATCTTCTGTGAGTGTCTCTCCAATCTCTCGATAAGTGAGAGAACCGTCCGCAATAGATTTTTGCAGACGAGACATGCTACGGATCTTCCGGTCAATATCAACGACGTGGACTGGACTTGGAGAAGTGAGCGCGGCCATTGTCGATTTTCCCGAACCTGGTGGACCCATGAGGGCGATACTTGCCATTTTTTTATCCCTCCTCTTTTTGCGAAGTGCTCAGCGAGATCTTTGCTGGTGATTTCATAAGCTCCCCATCGTTTATTTTCCATGGTTCCCAGATCTCCCTTCGATATTTGTTCTCTATGATCATGGGATTGAGGTTACTGTTGCACAGATCGCGAAAGTGACACCCACCATACATATAACAAGCTGCTGGAGCGTTGCGATGCCATCTTCGCAAGCCCAAAGCTTGAAGTTCTAGATATCGTGTTGTGATGTGTCGAAGATCGTAGAGAAACTCGTCTACGTCTGTTGTGGACCGGCGAGTTTCTACACGGGCAAAGTCTTTCTCAATGTCAATACCGTTTGGAAACTTTCCGCCGATCTTGCGATCGCTGACGTGAATGACATCTAGAATCGTGCCAGCGATGTTGAGCTTAAGGAACTCTTGGCAAGCCCATTTGTACCCTGTGATTTGGTGATTAGGTCTTGTCTGTTGAACGTAGTAAGAGACGGCGGAACCTGTTGTTTTAGTTTCCCAATTGTAGAGCTGCCCATCGACACGATTACGGCGGATACGATCGACCTTTCCTACAAGCATGACTGGCACGCCGCGCCAGTTCATGATGTAGACAGCGAAGCCCATCTCGACATATGGCTCTCCAGTGTCAGGACGCAGAACGTCGGCCCAATTGATATCCTGAGGGGTCCACTTTTCGATGTATGCATCAATTAGATAGAGGCCGCGCTCAACAGAACGCTTCTCCTCGCTGTCAGCACTCAAAGGAAGCGTGTCAGGACCAGCTTTACGGACCTCAGCTAAAAAGGCGGCGTGTGCCTCGCTTTGCGAGCCCCCTGAGTAGATGACTGCGACAGCCGCATGAAAAGCTGTCCCGAAGACCAAAGGTTTTCCAGTTTCTAGAGGACGAAGATGCTCGACGTAAGCTAGGCGACCTTTCTCCTCGCATGTAGCAAAGGTTGAGAGTGTGGAGTGGTCGACATAGATTACATCTCTAGGCATTCTCATCTCCTGTGAGCATGTCCCAGAGAGAATCGCTAATTTTTTCTTCCGGCTTTTTCTTAACTGTGCCTTTCTCATCTTTTTCTACTTGTCGACGTTCTCGTGCCTGTGCGCGGCGCTCGCGTAGAGTTTGAATTTCTGCGATGATTTCTTCATCCGACATCTCGCTCAGAGGCTTTTCAACCACAGTTTACTCCAAGATCTCGATGTTCAAAGTTTATTCCTGCATGGCGCGCACCCAAGCTCATGATCGCAAGGAGAAGTTTCCATTCTTCTTCATCGTAAGAGCGCAAACCTGAGATATCGATGAAGTCTTCGTCATCCCATGCGATCTCTAGTCTTGTTGCGACTAGAGGCTCGTCTTGGGAACCTTTGTATTGCATCATCGTTGTTGCCTTGATCTTCATTTATACAACTTCGGGTACATCCTCTGGTGTGTCATCACCTACGAGAGGCTCCATGCATTCGTCACAAACTTGATCATTCTCGATCTCGTCAGTTTTGACCTCGATCGCATCTTTTAGTTCGTCAGTGTCAAGGCACGCGGCGTGGTAAAGATCACCGGCATAAGACATAACTGTACTAGGCATTTATGATCTCCTGTTTGTTGAGAGCTTTTTGTATGCTCTTTTGTTTAGAAACTATTCTCTTTGCCATGTTGCTATCCATTGAGTTTTGTGCCACAAGATGTTGCACAAGCAAGGATTTATCTTGACCTATTCTATGGCACCTATCCTCGGCCTGTGTAATTACTCCAGGTACCCAATCAAGCTCGGCGAAGACGATATTTGCTGCAACTTGGAGATTGAGTCCAAGACCTGCGACCTTGAGCGAACCAATGAAAAGCTCACATTTATCGTCATGCCAAAATTTATTGATGGCTTGCTGGCGGTCCTCCATAGGTGTCGCTCCGTACACGTGCACAGTTTTTTCTTTGAATGCATCATAAATAGCTCGCCCAACGTCATTGTGATAGACGAAGCACACAAGTTTATCTTTATTTTCGAGTAAATTGGTGATGTGGTCAATGACGTATGGTACCTTGGCGAGGGCAAGTTTATGACGAATAATAGCGATTTCATCAAAGAAATACCTCTTGTTGAACTTTAAGCTATCAATGATAGCTTCGAAGTCGTTATCATCAATAGCCTCTTGTTTGATGCCTGTGAGGGCTTCCTCAAGTTGTCTTATGATTTCTGCTTGTGTAGCCCATAGCTTATTTTCTTTCTCGACAAGATTAAGAAGTTCGCCTTCGGCTGGAAGTTCTATGATTTGGCGACGTTTCTTAGGAAGTTCTGGTAAGACTTCTTTCTTCAATCTCCTAATCATGAGACCTGGCAGACGCTCGTCGACTTCTTCTTCTATCTCCACGATAGTGGAAGGTACGATGCGTTCGACTGCTGTGCTCTGTACGCGCACGGCATGACCACTCTCTATAACGTGATTCTGTGCGACCGCGGCGTTCTCAAAAAGTTCTCCATCATGCTCACAGATGTAGGCTCCATGGTTGCTAGACTTTATGACACTTGCTTTACGTTTTTTTACCTTATGTATAACTTTACGCGTCGTGCCGTTTCTTAAGAGATCTTGCAATTCTGGCAGATGATAACCGTATTTATTTTGATAGGGACAATAACGACGCTCGAAGGCCGCCTTCGAGGGCCATTGTCGTTGATCTAAAAACTGGATCAATGGAAATATCTCGTATGGATAGTTACAGATGGGTGTTCCCGTAAGCAAAATACGCTTAGTGCAAATGTCACGAAGTTCAGCAACTGCTCTGTACCTCTTTGTAGACGAG
>Ga0213917_1000200_pt1 | contig 11478 bp, 20 predicted proteins | sample McNCre117MG_FD_161051 | JGI IMG/M metagenome (GOLD analysis project Ga0213917, IMG submission 161051) | Freshwater microbial communities from McNutts Creek, Athens, Georgia, United States - 1-17 MG | ecosystem: Environmental > Aquatic > Freshwater > Creek | place: USA: Georgia | collected... | reverse complement strand
GATTCCTGCCTTTTTGGATAAGCTCAATAAAAGAAAGCTCTCCACAGCCTACGAAAGCAGGAGCCATTTTGATCCTAATGTGATTAAAACCGATGCATTGAAAAAGGTAATAGCTTACTCCGTTCCTACCATAGAAAAAGAGATCAGATCACATTTAAGAGATATGTTTTTAGATTTTCCGGATCTAACCATTATTGAGATGGCAAAAAAGGATATCAAAGAGGAGTTTTTCAAGCATAAGAACTATGAAATGAATTACCTGCAAACGGTAATAGAGGAGCGGTTAAGAGTTTCAACATACTGTACCTATCAATACCAGGAAAGAGAATTTGCAACTGTGGCCCAGTTACTGGCTGCCCATCCTGAGGCAAATCCGGAGCAGTGTAAAAAGAACTCAGTAAAGCGATACAAATACTACAAATGGGAAGATAGGTTAGGAGATGGCGGCAGGAGAGAAAGAATAAGGGTAGAGATTAACGGAATAGGGCGGCCCTTTGTATTTAAGGCAGAGGATTTTTTAACTACAGGAGAGCTAAAGTCAAGGGGGTTATTAGATCCGGAGCTCTTATCCATTTACGGAGGTGGCCATTTATCCAACGCTGAAATTACGCTAAATTCAAAGCAGGCCGATCTCTTTTAAAGGCACTTGAAATTTGTTACAAATTTGTTACAAAATTAATAATCAAATAATTACAATGAAAAACAACCAAAGCACAGTACAAAAAAGTGATAAGTGCAGTAATATGGAAAGGAGGAGCGGCATTTTCTCTGAAAAAATTTTGCAAAAAACGGCTTCTACAACCCGTATTTATGCAGTTGATTTCATTTTCAATTTTTTCAGCGACTTGCGTTTTTCTGTTACATTTGTTACAAATTGTATTTTTTTCAAGTATAAAAGAGTAATAAGCAGTAAGTTAAGTCATGTAACAAATAATTTACTTCAGGCAAATTTGTTACAATTTGTTACATTTCTGTACAATTTGTTACAAAGTTTGTTACACTTTAAATAACCTTTCTAAATAATTAAAATATAGGCAATTAAAAGAGCAAAAAAACTTTGTAACAAATGTAACACACTTTCAGTTGCCACAGAAAAATCGAAAATGAAAATTTTAAAAACCAAAACCATGAAAAGAATCTTACTGCTATTACTGCTCTCCCTGGCCGGATGTAAAAAGTGCAAAATCTGCAACAATGTTAAAGTAATTGAAAGCTGGAATTTGGATCCTGCTACCCATGTTTGGAAGCTGGTTTATACCCAGAGCTTCCAAAATACATTTACTGCCTGTGGATCCTCAGAAATTTCAAAAGCCGAAATACCGGCTGATACTGTAACCCTCATTCTGGGAGGTAACAATGCCGAAAAACAAGTTATTTATAAAAAATGTACCTGTAACTAAAAATAAAGGAGGAAAGCAAAATGAATAATATTAAAACAGACAACCCAATAAAAAAAACAATTAAATACAAATGTAGAGCAGAATGCGAAGAGGACATTCTTAAATTCTGGGATAATAATATAGATGATGTTTCTGATTTAGAAATATTTTCAAGTTTAAATCCACTGGAGGTAGAAGCAACTTTCAATAGCCCATTAGAGTTATCTGAAATAATAAAACTAATGGAAAATATTTTTGATGGACATGTTATGTATCAAACAGTGAAACCTATTGATGAATACACAGGAGAAAGAGATTATGATATTTAATTTTTAATAAAACTTTTAACAAGGAAAGCAAAATGATAAAAAACATCGAAACCAAAGTAGTGCACTCTCAATCAAAATCTGCATTTAATGTTATTGGCACAAGACCAGGACAAAAATATAAAATAGCAAGGGTGCCATATATTCCTATTACTGAGAATGATCCTTTTGATAGAAATAAAATTGAGGCCTTAGATCATGCAACTTTTATTTCTTATTGCTTTAACAATGCAGAGCTTATTTTAAATGGATTTAGAGAGCCAGATTATGTGAAAGTTGAATCTAAAATGAGTGACTTAAACTATTTAAGAAATGAAATTGAGCCCTATGCAAGAAATTATCAGGCCGCTGAATTAAATGTTACAAGAGGTGAATTATTAGCTTTTGTAGAGGCAGCAATAAAAAACAAACAAATTTTAAACGAGAAATAAAGATGGGCCAAATAGTAGGAACATTTTGTAATAAATGCAGGCAACCCGTTTGTATTTGTGGCAAAAACGAAAGAGAATTTACAAAAGCACTATATGATATTTTGCTTCATACAGAAGCAGGAATAAGTGTTTTAAAAACAATGTGTAAAAAACACCAATTTGATTTAGCGGTCGAATCTTGCGATGATTTATTAACTAAAATAGATAATTTTAAAAAAGGTAAATATTAAAACCCCAACCCCATGACTCCAATCCCAAAACAAGCGAAAGAAGAGATTAAGCAACTGATTGCAGAATCTTATTTAGAATCTAAGGATATAGCAAAAATGCTTTTAGCTGTATTTAATAAAATCGACTCTTTACCTGAGCAGAACATTCCAATGATGGATAAAATAAAAAAATCTGCTGACTTACTTGGATCAATGACTGATACAGACAATCCATTCATTAATGCGATGCATAGGGCATTGTATATAACAGGAGCAAAAAGTGTAATTGATAATCTGGAGGGAAAAATATGACACCAGACGAAAGAGCTAATTTAATTCTTAATGAAGAAAACCCTGTACATAGAGAAATATGGAGTATGGGATATGATGCAATGATTGTGGATGCAGTCAATGATGAATTAAAATTACTGAAAACGGATTCAAGAGAGGAGATTAAACTTGATTTATATGAATTTAAAAAGTTAGTACGTAGTCTTAACATAAAGAAAGTAATATTAATAACCGGTAAAATTCATCAATGGATTTCTGAGGCAGATGGATCCTGTGAAAGATTTCGAAGTTTCATAATGGAAGCGGAAAAAAGGACAAGGGTAGTTTTACCATTAGGGCCTACAATGGTTATTGATCAGGATGAAAGAGGTGCTCACTTGTATAAGGGAGAAATCAGCTGGGAGAAAAAAACAACTTTTATAAAACCGGAGGTAGAAAAATGAAAAATAAAATATATGCAATTCTTATAATGGGTCAATTAACTATTTTTTTAATGGTAGTTCCCATATTGTTTAAATGGTATGAAAGGAAATTTGAGATAGACAGTGCTACATCTTGTTTTACTATGGTTGTAATTGACACAATTTATATTGTGATAACTATGATTTTTATAGGAAAATATATTGATAACGATAATTCAGAAACAAAACCATGACACTAAAAGATGCCTCAATACTGTACAGAAAATTCACTAAGTATAAAACTCAAAAAGGAAAAGAGCTTTTAATAGTGGGCCATCTTGGAGATCCGGAAACGGAAACGGCCACAGCTCTATCTGTGGTAGACTTATACAGGCAGATGGAAGTAAGGATAGACCTGCAGGAGTGGGAGGATGCAATTAAATACAGTAAAATCTGGAGAATACCGGAGCCGGCTTAAAATTGAAGTCCTTTTAATTGAATTTAATTAAAGCAAAATTTAACAAATAAAATAAATGGAATATCTGGAGCTTTCAGTACCAACGAAGCCTTATATTAAGAGATACATGGAAAACACTTACAGCGATCCTATTTATTTAACAAGGAGAGAAAACCCCGGCAGCCTTTTGTTTTTGCTTTTGGAGAGATCACCACATGAGAATGATAAAAGGGTAGGAGCTTACTCTGTAACCATGAAAATTACCCTTTCCAGTAAATTCTACCACAGAAAAGGAGCAGCTCTTTCGCCTACCAGCTTAACCATTTTCAATAATTTTCTGGAGGAGAACATTAAGAACATCATGCAGGCTTACATAAAGGCTTTAATGGAAAATAAAGTAACCGATAAAAAAGCAAAAGCCATAAATACCTTTTTAGAAAAAAATTCCTTTCCTCCGGATACTTTTCCCTTCGAAACCATCAAAAAGCATTTATACAGATACGAGAAATCTATAAAAAACTAATAGTGAGTATTTTAAAATATTTGCCGAAAACGTCCTTTAAAAATTACCAAAAATGAGCACTTTTAATACAAGGCCAGCGGAAAATCTGGGAGGCATGCAGTGGGTAAAAATTGCCGCTGCTCAATGGATTTCATCGATCACCTATTCTTATAATTACTCCCCTGCAGCGGTAAGTTTTACCGGATCATACGGATGGATGGATTTATACTGCACGCTGGAAACCATAAAATTTTCACAGACAGAAATTCTTTCTCCCTCAGCAAGTGGATGGCACCAGGAGCTGAAATGCTTTTTACCCGGAAAGCTGGGAGCTCTGGATCTGGATCTGGAGGCCATGCCTTTTCAAAGGTGGATAGTGGCCGTGAATGACTGGGAGGATAAAGTAACAGTAATAGGATCCAAAGAAAACCCCTGTTTTTTAAAGATCGCTTTCGACTCCATGGATAAGGTGGCAGGATTAAAGGGCCATCTGTTCAATTTTTTCAGAGACGATGCCCACCGTACCAGGGAAATAGCGAAAGCTGTCCTTTTTTAGGGCTCCCTACCGCTTTACTATTGCTTTGTATATTTTAAAACAAAGCATTGAGTTTTAAAACCGCCTCCAGCATTTTAAGATCGCGCTGGCTCATAGATAAAAACTGGGCTCAGCAGCATCTCCCTATTATATCCACCCTATTAAATGGCAGCCCGGTGCTGGCCTCTTCTCTTTTTGAAAAAAATGAAAGAACGCCCGTGCTGGATTATTATGATCCGGAAGATGACTGCCCGGATCCGGAGGATCAGATGGAGCAGCTGGCACCGGAGGGATCTGTGGCAGTGATTAACATCACAGGCCCTATTTTAAAGTATGGAGACCTTTGCACTTTCGGATCTGAGGATTACATACAGATGATTAAGGGAGCTGATGAAAATAAAAAAATAGCTTCCATTGTTTTAAACATTGACTCACCCGGTGGACAGGTGGACGGCACTGCATCACTTCATGATGTAATTAAAAAATGCTCCAAACCTGTTATAGCTTTTGTAAACGATGGCACATGTGCCTCCGGAGCTTACTGGATTGCCTCAGCAGCGGATGAGATTTACTGCTCTCAGCCCCTTGATCAGGTGGGCTCCATCGGAGTGTACTGTACGCTTTATGATTTCAATAAATATTTCGAAAGTCAGGGCCTTCCTGTTTATGAAATCTACGCACCGGAGAGCAGCGATAAAAATGCTGATGTAAAAGAAGCCTTTGCCGGAAATTTCGACATTTTAAAATCTGAGTTATCGGTAATAGCTCAGGCTTTTATAAGTACAATAAAATCAAACAGAGGAGAGAAAGTTAAGGGCACGGAAAAAGCATGGGCCACCGGTGCCATCCTTTATGCTCCTCAGGCAATCGATGCCGGCCTTATCGATGGAATAAAATCCTTTGATGAAGTTATTGCAAGAGCCCTGGAATTAAATCCTACAAACAATACTAATAACAATACTATGAGCTTATTCTCAAAAGATTTTCCAACCCTTTCCGGATTAAAAAATAAAGCTGCAGCAGAAATCACTGAGGCAGATCTTTTAAATGTAAACAAAGAACTCACCGCTGCAGGCTTAGGCTCTCTGGTGGTGATGCATTCTGAGGCTTACACGGAAAGTTTGAATAAAGACCTTACGCTTTCTCAAAGCCTAAAGGAAAAAGAGGAAATGATTACCTCTCTCAATGATAAAGTTTCCTCTTTAGAAAAAGAACTTTCAACAGCAAGAAATACGCCTGCCGTATCTGCCACTCCTGTTATACTTGATGGAACGGATGTAATTCCACAGGGTGGAGCATCTGAGGAAGATAAATTTTTGACTTCCATAGACAAAGAAGCAAGGGCTTTGAAACAAAAAATTAATTAAAAATTCTCTCTTAAAAATAAATTAAAAACTAACCACTAAAACAATTTTAAAATGAGCATCGATATATCAGCACTCACCTCCGGGTTTATGACCTATGGAGGGGTAACAATGAGAAAAAAAGTTTCTGAATGGGATCTGCAGAATGATGTTTACATCCACAGAAATGTAACCATGCCTGTAGCCCTGCCGAAGATTTCAGCAGGAGGTAATCCACGCCCGTATGCAGAGGCTGAGAACCTTACCAATCCGACTTTTACGGATCAGGTTTTGACCGTTTACCAGACAAAATGGGACTGGAGTGCTGACTTTGAAAAGTTACGCAATACCTACCTTTCCAGCACTTCCAACGGCACGCTGGATCCGGGATCAACTCCGCTTTATCAGTACATACTGGATCAGTATGCTACTGAATATCTTGCTCAGATCTATGATAATGCAGTAGGGGCAGGTACTTACAACAGTGCAGGCACCACAGCAGCAAGCTGTGCAACAGGTTACTTAACGCTGATTGCAAATGCAATCACAGCCACCACGCTTACAGCGATAGCAACAGGAGCCTTTACAACTTCCAACGCAGTTACCAACGTGGAAACTTTCTGTGCTGGCCTTCCTTCGTGGATGCTGCAAAAAGGATTCCGTATTTATTGCTCCTGGACAGTGTTCAATAAATACAAAACCCACTACCGTACATTAAACGGCTTTGGCTTCCAGGTGGGCTTCCCCGGTAAATACATGCTTGACGGATTCAAAGGAACTTTGGAGCCGCGCTCATGGATGGGAACCTCAGCGCGTTTAATTGCCGTGCCGGATGTACCAAAAGGATCTCCTGACAATGCTCTGCACATGGGAACAAATGATGAGCAAATTGCAATCTATCCAACCATCAACCTTAACACCATTAAGGTAAGGATGCTTTATCCGATAGGCCTGCAGATCTCTGATCTATCAGCCATCTTCGTAAACGATCAGGCATAAACCACTTTAAAAATCCCTCTTTAATTTTTAGAGAGGGATTTTTTTAAACTCTCTTATATATCATGGCAAAAATTAATAAACAGGATTCAAACAACGGCCCGGAAAAAACCATTGAAGAGCTGCAGAAAGAAAACGAGCTTTTAAAGCAGGAGAATGAAGAGGCTTTAAAACTCAATGCAGAGCTGCAGGAGATGATTCCGGATGAAGATGTGAAAGCAGTACAGCCGGCACTAACATGCCCGGAGGTAGAAACAAAAAGCGGCACTTATAAATTTTTAGTGCCAAAGTTTAAAATGGCTATTGATGGAGATATGCATGAAATCACCTCTGAGCATGCAAGTAAAAGTCCTGAACTGATGGCCCAGCTCATAGAGATGGAAGTGGGATTTTTACAAAAGGTGAATTAAAAAAGGTATTTATTTTTTAAAAATTAAAATTAAACAACGAAATGAAAAAACTCATAAAAGCCCAGCGATCTCCTGACTATATAAACCTCACCGGCCCCAATGGAACGGAGGACAATATAGGAGGCATTATTACAACCCTTTACTATTGTCCTATTGGTGATTTCACCACCATCCAGGATACGGATGAGACGCTGGCCACGTTTGCTACCACTTACGATAAGCTGGCCACCATTTCAACGGCTCATACTTTCACCGGCTCAAAAGGATTTTTAACCATGTACAACACCCAGAACACGGGAATGGTAGAATATTCAAGACAGGGAGAGAGAGATGGCTACTCATACAAGCAGGTGCTTAAATTCTTTTATCCCGGTGCGGCAGCACTGTTTTACGGATGGCAGCGCAAAGCCAAAAACGACCGCTTTATCTTTTTGGCAAAGCAGCCAAACGGAGTAATTCACCAGATAGGCTCTAAGCAGTTTCCTGCTTACCTGGCTCCTGAAAAAGGAGGCACGGCAACCTCAGAGGGTGGAAGAAATGGCTTTGAGTTTACGGTAGAGAGCATGGCCTCAGGCCCGATTCTTTACAATGCCACCATTACGCTCCACTCATAAGGAGTACCATTTTAAAAACTATTCATTAACCATAAAAATCAGCATACAATGGCAGAAGAAAATAAAGCTCCGGAGATTTCTCCGGCATTAAAAGCGGCAGGCTATTCAATGAAAAACGGAGTGCAGCCCGGTCCGGCCCTGGTAAAATTAACTCACTCACATGAGGAGGTAGATTTTCGCACCATGACAGTGGAGCAGGCAGAGCGATTAATCTCTTTAGGTTGCAACGACCTTGAAAAGAAAAACTCTTTCAAAGAGAGTAAGCCTGCAGGAAACTAAAAACCCGCTTTCCTCCCTATATACCACCCAAAGCCTCCAGATTATTGGAGGCTTTTTTACTTTTACACTATGAAAGAAAAACAAAATAAAGAGCAGGATGAGCAGGAGCCGGTAAATCAGCAAGAGCTTAACGATACACTGCAGGAACTTTTAAAACAGAATTTTCCCAAAGGCACGAAAGCAAATTTTACCGCTGCACTTTCCACTCAGCAGATTTTTATCCGGGTAAAAAGTATTTATCCCTATGAGCTTACCTCTCATGATGTTTACGATGCATTAAAATCGATGGGCTACGTTTTCGCTGATGTAGGGGGAGAGTTGCAATGGCTTTTGATTGAAAACATGCCTGTAGAGCTGTCCTTTTAGGGTGCAACTGCTTTATTTTACTTCGTTTGATGGATTTTAAGGCCTTAGAGGAGTTTTTAAAGGGCCCTTTTGACTATGAAAAGGGCCTGAAATTGTTAAAAAAGCACTCAAAAAACACTTTTTTGATTAAGATGCTCAGCCAAAAACAGAGCATTTTCAATAAGAAAAAGATGCTGGAGGAGCTTTCCTTTATTGCCAAAGGGCAAAAGTCCACCCAAAACAGCAATAAAAACCCTATAAAACAGCCTGAAAAAAAGCCAATACAAAACACCAGCGGCCTTCCCAAGGAGCTCTTTGAGCTTAGTTTAAAGGCACAGGATGCTTTTAAGCAAATGAGGCACCTGCATAGCACGCTTTTATTTTTAAACGATAGGGAAAGGGCACAGGCAGCCTTTAAAATTCTGGAGCTGGAGAAGATCTGCACGCCAATATGGGCGGCCATCGATAACTGGAAAAGAACGGGCACCCTTCCACCACCACCACAGGAGATAAAGAAAAAGCTGCCTGTAAGCAGGGAGGAGCTGCTGAAAAGAAAATATAATTTGAGGAGTTACATCTCCAGAGGAGCGATCTCTTACGCTTTAGAGCTGGAGGAAATAGAAAAAATTCTAAACAATGATAAAAGAGCCTAACCCTTCCACGGATGAGGATGAGATCCTCTCCTTTATGCTGGGCCAGAGAGAAAATCTGCCTGCATCCCTGCATAAAAAAAGAGTAATTTATAACTACATTTTAACTCAGCTGCTGGAGCATAGGCAGGAAAAGCAGATTTCCATCCTGCTGCAAAGGCTTTTTTCCCTTGGAAGAACGGCCTCTTATGAGTTTATAAAAAAAGCTAAATACTTGCACGGCTCTTTTTTCACCCTGGATAAGGGCATGGAGATCTATAAACAGCAGCAGGACATAGAAAAAGCACTCCGCTGGGCTGAGGAAATGGAAGATATTACGGCATTTAATAAGGCTTTGGAGTTAAGGGATAAGCTCCTGCAGAGATTACCTGAAAAGCAGGATCCTGAAGGTGGTGATGGTGGGCCTAAGAACTACTTTATGATTATAAAGGCCAGCGGAGAAAATTTAAAGCTGCCTTTAAAACATCTGGATGTGATGAGTGAAAAGGAAAAGCAGGAGCTGCTTATGATCTCTCAGGATGATGGAGTGGATGAAAATTTTATGGACGTAGAAAATAAAATCGATGAACAGGGAAACGGAAAATAATTTTTTCAGCTATAATATAGCTCAGCGTACCTCTATAATTCTCTCCGCTAAAAAAGAGGTAAGCCTCTGGGGCAGGGGCACGGGAAAGAGTTCCCTTTTTGCCTGGAAGATTAATAAAATCCAGCAGCTCATGCCCAGATCTACCTCTGCCATCTCCGGAGATACCTTTCAGCAAATCCTTACCAGAACGCTTCCGCCAACTATTGAAGCACTGGAGAGGATAGGACTGAAAAAGGACAGGGATTTTTTCATAGGCAGGAAGCCACCGGAGAAACTTCGTTTCGAAAATCCACATCAGCCACCGCTGGACTATGATCGTTTTTTCTGTTTTAAAAACGGTGCCGGCTTTCACCTTACCTCTCAGGACAGAGAGGGCAGGAGCAGGGGTTTTAACCTTGCTTTTATTCTTGCTGATGAGCTTTTGACTCAGGATAAAAAGAAGCTGGAGAATGAAATCTTTGCCGCCAACAGGGGAGGACTGGATAAATTTGGACATGTAAAGCTGCATCATGGTTATCATCTGGCCTCATCGATGCCCACCTCTGCAAAGGCTTCCTATATTTTAGACTATGGAGATTATTACGAGCAGGATGGAAATCCTTTCTGGTTGAAATGGAACAGGCTTTGTCAGCTGCAGCTGAAATTTTTAAAGGAGAAAGATCCGCTAAATCAAAAAGAACTTTTGGAGCAGATAAAAACACTACGTAAATCAATACGCTTTTATACCTCTACAGAGGGAGTACTTTTTACGGTAGCCAATGTTTTTGATAATTTAAAAAACGTAGGTATTGATTATTTAAAAGGGATGCTGCAACAGATGAGCACCATGGCCTTTCGCATAGAGATGTTAAACGAAAGGATTACATCCACAGAGCAGGGATTTTATAAAATACAGGATGATAAGCACCTCTATACGGCTTTTAATTACGGCTTTCTGGATGGCCTTGAATATAACATGGAGAAAATGAAATCTCTGGACAGCAGGCAGGACGGTGATGTAGATCCACTCAGGCCGCTGGATATGGCCATCGATTTTGGAGCGGAGATAAATGCCATGCGAATAGCTCAGGAGCATCACAGTAATTTCAAAGGAGAGCCATCCTGGGAATACAGGTTTTTAAAAAGTATCTATGTTAAATATCCTTTAGGCCTCTCAGATATTTGTCAAAAATTTGCCCAGTATTACGAGCCTCATCGATGCAAAGAAATAAATCTGCCATACGATCACACGGCCATAGGAAGAGATCCTGTGAGGGATAAGTTTATTAACGTGCTGCAGAAAAATCTTACCTCTCTGGGATGGAAAGTAAATCTTTTTTATCTGGGCCAGACCTCATCCTATCACAACAGATTTCTTTTATGGGATCTGCTTTTAAAAGGTGATGATAAAAGGATGCCTAAAATCATGTTCAATAAAGACAATGATAAAGATGGAATTTTATCCATGGCACTGGCCGGATTAAAGCAAGGGCGCAAAGGTTTTGAAAAAGATAAAAGCTCTGAAAGGAGCAGCCTCATTCCAAGAGAGCAGGCCACGGATCTAAGCGATGCCGCTGATACACTTGTGATATGGAAATTTTTACAGAAAATGGAGGAGAAATCCGGCTCTTTTGAGGTATATTTTTAAGGCTGTTTTTCATCCACCTAAAACATTCGAAAACAGGCTAAAATAAGCCCATTTTTCGCGATTTTTTACGCTTTCATTCCGTTTTTTCGACATCTAG
>Ga0213917_1000199_pt1 | contig 11487 bp, 16 predicted proteins | sample McNCre117MG_FD_161051 | JGI IMG/M metagenome (GOLD analysis project Ga0213917, IMG submission 161051) | Freshwater microbial communities from McNutts Creek, Athens, Georgia, United States - 1-17 MG | ecosystem: Environmental > Aquatic > Freshwater > Creek | place: USA: Georgia | collected... | reverse complement strand
ATCTTTCCCGCCTCATTCCGCTACTCTAAATCCGCCTGCTTGAATGCTTTCTCCAATCCCAGCGCCTCTTCTGAATCTCGGCCAGGACGGGTCGAGAATCCCTTAACACGCGCCAGCATCAATTGAAAATCCGACTCTTCCAACTCTAATGTTTGAGGCTTTGATTCCTTGAGACATAGCGCGGGGACTGGATTCCCTTTTTTATCCGTGTCGATTTTGTCGAATCCTTTTGCGTCTATCACCACTCGATATTGTCTGGGAAAACCTTGTGCGTCAAATTGAATCTCTTCGCCAATGTGCTCCAGCGCCTTCTGTATTCTGAACGCCTGTCGTCTCGCATCTGACCCTTCATTGTTAAATGACATTAAGGCTTGCCACGTCAACTCATATTGCTTGTTGCTCTCGATCTTGATTTGCTTCATAATCCCCTCCTCCAAAGGTCTCAGGTTTCTATCTGAATGCCTTCTTCTTGAACGAGTCTTCTGGCCTCTCCAAAGTCTATCTCGATAAATCCCTTCCGTTGCATTGACTCGCTTTCTTCGTCTTCTTGCATGACTTGATTCTGTGAAAGTGCGCGCTTCACTAGCGCTAACTCTGCATTGTAGTAAAATCGTTCCATACTTAATTTAACATTTCTACAATCATTTGACTCAAGACAATGATGTTTTGTGTGCTAGCAACAGTCTCTTGCATGGAAATTGCTAGGTTCTGCGTAACGGTCGTATTGATTGTGCTGGAAGCTGTGGGACAATATGGACTTTCTATTACGGTGCCGTTAGGGGTTGTCTGTATAGACCAAAAGCCAGCAGGAAAGATAGAGGCGCTCGTACCGATTGACCTCGTTATAAACTCGCATTCTATAAACCACGGAAGACTGATTACGCTGGCAGTCAGTGTAACAGAAGCACTGGCTACCAACGCGATACTTCCTATTTTTACTCGTAATGTCAATATGCCGGGGGAGATGCCGGTAGAATAAGTCCCCCACGCTCTGATCTTGATAACTTTCGACACTGTCAGCACGTTGGCTGGCAGCGTATAACTCACCGAAAAGTTTGTCTCTGTTATGGTGTTGGAAATGTTTGTAGAACCGCTGGTATTGGCAAACAACAATCCCGACAGTCCCAGTTTTTGGCCTGAAAGATAAGCGATATAAGCTTTCTGCGTAGAATCATTCCAAATGTCCCCGTCATTGGGACTGGTGGGCGCTACGCCAGCGGGAATGCGCAAGCTGGCCGCAGCCGCAACGCTGGCTGCGGGGTGACAAAAAGCGGTGGGGGTGGCGTGACCCATTGCCATGTAACCTGTATCCATATTAATAGCGCCGCGCACCACGATCGTGGCTCCCCCGTTAGTGGTATCACAAATTTGATATTGTCGTTTTACTCCGTTGGCCGCCGAAGAGAGGTGAAACCTTCCATGGTATTCATCTGATCCTGCACCAGTCGCATTGGTAAAGCTGAATCCCCAGTTTGCATCGTTTGAAGCCCTTAGTCTTAATTTAGCCCCTTGATTTCCCACTGTATCTGGAACGATACCAACAACACCATTCACATCGAAATCGCAGGCAGGGGCGTTAGTTTTTACACCCACCCTATTGTTGGTTGAATCAATGTTCAGAATGACCGTACCGTTGGCCTGTTGCCACTGCCATGCCGTTGTGCTGTTGTTCTCAGGCCGTATAGTCTCCCCGGCAGTCAACCCGACATTCCCGAACGAGTTCAGCGGGAGCGTGCCGTCGTAGGCTGCACTGTCGATAACGATTCCGTCGGTCACGTGCTTGGACTTGAGAGCGATATTCCCGCTCATTAAGACATTGCTGATCTTGCCGGTGGCTCCCGAGTTCCTGGTGATACGGATACCGTAGGTCTGGGTTTTGGTCGGTTGGTCATCCCAGCATTCGTTAGAGATAAGCTGCAAATCGGATATATTGACACCCGCATCGTTGGTTATTTCTATTCCAAATCTATCGGTAAATCCAGTAATTCGACCATTGTTCATGGCCTTGGAGTTTTGCACTGAACAGTGGTTCATCCAGAGTTGATAGCCACTCGCGCCGTTTTCTGCGGAAATACAAGTGGCAATCTGGTTTCTGAGTGCTCCTAGGTTAAAGAATGTGCCGAGTGCACCGCCACTGGCGTCTAACCCCCTACCCACTACAAATCCGCTTTCCGTGTTCCTGAAGGCGGTACATCCTTCTATGGTGCAACCGGACGAGGCTATATAGAATCCCCAGCCATAGTTGCTGCTGAGTAGGTCTGAACTGGCGGGCTGTGTCACCCAGTCTCCATTATTGATCGCATGACAGCCAATGATTCGGGTCAACAGATATTTGGGAGAAATCTTGAATTCGGTGACTCCCGCCGAAGCGCCAGCAAAAATATCGTCATCCAGCGTAAGATCCGTGTCCGAATTGACTGTCCTCACAAAGGTTAGTGCGTTGTTATCGACTCTAACGACCCAATCTCCCCGTTCTACCTTGGACTTGGTGAAGAGGGAAGTGCTGCTGACCAAATGGCTTGCCAAGAGTGAAGAAATCTTGCCAAACGCATTGGGTCCGCCGGTAGAGATACCGTTTTGCACAAACCCGGCATAATAATTGTTGACTGCTGTGCATCCTAACCATTCGCAACCCACAGAGTTTTCAAACCAGAATCCAGCCGAGTTGTTGGATATGCCTCGATTGTCTTGAGAATGACAGTTAACGAATTTAATCCGGCGGCATTGGAGGTGATAACCGGCTTTAATGGTGAGGGTGCAGCCAGTCCCGGTCCCTCCGGTAGTCCCGACGGTCGTTCCATTTTGCGGGGTCGCTCCGTAGCCACTCCCCTGCACTAGAGTATCTACAGAAGTAACCGCGCCCGCGCTGACGGTAGCCACTCTAACCGTAGCGCCCGTTCCGCCAGAAATGGTCAGGGTGTTGCCTACTGCATATCCTGTCCCTCCGGCAGCGATTGCGTTTATTTCCCAGACTGGACCATTGGGTCCATACTCGTCGCAGGTCATCCCGATACGCCAGTTGTTCTTGGCCGAGGCTCCGTGAACTTCCCCGTTGCGGCAACCCAGGATAATTATTCCATCGGCCACGTTGGACGCATTGCCGTTGTTATCGAAGTTACCGCCTTCGACGACAAAGTTAATACAGTCCTGCAAGGCCAAACCGTTGAAATCATTGTTGGTTACGCCTGCATCAATGCAGGTGAACCCATTGACGTAATTGATATTCCAGGCGAAATGACAACTGTCTACGTTGCAGTTGTAGAACGAAAGGTCTGAGAGCGGATAAGCGCCGTCAGTGACAGGTGGTGTTATGACTATATTAGACTGGAAAGCATTTCTTAGGGTAGAAAAAAAGACTCTCTGTAGTTGAATACGTGCGCCACGATTGAATGTCAGTCCAATTGTGTTTTTACCAGTTGTACCGTCTATGCCATTCCCAATAATCTTGAAATTTGCAAGATTTATATCAGTATTGCCGTTGGTGCTGTCTGTGTTTTGCAAAAGAGTAATGTCGCCAGCCGCACCAGACGCAGCTACCAGACCACATAACTCTCCCAATCCCAATAATCCCACATTACTGGGAAGCGTAATGCTGTTGCCGTCCCCTGTTCCTACCCTAAAAAATCCCTCTAATACAATCAGCATAGGGGTACCGGCGGTGAGACTAGCAATTGCGTCCAGGATCGCTTGACCACTCCAGGGGTTCGCCAACGTCCCTGTTCCCCCTCCAGCAGTAGCGGAAGCAAAAGTATGAGGATAGAGAATCTGTTTTTGTTGGGTTTCTAAAGTATTGATCGCGCCGGTAATGTCATTCGACATTTTAGTCGAGTAATCGAGCGCGATCGCATAACTCTTGCCAGCCGTGTTGTGCGCCACGGCGGACGTTCCCTGCTGACCGCGAGTGGCGGTCAGCGTATCTACGGAAAGACCTGTCACTCTCACCCATTCTTTGTTGGGGTCGTCGTCAGGACTGGCATAGTCCGTTTCGTTCCAAATGACGCAGTTATAGGGATTGCCTGGGAAAGAAAGGAAATTGGCTCCATTTCCCGCGAGCAAGGGAATAGAGGTAGTAACGTTGTCGATCCCGCCAGAGGCGAGTCTACCTATCGCAAAGTCTTTAACGCGATCGAAGGGTGTAGACATATTTTCGTAAGTTCTCCCAGACCTCTTCTAAAAGGCTCTGCCAGCGTATGCGTAGAGTCCCAAACTCCATTTTTTGTGCTGCCTCGATCTGCCACAGCTCGTCCAGAGCCGGATCGGTAGCGACCGGGTTGCTGGAAACCCTAGAGCACTGATCTTTTCTTTTGCAGGCAAGCCAGCGTTGACCTATGCCAGACCACGGTAAAGATACGGTCTGCTTTCTTCCTGCGATCGCCTGTTTCTCAACGGTCTGTGTAAAGCCGATACAGTGCATCCGGTGAAAATAGGGACAATCCAAGCAGTACTGCTCAGCCGTCCGCTTGCGCAGTAGATAAAACCGCAGCGACGGACGGCTGAACAAGTATCGGTAGACCTTTTCTTGTATGGCCTGTTCCGCTTTAGAAAGCAGATCAGATCGCCTCTTTAAGCAGCAGAATCTCCCTCTGATTTCACTGTGAAGCTATAAGCTCCCGCTGGTGCGCCTGCGGGAATGTTCAGCTTCAGCCATTCACCCGCGTCGGCGTTAGGCGCTATATCCGGCGAGGGTAGTCCAGCGGTTTTGGTCGCCGGTTGAAAGAATATGAAAGAAATGACCTTATTCGGTGCGACCGTGCCGCGAGTGGCACCGCCGCTTCCCTGCTTGATCGTCACAGTGCGAGTGGCCGAGGTAGCGGTCACAAAAGCGGCATAGATCTTCTGGAATGTCTTGAGTCCCACTACTTCGGTCGCGCCATTAAGAGTAATGGCTTCTGATTGAAAGGCTCCGGTGGTGTCGGTTCCTTCGACTGTGACCACGCGGGTATCCACGCCGTCGCTCACGATTGCAATGACGGCGTTAGCGGTCAGTTGTGTCAGATTGGCTTGAACGGGATCATTGTCGTTCGCGTCATCGACGCCACGGCCAATAGAGGCTTGATCCGCCGACAGGATATTCACCTGAGCGGTAAACCACGTGAACGGACGCTGTAGAGACAAGGTGACGTGCTCGTTACGTAAGAAGACCTTGCGGTAAAGTACAATGCCTGCGGCTGCCTGATCTCCGGTCACGTCGGGAAAGACGTTCGCACCGGCTCCATCGTTGAATTTACCGTTGGTTCCTATTTTCTTAGCAGCGCTGGTATCGATCGCGCCGCCGTCAGAAAGTGTGTTGAGACTGCCATAGACTTTTAAGTCCGTAGTTACAATCGGCATAGTTCACTCCTAAACTTTGATCTTTTTGACCCTGAATAATTTAATGCCTTGTTGATCGGAAAGACTGATCTCAATCTGATAGTTGAGCGCGACAAAGACTTGGCTGATCACTGTGTCGCTCAAGCCTGTACGCTCTGCGAGTGATTGACTCAGAGCCGCAACCATAATCTCTTGGTCATTTTTTACGCTCGTGGCTACGACCAGATCAAACCCCTCATGGATCTCGGCTGCGGCGAGTCTGATTAAATTCCTCTCGACCTCGCCACGCTCGACGACGACTCTGATCTCTACCGCCTTCAACTGGTAGCCTAATATGCTTTTGATCTCAGGCTTGGTATCTGTGATCTTGGCGCTGTCCTGCGTGTCAAGGTAAACTCGAGCCAACAAAATAACGAGGACGGCCACAACAACGAACAGACCTAATGCTCTATTTGGACTCATTATTGTGCACCTGTGGCAGGCGTAGCGGGTGCTGTCACGCTGCCTCCGCCTACCGCGTCGATCTGCTTGGCTCGTCCCACAATGTCAGCGATACCCTCAACGCCAAGAAAGCCGCCTACAGCGACCAGCATGGCGGTGAAACTCTGGTTATCCAGATCAATGAACTTGTAAGCGTGCGCCAAGGCTAACAAAATAGTGAACAGCGTTAAGAACATTTTTCGTCCGCCAACGGCGTCATAAATTCTATTCATGGTTTCTCCTTTATGGTTCCCCAGTGACCTTTACGACGACTGTTAAAGTATCCCCGCCTAAATCCTTCCCGGTTAAATTCCCCTGATCGTCCCGTAGTCGCTTCACGGCCTTGGCCTTGACTTGAATGCTGTGCTCACCCAGGTTCGTCAGTAAGAGAGGCACCGTATAAGACTGTGGGGATTTCCACAGGTCTACATTAATTTCGTTGTTTCCCAAAACCTTGCTCGGACAGGACCTGAAACACACCCCTGAATCAAGACTCGTCGCTTCCCACGAAATCACATAAACGTCGGGGTCTTTCGGCGCGAACGTGACTGTCAGAATGGCGTCATTCCCCGTCCCGATCTTTCCTTTAGATACATGCTCAGGACTCACCTGCACGAAAAGTTTCAAGAGTCCGTCTTCCGCCGAGGGTATTTCTGCGCTCGCTGAGAGTTTCAAGAGCAATAATTTCGCGGCAGTCTCATTGTCGGCGTCGTCCCTAACAGTTAGAGTGACCGTCGTCGGACCCGTCTCTTTATATTCATGGATCGCTGATTTCGTAGCAGCAGTCGTGCCGTCGCCAAAGTCCCAGGTGAATGAGGTAGCGCCTTCGCTCTCAGCGCTAAACGCAATCACCGTGGGAACGTAAACCTCTAACATGCCTTCGGCCAGCGGTTTACAGACACCGCTGCACTGCTCAGTGATCTTGGCAGTAAGCTCAGGAACGGGCGGTGCGATTAAATCGCAACCTGCTGCGAACAGCGCGATAGTGAAAATCAGTATAAAAATACGCATAATTTTATGATTTCTTGGTCTTGCTTCCGCAATTGACGACGTTGCAGATAGCGGTAATGACGCCAATGATCCCGGCTCCCACGGTGGCCCAGACGGTAGGATCGGCGAAATTGATCCCATAGGCCCACAGACCACCTTCGCCACGACTCGGATCGGGAATCAAGATCACCGTAGTTCCCCGATAAATCTTTAAGAGTCCAGTGCTGTCGATCAGTTGCGCCTCGAACGTAACAGTGAATCTGCCGGGTCGGGTAAACGTATGCTCGGCCTGCTGCAAACCAACCACTTTCTTAGAGTTATCGCCAAAGTCAAAGAAAACGGCGGGTTGGTCGTTGGCAATGTTGACCTTAAAACCACTCGGAATGTCTACCGCGCTAAACCGCACGGTGCAGCGAGCCATGCAGAGCTGCGAGTCAATATCCTTCTGAAAGCTCTCGGACTGAGCTACCACTTTCAAACCGTCAAAGACCTGCTGAGCAAAACCGGCTAGGCTCAGCCAGCTCGCTAAGTAGACGATCAGCAAAAAACAAGCGACTCTTTTCAAGATAATCACCCTTCCTTTTCTTTAGAACTAGGGTCTAATCCTGAGAGCAGTGGGGTCTCGCCTGTAAATTCTGACTCCAGCTCTGCCAATTGACAGAAACGCTTCAAGTCTTCCTCGTCCTTAAAGGTCGTCAGGACATAGGCTTTTAATAGTTTGATCTCTCGATTGACGAGTCTCAGCAGAAACAGAAACCCAGCGATCATTAAGAGTCCCATGCCAATGAATGAGATAATAATGATCCATACCGAGAATTGGTTCAGTGCCAAGAGATCGTTGGCACTTTTGGCGGTCCTATGAGCGTCCGACCCGAACTGCGTCAGTATGTCCACTACGGTTTGTTGAATCTTGTCCGGCACTATGATATTCGGACAGATAGACCAAGCGGCGCATTCAGAAATCATTAACTTTCCCCCCTGATTCCCAATAGATAAATGCCAAAACCGTAGATATAGAGACCGAAAAAGGCGATCACGCCGCTGATCGAATCTCTGAGTAGGTTATCGTCGCAAAGGTGTAGAATAATAATCAGTGCTTGCAAAGCGTGAAAAAAGAATGCACCGAACATGATCGAGGCAATCCAGCTTAGATAGATCAACTTTTTATTGGGACTGTGAATCATGGCCGTGGTAATCAGCCACAGCACGAACAATGACAACACCCCGTCGAGCGCATTAAGGCCAAGAGCCACCCATTGCAAGAACGACATGGCCTATCGAGCGGCACCTTGCACATAAAAAGCCAGCGCTAAGAGTCCAATCAGCAGAAAGAAAAATCCGATCCAGGTAGGCAATACGAATGGACGTTCTCTGTGGTGGCGGTTCACCAGCATGAGTTGATCGAACAAGTCTTCGCTATTGGCTATGGCTCGCTCACGGAGGACAGTCCGTAGACTGCCACGGTGCTTTCGGTTTTCCAAGCTTGTCAAGACATTCACGGGTTCCTTTGTTGTTCGACTTGACCAGTTGCATGAGATTGTCGATCGTTTTCTGTTGGGTCTGCACAATTTGGATCAACTGCGTGTTTTGCGCCTGCAAGGATTTCACGTCCTGGCTGACTTGTCCCGTCGTATTAAAACTGTTCTGAGCCACAAAGTTGGCGATCGAAATGAGCACGATCACCAGCCAGTGCTTCCAGTTTTCTTTGACGTAATTCCAGAGTCGTTCTCTCATAATTCAGGCAGGGGTTGCCGGGAGGAGGGGTATTTTACCCCGAAACGGCTGCGAACAGACCCCTGCAAAACATCTAAAGCAGCCGCCACTCCTCCCGTGTTATGGGGAAGGAAGAGGGTTAGCAATGTTGTAATACTTTGCATTCGAGCGTCTGAACGAACTCTAAGTTGTCGCTCAAGACCAAGGCGTCCACTTGCAAGAAGTCGCTCCTGAACGAGGCCAGTTGTTCCGGTGTCATTTGCTCTACGAGGTCAAGCATTCGTACTAAGTCTCTCTGCAATGCTTGTCCATCCAGGCGCACCCGCCGCAAGGTAGCGTTGATATTAAGCTTGGATATTTCTGGTTGTGTAAGTGCGGGTTGATCCCCGGCTACGGGGACTGCTTGACACCCCAGCATGAGCGGCAAGAGAGCGACCGTCAGTATCCCTATGAGCGTAAGTCTCATAAAATTTCCTTTCTTTAATTTTGGGCGTCCGTCTTCTTCACGTCTAAGATCAAGTAGCGGTGTATGCTCTCAGAGGGGGTCAACAAATTGATAACAATGTCGATTAGGTAGGTCTTTCCGGCTATTCCTCCGGTCACAGAAATCAGCACGAGTTTGTTCGCCACGTCTACCGAGGGCGCAAGTATTAAATCATTCGTGCTAATGAGCGCGTCTGCATCCTCGACAATGATACGAGCCTGATCCTGAGTCCCTTTGATTGGTGCGCTATAGAGTACGCGCACCTTGCCAAGATTATCTTTTACAATGAGCCTTGCCTCGGCATCGTTCGCCTGCAACTGAAATACTTGTTCATAGCGGTTGACATCAAATGAAATCTGTGCCGTGGCTGTCGCACTATCCAAGACCTGAGTTGGAACAGGTTTCATATAGTCTGCTAGATTGACTGGGAAAATGGCGGCATCCGCCGGACTCTTTTCTTCCCTGCTAAGAACAAAACTCGTATTCGTCACAATGCCTACACTTTCTCTAGCACATCGGGACGGAATGCAATGGTTTCGATATAGGTTGCGTCTTTATTGCGAAACTCAAGTGCTACGATCTTGAGACCGGCTTCCTGCATATTTCCCAAATAGTTCATTACTCGCGCTTCCAGGTGAATGGTGTCACCTATCTGTAGCGGCTTTCCGTTCTTGTCTACAAATTCTGCTGGAAATTCCATATTTCCCCCTAACCCGTAAATTGCATGTGTATGACGACCTTGTAAGCCAGTCCGGTCACTCGTGTTTTTGTTGTATTGAGAGCGAGAGACGCCAACAATTTTTTGGCTGTGCCGCTGCTGGCTTCCTCGCAGAGGAAGATATTGTTGAAAGGACCAATGGCACCCCCTGTTGGTGTCCATACCAATTGTTTGGAAAGAATCTCGTAGTTGATTCCCGTCAGTTGCAGTGTAGGCCAGTCCGTAGTGTTGCGGTTGGTGGCCAGTCGCGCATATCCACCCGTGGTTGGCTCTTTGGTCGTGATCGCGTTGCTTGATCCGTCGGCATTCGTCATCGTTGCCGTCTTGGGGAATTTATTGACCACCGGCACGCTGTTGATTGTCGTCGTACCCATATCGGCCAAGCCAACGAAAAGCTGGGTAATGTCTGAGACGCCGCCGCCGAGGACGGTATTGCGGAAAAACCAATTGAATAATTCGGTAATGCCTTCATTAATTGGCCCGTCGTGAGAAAGACTTGGCGCAAAATCCATGCTGTTGCCGCTGGCTATAGAATCCGGTTTATTTAACTTTTGGAACCAGATCAGTTTTGCACTGGTGATTCCCGAGGCCACGTCAGTCATAAAAGCTGAGCTGAACTGGCCTATCGAGGCGACGGGGATCGATCCACCCGAGGCCGTCCACGTTTTAGTCAGGCCGGTGAGGGTAATTATGTTAGCATTCAGCGCGGGTGCATTCGGCCAGTCTGTCGTTCCCCGCGCATATGCGAGACGCGCATAGCCGTTTCCGCTTGGCTCTTTGGTGGTGATCGCGTTGCTTGCTCCGTCAAAGTTGGCCATTGTCGCGGTCTTGGCCATCGTTCCGCCGGTCAAGGCGGACGTATCTACCAATCCAACGTAGACCGTCGCAGGCACCGTTCCCGTCTGAAAGAGCGCTGCCAATAAAGCGTTCTCTCCGTCGTTTCCGAACGTATTGTGTGCCTCGTAGAACTTAGTGTGCGGGGTAACGCCTTTTAGTGTTTTGCGATCCCCATTGATTGACCATAGAGCATTGCCATAACGGTCCCGCTTGGTCAAGATATGGTGTCCGTGTACCCTTGACTTAAAACGAACATGCAATACATCTTTCTCAATCCATACGTCTTGAGTAGGCGCTTGGACCAAATGCTCGCAAGGTCCATAATCCAGCAGGATCGGTATTCGTCCTTTTCTCATACTTTCTCCTTACTTCGTGGTGCTACTTCTAAGAGTCTAGGTAATACTGTTTGGCTCTCTCGGGCAGGAAGCAACGGCTCGGGTCGAGAAATCGTAGCGACCTGACGAGGCAACAATTGGATTGCGCCGCGTGTTAGCAGTCCTCCGGGTAGTGGGGGTAGCGGTGGCGGCAAAGAATCATCCTCATCGAGGCGCATGGTCCACCCCGAAGGACTGACGATCGTGATAGAATCCGGCTCCAGTTCATTCACAATGATCTGCCAGCCTGTCTGTAGAGTAATAACGATCAGGCCGGACTCAAACTCATCTACGGTAATGTGGAATCCTGAAGGCGTGACTATTTCTATCTTACCGGGTTCCAGCTCATCCACAATGATACGCCAACCAGACTGGAGGATTATGACCAAGTTCCCCGGCTCGAACTCTTCCAAGGTCAACTTAAATCCCGAGGGGGTGATAATCTCCAGTTTCCCCGGCTCTAGTTCGTCTACAACAATCTTCCAACCAGATTGCAGAATGATAATGAGTTGACCCGGCTCTACTTCTTCCAAAGTAAGCTTGAATCCAGAGGGTGTAACTATCTCTAACTTGCCGGGTTC
>Ga0213917_1000197_pt1 | contig 11550 bp, 19 predicted proteins | sample McNCre117MG_FD_161051 | JGI IMG/M metagenome (GOLD analysis project Ga0213917, IMG submission 161051) | Freshwater microbial communities from McNutts Creek, Athens, Georgia, United States - 1-17 MG | ecosystem: Environmental > Aquatic > Freshwater > Creek | place: USA: Georgia | collected... | reverse complement strand
AAAGCCCCAGTGCCACTCAGGCGAAAATAAACCCCGAGGCAATACCTGCCGTCGGGGTTTAGTATGTGAATACTAGTGTTAGTATTAGGGCTAGTATTAACTTTGGTATTTATGGGGGAGGGTAGGCTAGTATGGTCTAAACATCTCTTTATGCAATGCTCGAACTACCATTTCAGTTATTGGCGTTCGGATTTTCACTCTGAAAAGAGAAGCGTAGAACGCATGAGGAAAAACTTGAAACCGGTTCATGGCACAACCTTTCTAGCCCATGCTAGCCATGCTGTAGCCGCTGACCTCCCATAAGCGAAATTGTTAACCCCAACGCAAACGAAATACCCAGGGCGCGTTTTAGACCTAAAAATGTGGGGCTTAATCACGCGAACTCCCATCTGCACTCAGGGTGACGCGCGCAATAATCCATGGCCCAATCCCTAGCCATAGAGCAAACAGAAAACGACCTTCGTTTTACTGGCAGGTGACCGAAATAAATCACGACTTCAAACATGTTATACCCTCACGAAAAGGCCCGCACTTAGCGGGCCTAGAGTTTAAATCGTCACTTCCTTTCCGAGCATCTTGGAAAGCCCGGGGGCCATTTCTTTCCGATCATCGGGGGTGAGTGCTTTTACCTCCTGCCCGAATTGCGGCAACGTTTGATCCTCACGAACTCCAAAGAATTCCTTACAGGCCGACATGAACGAAATCTTTTCCATTTACTTTTTCCCCTTCTTGGTTTCAGGCGTCACGGTATCCGGAGTATTTGCCGGAACTTCCGGCGCCGACAGTTGCGGCAGCGTTGCCAGATAAGCCGCCTCCAAACGCGCCACCGGATCGTCATTCGACGTTGCCAGGAGCGGAGTAAACGTGTACTCGTAAGGCGAGCCACCGGCCTTATGGCCTTCCTTCTCGGCGACATAAACCGCGCTGATTTCAATGGCAAAGTCCACGCCCGCCGAAGCGCTCAAAGCCGTTTGAATCGGGATCAGGGCCACATCGGGCAGGAAGCACACAGCCGCCTCACTAGATGCACCATCTGCCAGATTGATCGCCTTGAAAGACCCTTGAAGCGCAGTCCACTCGCCGAAATTCGACAGACCTTGCTTGATGCCGACTGCGCGCCCAAAAACGCGCATGAGTTTCACGGTCTTTTCCGGCGCGGCCATCAGTTCCGACAGCTTGATTTTGCCGCACACTGTTGCGACGCTGATTTTCTTGACCTGGGCCATCTCACTATCTCCTTAATTTCACTGCGAAGGTGCAGTGAAAGAATTACACCATGAAAAAGCGGCTAGTGCGCATTTCAGCAATAAAATTTTCAAAGCAAAAACCCTATGCTATCGCTTTTTGATAGTCGATTGAGCGCGCCTACTAACGAACCTGACTCCCCCGAGCAAGGAGAAGTTGGGAGCGTCATTTTCCCATAGCACAGTTTCGCCTCGCGCAACTTCGACTATCTCTAATCCCGACAGTTTTACTCCCTTACTAGCCGACTTGACTTCTGTTGTTCCATCAAAAAGCGCGTACAACTTTTTCCCGGCAATAGCAATAGAGTTTCCCTTACCCTCAAATTTCCATGCCCCTAAATCAGTGCTTGACAATTTGCAGGAACTGCCCATGCCCTGACAGATTAGCGAATCTGTATCGCAATAGACCGGCCGATTAGCTTGGACTATCGCAAGCATAAGCACTGCACGGGCAGCGCTAGTGATAGATGCAGCAATTGCCACGTCTTCAAACCCCCTAGCTGGATTCTCGGGTTCAGTTTCCTTTGGGTAATTAACTTGCTTACGCCATAGCGTGTAATCCGGATTCTTCTCATACGGGCTAAATCCTATCGGAGTTTCTTCCCCATCGTGCTGAATTTGATAATCATAAAAATCAAACGGATTAATCCCAAAGCGTCCATATGCCGAATTAAGAATCAGCTTAGAGAAAGTCTCGCTAATTTTGTCTCCCGACTTTTTAGCGGCTATTTTCTCGGCAACAAAATAATCGACAAATTGCGTAAATGATTGTGTCTGTCTTGGAATCCAGCATTCAATAATCGCGTGAACATCGAACAGCCCCAAAGATAACGCGAGTCGCAACTCGTGTGATGTAGTATGAAACGTACCTGACGGCACTGTGAAAGAAAGACCCCCATTATTATCCTTCACTCTCTGCGGAAGTGCGCCGCGATTGATACCGCTAACAACAATGAAATACATATGCCCAGGAAAGCCACTAATCCAGCCGTCCTTATCAAGCGACGGCGCATGCGGAGTAACATAACTGCCCCCCAAAGGATGATGACAGTTTCGCATGACAAAAGGATACATAGAATTAACGTCATATATTTTCCAATCCCCTTTGATTACGCCGGATTCAAAACATTCAACCCTTCCCCCAAAGTAGAAGGGACGGAATTTAGCGTCATGATCTTCTGTTTGGTTGAATTGGGGATGATACTTTCGCAATTCTTTTTGCGCTGTCCCTGCAATGGTGAGTCTAGGTCCGAAGCGGACATTAAAAGCACTAACCAAGTCGAACAGATAAAGGCAATCGTGATACAGGTAATCACATATAACATCCATGTTTTCATTGCGCGTTTCTCTTTCCATTAAAGAGTAGTCTATTGAATCCTTTTTGTACCCTCGAAGCGGCATAGGTAAGATGGCCCATGAATCCCTGAATTCATGTATCCCAATCCTAGCCTTAACAATTCGGCCGTGAATAATTCGTACGGGGTTTTCAATGTGTTTGAGGAAGAAAAAGAAATCGAACTTTCCGCCGTTATGGAAGTATATACGTAATGGGAATTTGAGGGATGATAGATAGCTGAGTAATTGGGCGACACAATCGTCTCCCCAAAACTTGATATAGAAGTTTTCCACTTCCGGGGTCGAATACATAAGCCCGCATACAAACGGTTTAGGTACACGTCCAAACTTAAACGGGTCCGTTTCAAAGTCCCCCACTGCGACAGTGTATTCAATCTTGCGACTACGTTTTTTCTTCGCATCATTTGCCACGCTTGTTACTCCATTTTCCGCGCTTTTTGAAATTGGACGGGTCGGCAGGGTTTGAGGGGTCATAAGGTTTTTGCTCGTAATCCTTCCCATTCTCAAACCTGAATTTAACTAGGTGAACGTGAGTGCGAGCATAATGCGCGGGATTGTCTTCCTCATCAGAATTGTTATCCTGTTCCTCCCATTGTAATGCCAAAGGTCCCGCATAGTGCATCAATTCATAAAGCGTTTTATATCGAGCATTTATGAATGAATTATTGTCGCCGACTTTCAACGCCCAATATTCTCCGGGAGGTAATTTTCCCTTGAATCGTTTCTGTAGCTGTTCCAATAACTCAGGTCCACTATAGAGGTAAGTCCGTTCCGTGATTGTTTCCCATCTACGCGAGTCACGCGGATTAGTGAGGGTTCTAATGGTAGTGATAAATCTATCACTAACAATTGTTCTAGCGCTTTTATCCCCGAAATTTGGGATTAGGGTTCTATCCCCTTCCCCGAAATAGCCGGCCATGCGTAGCTTTTCGGTCTTCTTTTTGCCGTACTTGCGTGAAGAAAATTTCCACGGATGTTTAATTACTTCGCTATACTGTTTCTCGCGCTTCCGAATAATCTTTTTCTTATATTCGGTAAGCGAGCGCAAGTCCCACGATTTAGGGATTAGCCCTTTAGCCTTCAATATTGACGCGGAGGATTTTTTAGACATGAATGAAGACCCAAATACCCCAAACGTAGAAGACGATACAAATAAGTCCGTAGAGACAGAAGGCCCAATTATTCCCACTGCGGAAGAACTTACACAATCTGCACTCCTTCAAAATGTCAATGCCTCTATTGAGGGGGTAGACCCGGATGCCCCGTTTGGACGTAAGAAAGATGGCACTCCCGCGAAGAAACGGGGCCGCCACTCGGGCAGCGCCCAGGTCGACCAGTTCGCCCGACTTGACAGTGTAAGCCCCACGGCGCCCCGTCAGGCGCGGTCAGTGCCTACCACTCAAGCACCCGCGATTGCCGTAGACTATCGAGCGCTAGGCGAGACTGCGGCCAATCTTTGGTTTAATGTCCCTCAAATAATCTTCGGGGAAGATTGGGCGCCGGAATCCAATGAAGTGCAGCCGGTGGCTAAAGGTTTCACTGACTATTTCAAGGCAAATGGGGTAACCGAAATTAACCCCACTATCGCGCTGCTTTTAGTATTGGGTAGCTATTCCGTAGTGCGCATCAATAAGCCCACGGTAAAAGATCGTCTATCTAAGGGGTTCCAATGGATCAAGTCAAAAATCATTCGCAATCGCTAGATAAAACGATTGTCGATTGTAGGGAGCATGTTCTCTATTGTGGGGTGACTTTGACGGGTAAAACTACGCTCGCACGCCATCATGCGCGCATACTTTCTAAGGCGCATTATGACGTGGTAGTTTATGACCCCGTTGGTACGGAGACGCTTGGCGGAGGATGGCCCGAAAAAGCACAAGTAATAACTGATCCTACAATCCTAGAGAAATTTGTAGAGAAAGCAAAAGGCACCCCGACTCACCCTATTTTTCTTTTCGTTGACGAATCGGCAGATATCTTCTCTCACTCGCAAACGCACAACCACTGGATACCGCGTCGCATTCGTCATCAATATATTTACTTGCGCCTAATTAGCCAGCGCCCGAAAATGCTGCACCCTGACGTGCGTAGCCAATGCAGTTATGTTTATGTGCTGCGATTAGCCAATGACGATAAAAAGATGGTTTTGGCCGACTTTGGGCATGATAGCGACGCAGGCACAAAAGAACTTGACAAGGGAGACGCCATGCTAGTAACTTCGGGGTCGTCAGAGATAGAAGAATTCAATGTCTTTGAACTTGTCAATAGTCGCCGATAGAATCGGTCCCTCACACTCGATAGGAATTTTCAATCATGATGGAACACGTTAAGTTTGCAGCGAAAGTTGCGCTTGTCATTCTGGTAATTAATCAAGTGCCCGCAATCGGCGCGATCATCAACAAAAACTATTTCGCGTAAGCGATAGAAGGGGCGCGAAAAATGGGAAACCTTATTCGGTCGAATCAGACTCGCGGAATGCGAGTCGTGAAGACCATCAATATCACGCAGGATAATCAACTTGAAACGGTTGACCTGCCGCGCGGGCCTCATATCGAATACGTGGCAGTTCGCGTTCAAGGGACTATCAACATTACCACCACGTACACTGCGGTTCGCAGCGCGGCGGCATATCTGTTTCTTGGTCGTGCGGATTGGACGCTGAATTCCAATGTCACGCTGGATAGCGTCACGGGCGGCCAGCTCGCTCAAAGCTACGTCACTCGCCGTTCCCTTCCGCCAGCAGTCAATCCGGCAGGTTTCGGCATCGGCGCGCAATCCTTTTCGGCGACGTTCATGTTTGATCGTGCGCTGATGGATATGAAGCGCCCGAAGGATTCAATGCTGAAAACCGACATCGGTGTTTCCAATAACCAATTGCGCCTCTCGTTTGGCAAGTTGTCTGACATGTTCACGGGAGCGGGAGTTGCAACGTATACCGCCGTTACCGCTACGGTCATTGTCGGCGACTATCAGGAAGCCCACGATTCCAATGGCAATACACCGCAGCCTTCCTACTACATCAAGAGGAACGGCCAGCGTATTGCACTGCCCACTTCGGGCAGTAATCAGCAGGTGAAAATCAACACGGGTAACCGTCTCCGACTGATTTCGGTTCGCGTTTTGGATGGCACCACGTTCGAGCCTAACGCGGCTCTGATGACTCGACTTCGAGTTATTCGCGCTGGCGATACTCGCGTGGATATCACGGTGCCGGAACTACAGTCTCTGAATTCCTGCCAGTACGGGTATTCGCTCCTGGGAGGTCAGGTGCTGTATGACTTCGCAAACGCGGGTCAGCTTTCCGGCGTCATGTACTCGGAATTCTGGCCGATTCCTTCCAGCGCAGATACGTTCCTCTCCGTGGACACCACTGCTTCATGCGTGCTGGAAATCGTGACGATTGAAGGGGTAGATTTTCAAGCCTAAAACATAGGCTAGAGAATCGGGGGCGCGGCGGTATTCACCCCGCGCCTTTTTAGTTTGGAGCATCAAAAGATGGCATACGATCAGAGAAAAGCGTTTGACCCCTTCAATTACTCTAGCGGGGAGTCTACCCGCGCATTTACAGATGCGCAAAATGTGGACTATGGATTTCCTATCATTGACGATGCTGGGGCGGTCAATGACGTTTTCAATCTAGACCCGATTGTGGACAATTCTCGAATTGAGGAAGTTAACGCGCTCTCAATTAACTTCGGGCTTACCCCGGAGAACATTACTTCCATGTACGGAAATGTCCCCTATCCGTTTTCTGGTGACGGAGCCGCGACGTTTCAAGGTCCGAAAACTATTCGACTTTCGCGCAGGATGAGGGGCGGGAAGTGTATTGCAGACAATAGCGCCTATGGTGCGGGGAGTGGCGGAAACGGTCGCGTGAAATTCTCCGAGGACATGCACACTGCGCTTACTCCCCCAATTGCCGGAGACTCCGAGAGTTCTACGGGGATTCAAGTCGAGACTATCGTAAACAAGTCTTTTAACGGGCAATTGGGGCCTAACAAAACTCTTCCCGATTCCAACATCATCAAATATATCGGCTTGGGTCTTATTGGCCTTGCCGTTTTCATCTAAGGGGATAGCATGGATTTCGCACTAGGTGTCGGGTACACCACGGGTCAAAGTGAAGACCCGTCTAGCCCCTACTATAATCCCCTTCCCGCGTCCGAAGTGCTTATTACGGGAGACACAAATACCGCTCCGGTGGTTTCGGATACTCCACAGTCTTCGGGAATTACTTGGAGCGGATTGCATAATCTCCTAGGGTCGATTGGGACCACTGCGCGGGATGTGGGGTCGGTCATTGGCTCAACCCAATACGCCGTTAATCAGGCAAAGGGGCAGTACAATACTGCGCGCACCAATGCGGCGTCAAATAACAAACTTGGACAATGGTGGCAATACTCTAGCACCAACGATAAAATCATGGTGGCAATTGGTATCGCGGGACTTTTCCTCGTCGTTAGGAGCGCTAAATAATGCGTCAATCTTCGCTTAATCATTTTATTCCAGATTCGCAGGCATCGACTAGATTCGGAGTTGTCCCATTTCAAAGGTACGAATTGAATTTAGACAATGTGGATCGTACCGAGCCTGAAACTTTTCCTACTATTGAGGGCGAATCTCTATATTGCGAGCGTGCAGACTATCCCGCACTATTCAATATGGTTTTGCCTGGGAAAGGTATCCAATCTAGCCATGTCTTTAGAACGGGAACGAAAGTAATTGCCCCGTTTAAAGGTCTGTCTATTTCCCATCCTCTTTTGACCCCAGTAGGATTGGGCAGGTCTGTTATCTCATTTATTGTCGGGAAGTCTAAAAATACCGAGATTGATACATCACTTGGCGATTCTGCAATGCCAATGGTTGCAGCGTTTAGATATCCCACCAATACTGCTCTTCAACAGCAATATAAAATTTTTGTTCCCGCCGGCTCGCGTAGAATCAGAAAGTTGGCATTCATTATGCCTGCTACTACACTGACTGCGACCATTTGCACGTTTAATGATTCGCTTAACAATGGCGTAGCGTCGTTTGCTAGTATCAAACAGCAAATTGGGCCAAATATCTTCACTTATAATGGGGCAAATATTGCAGGTACGAATCTTAAAGTTACCGCAAGCGCAGTGACCGGACAATTCTATTTTGAGGCCTACGATATTGCGGTGCCTACATCTGCGGCAGAATTGTTTATTCAAGTCGATGGAACGGGTCTTGCTACCGTGGTCGGTGCTTTGGAGTGTGTCTTTACATGAACCCCGTTTTAATTGGGGGCGCAATGGCTATTTTTGGGCTCCTGTCTAATAGGAGTCCGATTAGCTATGCGCCGGGTAGTGACATGTCGGGAAACATTGACGCGTTTTTGGCTGTGATTCTAGAGGGAGAGTCTTCGCATAACTATAAGGCGATTGTTGGAGGCGGTAGTTTTTCGGATTACTCTAAACATCCGGGGCTAAACGCTAATGGGAGTATCAATAAAGCGTTTATGCCTGGGGCGCCTTCACATGCGTGCGGGGGATATCAGTTTCAACCCGGGACATGGAAACGATGTGCGGATGCGCTGCATTTGCCAGACTTTAGTCCCGACTCTCAGGATAGGGCAGCGGTCTATCTTCTACAGTCTCATGGGGCTTACGATGCAATTGTGAATGGCGATGTTGCAATCGCAGCGGATTTATTGAAATCCGAATGGGAGATGTTTCAAACTTCGCGCTGGAATTCTGCGGCAGTGGAAAAGGCGTTTACTGAATACGGGGGCACATTGGCATGAATATTACCGAAGATAAAGTTAAGGCGTACGGTTTGATTGCTTTGGGAGCGCTTGGCGTTTACATCGTATATAAAGCTGTGAAAACCGGACAAGATGCGGTTACCTCAGTGTCTGATAGTCTGCATAGAGTGGGGGACGCAATCGGGGGCGCTGTTTCTAGTGTTACCGATATTTTGCCTTCAATGAGCGCGGGGCATATCGACCAAAACGCGCTGCCTAGAAATGGCGATATTGCGCACCCCGCAATTGTTACCGGCGTTCCCTCTACTCCTGAAAGCGTCTACCATATTCCGCCATCTGTCGGTATGGGAGATTACATCATCGGTTTGGATTCAACAAACGCCGGTAGGTTTTCGGCTGGGAATCAAACTTCCAATCTTTCTCCGAACGCATTTCAGGCAATGACCGATAACTACGCCAATATCAATATCGATTTGACGGGATTTAATGGGGGCGACGCTTGAAGCACATTAAAGTAATTCTCTTTTCTGCTGGAGTCGCGGCGCTCTACTTTAGCTCTCGGTCTACTTCAAAGGTCAATACCGACCTGAAAACGTACTCTGCCGGCGCCCCTTCCAATGGGGGAGGATTGTCTGCTACAGTAAGCATTGGAACGGATAGCCGCATCTCCGCATCTCCGCAGAGTGCTTCTCCCGATTCGTTCAACCTTAACTTCATGGGTGCATAATGGATACTACTACTTCTGTCGCCGAAATTGACCTGAAAAGCATTCTTGAAACCTACGGGGCGCACTGTCTCAAGGTAGATTCTGAGGGGCGCGTTTTCGCTGTGACTATTTATAGCGAATACCTTTTGGATACCATCGTCACTAAGTTTTTCCCTCTGGGTGAATAATGACTGCTCCCCTACTACTTTGGGGCGGTGCTGCAATTGCTGCGCTGCTTCTCTCTAAGGGAGCTTCTGGGGCTAGGTCTACTCCGCTTGGCACGACTACGCCTAAAACGGGTGGGACCATTTTGGGGTCGCCTACTGGCGGCGTTAGCAATAGTTCTAGCTCTAGCTCTGGCGGCGCTCCTGTGCCCTCTTTGACGTACCCGGATAGCTACTACGATAAAAACTCGCCTACAAATGTTGGAGTTCAAACGGGGTCGATTGCTGGGCCGGTAGGTGCGCTTTTGGGTAAAATTTCGGACGCTATTTATAACAATAGCTCGACTTTGAACCAAGAAAAAGTTGATACGTTTAATGCGGTTGAGAACTTTCAAGCAACTATCCCTCAACCTTTTAGGCCACGAATTCGTGCTGACGTTACTACTGTAGTGCCAGTAACTACTATTCCGGCGCAGCCCGGGTTCACAGGTCATATTGGAGCATATGACTCTCATACGAATGTCACCAGTGGCGGGACTACCTCTAGTGGGGCGCCCGCACAAAGTTACGCAGGAACTGGCTCTAGCGCCGGCGTATCAGGGTCCGGGGATGCAGGTTCTAGCACTGGCGGAAGTGGAGACTAAATGTTCAATCGTGAATTCATCGCAAAAGTAATGGACGAATATCAATGCGATATTCTTTCAGTGGATAGAAATGGGACGGTTTACGCTCAAATACAGTCTGATGACACTGGCGTTTTTGTTAGTGTGCCTATTCCGGGACTTGTTTTTGATACTGATACTGCCGATGGCACTGCTGCTGCCCGCGCTGCGGACTGCCATTTGACTTTGCCCGCATTGGAACATTTGGGGAATGATGGCATGGCCGCATCTAGCGAGCGCCTCACTCTGCGTCAAAAACTCAAAATTGCATTCGCTAAGGGGTAATCGTGCCTCTACTCCGAAAGTTTCTCGGCGAGCACGGGTTTATTGACCGTAAACAACTTGACGATAGTTTTGGTCTGTTCAAGGGTGTAGGCGTGTCGGCTACGTCGTTTGGTGCAGTTTCAGATTACGGCATTACTCCCGCCGCTACAAATGATGCGGCTATTTTGCTTGCGGCTAATTCTCTTGTTTCTAACGCGAGTGGAGGTATCGTAGTAATTGATCCCGGGGTTAAGTGGTCTGGAATTCCCGCGCTTACTATCCCCGCTCAAGTGCAGATTTTTGATAATTCTGGCTACGATTGGGCGTTTCCGGGATTCACGGGGCAAATTAAGTTGATACTTAATACCCCCTCCCCCGGCACGAAGAATGCCCACGAATTGAAAGTTTTAGCGACTTATCATCCTGCGGTCATTGTTGACAACGTGGGGGATGGTGCTACGGAGCGTAGGTCTTCGCTCGTGTTTCGGTTTCAGGGTGCATCAGATTGGCAGATTGGCACTAGCGTCGGAGCGGGCTCTGCTCGCGCTTTGCAGACTGCATTTTATGGGGTGTACGCGGGCACTACCTATTCTGGCGGGACAGTTATTGCCGGAGTTGATCCCCTAGAGGGTAATTTTGGGCGAAATTCCGGCCCCGTTAGCGGTATCGACGATTTTTTCACTTCGGTGCGGAATAACACTTCCATTCGGCGTCATACTGCCACGCTGACTAATGGGATTGAAAACCAGTATGCAAACGGCGGAGGACTAAAACACCGTGAACAATACGCCGATGACGGTAGTTTCTCCCGACAAGTCGGAGGACTTCAATTCGACTTTATTAGTCCTTTGGGCGAGGTTTCTGGTACTCGTTATAAGGTATTGAATAAAGCGGGTAACTACACTTTCGGGAATACTGATAGTGGAGTTATTGCTACTAATACTGCTGTGGGGGCGGTTACGTTTACTCTGCCGGTGGCAGTTTCGGGGCTTACTTACCCCGTTGTCATTAGCAATGGGGCAATTACTTTGACGCCAAACGGAACTGATAAGTTTCGGGCTAAAGCCGCTAGCGCTAGCTATGTGGGTTCTACGCTGGGGGAATTCATTGTTCCGGTTTGCATCGTGCCGGGGATTTGGGACTTGACTATTAAGGGCGGTGGATTTGTATGAATTGGTTTGTTGATAATATTCAGTGGATTATTACCACTTGCACGATGGGAGGCGCTATCTATGGTGGTATCAAAGGGGACTTGAAATTGATGCACCAGAAAATTGATAGCACTAGTGAACATTTGCAGCAAAGGCTCGATAGTATTCGGGCCGATTTGGATTATCAAACTATGCAGATTGATAATCTTAGGGATCATCCGGGAAAGTAACCCCTACTAGTATTAATACTAGCCCTAATACTAACACTAGTATTC
>Ga0213917_1000196_pt1 | contig 11603 bp, 12 predicted proteins | sample McNCre117MG_FD_161051 | JGI IMG/M metagenome (GOLD analysis project Ga0213917, IMG submission 161051) | Freshwater microbial communities from McNutts Creek, Athens, Georgia, United States - 1-17 MG | ecosystem: Environmental > Aquatic > Freshwater > Creek | place: USA: Georgia | collected... | reverse complement strand
AACCGCACCGCCACCAGGCGTCGTTGACGCGGCGGTCAGATTCGCACCGAGCGTGCTGTACACCGGGGCAACGACAGTCTTGCCGAAGTCCATGTAAGCCGTCGGAGTCTTGCCGGCGTCACGCAATGACTTGTGGACTACTCCAGTGCCGTCAGCGGTCAATTGAGTCGCAAGGGCTGATGGCGTCACGCCCACCAGGAGCGATGCACCAACCGCCGCCGTACCACTTCCGACCGTCGCGGCGATCTTCAGAGGTACCAACAATCCGCCGTTGGTATTGACGTTGTTCAGCACCACGTTGCCGGTCGTCGTCGGGTACGTCTGAACCGGAGTGATCGCGGTTGCAATTGTGTGCTGAGCACAAAAGATCAACCCCGCACGGGCCAACTCAAAGTATCGCGGTGCGACTGAATCGACCGCAAGACTGTTGAGGGTCGTTTGTCGGTGATCGGAATAGCCGGGATATGCACCCGCTCCGAGTTCCTGAATGCGTCCTTGATCGGCCATCTCACTAACTCCCCGGCCCTAGGCCGAATTAAAGATCGTCCAACTGTTCGACCAAAGACGCTTCCTCGCCCTTAGTCTTGTTTTTCTTCGACTTCACCGCGTTCACTTCCGTCACCGAGTGAACCTTGTCAGTCGATATGATCCCGTTCAGTGCGTTGTAACGGCCCTTTGCCGTGTGTTCGTCATCCGCACGGATGCGACAAATCGGCTGACCGGGCAGAGACACCTCGAACAGCTTCGAACCCGTCCACGGTTCAGCCGGTTCGGCTTCCCAATTGTCGTCCCATTCAATGTCCTTGCCGGCCCGCATCCGCTCGACGATGCCATCGGTGACGTAGCTCTTGAGCTTCGGCTGTTGAACGGCCGGGAAACCGTTATCGCCCTTCTGCTCGACAAAGTGAAGCGGGTTCCGCTTCTGCTTTGTGCTGATCCTCGCCCCGACAGGTGCCAACGTAACCATAACTCTCCTTATGCCGTGCACTTGAACAGATAACGCGGTTCCATCATCTGGATTTGATCCATCATGGATGTCTTGAACCGCAGTTGGATATCACGGGTGAACTCGGCTTCCGAATTGTTCGGAGCCTGTTCGGTCGTGATGTCCCAGACGTAAAACCGAGTGATCGCCTTTTTCCAGTCGCCGCCGAACCAAGTCGAGTCGCTCGAGGTGGCCGCTTTGACGTATTGCGACAGGTAGACATTGTTCAGAACGCCGGCCAAGCTAACCGGATTACCGCTAAACGTGCGGATCGTGGTTGCAGCCGCCGTGTTATCGACGTGTTCGACTTGAGTCGCTGTCTTGACGCGGTAGGCCGTGCCTTCCAACGCCGGCGGGATCAGAACATCGCAGTTGCCGGGATTGATGTATTCGCCGGTATTCGGATCGGTCAACGCCCGCTGAGCAAGTCGTGCCGTTTGCACGTTGGTCCAGTCGTACAGTGCATTGGTCGATACCGTGTTGACGTAGGCACCGGACGTCAAGAACGTGTTAGTCGCCGTTCCGTTACGCTTGTAGTTGTTGACTACACCCGTCGCCAACGCGAGAACTCGCTTTTCGCAATTCAGGCCGAGCCACGTTGCACCGGCCGAACAGAATTGCATAAGCAGACCGGTGCGATCCGCGATAATGATTTCCTTGCTGACCGGGACGATATGGCCATACTTGCGGGCCTTGCCACGGTCAACGTATTCCTCGTTGACACCCACCATCGGGTATTCATCACCTTCCATGATGTCTTCGGATTTGTCGCCGATGCCACCGATGCCGGGAATGCGTTCGCCATCAAGAAAAACGGTCTGTTGCTGGTTACACAACTTAGGCCAGAGGAACTCGGGCAGTTCGAACTTCTCACGAGTCATCGTGAACAGAAACTGGCCGGTGATGTTGGAGAACGCCGATGTATCGACGGCTCCCGACGCTTCTTTCAGCGTGTAACCGCCCGTGGATTGCTTGCGGCGTTCCATCGCCCGCAATACCTTGTCGCCTTCCGGCACGAGGCCTTCGAACGCTTCGCGGATTGAGAAATCGGACGTCTTGATATGCCCCTTGCGGAAAGCATTGTCAAGGAAGTCCTTTGTTCGTGCCGGCCCCACGTCCTCGGTCATTCGCCGCAGGTCTTGGTAGGCTTCTCGCAACATTACCATGATAAAACTCCCAGCGGCTAAGCCGCACTTAGAATGCCTGTGCTACCGCCACTTCGTGCAGGTAAGCCGTTTGTGCCGCCGCCGTTCCAGCCTTCACACCAAACCAAGGCGTCATTTGTGCCGCCGAGGCGATGGACGCCGCCGTCACTATGTGCTTGATCGGCTTCAGCGTGGTCGAGTCCAACAACTGCCCGCCCGTGAACGCGGACGTTGACGTGCCGAGTTGAGAAACGCTGAATACCCAAGGCGACACTTCAGCGACGCCGTTGACGTACTTGATCTCAATTTTCAACCGCTGCAACACGGCCCCGCCGGCCGTGGTCGTGCTGGTCGAAATCGTTTGCGTGGAACCGATCGACGTGCAGAACTTCCAAACCGATCCGCCGTCAACCTTGTAAATCATCGCACCGGAGAACGACGCGGCCGGGCCGGCGCCGTCATCCACGAGCGAACCCGCAACGACTGAATCAGAAAAACCGAATCCGACATTGGCCGAATTGGTTGCGACTTCGGTGTATTTGTGGACGCATTCAACGACCGCCGGTTTATCGGCGATGTACAGGAAGTTGGCATTCGTGCCGTAAATGTACTGGTAGTTGTTGTTCGTCGTACCAGTGGTGAACAGCAACCCGCCCGGAGTGAAGTTGCCGGGGACAGACGTGCCGGAGTTGGTTGTTACCGTGGTCCACGTCTTTGCGGTCGTGTACTCTGAAAAGTTATCACGCCAGCCCCAAAAGTTGCGGCCGATAAAACCTTGCGGCGTTCGAAGCAATCCCATCATCTTGCCAGCCCTCCTGACCGCAACGCATCGCGCTGGGGTCGACTAAAGATCATTCAAAAATGCGATACTTTTTGGCCAAGTCGTCGTTCGTCACCCGCGATTCTTGAATCGGAGCAATGAACGTTCCCCGGCTCTTTTGGACTTTCTTTTCAGGATTGGCAGCAAGCCAAATTGCCTTGTACGATTCGGCCAGTTTGCGGCGAAACTTAGCGTCCGTGCATTCGCGTAGGTCGGCCAACTGCTTTTCGGTCGGCTCAAAACCTTCAACGAGTTTCGTCATCTCAAGATTCAATTCCAGTTCAGCAATGCGGCTTTCCATTTTCTTTTTCTCCGCGTCGTCTTCTTCTTTGCAGGATTCCTGTTTCTTTTCGTCGCCGTCCGGCTCTTTGTCGCTTTCGGCCACCGGGGCTTCCGGTTCCGGTTCCGCCGTGATCTTTTCGTGCGTCTTGATCCAATCGCCGATGGCCTTGGCTTTGGCTTTGCCGTCCATCGACTCATCACCGAGGATCGCCATTACGGCCGACTTAAGAGCGTCGTCCAACGACCCGCCGGCATCGCTGGCCGTAGCTTCTACGTCCATCGGTTCCATTTCCAATAACCGCTTCGCCCAAACCTGCCGGGCTTCGGACAATTTCGGCATGTTGGCTTCGATGATGGCTTTGACGGTCGTGGTCATGGTCCGGCTCTCCGCTAGTCCGCGTGCCGTCGCGGGATCGGCCACGAGGTCCACGGAATTGACTTCGGTGATCTTGGTAACTAGTTCGCGGCCGTTTTCCTGCCGCTGAATGAATTGCTGGTCGGTGTCGGCATCGTGTGAAAAACCGATGTTTTCCGGCAGATTCTTTGCACGATTAACAAGTCGCTGAGCGGCCGGGCTGGCAGCGTCGTATTTCAGGTCGGCATACAGGCCCATACCTTCGAAGAACCGGACGTTATGCCAGACGCCAATATCGTCGGCCCAGTCCCGCGTCTCGCCGGGCTTGCGATGATTCGTATAGCAGGGCACGCCCTCATACAAAGCGGCAGCTTCGCGGAGAGCTTCAGGGGCATAGTCGCGGCCGTTGTCCGAATGGAGACCGCAGATTTTCAAACCGGAAATAACGCAAGCCGCTTCATCGACCTTGATTGAAGTCTTTGGCGTGCGAACGAAGTCTTCGCGGAGCGTAATAAACCGCTGTGGACGTTTTGTTTTTCGCTTGGCGGCAACCGCGACCATCTTCACCTAGGAAGCTGATCCACGTTACCGCGTGGAAATGTTCTTAATGGCAACGGTATCAAAATTGTTTTGGCGTGTCTAGTGATTTGCACAAAAAAAAGTGGCCGGGGCTTTCGGCCCCGGCCCAGCGACGCGGTAACGCCGCCGCCGCGCGGTTCAAATGTTCAACAACTCATCCGGCGTCAATAGCCGGCCTTCGGCATTCACAAACGATTGCCACTTCATCGGCAGCCCGCGTTCCTTCGCCGCATTGAATCGGTCAGCCCCGACCGTCCGTAATTGTTCCGAAGGAACGGCACGATTGAACGACGATGACATAACGTCCGGGTCGAGTAATATTTCCCGATTGCCTTTCGCATTGGGAACGGCAATCAACGCGGTCAGCAGGCACCGGCAATTGTAGGCATGTACATTGCCATCGCGTGGTGATTCCCGTGGCGGTTGCGGACATTCATCCATTCCCTTCTGTCCTGCCTTTGGGTTTTTGTAGTAACGAGTGCCGGCCCGTTCACGGTGTTTTGGTCGTGTCCGTTCGTCCAGAATTGCATTGACCGTGAATCCTGGGCAGATTTCATCGCCCAATTGTTCATACGTCTGCATCTTGATCGTATGCATGACTCGCTGATATTCGTCGCGGGCAATTCGCCTTGCGACGTGGCGAACGCCCTCGACCTGCGGACGCAACATCTTCGCCAGTTCGCCGATGGATTTGCCCTGATGGATCGCTGACGTGATCGTATCAGCCAATCGTTTCGGATTCCCCAACGCGGTCAACGTCTGCATGTTCCTGACGTAATCGCCGCCGAACACAACCGACATCACGTCCCTTTTGTTGAGCGGCTTAAAAATGATCGACATGAGAAGATCGTGCAATTCGTTGTCCGTCAGGCCCGACCAATCGAGCGGATCATAGCCCTTGAGTCCAACTGCCAAGTCTTCGCGGACGCTCCGCGATTCCGTTGCGGCCACCTTGAGCGATACCAGCGGCAGTACCTCGGCCGCTGTTTCCACCGTGGAGCGGTAAACGCCGATTGCGTCATGTTCCAATTTCTCCGTGGTCATTCCTACTAGGCGATGGGACAGCGGAGCAAAGATCGACATTACACGTTGATTGACGCGGGGCAAGTTGTGAACTTCAGCCCCTTGAATTGCCTTGAGCAGATCATCCCAAGCGGATTCGACTTCGCGGGCCAATTGGTCGCCGAGTCGGTCGCTGACTTCCAAGCCTTTGATTTGAGCGATGTATGCCCTTGCCGCCATCCGTTGCGTTGGTCGATTTGATGTCATACGAATGTATAGCTGATTCTGATTTCGCCGTAATTACGCGGATACGCTGGTGCATCACCCGGCGATGATGCGAACCCATCTCCGCCGGTCCCGCCCTTATCGTTAATTGCTGCCAGCCCGGTGACTCCAGAAGATCCGCCATTGCCACCAACAAATCCGCCCAACGGTGCCGTACCACCTGCCCCGCCGGCCGATGCACCACCGGCTGAACCATTATTTCCAGCGGCCAACTCACTTGCTCTCGACCCACCACCGCCACCGCCGCCTGATCCACCCGCACCACCATTGCCGCCGCTGTATTTTGTGTCTCCGACTCCGCTGGCTGACGATCCGCCAGTTCCATTGACTTTCCCTGCGGCCGCTTTGCAAACAATCGTCGCGGAAGGATTTGATATTTGCGTCTGCGTTTCGTCTATCGGCTGTCCAATTGAGCAAGTGAAAGTGTCGCTTCCAGACGCGGAAACACTGGTTTTAATTGAACACGCCCCGCCACCACCGCCAACGCCGCCGCCAGCTCCAGCCACGCCGCCATATCCGTCCGAGCCTTCGCAAACGATCTTGGTAAGGACTCCGCCCGATAGACGAGTCGTGATCGTCAGAACTCCCGTACTGGCATTGATCGCCATTCCGCCGGACGATGTTCCGCCGGCGGTCCCGTTCATCCTGTAATTTGCCCCGTCAAACGTGATCGTATCGGTAGCAACGTGTGCCGTGCCGGGGCATTTGATACCAAAATCGCTGGATAGTCCTAGGTCTAGCATTAGCCTAATTGCACCAAGTCAGCGGCCGTGGTTCCCGTGGATTTGATTAGGATCAAGTCGAACCGATAAACCGATCCGGCCACCAGTCCCTTGAGCGTAACCGTCGATGACGAATCGGCAAACTGGACGACCGCGTTGCCACCAGTGCCGACGTACAGAATCTTAACGTTCTGGGCATTGGTATCATGCGGAGTGATAACAACTCCGGAATGTGCCGTGATTGATCTAACGTCCATTGAATGCGTCTCCCATCGGTAATTGCAACGGCGGATCAACGCCGGGGTTTTCGTCGCGGAACTTCGCCCAGCCCTTCGAAACCGTCTCAGGATCGTAGCCGAGCTTGCTCGATACCGTGGCCGGGTCAACGATCTTGTGATTGAGCAGAATATCGTACATCTGAGCATCTTTGTACGGATCGGCCGCGTCCGGCTTCGGAACTTCGACATTGATCGACCCGCCACGGATAACGTCTTGCAGCGAATAGGTCGCGGTCATCGTCACGCCATCGCGGACGTATTCGCATTCCAGTTTCCCGGCAGTCTTGATCGCATGGAGAACGGCACGCAACACGATCTTTCCGCAAGCGAACCGTGGCGTCTTTTGTGCCCGCTTAGTGCCGATGACGAATTGACTATTCGCCGTAAGCGAATTGGCAAAACTGTTTTGGCTCGAATCTCCACTGGTCAGCCATTCCGTTGCGTTCCACCTGACCGCCGCCGCCCGTAGGATGCCCTGCAATACCATCAGGTGATATTGGTCGTTGCCAGCCCCCGGCCCTTGCACGTATTCCTTGCCGCCGGTCATGTCTTCCCACCGGCCGGCCGTGTACCGTTTTACCCAATCGAATGTGCCGCTATTCGATCCGAACCGTTCCCGCGTGTAATCGCCATCGGCGTCGTTGTAGCCTTGAATCTCGGCCTTGGTGCCGACCGGATTCTGAGTTACGCCGACGATAGTTGCCCGCTGTGCCGCCCCCTCGCCGATGTTGCCGCGTAGCAGAGTTCCCAACCGAAACGTATCGGCCACGTCGAAGCAAAAGTCCGTCACGCCACGCTTGACCGTCCGCCACGAATTGGCCCGGATAAACGTCACTTCATTCGGGTAATAAATCTTGCCTTGCGATGACGAATCGCCCCATTGGATGTAGTAAGCCAACGGGTTCTGGGTATCTTCCGGCAGCGTGTAGATTCCGAATCCCCACTGGTTAAAATCGCCGCCATTCGTGTCGCCAACGTAGGCCGGACAGTCCACGAACTGCCGGCCCGGTGGCTGGACCAGCTGGTCAGGCTCAATGAATCGAACGTCAGTCGTGCCATCCGGATTGTAGGTCGAAAGTGCAATCGCCTCGCCGTCAACCCGCCAGCGTTTGAATAGTTCTTCCTCGAACGACGGCTGTTCGCCGGCATCGTAGTCGGCATCGGCAAATGCCATATCCGCCGTATCGTTTCCGCCGAACTGGTTGCGGTTTAGGAACTTGTCAACGCGAGTCTGAATCCCTTCGGCCATGCCGGGGTATTTGTCGTTGTCCGCTACGCCCTTGTAGGTGAACCCGCAGCCGATGACGTAGCTGGTCAAGCCTTCGAGCAAGCCAATCGCATAGATGTTCGTCGCACAAATGATCCGAGCGGCCGACCGCAACAGCCGCAAGTCGATCTCATTGCGGAATACCGGGAAGTCCTTGCCACCCTTGCGACTCTGCCGGCCCAAAACTCCAATCGGTGCCCAGTCCCGCGTCTCACGCTGGATCAATTCCAGATAAGGACCTAGCCATTGGTCCATCGTATCCTCTTGCATCCGCCGTGCGTTCGCTCGCTTCAGGTAGGCTAGCTCCTGCTGCTCTCGCAACTCGCGGATTTGCCGACGTGCTGATTTCGTTTTGGCGTCGGCAACCATCATGCAACCCCGTTGACCATAATCCCATGGTGTAACAAAAATTGCCGCAATCCACAATAGACGTGGCCCGGCTTGTCATCCGACTTGACCACCAATACCGCCGGCGACTGCGGAAATTGCAGGAATACGCGGCGTGTTGATTGATCCACGCTGACGCCGATTCCATTGGGCACTTTCACTCGGTCGCCCGTGTCGTAAGTAAACCAGCCGTTTTGGATGCCGATGAGCATGCTATCGCATCGGCCTCTTGTTAAACAAGTCTATCGCCACCCGTCTGGCCATCTCGATTGCGTCCGGCCCATCGTCATGGTCAGCAATTGGGAACTGCTTCAGTTGCTCGACAGCCAACGCCGTTCCCTGGCTTCCTATCCTGAATCTTATCTTCCGTTGAGCCAGCGGCTCCGTCAATCGCCGGATTCTCACTAACTTGTTTACCAGATTGTTGACCAGAATGATAGGACATTCCACCCCCTGCACACGGCACGCTTCACGGAGCGGAGATGCCAGTAACTCTTGAAACGTGTTCGCTTCGACCGCGAACCGATCCGGCTTGAACTGCCGCAAATGCTCTACGCAATCGGCAACTATCTGATCGACCGGCCGGCGGCGGAGATCGGCTTCAACGTATTCGACGCCCTTCGAATCGCGGCCATAGCGGATGATCGCGGAGTAATCGCCAACGTCGTCTTTCTTCCCCTTCGATGGGTCGAGCGATAACACGCGGACGATAATGTCATCCGGCCACCGATCAAACCAGAAATCCGCCCGTGCGAAGAAACTGGCCGGCCATTCGCACATTGACGGGTCGGTCGGTTCGCCCTGATGCTCGAACAGGAACGCCGCGGGACCAATCGCCGCCCGTTTGGTCATCAGGTCCAGCAACGTTTCCCGGTCAGGCCATAGAACCTTATGGCCGGCTTTCATCGCGTCTTTGTGGTCAAGGTAGAATTGCTTCGCCTTCGCCTCGCGGTCGTTATCATCCCAACGGAACAGGATCGACTCCCAATCGTTCCAAAGGTCCATTCGGTGCGGCCAATCCTGAATCGACCTGAACAGGAACCATTCCCATCCGGCCGTTTGTTTCAGTCGGCAGATAATGCAATCCTGATGCAACGCCGTGCCGAGGACGATGATATTTGTGGCCGGCGAACCAGCGTTGCAAACGTCCTTGGTGAACCATTCCCACGATCTGGTACGCTGCAACTCGCTGACGATATGGCCAGTGTTCTGCGGATCATCGACCACAATCAACGTCGGCCGATGCTGCCGGTGTTTGCGGCCTCGCAGTTTGGTGCCGGTGCCGAGGGCTTCGACCCGGATGCCGTTGCGTGCTTCGATTGCATCCGACCGCCAGACTGGCCCCTTGCCGACTATCTCCGGGTACGCCGCCCGTAACTTGTCGTTGGATTCCAATTCCGCTTTGATCGCGTCAAGGTATTTCTCGGCCTGTTGCCCCGTGTCCGAGGTCAGGACGATGTAGTTCTCAAGACCGTTGCAAATGCAATAGAGCGGGTAGGCCAGCGTTGCCCTTGTCGTCTTTGCCGATCCACGGGGAGCAAGCCATGCCTTGCGGCTGCCCCGTTGTTTATGCATCTCGGCGAGCTGACCGTCGATGTGTTTGTGTAGCCCGCTATCGGCAATGGGGAAGTGATGGGCTAGGTAGGTCCGCGACCATTCATGGAACGATTTCAACTCCAATGACTTTGGCTTAGTTGCCCGGTCTTTGTCATTCTGGTTGTACTTCACCCGCAATTGCACGCCGAGCAGCGTCCCGAGCTTCGTCTGGGAGTAATGCAAGGATCAACTCCAATGGTGTTTTTTCGTTAAACAATCCAAGATGATCGCCCAACTTCGTCAGGGCTTGAATCTTGTTGTGAGTCTTAAAACTGATCGACCGCGACGAGGACGTTTCGCCGCTTGATTCCCGATACGTTACCGATTCGATCAACGCCGCGTCATCATCCGACAACGTCTTGGAATCCTTCAACTCAAGTCCGTGCGGTCCCCATTCGGCAACCTGCCGAGGCGAACCGAACCCAATACGGGCCAGTTCCTTGATAACCTTTTCGGCGGTCAATTCGTACTTGTTTGCGATGCGATTTCGACGACGCTCTATTTCCCGTGCAATACCTACATTTACCAACAGTCTAGGACCAGTCTTGTTAGCGAATTGTGCAGTGTACCCTGCCCTGATCGCCGCTTGCGTCGCGTTGCAGTCAATCAGGTATTCATCGACGAATCGTTTTTGCCTGTCTGACAACGCCAAAACGCACAACCCCCTGTAATGGTCGGGAGTTATGGTATCACAAAATGTAGGGCAGGTCTAATTGTAAACTTGGACATTAATTGAGTTGGTCAATGAACATCGGCAGTTCCAATGGTCAACTGGTCCGCCGTCGATCCGCCTTATGTCAATCCTCTTTATCGGATGTTCAGCTAGAATTGTGCTTCCATGCATTACCCAATCATCGTTATAAACACTAAGCACCTCAGCGAATCCACGGGTAAACGTCACAACAGGGTTCCTGCATTTTGCTATCGTTCCAAGCCACTTGTTTTCAATTATGTGGCCTATTGTCGGAATCTCCGGGTAGTAGATTTGTGACCTAATAAAATCGGCACGAAGTCTATCGCCATGTTCGTCAAGCCAATCGGCCATTAGTAGGCGTGGGATGTCGTCGTCTTTGTCGGCAATAATCGCTGCCAATAAGCCAGCGTCCATAATCACTCGCCACCCGCCCGGCTGGTCATCGCCGGCATTTTCGCGTCGTAGGTCAGAAACCGGGCCGATCCGTCCATGAATATCCAATTGGCTCCGCCCGGATGCCGGGAGTGAAACTTGAGAACGTCGCACCATTGTCCTTGTGGCGGGCCGTAGTTTGTGGAATTGGTGCAGGTAATTCCGCTGAAAGTAACTTCGTTGTCAATTCCCGGTCCCGGTTCAATGCCGAGGCCTTTTATTGGCAATCCGCTGTCGAGCATTCCCCATGCCCACCAGCCCCAAGTTGGTTCCGGCGATGGCGGACGTTCGCCGGCCCCGGCCACGTTGCTAGTTCCTGCCGTAATGTCCTGAATGCGTGTCCGTGAACGCGGGTAGATAGTTGCGTTTCGATCGAACACGGCAAGGTAACTAGTCAATGCGCCGGGGACAAATCCTTCGTAGACGCCGAGCGATTCGACGATGGTATCCGATGGGCATTGGAACGTCTTGATTTGCTTGGAATCATCGGCAGGGTATCCCAAGGCGTAAACGCTTTGTTGTTCCAAGTGCGGAAGTAGCAATGTCAGCCATGAAAGATTAGTCGGGCTTGCACTAGGGAACCCGAAAGCGTTCGGCGTTTCACCGCATCCTTGGGGGAATCTGTTTTCCGCGTCGTGGTAAAGATGCAAGGCTAATGCGAGTTGCTTGCAATTGTTCAAGCATTTGACGCGGTTCGCGGATTCCCTGACCTTTTGCACGGCGGGGATTAGCAAGCCGAGTAGCGTGCCGATGATAGCGATTGATACCAGCAAT
>Ga0213917_1000195_pt1 | contig 11606 bp, 13 predicted proteins | sample McNCre117MG_FD_161051 | JGI IMG/M metagenome (GOLD analysis project Ga0213917, IMG submission 161051) | Freshwater microbial communities from McNutts Creek, Athens, Georgia, United States - 1-17 MG | ecosystem: Environmental > Aquatic > Freshwater > Creek | place: USA: Georgia | collected... | reverse complement strand
GGCGGCCTGTTGGTTGATCACGCGAGCGGCGGCGGCGGCGGCGTCCTCCTGGCGCTGGGCGGTCGCGGTCCCCTCGCCTGTGACCTTCCACGGCGAGAGCGGCGCGAGGCCGAGCGCGGCGCGGTTCCGCGCCTGCGCGATCCGATCCTTGGCCACTTGATCCGCTGCCTTGGCGGCGCGCAGATCGTCGACTTGGTGTTGAATCTCGGGCACGCGCGCGCCCGGCGCGAGATCCGTCAGTTCCGCGTCGAACCGCGTCACGCGTTTCCACTGGTGCCGGCAGTTGTACCCGCCGCCGGTCAGGAGCACGTTGGGCAGTTGGCCATTGTCGAGGCCGTCGATCGTCGCACGCGTGAGCACCTGTCCTACGTACTTGAGACAGAACGGTCGCGTCTTCTTGTCGACCGGCCCGACATAGAGAAACCGCTCGTCGGGATCGCCGCTCGCCTTGAGTTGGTCGACTTGCCGGGCCCAGATCGAGACCGCCGTGTCGTAGATCGTGTGCGCCTGCGCGAAGGAGTTGTCGAGGACATCCGCGAGGCTCGCGATCAGATCGTCCTTGGGCTGCGCGCCGACGACGCCGTTCAGGATGACCTGCGAGACCGTCATGGCGGCATCGTTGGCCACGCTGAGGAGTTCCGTCGCGCGTTGTTGCTGAATCAGCCCGAGCGCCCGCTCGTCGGTCGCGGTGAGGACGGCCGCCCGCGCCGCGATCGCGGAGGTCCGGAGCACTTCCTGCGCGAGATCATCGAAGGGCGCGCTGACCGCCTCGGTGACGAGATCGCCATACCCCCCGTTGCGAATCGCGCGCACGAGATCCATCCGGAGCGCCACGGCGCGGCCAATCGCCGCTTGATCGGAAACGAGACGCTGGGTCGGGTCGACGGGCAACGTGCGGGTCAACGCGACGATATTCGTCTCGATCTGGCGGACCACGACGGCGAGCCGCTGGGCGAAGGACGCGGAAATCGCGTCCATGAGACTCGCGTCCTTCGCCGCCGCGAGGCGCAGCCGGTCCGCAATCGTGGCCATCTACTGCTCGACGATCACGACATCCAGCGATCGTTCGTCCACGCGCCCGTTGGCCGTGGTGATGGTGTTGGTGACCGTGTACCGTTCGCCCACGATGCCGTCGGTCAGCCAGACCGTCGTCGACGTCGCATCGAACGCGGCCGGGTGAGTGGGATCCGCGATGTCCAGGTTGGCGCCCGTGGGCGCGACCCGCCAGACCGACGCGATGATCGTGTCGGCGTCGTCGGTCGCCGCCAGCCAGCGCGCATAGTCAAACCCATAATCCAGGATGGCGCTGGGATCCTTTTCGACCGTGGCTACAGACATGTCCTCCTCCTGCTCGGGCGAGATCGCAAATTGCCGGGTCATCACAGTCGGCACCCAGCGGCGCACGGGGGCCACGACCGCCAGGATCCGCGTCACCGGATGCACGACGATCAGTCGAGGGGCCCGGGCGTGTGTACCGTAGTACGCCATCCGCACCGTCAGCCGGTCGACCGCCCGCGCCGCCTCGCCGCCAGCCAGCGACAGGGTGAAGAGGGACCGCTGCACGAAATCGGCGACGCCCACGGTCTCGACCGCCGTTGTCTCTTCGGGCGTGAGGGTCCGGTCGGACGTCTCCGTCACGCGAATCGCGTCCGTGAGCGCGATCGCCAGTTGTGCGGCGACGATCACGGGATCCGCGAGGCGGACCGTCTCGGGCGCGAGCACGATCCATTCGGGATCGATCGCGGCCGTGAGGCCGTCGGCGCCCATGATGGTGTCCGGGCCGACGGTCTGCCGCAACAGCAGTACTTGCGGGGTCACCGTGTCGACGACGTGGACGCCCTCGGTGAGACTGATCGCGAGGTTCGCGCCACGCGTCACGGTCGGGATGTCCTGCACGTACAGGATCTCGGGACCGAGCCCGGTGGCCCAGGACAGGGCCGGCGCGAGGGTGTCGGCGGCGACGATGGTGTCGGCGTCGAGGGCGACGGCCAGTTGCCGGACCGCCGTGACGGTGTCACTGGCGAGGCCCGTCTCGGTCAGGCTCGTCTCAAGGGTCCGGGCGAGTGTGACGGTCTCGGCGGCCCGGAGCGTGTCGCTGAGGCTCGCCAGAAGGTCGCTCGTCAGGACGATCGGATCCACCACGCGGACGGCCTCGTCGTCCAACGCGATCGCCAGCCCGCCCGCCGGCACCACGACATCGGCCACCCGGATCGTCTCGCTGAGGACCGCCGCCGCCTCGGCGACCACCGTCACGGTATCCGTCACGCGGACCGCATCGTCCGGGAGGGCGACCGCCTCCGGGTCGAGCGCGAGGCTCAGCGCCTCCGCGACGTGTACCGCGTCGCTGAGGCTGGTCCCCAGGTCGATCCCACGGGAGGCGATGAGGAGGTCGGCGATCAGGACGGTCTCGGTCAGGGCCGCCGCCAGATCCAGCAGGACGGCGACGGTGTCGCCGACATGAAGCGTCTCGGTTGCGGCCGACGTCGCCTCCATGGACGGCGTCACCGTGTCGGCCGTCCTGGCGGTCTCCGTCGCGCTCGCGATCTCCGGCGTGAGCGTACACGTCGCCGTGTCGGTGATCGTCAGGCTGTCGGCGGGGGGCGTCGCGAGGAGCGTGCCGGCGAGATACTCGAAGGCGCCCAGGGCGTACTGGGCTTCTTGGGGCCGCGCCACGCCGTCGAAATCGGTGGTGATGAGCGCGACGGTCGCGCCCGCATTCCGCGCGGGGCTCCCGGATTGCAGATGGAAATCTGCGGTGCCGGCGTTGACAAAGACCGGATCGGTCGTGCCGGTGGGGATATTGAGGTTGTGATCCTGCGTCGTGCTCGTGCCACCGTCCGCATACACCGCGCCGTTGCCATACACCACGTTGTTGCGGACAATCGTCCCCGTGGCCGTGGCGTCCGAGATGACGATCGGCCCGTACGCGACACTCGTGCTGCCGTAGATCGTGTTGTTGGCGACGAGCGTGTTGATCGCGGCCCACCCCACTTGGATGCCGAACCGATTCGCATAACAGATGTTGTTATAGGCTGCGTTGCCGGCGCCGCAGGAGAGGATCACGGCCGGCATGTTGTCGGCGGAGACGCCGTTGTGATGCAGGATGTTGTTGCGGATCACATTGTCGTGGGCCAGGGTGTCGTCGTCCGTATTCCACACCTGGATCCCCGCGCCGGAATTGCTATAAATCGTGCATCCCGCCACGAGGTTGTTGTGACACGCGAGATACAGGCCGTGATCGAACGTCGTCGAGCCGTTGTCGTGGACGATCAGATTGAGAAATTCGTTATGGCCGCCATTCCCCGCCGCGCCTGAGACGAGCACGCCATTCGCGGTCGCCCCAGTGGCATTTTTGATTTCAGAATTCTGAATCCGGATATGGTGGGCCACCGTCGCCGGATCGGATCCGTACGTGATCTTGACGGCATCGTACGCGACGTTGACCGCATCGAGCACCAAGCCGTCGATCACGATGTATTGCTGGCTGTCCTGGAAATGCAACACGCGCACGTCGGTGCCGGGCGGGCGCAGAATCGGCCGATTATTGGGATCATCGGCGCACACGGTGACGGGGTTCGCCCAACTCGTCCCCGAGGGAATCGTGGCCCAGAGGGATTCCGCGTACGTGCCCGCGCGGACCCGGAGCGTGTCCCCAGGAGTGAGGACACTCACCCCATGCCCAAGCGTCAAGAACGGGGATCCGCTGCTCCCCGGGTTGCTATCGTTGCCACCGCCGCCAGCCGTGGCGACGTAATACACCGCGCCGGGAGACACATAGAGATCCGCCAACCGCACTGACTCGGTGAGGGCGGCTTGAAGCGAATCGAGCCGGGCGTTGCTGCCCGCCGCCCAATCCGCACTCTTGAGCGAGTCCGTGGCGGGGGCCGCCACCTCCGGGTTCAGCAGCAGCGTTAGGCTCTCGCTGATTTTGATCGACTCGGCGGCTGGCGCGGCGGCTTCCGGATCGAGCCGGAGCGTCAGACTCTCGCTGATCTTGAGCGTGTCAGTCGGCGTCGCCTGCTCGGGATCCAGCAGCAGACTGGAGGTCTCGCCCACCTTGAGGCTGTCGGTGATCGCGGACGGGCCCAGGGCGGTCGCGGCGGCCTTGAACGTGGCGATGGCCCCGGCGTGCGAGGTCATCGAGCCATTGGCGGTGAACGTTACCTCGATCGCGGCCTTGGCCGTCTGCACGAGATAGGCGAACGCCGCCCCCATCGACGTCGACCCATCATTCTGTTGCGGAATCGACAATCCGCCACTCACCGTGATCGTGCGCGCGGAATAGCCAAAACAGAGCGCCGCGACGATGAGTTCGTTGTCTTCTCCCGGCGTCACGCTGCCCGTGGCTTGCGTGGTGCCACTCGCCCCCGCCGCGCCATTCTGCTGATCGAAACTCAACGTCGCCTTTGTCCCGCTGAAGGCGGCGAAGATGACCGCCGGCACGGACCCGGCGGATCCGGTATCGGTCACCGAATGCCCGGGTCCTACGCTCGTCGGAATGGAGTAGAAGATTTGCACCACCGCGCCCGTGCCATCTTGATGAGCGGTGAGCGGCGTCCAAGGATTGTTTTTGTTATCGGTGATCGCCTGCGTGCTCCCGCTCCCCACGGCGGATCCAATGGCGATGAGGAGCGTCGCACCCGTGGTGTCAATCTCGGGCGTGACGGGCGCATCCGTGTTGTCGGCCTTGAGGGTGCTGGTGAGCAGCATTACCGAGCCCACTCGATGGAGTGCAGTGGAGCCGCGTGGAGGGAGGAGCGGGATCGGACGGTGGTCGGAGAGACCGCCGGGGTCAACGTCGCGGAGGGACCAGCGCGACGGGTCGCCATGGAGTTAGGCCGGCGGCGGATCGGCGCCGGTTTGTTCAATCGTCGCGGCCGCCGCCTGAACGATCGGCGAGTCGGGCGCGCGCGGCACGGGCCGCACGGCCACGGTGGGGATGACGGCCTCGACGAGTTCCACGCATAATTCCTCAGTGACCGTGGATGTCGCGGCGTCGACCATGCTTCAGTTTACCCCAAAGTGGGACGTCAGGTCAGCGGAGCCGTCAGCGGTACCGGCGTGCCCACATCAACATAGACGCCGGCACCAAGCGCGGATTCTGCGGGATGCCGACCGGCACGTAGGTGAGCGGAAACGCGATAGATTTCAACGACTCCGCGCCGTTCGAGAGCTGCGTCAGCGTCAGCGAGTGCGCCCCGGCCCCCATGGACGGTAAGTTCGCCGTACAGGTCGTGCCCGATGGCGCAGGCGCCACGGACACGACGCAGACCACGCCCGTCAGCGGTACCGGCGTGCCCACATCCACGTAGACGTTGAAGGTCGTGCTCATGGCGAAGGCGACGGACTGACCCGGCTCATCAAACGCCAGTTTCGAGTCCGGTTTCGCCGTCTGCGTCTGAGCAAACACTAGGGTGGCGAGAGCAAGCAAGGTCAGAACGAGAACTGTGCGCCTCATCTCTCTCTCCATTTCGGGGACGAAAAGAGAATCTCCGCAGGAACACCGAACACCGCCGCGAACCGGAACGCCGCGCCAAGTGGCAATTTTACTTCGCCACTGAACCACCGCCGACAGCATTTATACGATTTGTTATCGGTGAATCCGGCCTTACGGAATAACTGGTACGCCACCAATCCGCTAAACGCCAGGGCCACGTCGACGCGCCTGTGATCAGGCGTGAGGAGCAGGATCTGCTTCAGGTCGCACGTCTGCACCGGATTCAACAGACACGGGATGTCCTCGAAATCGACGGCCTCTTTGAACGGGATCACCGCTGCGCGTGCGGTCTGCGCTTTCATGGGACTCAGTACAACATCCCGGTCATGCGGTCCACGTGCTTGAAGACGAGCGCGGTGTCGATAATGAAGGGATACGTCTTCGCGCTGAAGCGTTTGGGCCAGCCCGCTTTCGCCAGAATCGATCGCTTGATCGTCTGGTCGGACCACCAGAGATCGGTCGTGCCGGCGGAACAATGCGTCCCGCCGCCAGGATCGATCCACACGTGCGAGGGTTGCATGAAAATCCGTTTGCACGGGAACGGGTACCCGGGAATCGTGTAACTCTCGACGTCCGGCTCGCGCGCCCACGCCTCCAAGACGGCGCGGTGAATCAACAGCGCGCCGGTCGGAATGCCCGAGACCCAGATCACGTCGCCATAGTCCCAATCGCGGTACGCGCGTTGGCCGCCGCCGCGATACGCGAGCGGTTCCGGCCCGAGCAGTTCGATCCCGCCGCGCTTGCCCTCGCGGATCTCGGCCGATCCCTTGATGTGGTAGAGCCCGGAGACGACGGGGGGCGCCTTCTTGCGCTCCATCTTCCAGAACCAGCGATCGAACTGAATCAGCGCGTGCGCGGGCGGACACGTGTCGTCCTCGATCAGGAGGAGGGCGCGGAAGGGGCCCCGCAGCACTTGATCGACCAGCATGTTCTGCGCGTCGGGGACCGTATAGCCGCGCGGCGTCGAGGACACCGACGCCCAATTCGGCGGCGTGACCATGCCGCGCATGGCGTTGTGCCATTCGATCCGCACGGTGCCGAGCGTCGGCGAGCCGATCAGGATTTGCGCCTGATTGTCCTCGGGGTGTGGATTGGTCGCGAGGAGCGTGACGTGGCCCCGGTGATCATTCTCCGCGAGCCGGCGCCGGGCGACACGGGCCGCGCGCGCTAGGGTCCGACGCGTCATCCCTGCCTCGCGATCGGCGGCGCGTCTGCCGGCCGTCCCCACGTGTCGCTGCGGACGATGGAGAGAATCTGGTGCGGGGAGAGATAGCGCCCTTTTTCCAGGGCCTCGCCGATCGTCTCGGCGTCGATCTCCACGACCTCGGGATCACTCGGATCCGGCGGACTGCCCGCCGGGCGCAGATAGCGCACGCGATAAGTCATCGCTCGCCTCCGTGATCGCAGGGACGGACGCGTTGCAGCCAGCCGCCCGGATTCATGGTGAGGAGATACCGTTCGCAGAGGATGTCCTGCCGGAACTCGTCGGGATGTGCCGACAGGTAGTCGACGAGCCCGCCGCGCGCCCCGCGATCGCCGAAGCCGGGATGCTGCGACGGATACGTCGCGCGATCTTCGCCCTCGGGGACGTCGAACTCGCCCCAGGCGATATTCGTGTCCTCGACTACGAGCCAGTCGCCCACCGGCACGAGTGGCGCGTACAACTCCAATTCGCGCCGGACATGTCGCGCGGCGTGATCGGAATCCAGGACGACGAGCACGGGCGGCTCGATCTGCTCCGCGATCGCGTTGACAATCGCCGGGTCAGTCGAGTCGCCGCCCAGGAAGGTGATCCGCTGATGGTCGCAGCGTCGCCGGTCGACGAGGTCAACGGTGTAGACGTGGCCGTCGATCCCCAGCATCTCGAACAAGAACGCGAACCAGAGCGCGGACGCGCCCGCGTAGGTGCCGGTCTCGATGACCGTACGCGGCTTGTGCACATTCAGGAGCGCCTGATAGATCCAGAGGTCGAGGGGGCACTTCATCATGCCGACGCCGAGAAAGTGCGTGTAGTGCCACGTGTGGGGCGCGTTGTACCAGACGCGGTGAAACGCTTGCAGCGTCTCGCCGTGCAGCCGACGGGTCTCCTCGACACGGTGTTCGAGTTCCGCGAAGGAGACCCGCGTCTCCTCTTCGACGATCGTGAGAGGGTCGCTCATGCGTCTTTGCCCGGCGCCGGATCCGCCACGCGATCCGGTGTGTACCGCGCGGCCTGCCCGTCGAACATCCAATGCCACGATCGCGCGCCCTTGGCCGGATCGTAGGGGACCGACGTCGCCCAATAGGCGTCCGGGCCATCGAGGACGACCTTCAGGTTCACGAGGCCGGTGTCGTCCCAGACCCGGACGATCATCGCCGGGTAGATGTCGCCGTCGCGGACGACATTCCCGCCGCCTCCCGCCCGCTGGGCGTCGACGGCGGCCGCCTCAAACGCCGAGAACACGAAATAGACAATCCGTCCGGGTACCAGTCCGAGCATGGGTCACCCTTTCGTCGGCAGCGGTTGGACTTGCAGCATCGCGTTATACGAGATCGTGTCTTGACTGGCCGGGACGCGGGCGGTCGTCAGGGTGTGCCACGGTTTCGGCGGGCGGCGCCCGGCGGCCGCGTGCAACTCGTACAGCGGCGTACGCGGGTCGAGCCACGCGAACGATTGTTCGACGATGCGAACCCGGTGCGCGGGATCGGTGATCCAGCCGTGGTGGTCGTCCCCGCCGTAGGGACCGCTCACGTAGACGATCCCTTTCGGCTTCATGATGCGCCACAGATCATCCCACCAGGGAAAGAACAACTCCGGCGCGAGATATTCGAGGACGTGGGTCAGGACCGCCGTGTGCACGCTCGCCGTCGGTAACGGGAACGGCAGCATCAAGACGTTCGCGTACGTCGACAACACGATCGCGTTCTCCTGCGGCGTGCCGCCGGGCGAGATGTCCAGTAACAGGCCGGCCTTCGAGCGGAGGAGACGCGCGGGGAGGCGCATCATACCGGCCGGTGCCGCGCGAGCGCCGCAAGGCGCAGCAATTCGTGCCCGAGACTTTCGGCCTGGGCCGCCGAGAACAACAGCATCCCCGTATCACGCGGGAAGATCAGTGAGACCTGTTGCGTCACGGTGTTGTAGGCCGTTTGAATGGGGACCTCCGGCGCCGCGTCCGGCGTCGGCCCGAATCCCCGAGGTAGTGCTTGCTTGTGGTGCGCCACGCCGCCGCCTCCCTGAAGAAGAGACGGCGCGCGGGATCAGCCAATGGCCCCACCGATCCCGACACGCCGTCAGTCGCCGCCCTACGTCGAGAAGACGAAATTGTACGTGATGTTGAGCGCCTGTGTCGTGCCCTTGGTCGAGGACGCGAAGATGGCCAGCGAGAGCGCGGGATGGCCCGCGACGCCCACCGACGAATGCGCGTACTGCGCGAGGCAGTTCACCGTGCAGGAATGCGACAACTGCGTCGACGCGTACTGCAACGACTGGGAGAGCGTCCATGTGCCGGACAACACCTGCGACCCGGCCGACACGGTCGCCCGCGACACGCCGCCGGTTGAGGCGAGGCCCCACTCGGTCGAGTTGAACGTCGAGAGCGACGAGAGATCGGACGCCGCCGTCGCCGCGCCCGTGTGGAAGCCGATCCCCCAGAAGCGCGCGAGTTGCAGGTCCGACATGACGGTCGCCGCCGCCCCCGTCGCGCTCGACGCGAGCCCGGCGAAGTTCCGCACGATCGCCATGTGGCCGGCGGTCGTGATGGTGTTCTCGTGCCAGTCGCCGACCCGCTCCTCCCCGGTCAGACAGTCCACCAGCGCGCCGCGCACGAACCCGCGAATCTTCGGCAATTCGCCAGGGACGGACGGGGTTTTCATCGAACGCGGCAAGCGGCCGCGTCGACTGCCGACGATGTGCGTCTTGCCGTCGTGGGTGTGAATCCGATCACCGCGTTCAAACATAACCGACTCCCTTCAATGAGTGACGGTCGCGCCCGCGTTCCATCGGATTCGCGACTTGCGCTGTGCGGTCATGGCGCCGCAATCGCCCGACGTCCTGGCCCGCCGCGATCGCCGGCCCCGGCGCCGACCGGGTAAGGCACGACGTCCTGTTGTGCGGGCTGAGCGTCGATCTCCGAGTCGATCGTCTTTCGGGTCGCCGCATCGAGCGCGGGCGCGAGCGACCGCGCCGCCTGTTTCTTGAGGACGGTCGTCATCGTCTTGCCGAGGTCGAGCGCAATGCCCTTGGCCCACTTGTCGAGATCCGCCGCCATGTCGGAGACGAAGAATTCGCGCGGATACTGCACCTGCACCTGGGCGGCCTCAAAGCGTGTCTTCGCGGCGGCGTCATTGGGTTCACGCCAGAGAAAGAACAGGTACGCCATCTCGCGCTCCGCGCGCTCGTTCTCCTCGACGACGCCGAGCAGCATCTCCTGTAATTCGTTGTGCTTGAGTTTGATCGCCTCGGCCGTCTCGGTGTCCCGCGTGTCCCGCTGATAGAACACATGCGCCATCCGGTAGACCTCTTGGATCAGGAACGCGATATTGTCGCGAATCGCGCCCGGCACCGTTTGGTCCGGCGTCTTGTAGTCGATGGCGCCCTGCACCACGATCGCGCGCGTCGTCCCGATGTCCTGCCCGAGATCGGTTTTGGCGCGCGCGACGCCCTCCGGCCCCGCCGTATCGGACACCGAGACGCCCAGCATGGAGAATGAGGAATTCCGTAAGACCTCGTCCTCCTCCGAACAGCGGTTGTAGATCGCGCGGAGGACATTGGCGTTGCCGAACAGCGGTTGTCCGAGAAACGGATATTGGGAGGACGGCTCGGGCCGGAGCATGACGAGCGGCACGCGGCCGAGATCGTGCGTGTCGCGGTCGACCTCGGTCCCGAGGGCGTCGTACCGCGCCCATTCGGTGTCATCCCAGAGCAAGTACGAGAAGGCCTCGTCGTCCTCCGCCTCCAAATCACTCGGCCCGACGGGATCCGCCGCGACCGCTTCGCGGAACTTGGCGTACGTGAGCGTCATCCCGTTCCGAGCCGTGCGCCAATCGAGGATCGAGAGCGGCGTTTGCACGAGCGCGAGCACGCGCGCCGTGTCCTCGGCCCGCGTCGGTCCGGTCGGGGCGCCCGCTTCCTTGTCGATCAGGATGCCGGCATGCGAAATCGCGAGGGCGATCCGTGTGACGCGCTTCATGAAATCGTTGATCTTGGTGCCGGCCCCGTCGACGTCGTTCCACCAGACATCGAGGTCTCGGTCGGCCGTCGTGCGCGTCACGCCGCCGTGGAACGCGTACCGGACGTAGATGTTGACGAGGGTTTTCGCGTAGTTGTGATACCGCGCCTGCTCTTGCCGCGCAATGAAATCCTTGTCCTCTTCACGCGGATATTTCCAGAGGTATTCCCCGGACAGGAACCCGCCGGTCCCTTCGAGCGCATCGAAGAGGATCCGCCATGCGTGCGTGAACGCCGTGTACAGGGGGTGGACGCGTTCGAGAAGCGCCCGCCTTTGGGCGTCACCGAGTTCAGCGAGGGCAGCGGCGAGCGGCATCGGATCAGTCGGAGTGTAACACCGAAGGGACCAGACTAGAACGGTTGGCTTTCCGGATCCGGCACAATCGCCCGGTCCCAGCCCGGGCGCGGATCGTCGAGCTTGTGCCGCGTGCAGAAGGCGTCAATGAGGGACAGCACGGGCGCCGCGTCATCCTGCGCCGAGAGAATGGTCCGTTCCGGCCGACTCGTCAGCCAGCCGGCGAAGGCAAAGATCGCTTCGGCCGGGCTCCATTCCGCCGCGATCATGGGGGGCGCGTCGTCGGTCTGCCCCAGGATGACATCGCCAATCCGAAGCGCCTTCCCATACCACCGCTCGCGATGGCGCGAGGCGACATTGAAGGCCGTCAGGCAGTGCCCAAGGAACGCCGCGAGAATGAAATCCGGCGTGTTCGAGCCCGCTTCCTGGCATGTCTCATTGAGTACCCGTGTGAGTTTCTGCTGAAAGTCCGTCATCGTCTTCCTCCCGCGAACGGGTTACCGACCGCCGGCCCGCACCACCCCGACGACGGCGGTCCCGAGTTTCACAGTCCAGCGTGCGAGCATTTGCGTCATGGCGTCGATCTCGTCGGTCTTGTCACGCGGATA
>Ga0213917_1000194_pt1 | contig 11663 bp, 21 predicted proteins | sample McNCre117MG_FD_161051 | JGI IMG/M metagenome (GOLD analysis project Ga0213917, IMG submission 161051) | Freshwater microbial communities from McNutts Creek, Athens, Georgia, United States - 1-17 MG | ecosystem: Environmental > Aquatic > Freshwater > Creek | place: USA: Georgia | collected... | reverse complement strand
GAAATCAGCAAAAAGCCGCTCATCTTCCTGTGAAAATTGGGCTGAAATCCTGATATTGTCCGCTCCCAACTCCTTAGCCAGTTTTGCGGCTTGGACAACCTCTTTCCAGTTATCCGGCGTCACCACGAACCCTACCCCAATAACGCATTCGGTTTTCAGCCTGTCACGGGCTTCCCGAAGATGTTTAACGGCTTCTTGCGCCTTGCGCCAATGGCTCCTATGCACTCGCCTAACCGAGCAATACGTCTCTTCCGTGGCCGAATCTAAGGAAATTCTTACCCAGGAGCATTGGGCGACCAATCCTGCCAACTCAGGAGTGATTCTGACACCATTTGAAACTAGTGAAGCCTTCATCCCAAGAACCAGTGTTCCACGTAGAACACTTTCAAAATCCTTATGAAGAGTAGGCTCACCGCCGCCTGTAAATTGGATCGCCTGTACCCCGATTTCAGCGCAATCTTGGACGATTTCCATGCCCTTACCGAGCGGCATCATGCGGCGATCATCGAATAACTGGTTTGAGGAATATCCCTTAAGCCTGTAAGCACAGAACTTGCACGACTGCTGGCACAAATCCGCCAAAATCAGCTCTACATGCGGAACTCTCGCAGGCTGTCCCTTCCCAATCGAATACAGCACGTCAGGATGCCGGAAAGCCTTTAGGTAGGAGTAGGCGTCGTGGCTCATTTAGTGAGTAGTGCCGATAAAGTTTGGTATAACTGCCCCGTGGTACGTTCGGAGATGGGCAAGAATGTCGCTTAACATCCACCCGCATTCCTCTGGAACGATGTAAACCTTCTCCCATGAACACTCAGTACATGTAACGGTATGGATACCCGCCGTTATGCTCGTAACGGGGTCAATTCCCAGCGTCTTCATTGTCTCGTCATACTCAAAATCTGCTGATCCCGCTGTATCTCAGCCTGCATCTGCATCGCCTGTGCCATCTGGTACCGCGCCTCAAACCACCGCGTAGCCTGGGCCAGAATATTCAACGCCAAATCCACGTTCGCCGTCTCCCCACCCACAGCCAATTTCCCCGTGGCCATGTCGTATTCTAGCGTCAACGTCGCTTTCTTGCCCGGATACAATTCCTGCCCGTTCAAACCCAAAATATCAGCCATTCAGCCCCCATTCCTTCCCAAAAGTCTCTCCCAACTGCTTTCGCAGGTTCCGCACCTGAGTTTCCGCGTGTGCCGTCACAAAGGCCGACACGAACGCCGTCAGCGTCCCTACGTCAATATCCCGCAAATCATCATATTTCTTGCTCATTTAAGACCTTTCCGATTTTGCGCTCGCGCTACCGGAGGTGTCCCCGCCGCCATTTTGACGCCCCGGCAGGGGGTTTCCGCCCACCCGTGTTGAAAGGTACCGGAAAAAAGCATTCTCTCATTCATCGCGTAGAGTGCTGTTTGCTGGGCGTAGAAGGCTGTTCTGGGCGTCTGTGAGGGGTTGATGAGGGTTAGATGGCATAGGATCCGGCGGCACGTAACCACAAACGCCCTGAGTCCTAGCTTCCAGTAATCGGATGCGCAGTAAGGCGTCATTAAGCTCCCTTTGTAGGGCAATAACGCTCTCGTCTACGCCATGTGCATAATAGTCAGAATCGTGAGTTTTCATGCATTTATTACTACTTAGTAATCAAAAGCGGGGATTTTGGCATATTCTCGCCCATTTAGCACATGCCAACTGTTAACCACTTGGTACACTTTATGCACTATTCCTCGTCCGCCCACTTGTCCAGATCAGCCAAACTGCCTTCTGCTGGCATCATCACAAACACTCCACGCACGTCCTGACGCTGAATGGCCTTTCCGTCAACTCTGTCGGTAATTTCCGATGCCGCTGCAAGCCTGTCGCGGGCGTTTTTCGCTGTGATCGCATCGTTGTAAACCGTTTGCGCTAACTCAGTTGCGCCCTTTTCCGCGAGAATTGCCTTGTATGCCGCCGTGGGCGAAACCACGTTCGGAGGACGACCCGGCCCACCTGGATTACCAGGAAGGAAAAGCCCGTTTTCTGTGCGCTGAATGACTGCATTTTCGGGCTGATTTTCGCGCTTTTCAAACGCTTTTTCAGGCAAAGGCCATTGTGTCAATTGTGACACGTTTTGCAAGTTTAAATCTTGGGTGCTCATGGAGTTACGGAGACTTACAGACTGCTGAGTTGTTTGATTGCCCTGAATCTTATTTGGTTCGGAAGCGATGGGATTTTCACAATTACGCCTATTCTAGCGTCTATGGAAGGCTCTAAGCCAAATGGAATGTAGGAGTTAGGCGTTGCAGGCTGTTTGGGAGGATGCTGATTTGTGGGAAGCATCTGAAGTAGCACGTTCTTGATGATCCACTTTGCTACTTGTCGGTTGACGAGCGAATGCCCTCCGGAGCGTTTGATACGCTTGGAAGGCTTGTCTGTGAGGCTTTGGTGTGCTTCTAGGACGTGGCAGTTAGCCATTTTCAGGACATGAACAAATCGAGAAAGTTACCGTACCGCATGGGATTGTGGCCGTTGTATTCGTAGCCGTTACCGTGAAATTGCCTGGAATGACTGGGATTGTCGTGTTAGCGTTTGTGGAGTTTACGCTTACTGCCTGCGTATATCCCTTGATCTTCCCGCATTTTGGACAGAAATCAGTCATTTTTGGAGACGAGTTTTTCTAAGTGTTCTTGCCCCGCAGTATGCGTCGCGGTAGTCGCCGGACAGTTACGCGCCGTCACGTCGCGCCTGGACTCGTCCGGTAAACGTAGAGCTGTCCGGCACCTCAGTCCATCTTGAGCCAACGGGCCAGCCACAATGCAACAATTTCACGCCAAGTTGCGAAAGTCAACAAAATAATGCGTGGTTGCCGTTCTAGGCTCTGGAATAGGAAAGTGAAGGGTAAGGGTGCCCAAATGCCTAAAGACGCGTCTCAGGGCAGTTCTGGGCCAGCAAAATAGGTTTTACGCGAAGGTCTTTACATCTTGTAAACCACCCCAATAATGCGGCCTTCTTCGTTGTGTATATAGTGGTCAACAGCCCTAGGCTGCTCAGGTGGCCATTGACGAAGCGCAGTAAATGTTTTGGGTTTTGGGAAAAGCCAATACAGAATGCGGCTGATAGTTTTCATATTCACTTCTCTCCCGGCGTGGGCGTGGCCACGCGCCTTAGTTCTTTCCGCTTTTGCCTTATCCACTTCACTAAATCACGATTCAAGTCTCGCTGATTATCGAGTGTCTGCTGAGCAATCCGTACAATTTCTGCACGATTGTGCGGTTCATGGACTTCTATCCCATCGCTAATAAAAGCGCGTCCCTGACGAAATTCGCACAGACTGAATAACTCTGCGGCCCAATCACTCACTTCTGTTTCTCCTCACTCGCTACAGGCTTGGACTCGCACTCGGGAATCACAGCCACGATGTCATGGCCTTGATCTGCATGGCGATCATAGGACTCGTCGGAAATGTAATAACGACAATCACAGCAAAAGTATAGCGTCTGGCTCACTCGCTCTCCTCCTCTGTCTTGGGGGACTCGCGCTTGCATCCGCAGAATCGACAAAAGTCTTGAGGCTTGCCATCATACATGCCTTCTGTCCAAACGTGGGGCTTGTTGTAGTTTGGGCCTCTTGGGCCATGCGCTTTGCAAATCTGGTTCATGCCTGCTTCTCATTACGTGGATGGATGTACCCCCAACACTCGCCTTCCAGGGTTATGTCAAACTCCTCCAAAAGCCTTCTCTCTAGTTCCTTGGGCCAAGTTGCTAAAACTTGAGCGCGGTAGGGATTGGGGCCACCCTCGCCGATAGTCCCTTGGCAACTTGCCATCGTTCGCACACCGGGGATAGTGTTGAGATAGGTCACCAAATCGGCAACCCCTAAATCAACATCCGCCCACACCTGAATAGGTCGAGTTGGATGCGGCAGGCTCACTTGGGTGACTCCTTTTCTTCGCGCTTTACATATTCAGGCCCGCCTTCATCAAACGTAGCAATCTCTCGCCAAGGAACATCTAAGTGCGCGGCCCCTACTCCGTGCTGGCGGCTTGCCCATGCTTCTGCAAACTGCCACGCCACATTCCGCCATCCGAAGAATGGAGCGTACTGTTCCTTGCTGGCTCCAAAAGTCTTTTCATGCCATTCATCCCAAAATCGTGCGATCTCCTCAGCATCGGGGGATGGCCGGGTCGAAGGACTGCCGATATTTACGTTGGCTGAATTTTCCTGCCTAGCCTTTTCTTCAAGCCATGCATCATCTTGGAACATATGACGGGCCTTGATTTTATCGAGTGACTGCGGAGCGCCGGAGGATGGCTCGCCTTCAGCTCTCAACTCTTGTAGGTATGTTATTTCCCCTTCAAAGTCCAACGCCGTTCCATGAGAAAATACCGGGCGTGGCGGCTCCGGCGAGAGACGGCGCAGGAGTTCGGCGTGTAATTCTTTTTTGCGCAATGCGTTAGATACCATCCATTCATCCGTACCTGCATTTTCTCCAGATGCATATGATCTATCGCCATACTCAAGAAGCAACTCCCCATTCCCCATCTTGCTCAGTTCGTCAGCCATTGGGCCTCCATCACTCTACTGATTCGTAAGTTGCGGCGAAGATGTCTGGTTTGCAGGGATAGAACTCGCCCTTGATTCCTCGAATTACCCAATCCCAAACATCGCAACGCATCGCACCTTCCAAAGTTCTTATGTTCAGCGATCCATCATCGTTTCGGGTAAGTGGAGGCTCTCCCAAAAAAGGTATTCCGAATGGTGGATTGATAGCTATCAGCCAATCTCTTACGGTCGGCCAATTGCCATCATTTTGAATTGCTTCAATCACAACTGGTTTCTTTCTATATTTAGCCATTGCTCCCGTCCTTTCCCTCTTCCTTCTCCACTGCTTTCAATAAATTGTGGAGGCTTTCAAACTCTTCCGCATCCATGTACTTCAACTCCCGGCGAGCAATGGCGTTCTTTTGAATAAGCCTGGATACTATTCGCCTGTCCGCTTGATTGACACTTTGGCGCATTGCCGATGCTGCAAACATTCCTGCGAGTGCCGATAATTCGTTACCGCTTAACATCGCCCTCTTCCTTCTGGGCCGCTAGAAGGGCCTCGCTTGCTATCGCTCCAATTCTCGAACCAGCACATTCTCTTGCAATCTGTTGTAACGCCTCCCGCATCTGGCGCAGTTGGGATTCGGCGGCTTCGGCGCGTTGAATCGTAGAATTGATTGATGAACACACATTCGTCAGGTCGGCAATGAAGTCAGCGACTTCTTCTGGTGTTGCTTTCTTGCCTAGGCCGGTTACTTTATAAAGTTCATACCACTCGTCCCGCTCCCGCTCAGCGGTTTGCAACTGCTGGCGAAAGTCGGCTGCATACGCCTCAAGCAAAGGCCCTAGTTCGCTAGCTGAATAGTTACGGCTATCTGCAAATCCCATGCGAGCTAGATATATTTCGCCACTCAGCGGTTCAGCGGCCAGCCCGCTTACTTCTGACGAGCTGGCTATGTTTTGCTTATTTTCTACAGTGGGTTCCAAACCCTTGCTATTGGGGCCACCCCAAGGATCGCCAAATTCTTGCGGCGAGTTGCCGCGCTCTAGCTCAGGAATATGAGCAGTCAGTGGCAATTCATCATGGCTCCATCCTTCCTCGCCGTTATAATCCATTCGCGTGATTGGCTTCTGGCAGTGTTTGCAAACTTCGCTCACGGCTTCTTCAAAGCAGTCGCACATGCCTACGCCCGAAAATCTCGGACATCCTGGTTTATGGCTCACGGCTTCCTCCATCCGTACCCTTTACAATTAGGACACTCGTCTTCAGGGCATCTGAGCAGGAAACTATCGAGTCCGCAAAATACACAAAACCATCTTGCAACTCTCACGGCTTCTCCTTTCGGATGGCGTCCACTACATTCTCGTGATTATGGATAGCGTTCTGAGCCGCCTTGCAGCACCGCTCCACGGCATCGGCTACCTCAGAAGCGGCGAAGGCAGCCCATTTACGCTCCTCCCATGCGGCAAGGAGTTCTCCCGGCCTTCTGAAAGCGTCTTCCGTTGTTCTCCAATGTGCGCTAAACTCCCGCGCCCGTTCCAGCCTCGCCCGGTCAGCTACTTTGTCTGGCATTGCGTTTCCTCCGCTGCGCCCGCTCACGGACAAATTTGCCTTGAGCGAATCCTGCCACGAATATTGCAAGCTCCTCTGTGGTCAATTCACGGCGCAGTTGTTTTTCAATGAAACGTGTTGATCGTACCGGTACTGGGACTTGCTTCCCCTTCGCGGCTCTCGGTTGGCTCATCTCAGTTTCCTCTAGGTTCGTGGAGTTGTTTATTTGTGGCGTCACAAAAGTATGAGCCGTTGCCCCCGAGCCAGAATCCCAAGGCGGTTGCGACCGTCAGTACGTCTTCGCAATGGATGCACTTGGTATTCGTGTTTTCTATTTCTTCTGCCCACGAAGGCAGCGTCGCCCCTCTCGCTCTATCGGTCATGGCTGGGCCTCCCAAAATAGCTTTCATCGTCAAGTTTTACGCCGCATTTAGGGCAGAAGTTTGGCCGATGGTCAATGTGAAAATCCTCTTGGCAAGCTCCGCAACGGAAAGCAAAGATCGCCACTTTCGCCGCGCCGACCTGAGCATCTTCAATCGCATAGTGCATTTTTATTGTTGCCATGTTGCCCCTATCTCCTCTCACTCACCTTGCCGCGCCCGAGATTTGCGTTTGCGTGGTGGTTTCTTGATTGCAGTCCATTGCTCATCTGACAAGTTGCAGATGGCCGCAATGTTGCTCCATTTCACAATCAGTTCGGGCGGATTTTCGATTTCCACGCCATCACCAAGTGAAACCACTTTCAGTAACAGCGGAAAATCCTTTAGTTGACTGGCAATTGCCGCAGGATGTGATTCCACTACTTCGGGCGACTCTTCTGACATCTGCTTAGGTGTGATTTCTGTCATTGTCTGGAAGACTTCTTCGCAGACAGCGCAGTGAATCAGCAAAATTCTGCGGTCAATCAGTGCCGCCACGTTGTATTGAAAACTTACAAGCATTCTGTTCATTCTATTTCCCCTTTGTTAATTTTCGCCGTGTCCGGCTTAGTCCTGTCTGCGCTACTCATGGCTCAGTCCTTTCAAAACTGGAAAACTTCCTGGCTCAATCTCTTGGCCGCGATCTCGCAGTACTTCTCCTCTATCTCTATGCCGATGGCCGGGAGATTAGCCGCCTTTGCTGCTTCGAGCGTTGTACCCGTTCCGCAGCAAGGATCAATCACGCCAACTTCAGCGAAGGTCTTGACCAGAAATTGCAGATGCTCAAGGCGGCGTGGGGCCGGATGCGGCAAAGCGTCATAATCTTCCTGGTCTGATTGGCCTTTGCCTCGGCCTACATGCTGAAGTTTGTTGCTATTGTTCCGGGCCACGTATTCGCCGGAGAGTACGTGCCTGCCTTCGCGGGATGGCGGCGGAGTCCCGAAAGCGTATGCCACATCAGAGCCGACAAGGATTCGACCGCGATAAGACGGCCGCGCATACCTGAGCCAACAGGTTCTCAGGTACTCATAGCGATGTGGGACGCCAGCAAGAAAGCGGGGATCGCTGCAACATCCCAGATGGACAATAAGCCGCTGTACCTCGAGCTGCGTGCAAATTTCCGCAAACAGCTTCCAAGGATCAGCCATGGAAGGGAAAACGCTATTCGGCCAAACCGGGTCAACAATGCAAGTGTCTGGCTGCTCAAGATGTGGCAACACTTCCCGCGCATCTCCGTGGTAGATCGTTATCCCGGCATGTGAATAGTAGGGCTTCATTTATTTAATCGGCCTGTCTGCGCTACTCATAATTTGCCTGCTTTCTCAATTACGCAATCGCAAATGTAAACTTGCATATCTAGCGGACTTCCAGATATTTTGGCGGATTCACGGATGACGCGACGTGGGCCGAATACGGGATAAATTCTTTTAGTTCCACATCCCCACTCCGTTGTCGGTTTTTGCGCTCGGCCAACCACCAACATTTTGCCGCGCCACGCTTCCCATAATTTCTTCCAGTCCGCACTTGCATTCTTGTGGGGATGCGCGGTGTCTTTAAGGCGAACCTTAATTTTTCCCGGCCTGTCTGCGCTCATGGCGTTCCTTTCTCGCTGCTTCGCATCTTTCGCATGGGCAGGTAATCGCGTGAAGCTCCACAGTCACTTTACCGCCCGCAGCGGCATACTTCATTGGGCCTCGAATAACCTTTGGCAGATGTGAAATATCAAGCATGGACAAACCTTTCATTTTCAGCGGCCCCCGCTACCCAAGTTAACGCGAGAGCCGCTCGGCTTGTACTGCTCGATTTGTCCACTTGCCTTTTTTGTCTGCATACCTCCTTGGTTTAACGTCACAGGGACGGATTGTGGGGGAAACTTTGCCAGAATTCTCGCCAGCTTTTGCGATTCTTTTTGCGCGGCCAATGAGTGATATCTGCGCTTCTGAGAAAGCCGATTGCCTTCCTTGCAGGCTTCGCAGCGGGGCGATTTTCTTCCGCACGAGCACATCTTCCCGCGAAAGTCCTGCCAGCGGATACCATGTTTTAGGATTTTGGGCCGCAGCGTATCTACGTGCATTTCCATAATCCGCGCCGCCTTTGATTGGCGTCCTTCGCCCTTCTCAAGTGCTGCTATCAGTAAAGCTTTTTCAGTTGCGCTATCCACGGCTCACTCCCCTCTAAGAATCTAAAATTTCCTTTACAAGTGGAAAGTTTCTAGGCAAGACAAAGAGAGGAGATGTACCACCTAAGGCCAATTGTCTCTCTAGTCAGCCACTACTCGCCGCAACTTAATGCCAGAATGCGGATTTCACGTATCGTTCGGCAGCTTAACCGGTGTTCATGCCTCTATCGCATCCTAAACTTTCGACCGAATGTTCCTTACCGAGCGGAGGAGTTCCCATCCAAGGCCGCATTATTCTGCTCCCATTCTGCGGCATCCCCACATTCGCTAAGAAACTTTCCACTTGCAAATAAAATTTACTGCTCCTTTGTGAGAATCTCTGCCCTCTGACGGGCTACTTCGTAAGTTTTGTAAACGATTCCTCTGTCCACTGAGCCGCGAACGAATGAATCCCACCAATAAATTCCTTTATGCTTTCCGAAAACTCCATGTTCTCGGTAATCCCTGAAATGTCCACGACAGATGTGCATAGCCATTTTCAAACCTTGTTCCGATTGTCCACCTTCGCGCACAAGAATCTTTCGCATCGGCTCAATGTTTAGCGTCTTGAATTTAGCCAGCGGTTCGCCGTGAGCCTTGCGCCACTTCTTCGATGCAATAGCAGACGGCTCGTTTTCTTTTACGGTGACGTTTTTGCAATTTAGTAAACTGAGGGTAAGCAAGGCACAATGATGCAGCGGCTCCGCCATTTCATTAGTCACATTGGTTTCAATATAGCTAGAATCTTTGGCGATGATCTCTCCGCTATCATTCAATGCAACCATGTAAACAGCGCAAGGGCCAACACATTCCTCCCCGCTATGGCCGCGCAAGCCGTGAATCTTCACATAGAGCATTAGCCGCATGAGCCAACGGGGTTTCTGCGGGCACTCAAATTTAACCTTTTGGCAAAGCTGGAAAGCTCCGCATGATTCATTCCATTCAACTTCTCGCGGAACCTCTCCCGCATGAATCCAAAAAGAAAACCGCGAAGGATAATTTTCTGGATAGTTTTTCCCTTGGGGTCGCGCAAATTCCATCCACATCAACTCGAAAGGCGGCGAAACCACGGGAAAGTCCTTGTCGGCCCATTTCTTTTCCGCATTGTCGAAATAATATTGCGCCACATTATCGGCCACAATTACATCTGTGTGCCACGCTTCAAGTCCAAAGTCTTTTTCAGCTTCCCTTTGGTGCCCCCAAATGTCCTGTTTTGTTTCTAACATTTCTTTCTCAATTCCAGCCCAACGTTCCATAATTTCCGCAGCTTTTTCGGCGTGTTGTGGATGTGTCTTTTGGACGCGCTTCAGGAACGCGAGTTTCTGGTAGAACTCAGCATCCATGTTCCGCTCTGGGCCGCGTTTTGACTGTTCCAAGTAAATGTCGAAAAGAAGACTCATAAAAGTTCGATCCGGGTTAAGTCCGGCGTCTAAGCACACGTCAAGCTAAACGCTTTTCAGTTTCTCCGCTTGTTGCCTGAGAATTTCCTTGCGGTCTTCAAATTCTGCATCCGTCAGTTCGCGCACTTTCAGGTGCGGCATTGCATGGGTAACAATTTCCTTGGAGGTTGCCTTGGCGGTTTCCTCAGCTTCGCGCTTGTCGGTAGCGAGTAAGCGATCCGGCGGAAACTCTAGCGGGGATGCGAGGAGTAATTCTCCTAAAGCTGCCGATGATTCCTGATACTGCTCCCATGCCGTGCAAAAATCTCGGCGCATAAAGGGAACAGATTTAGGGTCAGCATTGTTTATCGCATGTATCCCGCCGACTGCTCGTGCCGCATACTCAATTCTCACAGGCAATGCCGGTACGTTCTTTGCCCAATCACAGGCGTAGCCTTTACTATTGTAGGCAATCACATACTGCCAAGCTGCATCCGCTCCGGCTGCTTTCTGCTGTTCGGCGGATAGGCTAGCGCACTGGCGAATCTTCGCAATCACTGGGAAGTATTCTGAACTGCGAACAGCGGCAACTAACGCGGCGGAAAAGCTCTCCTCGCCAATCTCTTTGACCATATCCAGCCATTCCACGATGTAATTAGCTTGGGTCTCTTGGTTTGGCGTCAGTTGCGGCGGGAACATGTTTATTGCCCAATTCAGTCTGTCCTCGCAAAAACTTATTAACTCCTGCTCGAACGGCGGCTGCGGTTTCTTGCTTCCTGAATTCGCTATTTGATTTTCCTTTTCCACTGCCGTTCTCCTCCCGGTTAAATTCATTGAGTGGGCCATGTAAGTACTTTGGCAATCGCGGTAAAAACTCCCGTGGCCGGGTTCCCTTAGCAAATCCGGTAGAGGCATACATATTTGCCAAACACTGAGCAACCTGCCCGTCTAGCCAGCGCGGAGTTGCCGACAGAAAAGCCTTAAGTTGTGCTCCTTCACCCCCATCCCAAGGACAGTCGGCCCCGGTCTGCTCTTGGTAGGAATTTTGCAGCATTGCCTTGATACGGGTATGTCTGGAATCTTCTGGAAGGACTCCGTTAGCCGAAGGCTTGGCGGAAGGTTTTGTTCTTATTGCTTTTGTATCTGTATCTGCTTTTGCTTCTGTATGTGTCAACTCAGTAGATTTGTTGGATACATTGTTTACTTTTGTTGACGCCTGTTTACGCTTGCGGTATTCGGCTTGCTTGATTTTAAGGTATTCCCGTCGTTCGTCTTGGTTGAGTTTTGCCCTGTACTTTGAATGGTTTAGGATTGAAAAACCACCTTCAGCCGGAGCAATGCGGCGTCCTTCGTGTTCCTGAGTCCTAGAATCTGGGTCTGGCTGTTGAAGTTTTTGCAGAGCCACGCGGCAATCATCAACTGAGACACGGGCGAGGTCTGCTAGTCCAGGGACGGAGCATTCGGCCAATCCTTTTTTGTCGGCCATCGCCAAAAGCGTAATCCATACGATGCGCGTTTTATCGTCCTCGCGCCAAATTGTCGAAGCAAGAATCGAGCTAAAAAGCTTCGTGTATCCCGGCATTCCCATAAGATATCACCACGTAAACATTTGTCAACATATTTGTGCACGGCGGA
>Ga0213917_1000193_pt1 | contig 11762 bp, 4 predicted proteins | sample McNCre117MG_FD_161051 | JGI IMG/M metagenome (GOLD analysis project Ga0213917, IMG submission 161051) | Freshwater microbial communities from McNutts Creek, Athens, Georgia, United States - 1-17 MG | ecosystem: Environmental > Aquatic > Freshwater > Creek | place: USA: Georgia | collected 2017-06-12 | reverse complement strand
GACCGTTTCCAAACTGTCCATCATCGCAGACGAACTGAACCGGACCGGCAACGACGCGCCGGCCACGGCTGACGACGGCTCCGATGAATGGAACGTTTGCTCGCCGGCCTTCGACGCCGCGGTGCAGGAGACCTACGAGGCCCATAGCTGGAATTTCAGCACCAACGTAGCGACACTGGTCCGTGTCGGGGACTCCCCGGATGATCTCTACGAGGACGCCTTCGCGCGTCCCGACCAGTCGCTGCACATGATCTGGGTGCGGCTGAACGACCAGACCGTCGATTACAAGATCATCAACAACCAGGTGTGCCTCACGGCGAGCGGCAAGACCGTCACCGCGAAGTACGTCATTGACCCGGGCATGGCCAACTGGCCGGCGCTGTTCGCCAAGGTCATCCGCCTGCATGTCCGCGCCGCGATCTACTCCGGCCTGCATGAGGACGTGCAGACCGGCCTGCTGTACGAGAAGGCCGCGCAAATGGCGCTCGACGATGCGCGTGCCCGCAATGACCAGGAGCAGCCGAAGCGTGCTCTGTTCAATTCGCGCGCGATCGGCGCCCGCCGTGTTCGCCGCCCCTTCGTCAACTCGCCCGCCGGCTGGTCCGGCACGGATGTTCCGAACTGACATGCCATGGCTCAGAAGATCCTCGGAGCGCAGCGCGATTTTTCCTACGGCGAGGTCGACGTCTCGCTGAAGCGTCTTGACGACCATCTGGCCCGTAAAGCCGGTCTGCGCCAGATGGCGAATATGCGCATCCTCAACACCGGTCCGGTCCAGAACAGGTCCGGCCGCTCGGCGCTGTTCCCCGCGCTGCTGTCCGGCCGCGTCGAAGAAGTGACGATGTCGCCCGGCAACACGTTCAAGATCGCGTTCGGCGCGGGTCCTGCGTCTGGCGAGATCAGGATATTCAACGCGGCCGGCGCGCAGGTTGCCTACTTCTTTACGCAGGGCAATGGCAGCTTGCTTCCGTGGACGCTGGCGAACGTCAGCCAGATCGTGCTCGCTCAGCTCAATCTCTCGGTCTACATCACGTTCGGGCATTCCATGCGGCCACAGGTCCTGACATGGGACGGTGTCTCGACGTGGTCGATTGCCGATTACACCGAGCTCGTGCAGGGCAACCAGAAGCGCACGGCGTTCTATCGCATCAGCGCACAGGGCATTTCGATCACTCCCGCGGCGCTGACGGGCGTTGGTGTCAGCATCGTTGCCTCCGCTCCCGTTTTCAAAGCTGGCATGGTTGGCACTCGCATTCGGTTCGTCGGTCGGCAAATCCTTGTGACTGCCTACACGGACTCCACGCATATCACCGGCACGATCCAGGAGACGCTACCCGGAAGCCAGACGCTGAACTTCGCCAGCGATCCACGCTCGACGTTCAATGTCGGCGACGTTGTGATCGGAGCAACCAGCGGCTCAAAGGGCGTCGTGACCAGCACGGCGGCAGCTTCAATCGGCGTTCAGCTCCTCACAACGTCATCTACGACCTTTACCTCTGTTTCAGGAAACCAGAACATCGTTTCGTTTATCGCGGAATCGATCGTTGGCCAGTCTGGCAGCATGACTGCATCGTCAACGAGTTCGCTGCAGAACCCGACCGGCTGCACCGTATGGGACGAAGAAGTGATGAACGATTACCGCGGCTATCCTGCCTCGGTTTTCGTCGATCAATTCCGCGTTGGCTTTTGCGATTTCACGTCGGTTCCGAACGGCATTGGCTGGTCGGCTATCAACTCGCCAACCGATCTCTATGTCGGCTCAGGCCCGAGTGACGCCATCTTCGAGCTCGCGCCCGACAAAGTCCAGGTCTATTACGTGGTGCCTGGGCCAGAAAGCTCTGAGTTTGTGTTCTGCGACCGCAAGATTTTTTACATCAAGATCGATCCGCAGAACCCTCTGGTGCCGGGTAGCGTGACGTTCCAGGTGTTGTCGAGCGATGGCGCTGGGCAGGTTCAGCCGCGCGCTTCGCAGGAAGTTCTGCTGTATGCGAACGCCGGCCGTAGCAGCATGGTCGCGATCGTGGCAAGCGGCGCCTATTCGCGTCCGTTCAATACCAAGGCGCTCAGCGATTTCCATGCTCACCTATTCAGCGGCATCAAAGCGATTGCCGTGCCGACGGCAGACGGCACGTTCAATGAGCGCTACGCCTATGTGATGAATGGAGACAACTCGATTGTGGTGGGCAAGTACAATCTGAGCGACATCACGGCTGACACGCCAAAGATCGGATGGGGGCCATGGTCCGGCGTCGGCTCGCCGCTTTGGGTATCGGCCTATGCTGCTGATGTGCTGTTCACCACAAGCTATTTCGGCGCGACGATCTGCGAGCAGCTTGACGACAGCAAGTACATGGATGCGTCTCTGTTCGTGAACAGCCTACCTGCATCGTTCACGCCGCCGCCGGGCAAGGGGCCTCTATGGTGGATTCCGTCGCAATCGGTCACGCTGATGGATCAGGTCTCGCGTCCGATGGGCGTCTACCAGATCGACGCGAACGGCTTCATCGTGCCTCAGGGCCTTGGCGGCGAGGATCTGACATCTTCGTCGCTCGTCGCAGGGCAGGGCTGGACGTCCACCGTTGAGCCGTTCGCGCCTGATGCCGCGCCCGGGACCGATGTCGGCCAGCGGGTCAAGAAGCGCAAGATCGCGCGCATCGCCGCCTATGTCATTCATTCGACCGGCTTTGTCATGGCGCGGCTGTTCTCGGGTCGCATCACGCCGACCTCGCCGAACCTTGGGGACATCGTCAACGAGAAGCGCATTCCGGCCTACAATATCGACGACGACGCAACAAAACCGCCGCCGTCGCGCGAGACGCTGGAACGGTGGCGGCCGTCCGGTCGCACGTTTGATCCGCGTGTCGCCATCATCAAGGACTCGCCGGGGCCGCTGCTGCTGGCTGAGATTGCCGTGGAGGTAAATATCTGATGGGCGCTGTAACGTCGGCAATGTCGGGTGTCTCCGCGGTCACCTCGTTTGCTTCCGGCATCCTGCAGGGAGAGGGCGAGCAGGCCGCGGACGACTACAAGTCGCAGAAGGCCAAGAAGGCCGCAGATTATGCGCGCGTCGCCGCAACGCAGACCGACGCGCAAATGCGCGAGAACCTCAACACGCAGCTCGCCAATATCGACGCGATCCGAGCCGCCGGCAACGCCGACCCGAACTCGCCGACGTCGATTGCGGTCAAGGATCGCAACGCCATGATCGGGGATCGGCAGCGCAACATTCAGGTCGGCAACATCATGGCGCAGGCTGCGCAGGATGAAGCCGACGCAAAGTATTTCAGCGAGGCCGGCGATTTCGCGCTGAAGATGGGCTACCTGAGCGGCATCAACAATGCCGCCGGCAAGATCGCGCAGATGAAGTGAGGGCGCAATGGCGGTAAGCCTGGTTCCGGTCAATGACCGCATCGTGACGTCAAAAGCGCCGCAGAGCAGCGTGACGGCGCAGGATGTCGCGTCGCCGTATATGCAACTCGCCCGCAACCTCGACAAGATCGGCGAGGTCGCGGATACGGCCGCAGTGAACATGGCGGAAACCGCTGGCGCCAATTCGGTCACGCGCGCCGAAGACGGCTCTCTGGTCGTAGACAAACAGCCGATCATCGGGCCCGCCGCGCCGGTCTACGCGCGCGCCTCGCGCATGGCCTATCTGGCGCAGGCCGAGCCGGAGATCGAGAACAAGCTGACTGAACTGCGGCTTCAGCACGCCAACGACCCGGCGACGTTCCAGCATGCGGCAAAGGTTTTCGGGGAAGAATACGTCAGCAGGCTCGGCGACCCGACATTGCGGGGGCCGGTTGAAAAGATCATCGCCGCAAATGCGGGGCAGAACTATCGCGGGTTGCTGGCGCAGGCCGACGCGACCAATGTCTCGAACACGCAGACCGCGCTCAAGTCACGCATCAGCGACGCTTCGAACAAGCTGGCAGACCTGGCATTTCAGGGCGGCGTCGATACCGAGGAGTACAGGACGCTGCAAGGCAACGTTGCGGCCATGTACGGCGAGCTCAGTGGCGATCCGCGAATGGGTTACCCGAAGGCGCGTGTCGATTCCGAATTGTCGCAGATGGCCTCCCAGCACAAGATCATGTCGATCACGGGCCAATCGATGAAGCTGCTCGACAGCGACAGCCTGACCGCGCGTTCCGATGCCCGCAAATTCCTGATCGACAAGATCTACGGCGACAAGGATTTGAACCTGACGATGGCGCAGCGGCACCAGGCGGTGACCACCGCCATGGGCCTGATGGAGGCGCGCTCGTCCGAGAACAAGGCACTGATCGACGCCAACAAGGGGCAGGTCAACGCGCTGCTGACCGGGCTTCGGACCAGCCAGCCGTATAACGAGATCACGGTCAACGACGCGCTCCAGAATGCGGCCCGGATCGGTGATGCCGAAAGCTATTACAAGCTGACCTTTGCCAAGGGCATGCACGACTGGGACCAGACCGTGCGCGCGCTGCCGCTGCCGCAGCAGATCGCCGCCGGCCGCGCGCTCGACACCGCGCGCGTTTATACCGGCGCCTCGCAGCAGGCGATGGAGTTTTTCCAGTCCAAGGGCTATTCGCGCGAGCAGGCCGCCGGGATCGTCGGCAATCTGATCCAGGAAAGCGGGCTGAACCCGAACACGGTGCACGACAACGGGACCGGGCTCGGCGTCGCCGGCCACCGGCTGGAGCGGTTGGATGCGATGAAAGCCTTCGCAGCGGCGCGCGGCAAGCCGGTCAACGATTTCCAGACGCAGCTCGAGTTCATCGACCAGGAGCTGCGGACCACCGAGGGCGCGACCGGGGCAGCGCTGAAGGGCGCTCGCACCGCGCAGGAGGCCGCGCACGCCTTCATCAATTTCGAACGGCCGCAGGGCTGGACTGCGGCCAATCCCGCGGCCGGCCACGGCTATGCCAACCGGGTTGCGAACGCGGTGGCGCTGGCGGGCGGCAGCACCGGCGCTGGCCGGGCCTTCTTCGAGGAGGCCCGCACCGAGCAGGTCAACCGGTTCCGCGAACATTTGAAGGGCCAGGCCGGCGAGTATGTCGACACCACCGTGAAGATGCTCAATCGGGCTGGGGACGTGCCCGATACCGTGCTGACGAACGTCGCCGACGTGCTCCGGGAGACCGGCCGCGACGACCTGCGCCGCAAGGTCGATACCGCACTGATGGCCCATTACGGCGTCCAGGAGCTGGACAAGCTGCCCGAGGCGGTGCGGCGGTCCTGGGTGACGCAGAGCGCGCCGGAGGCCCGCGACAACGTTGTGGCCTTCCAGGTGCACGAAGCTATGTCGGCCCAGATCGAGGCCAACGCTAAGGCGATGCAGGAGCAGCCCTATTCGACCTGGGCGGCCCGCACCGGCGGCAAACCGCCCGTCGGCTATGACTTCCAGCGGCCGGATACGATCGGCGCGGTGGCGCAGGCGCGCGCCGGAACCCAGGCCACGATCACCGCCAACGACCGCACCGGGCCGGTTTCCGTGTTCGAGGGCAAGGAAGGCGAGGCCTTTGCGGGCGTGCTGGACAATGCCGAGGGGCCCGCCGCGGCGCAGGCGCTCGGTGGCCTGTCCAGCCTGCCGACCGACATCTACCAGGCTACGCTGGCCCAGAAGCCCGTTGCCGCGGCGGTTACCGGCATGATGGGCAGCAAGGATCCGGCGCGCATGTCGGCCGCGATGCAGGCTGTGGACAAGCTGTGGAGAGATAGTCCGACCGAGGCAGAGGCGACATTCGGCAAGGCGGCGCTGACCAAGCTTCAGGCTTGGCAGGGCCTGCGCGGCACGTTCAACGCCGCGGAGATCGCGGAGCGGCTGAACGCCTCCGACGATCCTTCGACCCGCAAGGCGCGCGAGGAGGCGCGGGAAGCGGCCGAGACCGAGACCAAGGCCATGACCCCGGCGGACATGGCCTACAAGCTCGGCACCGGCTGGCCTGGCATCGGCCGCCTGACCGGCTCGACGCCGGCCGCGCCGTTCGACGGTATCAAGGGCGGCGAGCTCGTCGCCGACTACCGGACCACCTATGCCGCGCTGCGGGCCTACGGGGTCGATGCCGACAAGGCCTCCGACCTCGCGGTGCAGCGGCTGCAATCGACATGGGGCGTTTCGGCGGCCGGCGGCAACCAAGTCATGAAGATGCCACCGGAGAAGTTCTATCCGGCGATCGGCGGCTCGCAAGACTGGATCGCACAGGACTTGAACGCATGGGTGGCGGGCCGGATGGGGCCGCGCCGCAGCGGCAGCCGCACGCTCGAGGCGGGCATCGGCGGCGCCGGTGGCACCGAGAATTGGACGATCGAGGGCCTGATCACTGACGGCCAGACCTCGGCCGAGGCCTCCTCCGGCCGCCCGCCGTCCTATCTGGTTTCGGTCAAAAGGGCCGATGGAACGTCCCAGATCCTCGATAGCCGAGTGGCTTTCGACCCAACCGACCATGTCGCCGAGCACGGGGCGCGGCTCGACCAGCGGCAGCAGGCGGCCGACTTCCTGCGCGCCGGCCAGTTCTCCAACGCGATGCCCCTGCCATGAGCGCAATCGACGTCCCCGCCAGCCCCGACTTTGGCCTGCGAGCAGAGCAGGGCGGCCCCGCGCCCGAGGCGCCGCAGGGCGATGTGTTCGGCGCGGCCTTCCGGCAGACCAACAGCTTCGTTTCGGCCATGCAGTATCTGCGCAACTCCGGCCAGTTCGCGCCGGTGCCGGGCTACAATCCGATCGGCGAGATCAAGGGCTGGGGCGATCCGCGCTATTTCCTGGAGCATGGCGACAAGTTCGTGGGGGCCCAATCGCCGGCCGAGACCGCCTCGATCAAGAACCAGATCGACCAGGAGGAGGCCGACAAGCGCCTGCTGTCGGCGAACGGCAAGATCGGCTTCATTGCCCAGACCATGGCCGGCATGCTGGACCCGACCATGCTGCTGCCGGGCGGCGTCGGTATCGACGCGGTAAAAGGCGGACTGACCTTCACCAAGGCGGCCACCACCATGGGCAAGGCCGGCCTGATGGCGACAGCCAGCCAGGAGGCGATACTGCAGGCCACCCAAGACACCCGGGAATTGTCCGAGTCCGCGGTCAATGTCGCGACCGGAACGCTGCTGACGGCGCTGCTCGGCGGCGGCGCGGTGTCGCTACTGGCGCCGGCCGAGCGCGCGGCGATGGAAGCGCGGCTGTCGGCCGACCGTACCGCAATGAACGAGCATGCCGGCAACCCCGTCGGAGCGGCCTATCCGGTCGCCGCAGGCGCCGCTGCGACCGATACCCGCCAGCTAGATCTGGTCGATTTCGGGCTCAACCAAGTTCCCGGCCTTCGGACCATCGTCGAGAAGACCTCGCCGATGCAGCGGGTGTTCGGCGCCGATAGCGCGACGGCCAGGCGCACCGGCGCGGACCTTGCCGAAACCTCGCTGCTGTTCAAGGAGAACCTCGAAGGCGGCGTGACCACGGCGGGCCCGGCGCTCGACCGCGAGGCCCGGTTGCTGATCCATCAGGGGCAGGTCGGCGTCGGTGACGAGTTGTCCCGGCTGTTCTCCGAATACCGGTTCGGCGATCAGGTCACCGCGCCGCGGGCGCGCGCCGTGGCGCAGGACCTGACCGGCCGCCGGCCCGAAGGCAAAATGACCTTCGACGAGTTCAAAGAGGCCGTTTCGGACGCTTTGCGCAACGGCGATACCCATGAGGTGCCGCAGGTCCAGATGGCGGCCCAAGCCATCCGCAGCCGCGTCTTCGAGCCGTGGAAGAAGCGGGCGATCGACGCCGGGCTCCTCGGCGAGGATGTCGACGTCAAGACGGCCGACAGCTACCTCCAGCGGCTCTACAACAAGCAGGCGATCGCGGCGAAGCGGCCGGAATTCGTCGACCGGGTTACCGACTGGCTGACCTCGGACCAGCAGGCCAAGGCCCAAGCGCAGACCAAAATTAGTCTCTATCACGGTGCGATGAAGTCTCATGAGGAGACGATCGCAAAGATCGAGGGGCAACTTGATCGGCGCCATGCTGCGTTGCAGGATATTGAAGCGCGGCGCGAAGAGGTGCAGCGCTTTAATCAGTTTGCCTTCAATCGGTCAGAGAAACTTTCCGAGCCGCTAGACAACCTGCGCGGGCAGATCCGCAGAGTCGAAGATAGCATCTCCCCGCATTTGGAGCGGTTGCAGGAGTTGCGCGATCAGATCAGCCAGCAGAAGGATTTATTTCCGCAAATCAGGGAGGCCGACAATCTCGTTCGACGTCTTGGGAAAGTCAGCCAGCGCATGCGAGACGCCCGCGATGCCGTCGAGCTGGTCGATGAGGCCGGAAATTACGTCGAGGATTTGAACAGCGTAATCAATGACTTTAAGCAGGAAATTCGCGCCGCATCCCGCGAGGCGCGCGATATGCGTTTCAATCTCGGCGCAGATGAGTTGGTTGCCCTTGAGGACGCTCGCGCGGACCTCAATGCGATTATCGTTCCCCAGCAGAAGCAATTGCGCAAGCTGCGGAAGGAGTTGCGCGAGGAGCGCGCGGCTCGCATCCAGAACGCGCGAGGCGGTGCCGTTTTCGAAACCCAGATCAGGGGGCGCGGAAATACGTTGGCGGATCGCGCATCCGGCAAGGACGCCGAAATTGCAGCCCTTGAGGAGAGGCTGGCCCGCGAAACCGGCAACCGCGACGCCATGCGCGCCAAGATCGAGGAGGAGATCGGTCGCTGGGAAGGCAAATCGGCGGCCGAGGCCAAGGCCGCCCTGAAGGCCCGCAGCGAGGCAGAGCGGGCCCGTGAGGCCGCTGCCGCCGCCGGAGAGTCCAAGGCCAAGGGCGAGCGCCTCGGCAGCGCAGACAAGGCCGTAGACCGGGCTGTGGCCCGTATCCTGAAGTCGGACCGCGACCTGCCCCGAGCCGAGCTCCGCTCCCGCGCTCAGGAGATCACCGACCGCATCCTCGGCTCGCCCGACGGCCGGCTGCCCTATGACCTCGGCATGGAGCACGGGACGGCTCATGGAGGCGCCGGCGAGCAGCCCCGCGGCGCGCTGGCGTCCCGCGAGTTCAACATCCCCGACGCCATGATCCGGGACTATCTCGAGAATGATGTCGAGCACCTGGTCGGCGCGCACCTGCGCACGATCGTCCCGGATATCCTGCTGACCGAGAAATTCGGCGATACCCGGATGACCGAGGCTTTCCGCAAGATCAATGACGAGTACGCTGGCCTGATCGATGCGGCGAAGTCCGAAAAGGAACGGACCCGACTGGAGAAGGAGCGGCAGGGGGTCGTCAGCGACCTCGCCTCGATCCGCGATCGCATCCGGGGAACCTATGCCATCTCGCCCGAGGCGCCGATGCGGAATGCTGCGCGCGCCGCGAACGTGATGAAGCAGTACAACGTGCTGACGTCGATGGGCTCGGCCGCGCTGTCCTCGCTGCCGGACATGGCCGGCGTCGTGATGCGGCACGGCATGACGAGCACGTTCCGGGACGCATGGTCGCCGTTCTTTGCCTTCCTGACCCGGCAGTCGGACGCTTGGCAGGCCGCCGCGCGCGAGTACCGGGCCATGGGCATCGCCGTGGAATCCGTGCTGGCGTCCCGTCACCATGCCCTGACTGACACGTTGGACACCTATCATCCGCAGTCCCGGCTGGAGCGCACCATGCAGTGGGCCACCGGCAAGTTCCAGTTCGTGAACCTGCTGGCGCCATGGACCGACTTCGCGAAGATCAATGCCTCGATGGTCGCGGGCTCGGAGATCCTGCGCGCAGTGAAAGCAGCCGATGCAGGCACTGCCAGCGCCCGGCAGCTCCGCACCCTTGGCGAAAGTGGGATCGAGCCGCACATGGCCGCCCGGATCACAAAGGCGTTCGAGGAGGGCGGCGAGGTGCGCGACGGCGTGCATCTGCCGAATACCGCGGACTGGACTGACGGCGAGGCCCGCCGCGTGTTCGAGGGCGCCGTCGCACGCGATGCCGACATTTCCGTGATCACCCCCGGCCAGGAAAAGCCACTCTGGATGTCGCACCCGATCCTGTCGATCATCGGCCAGTTCAAGTCGTTCACGGCGGCGGCGACCGAGCGCGTGCTGATTTCGAACATCCAGCGCCGCGATGCTCAGGTGCTGCAAGGCCTGATCTTCTCGCTCGGCATGGGAATGCTGTCCTACAAGCTGAACAGTCTGACCGGCGGCAGCCCGACCAGCGACAAGCCGCAGGACTGGGTCAAGGAAGCGATCAGCCGCGGCGGCATGCTCGGATGGTTCGAGGAAGGCAATGCCATGGCCTCGAAAATGACCCGCGGTGGCGTCGACATCTACCGCCTGATCGGCGCTGACAAGCCGCTGACCCGCTACGCATCGCGGTCGGCTATGGATCAGATCCTGGGCCCGACGGCAGGCAAGGTCGGCAGTATTATCGGCACTGCGGCGGCGGCGTCGAAGCCGTCCGAGTGGAATGAGAGCGACAGCAAGGCGCTGCGGCGCCTGATCGCGGGGCAGAACGTGTTCTATGTTCGCCGGCTGTTCGATCAGATCGAGGCCAGCGGGAACAGCACATTCGGCATCCAGATGAAGGCCAAGCCGGAAAATCGGTAGTGCGTTGCGGCGGAAGGGCGCTGCGGCACCCTCCCGACCATGGCACAGATCATCCGCTCCATCATCCTCGCGCTCGCCCTGATGGCCGGGATTGTCCCGGCCGTTGCCCAATCGCCCACACCCGTCCCGCCGCTGCCGGACACCGAGCGGCGCACAAGCTACACGATCAGCAATAGCACCTGCGCTTGCGCCGTCGGCTTTGCGATCTACGGGGATGGCAGCGATTATCAGAACTGGGTTGAAGTCTGGGTCAACGGCGCGCGGGCACCCTACAATGATCCGTCTGTGGGCTGGACGCTCAGCAGCCCAACGATCAGCTCGTTCAGCAGCGCGGCGCGGCCGATCACGAATGCGATCATCACGTTCAACTCCGCGCAAACCGGCACGATCCAGATCGTCGGTGCGCGCAAGCCGCGTCGCGTCTCGCAATATTCCGAAAGCCGCGGCGTCCCGGCGCGTAGCCTGAACCAGGACCTGACCGACATCGTCGCGATGCTTCGGGAAGACTGGGACAAGATCAACGACGTCTCCGGGCGCGCGATCCTTGCGCCGCCGGGAGAAACGTTGAACGTCCTTGCCAGTGCCGCGGCGCGCGCGAGCTCGGGTGCCTGCTTCGACGCCAGCGGCAATCTGGTGTCCTGCGTTTCGATCCCCAGCACCACGTTCACGGCCGGTAACGGCATCGCGATCACCGGCACGTCGCCGAAGACGATCACGAACAACATCCAGGGCACCGGTCCGATCACGGTGACCGGCACCAACCCGCTTTCGATCGGCTGCCCGACCTGCAACACGTCGCCAGTGGCCGCCACGCCGGCAGTACTGATTTCGACGCGCGCCGCAGCAGCAGCCCTTGACCTGCACACTTTCAGCGTCGTCAAGACGGCTGGCTACACGACCGCAGGCGATTATCCCGGCTCGACCTTCAAGAACATCGGCTCGAACCCATTCCTTGATACGAACATCCTGACGGGCACAGTGTCGGGCAATGGCACGTCCGGCTGCACCACCGGCACCTATTACGGGACGATCTTTGGCGGTGGCGCGACCTACAACGGCACCAGCGGCTTTTTCATCGCAACCGTCGTCGTCGCTGGCGGCGTCGTCACCAGCATCACGCAGACCGGCATCAGCCCAGGCTACGTGGTTGGCGATGTTCTGAGCGCGTCCATCACCGGCTGCTCGACGACCGTTACGTTTACGGTCGCGACGATCTCGACACC
>Ga0213917_1000191_pt1 | contig 11918 bp, 24 predicted proteins | sample McNCre117MG_FD_161051 | JGI IMG/M metagenome (GOLD analysis project Ga0213917, IMG submission 161051) | Freshwater microbial communities from McNutts Creek, Athens, Georgia, United States - 1-17 MG | ecosystem: Environmental > Aquatic > Freshwater > Creek | place: USA: Georgia | collected... | reverse complement strand
GCCCACGGTATCTCCCAGCTTGACCTTCGCTGCCTTGCGGACATCGTGCAAGCAGTTAATCAGAGCGTCCAGTGGACTCCACGGCATGACTGGTGTTTCGATTCGGTTACTCATTCCGCGCTTCCTTCTCTCCCGAGGGAGAGGCCCCTCGTCTATATCCATGTCTGCTGAAACAGTTTCCGTTCTTTCTCTACTCGCCGCGCTAACTTATGCGTGACTTCCTTAAACTGCGGCTGACCAACTGGACGGCTGTACTCATCTGGAACTGCTCTGCCATAAATCTTGGCTTCCTCAGCACGCATCTTCGATAGTTGCAATTGCGTATGAGACTTAGCGGACGCCTCTGTAGCGTAAAGCCAGCAGCCATCTGGCCGCGTGCCCCAGCCGCGCTCTGATTCTTCCCAATACTGAACCCATATTCCAGATGCCATGCCGCTACTTCCCTCCCTCGGGAGCCACGTTGGTTTTATCACAGAGCATCTTAAACACAAGCATGTTAGCTTTTTTAACATTCTCTTGTGCTTCATCAACTGTCGCACCAACAGTCCTCATGAGGCCCTGTTGTGAAAGTTCATAGCATATTCTTTTCGCTAACGACTCACGAATGTCCATATTTTTGTCCTCTTTTCATTTCGTCCCTCCCTCGGGAGCCGGGGGAAGCTCTTGCCGATAACTCAGCCATGCCTCCCGTTCACGCACGCGCAAATCGCTTTGCATATTGTGCCTTCCCTGCGTTGACCAGCCGCAGAAGCTCCATGCCTAGCGCATCCCGTTCGGCCCGTCTGCGCTCCCATATCGGCTGCGAAGGATGCGCCGATTCCTCTCGAATTATTGCTAAGCGATATTGCGCTAGTAGTTCCTCTCCGGTCATCTCGGCGAGGGTCTTCGGATTAGCCGTCATTTTACGACCTCTTTGTTTGATAGGAGTCTGCGTCGATTGCTTCGTCCAGCGTCTTCCCGGCCTTAGCTTCGGAGAATCCGTTCTGGAATCCCAGTTTGTATGCTTTAAGTTCTGAGGGAGCCTGAACGTCGAAGGGATTCACTAGCCCCATGTGAATTTCTTTCCCGATGTCGCCTTTCATGGCATTTTTAACTGCATCTGATACTGCCCCTTTTTCGGCATTGCCGCGATCAGTGTTTTTGTAACCCCCTTGGCCGATTCTAAAAACTCCTTTCCCTAAAGCTGGTAGGTCAATGCGAACTTTCGCCGTTGCTTCCCAGTAGGGCCGGCCTTCGTCATCGGTTTCCTTCAATGGGAGAGTTGAAGTTACCTGCGGTTTACTGCTCCATCCTTGCGGTCCCAGGACTTTGTTAAGACGGTCATACACCCATGTGACGCGATAGGTAATCTGCCCATTGCCCATCACCGTCAAGGCTTCTGGTGGAAGCGGTTTACAGAGTTGTTCGTAAAGCTCGGCGGCACTCCGTCTTTTCATAAAGTGCCCTCCGCACGGTTATTGAGAACTGCGAACTCTCCGAAAGACAGAAGTGCTTGAGCATCATAAGCGGCCACAGCATCTTTTATATCCGTAAAACGGCCTAAGTATTTATGCTTGCCATTAACGGTTATCTGAGCCATCCATTTACCGCGACTTTTAACCACTCCTTTAAATCCGCTGGTATTGTTGCGCCGTTTTGCTTGATTCCATGTGTTGCTCTGATGAGAAACTGGCCTCAGATTGTCTCTCCGGTTGTCAAGGCTTTTGCGGTTCCGATGATCTGTATCTTGTCCAAGGGGCGTTCCGGCAATGAGTCTGTGCATTAAAATAAAAATCTGCTTCCCTTTGTTCCAATCAGTGCGGACAGCATAATAACTGTCAGTCTTTTTTACATATAGAGCACTCCATTTCCATTGCGAGAGCCACTCAAAATCGGCAGCATCCACGATTGCCGACTGCCCTCGCGTCAATGGAATGAGTCGCACTTCTGGCGACAGCGGTGCGCTCAAGCGATAGTAGAGATCGGCTGTCGGCTTCTTGGGTGCGGTCTTCATGGAGTCCTTTTCTGCTCGAATACATGAAAGACGAAATTGCCGCCGTTCGGTCACTTGCCTGTTTTGGTAGCTCTAATCTCTTTGATTTGGTGCGTTGGCTGCAAGGATGCCATCGCGGTTCGCACATCTTCCGCAATCTCGAAGGCGTCAGAGCGTCCAACGGGAACGGAAACGCTTAACGTCACAAGCCATGTTTCTCTTTTCATATCAGTACTCCTTTTCTGTGGGAATTCACGCTTTGCCACTGGCGTACCGATCCAGAACGCGGTCAACACGTTCCTGTAGAGTTTCCACGGTTACCCCTTGCCTTCTAAGGCAGCGATAGCCGCCCGGACTTGGACTTCAATATTTTTACCGAGATGAAAGAATCGCGGGTCAGTAGAAACAGCGCAGAGGGCTTTGCCGATGAGAGTTGTACGATCTTGTGCATATTGAATTCGCTGCTCTACAGAGAGCCGGATGCCGATATTCTCGCCTTCGTTGCCGATTTGGGGGATGGCGAGACGATTTAAGATTGCGTGTGCAGTGCTTTTGGCGATTGCGTGTGCAGTGCTTTTGGCGATCTTAGATTGGTCAGCCACCCATTCAATCTTGCTGTGCTTATTCATGGTCGCCAGTTGCGCCGCGATCTCGCCGGTCTGACCGATCAGGAATTGCGCTACGGAAACCAACAGAGGCCCAGGCTTGCCATCGCCGAACGCATCAAATACTCCTGAACCTTCGCCGATGGCTTCATTCATGGTACGTGTCCGATTTCTGATTTCTTCGCTGGTCATCTCTTCCCCTCCGCTGGCAAGGATTTAGCTTTTACGCCGATCTGCTTCTTTCATTTTCTGTACGACTGTTCTCGCCGCGTTCTGCCGCGCTTCGTCGCCTTCCCACGCCGAAAGTGCAGTCTCAAGCAGGCTAATCGTCACATCCCGTTCAAAATCGGTTAGCCTTACTGATTTCATTTGCTACCCCTCCGCTGGCAATAGGCCAGCTTGCTCAGTTACTCAGTCCAGGTTCCGTCGCGCTGCATGGCGGAATCAATTGCCTGTTTTGCGAAATGATAGAGTGCATCTGCGACCGTATTTTGCTGGCCATCCTTCGCGGACATTTCCGCTGCCTGTTTTTTGAGCCAGCGGTATTCAGTCGGCGAGAGTGCGATATTAGGTCTAACAATCGTGCTCATCGTGCCAGCCTGATTCTTGAACCAGCGTGGTGCTCTTGCCGGGATGCCGCGCTTTGTCTTTCGGCTCATGCGCCCTCCGCGTATTTTGGATATTTCTTCATCAGTGGAATCAGCGCTGCGCGAAGAATACGCAGGTTGTCGTCATCTGCTTGATAGCAGGCACGGGCGAACGCGGACACGAAACTTCCGCCGATTCGTAAAGCATTGTCACACCATCTGCGTTCTAGGTCAGTCACAGGCTGCCAGCTTTCTTGAGAACGGCTTCGGCCTCATTGCGGATGATTGGATTTGCAAGCCAGTAATCGTCATACAGCTTCTTGAGTAGATCGGCCATTTCGGCAGCGGCCAATATCAGCAGCGCATTCCCTTCTTTGGCGAGAATCGCTTCCGACGTATGGTAAAGACTCGGTTCCTGCAAAGTGCAAATCGGCAAGAAGGAAGTTTCGCCGCTGATCTCTACCTCAACGCCAATCTCATCATCATCACGTATCCACTCTCCCGGTGTGTGCTTCTGTGCGCTCATCTCTCTGCTCCGTTCCGATTTAGTCTCAGTAATAGTCGCCAAGTTGAATGCTTGCCCGTTCGCCGATCCCAATTTTCACGTAATCCGGAAACCGCGTAAGAGCATCTTTGAACGGTTCAGCCGCATCCAGTTGAGTTTGGCGTACCACTCGGCATGTTTAGAAGAAAACCAAAACACACACATCACGCTCACTTGCCGCCTCCGTTCTTGGCCTTCTCGGTGACCCACTGCCGCAGGGCCAGCAGAATCAGGTTGTGGATTGTGCGCTGATCGGCCTTGGCTTGTTTGCGGATCGTCGCGGCGAGTTCGCCGGGCACCCTAATCTGCATCACCATGTCTCTGTTTGCCATCGTGGAAATAAGTATAGAAAAGTTGTTGACAGATGTCAATAGGCGTGACACAATTATTTTCGTCTGGTGAACCACCTGAAATATGGCGTTAAACAAAGGGGTGATTTATGCGGGCCGAACGGGAGTGGTTGCTAACCGAAAGCGGCCCACCAAAAACAACTGAGGCACTCAAGACAAGAAACCGTTCACGTTTATTTAAGGGCAAGGAATCGCCGGGTGACCCTGTTACACCCTTTGGGCCGTTGACAGGCAGGGGTTCTGATTCGCTCAGGTCTGCTGGGTCTGGCGGGATTGCGTATTCGCTTCTCATGACGCTCTCCGCTCAAAATATACGACGACCGGGCCGAGCACCAAGATGCGCGATACCGGAAACCAATTAAATCTCTTCCAACTCAGTTTGTTGCGAACGATTTTCATTTTCTTCTCCTGTTGGCTTACGTTGTAAACGTGGCGAACGAGCGATCTGCTGATTTCATGGCCTGCTCCCACACTTCGGGAGAAACCAAAGCAGACAGCGCGCCCAACACAAAGCGGTCATACATGTCCTGATGTTGAGGGTCCATCGTCTCTTCACGGTCGCTGAGTTTCTTGAGCGCTAGGCGGGCGCGTGGCAGGCTTTTGGGGCAAGGCAGGCGGTTTAGGCCGTCCAGGGCGTCCGGGAGCCGCCTGAAGGCGTTTTTGGCGATTCTTACTCCCTTTTGGCCGTCCGCCGAGCTTCCCATTGGCTGCTACGGCTGACCGTTTGGCCGGGGAGCGGGAAGCTCCGCCCTTGCGGCCCAGGGAGGCGAAGTAATCGCGGATGTGTTTGTCGGTCATGCGGCCAGCCTCATCGACATATCGAGCAATTCTATGAAATGTTTCTCGACCCAGGCCATTTCCTTCACTTTGGCGACGGCAGCGCGGATGTCTGTGTGCTGTTGCGTAGTGCCGCAATGCTTGAATGTCTCGCTGGTCGCCCAATCAAAAAGCTGGTGTGCTGCGGCGTACATTGCCTTACTTGCGGCGTTCTGAGCGTCAAGCAGCCTTTGAGCTTCTGTCCACATCGCATGACCTTCAGGCAGAATCCCGTAAGGGGTTTCGATACCGAGCTTCTCACATTCTGCGTCCATGAGTTTGTCGTAATCTTGGCTGGCCTGATAGGCGGCATCGAACCGGGCGCGGGCGGCTGCGTAAGCTAATTGCTGTGCGCTGAATTTACTGGATTTCATTGTGTTGACCTCTCACTCCCTACACTAAACCAAAACAGTTTAGGTTGCAAGGGAAAACCTAAGCGCCACAGTTACCAAAGGTCATGTCCCTCCGTCCACTGACCCAAGGTACATGTCCCTCCCGCCCGATTTTGTGCTTGCGCTCTGGGCGGATTCTTGCTAGAAAGGACAACATGACTCCACAAATAGAAGCCGCTGTTAACTGGTGGGCAGACAAACTCCGCTTTTGTAAGCAATCTGGCCTCAGCGCCGAAGAACGCCGCGATCCTGCGAATCAGGGCTATCAGTTCGCGGAAATACTGATGACCATTAGCAAACCATCTGTTACCGACGAGCAGATTGAGAAATTCAAGCAGTCTCTCGCCGCACAAATCGAGAATAACCGCATCCGCACACTTTCGGTTGATTATGACCCAGACAGGACTTTGGCGGATGCGCTGATTGCCGCCAGGATTCCTGACGATAAAGGGACTCTCCCCATCAAAACAACCATGTGGCTCGATGACGGCAAAGTCTCAGTTCGATATGGCTATGGCGCGCCAGAAGAAATCATTTTACAGGGCGGTGCAACGGTAGGAGCAGCCGCGATGTGTCCCTGTGAAGGTTCCATGATCCTGATGCAAGACGGCACCGAGAAGCCAATTCAGGATTGCAAGAAAAAGCTGGACTCATCAACAAAAACGGTGGGCGATTCTCGCTGAAGGAACTGTGATGCGAAAGAAGAAGCCCACCACTCTCCGTGAACTGCGCAGCTTGGGCGGGAAGGCACGTGCAAAGTCTCTGACGGCGAAGCGCCGGCGGGAGATTGCGCAGCGGGCGGCTCAGGCCAGGTGGAGGAAGCGCAAATGACTGACGATCTGAAATGGATGAACGGCCTCTGCTCGCCACAATTGCATGATTATTTGGAACACCCTTTCAGTTTCGAGGGCCATGCCGTTGCCACTAATCGTCACGCCATGCTTTTCATCAAAGATGCCGGAGCCGCGCTTCCGGTTGCTGATACAAGAGCGGCCCATGTGATTCGCAAGCACTATTATTCGAGCCTGAATTGGGCGATTCCGGTTCCCTCTAAGAAACAGAGTTTCGCCGCATTCCGCAAATGGCTTGGCAAGGATATACCGGCGACTGCATTCAAATATGATCCTGCAATCGTCTTCGGCGTCTTGGTAGATCGTGATCTCGTCCGTCAATACATTGAGCATCTCAGCGGGAAACAGTTCTCAGTTCAGGCAGTCGAAGCAGGCGGCTACAAAAAAGAGATGCTCGTCATGGAGGGCGACGGTTGGCGTCTGCTGGTCATGGGGTGCCATCCGAGTCAGAAGAAATATCCGCACTACCCGGAGGCCGCACGGAGGAAGCGCAAATGACTGAGAGCCAAATCACGAGCTTAATCATACTTTGCCTTCGCAGGCGGATTAGCAACTGGAATGTTCTTAGGCTTGTGGGCGAATCACCCGAAGGGGAAACCGTGAGAAGCAACTCCATGAACTTCCAGAAAACCACCCGATGCGCGACGAATCTCTCTCGGGGAAATTCATGATCGCTCTGGCGGCTGAAGCGTTCGAGCATCATTACGATACCACGCGCAAATTCGCAGACATCAATCCAGATTTTCAGCGACTATGGATTGAGATTAGCGAACCGAGCAGAGATGAAACGAAAGGCTGGGAAAACATGAGTACACGAATAACACCCGAAGAATACAAAACTTTGGTACCGGTCCCTCCGCAAAATTGGGGCGTCAAGATTTTCGATAAACAGAAGAATTGTGACGTATGGCAACCACACACACTCGGTCCCTGCGATGTGTCACCAGCGCATGGGCGAGCGCATCACTTTTTGAAAACACCTGACAATCGCGCAATCGCTGCGTGTTTTAAGTGTTATGAAGAAATCAAGGCGAGCGGAGCAAACGTCTGACCCCATGACCTCCACTCCCAAAATCAAGACTCCCGAATCAGGCGTTCTGACGATCTCAAAAAGTTTTTGATTGAACATGGCGCGATTGCGCAAGGAAGGTAGAAAAATGAATTTGTTGGTAACTCGCCGCGATGGCAGCACCGAACTGCTGGATATCAAACTGCCTGTCACTTTCGATTCTCCCGAGCAGATAAACAACCCCGTTCTGACCATGTGGCAGATGCACGATGCTCAGGGAACCGATTACTTTTTCAATAAGAGTGACGGTACCTATGACGGATGGGGCCGGGGCGTCTGCTGCAACGAAGAAGCAGAGCAATTGCTAACTCACGCGCGAACGAGCAAAACGCCGCCGAAGATTACAGAGCAATGAAGAAGTGGCTGCAAGAGCACGGCGTAATCGCCGCTCAGAAATGAGGGAGAGATGTCTCAGACGGATATCAAAGTCAGCGCTCGTAAGTTGGCGTATGACCGTCTTAGTTCCGCCTACGAAGAAGAATGGCAAGTGGCGGATCAATTACACGATGCCGAATAAGTCGGTAATCGCAGTCGTTAATTTCTACGCGGCGGATCAGGCGATTGCGCAGATCGCGGGCATCGTCGCAGATGTGTGCGCGAGCATTCAAAAGCCGATTACGGGAGAGCACCTTAAAGAAATCGCGCTCCGTCACAATACTATTGTGGGCGGCTTCCAGTTCGCGGACAAGTTTGACTTTGATGCAATCGCAGCCGAACTAAACAGCAAACCGTAGCCCTGCCCTATAGCAGGGCCGCACAGGAGAAGAAGATGACCACCAGAGTCACAGGTGTTCGTATGGAAGTAGCCGACCGGCCGGATCAGGCAAAGTATTCTCTGTCGTTCCCTGATTCCAAGCAACCGATGATTTTTCTTTCGCCGGAGCAACTGAACGCTCTGCGCCTGGTGGTGCGAGACTTGCTCGACGGGAAACCGGAAGCAGCCTATTGAATGGCGAAAATCTATAAAACACGCTGTTGGTATTGTGGCACGATACTTACGCCGAAGAACTGGACACGGGATCATGTTGTGCCGCGAATCTTGGGTGGTTGGCATACCGTAGAAGCCTGCGCTGATTGCAACACTCTCAAAGCGGATCTCATGCTTGAAGAATTCCGCGTTGTCTTTTACGGCGCACACATAAAACCGTTTTACGGCGAGTTGCCGCAGCGTGCTAATTTGTATTAGCTTCGGCGAATCGCCGCGAAGTGAAACCGTTTCACCAAAAAGGAGAAGTAAATGGGAGTGAAAGTCTCAGTGAAAATGTCAAAGCGGGATGCAATTGCCGCAGTTCGCGGCAAGCCCACCAAGAAAGCCAAGCCAGCGAAGAAAGCCGCCCACACCAAGAAGAAAACCACTGCAACGGTTGCAGTGAAATCCAAGAAGTCCAAGGCTCTGGCGATTCCAGGTCCAGAGGAACAGCAACTCCGCAAAGAAGCCGCCGAAGCTGAAAAGCAGATGCCGGTCCTGATTGAGCAGTACGCCGAAAAGGGCAAGGAAATCCTGGAAGTCGCTCAGGCCGTTGCCGGGAAGAAGCTCTGGAAGCGAATGCCAACCCCGTACAAGTCCTTCACTGAATGGCTGGGCAAGTACGCGGACCAGGCGCACGTTTCGACGCGAACGCTTTGGGGATCAATTGGATTCGCCAAAGCTGTGCCGCAATTGACGGCGGGCGAACGCAAGAAGATTGGGCCGCGCAAAGGCGCAAAGCTCACAGCAGCGGCGAAAACAGCGGCGTCTAGGGGCGAAGTCCTTCCGCCTGAAGTGCTAGACAAAGCGCCAGAGCGCACAGAAGCGGAAGTAGAAAAAGACTTGGTGGACCGTGGGCTGATCTCCGAATCGCCGGCGAAGAAGAAACACGAGGCACCCGCCGATCCGCTCGAATATGATTCATCCGTCAACACATTTTCTAACGCTGTCCGCAAAGGCGGCTCAGGAGTTGTTGAAGGTGCTCACGGCGATGCGCAGCAGTTCGGCGCCATCGTCCAAGAAGCCTGCAATGTTGCTGAAGAATTGTATGGTTCTGATGGCGACTCTGGGTATGACGGCAACCCGCTGGAATTTATCTGCCGCCGATTCCTGAAAGCGCAATACGACGGGCCGATGGAGAAATTCCATGACACCACCAACCAAGCCGCGTTTGATGAACTGTTCGGCGGGAAGCCCGCGAACGGCAAGAAGAAAGGCCGCAAATGATCCAACAGCCCACAAGTCTCTCAACTCTCGAAGAAACGATCTGCAAAGCTATTGAGTCTCAGGTAGACGCGGAAAAAGAACAGATCATCAAAACCGCAGTCGCCGAATTCGAGAAGCGCATTCGCACGATTGTGGGGCAAATGACGATTGAGCTTGCGCAGTATTATTCCATTGAGCGCCTCGGCTCTGATCTCGTTATCCGCGTCAGAATAGAAACAGGAAAGGAGACTCCCCCATGGTGAGGGCTTGCGACCGAACGGCGCAGGATCACACCCCTTAAAATTTCAGGAACGGCGCAACTGGCGCAGGGAAGGGGATGAAGCCATTGACAAACAAAAAGCCGCTGATGCTTATGCAGCTTGCAGAGAGGAACTCAAGAAAGAATGCCCCGCTGATACTTGTAATATCGCTTGCGCTGATCCCGGTTGGTTCAGCACAGCAGCGACCACATTCCCGTCAATCACTATTCTCAAAGCAAACTACCAGTGCGCGGAACACGACACAGCATGGATATGTGATCCCCGCCAACCATCCGCAGCAGATTGACTCCGCGCCCATGACGCCGATAGTGGGCTAGGGAGAGGCTGATCGGCAGTAATTTTCTGCTGCAATCGTTGCAGTGAAACTGTGTTAGGATGTTCAGCGACAGTCCACCGAACGGTTCTCACTGACCGGGCAAGGTAAGCAGTGAGTGGCTGGAGCGGCCTTCGGGCTGCGCTTCCCGCGTAGGGGCTGAGTCCGGTTCGCGGCTCGGCCCTTTGCGATTTGTGGTTGACCTTTCAGGCGAATTCCTTTAAATTGTTCTCGCGGGTTAGTAGCGCAGGACAATACGGAAGGTTCATACCCTTCAGACCCGGTGCAAATCCGGTACCCGCCGCGAACTCAGCAAGTTGGCCGGGTAGGGCAAGCAGCGGGTGGTGGGTTGGTGTGGCAAAATCTGCTACCCCCTTTTGAGCGGGCTGGGCCAGTTCATGCCAGCCCGTTTGAAAACTTTGGTAATAATATACTTGGCAAAATAGACGGCTAGGGCTATGCTGGAGCGAATACACTGTTTCTGGATTCTCTTCCGCCAAGAATGACAAGAGCGAAACGCGCCCATTGATGCAGGGCAATTTCTCTATTATTTGGGCTGAATTGCAGCCCATTTTTTATTGCCTACCCGACATCCAGACACAATTCCCTCCCGCACCAACAAAATAAACTTGACGTACCTCTCCGGAACTGAGTATTCTCCCTTCAGTGGCTCAGTCAGATAAATCTCGGATTCTTTTGTTTTCGTTGACGCGAAAGGATTTTGAAGTACAGACCTTCTGTACCGGCGGCAACGGCGGTCAGCATCGCAATGCAAAACAGAATGGCGTGCGAATCATTCATCCAGCGAGCGGCGCCCGTGCTGAACATCGTGATGGGCGCGATCAAGCCAAGAACAAGGCAGAGGCTTTCAGGAAACTCGCCGCGAGTCCTGCTTTCAAAGCGTGGCATCGGGCCGAAGTTGCAAGGCGTCTCGGCGAAGATCGAGAAATTTGGCGGCGCGTTGATGAACAGATGCGTGAATCATATCTGCGGGTTGAAAGCATTCCCGCATAAAAGTTTTCAGCGTTTTTTTGAACGGACCTTGCCGATACAAGGAGCACCACTAGACGGAATTCCTTTCTCTGAAAATGGCCAGCATTGGCGTTTTAGAATCCCACCAAAAAGAAACTGACCGCCCGACGAAGCGCATGAAACGCTCCGGCGGGCAAAGTCTTGTCAACGGCGGACGCGGTGAATGGATCATCCGAAACGTCCTGCTTCGGCTATTCCCTCCCGGCACAATCACAGTGAGCGCAAAGTCCTGCGAACGGCCAGCAGTAAAGTACATTCCCGCAACGCTTCCACCCGCCGAACTCCCGGCCTTGAAATTTGAAGATCCAATCACAAACACTGAGCGCAACATTGGCAACTCGGTGTTGCTGCGGATGGCAAGAGAATTAGCGCACAGGGCTGAGGCATGAACACCGGATCGTCATCAACATCGCGGAATGCAGGTTTGCGGTCGTGCGCTGTGTCGGGAAGTTCTGAAGCTCTGGGCAAGAATGCCGGAGATGAACAGGTATCAGCCTGAACGCGGCTTGACCGGGAGGCACGAATGTAAAACCGATGGGCAATCAATTCGGGTGACAGCCGAGAGGTGTAAAGCCAGTTCCTCAGCCCGCAAACTGGCGGTGGTTCGGTCGGTGATTTCAGCGTGAGCGATGTAGCAGCGCAGCAGTTCCGCGACGAAATACGAGCGCAGCCGGACCTCGTTAAGATTCTAGTCAAGAGGTTGATGGAAGGTTTGGACGCGATGGAAGTCAAGACGTGTTCATTCAGAGGCGTAATGACTTCTGAGCCATTCGTTGATTTCGTAACGCGGCTGGCCTACATCAAAGCTATAAACGACATCGGGCAGTTGAGCGCCGCCGATTTTTCAGCAAGTGAAGGAGCATCGGGACTGAATGCAGTGGAACGAATTAAGCGGCTACTCGACCGAGCGAGCGAGAGAGCTGCTTCCGTTTC
>Ga0213917_1000190_pt1 | contig 11951 bp, 19 predicted proteins | sample McNCre117MG_FD_161051 | JGI IMG/M metagenome (GOLD analysis project Ga0213917, IMG submission 161051) | Freshwater microbial communities from McNutts Creek, Athens, Georgia, United States - 1-17 MG | ecosystem: Environmental > Aquatic > Freshwater > Creek | place: USA: Georgia | collected... | reverse complement strand
TTCTTCAAGTGTGTCGTTGGACATTTTGAACATAAAAAAAGCCACCGGATTTGGTGGCTTAGACCCTGTTAGCGAACAGGTACGAACTAGGTTTAGTGCCTCTAGTTATGGCAAATCTTTCACCCCAGTTGTTCTGTCATTTGCAATTGGGGTGGGGGTTAGGCTGCGGATTTCGGTAAGAACTTCACACCAGCAATCACACTGCTGTTTGTTCCATCAGTTCCGACTTGTACGTAATGTGTAGATGGTGTTCCCTTTGACATCGTATAACTTCCAATATATAGCCAATCTCCAGACTGACCACCTTGGTTTTGATCTACCGTGATGTTCGTTGTACCCGCTCCATGAACTATGGTGATTGGGGTTACCGTGCTTCTAGCATTGCTGAAATGCACAAAGTAATTGATGTAAACATCAAATACGCCAGACTCAAGGAGATTAGGCGCAAACTTCTGTGATGCTCCAGAAGCTGAAGATGAAGCGTGCTTCATCTTGACGGTCCCGCGAGGAAATGTTGCTGTAGTCCATGCGCCTGTAGTAGTGAGCGTCCCCCCAGTGTATGTTGTACCGTCCACGCTCATGATTGCACCATTCGCTGGAACTATGTCGCCATAGAAGTCCATCACACGCAAGACTTCTGCATTGGGGCAGCTTTGCACGTTACCGTCGGTATATGCAGACCATGCAGCAAGCAATTTGGTCGCAATGTCATCAGGGACATCAGACTTCTGCTTAGGAGACCAATTTACAAGGCGTCCCGTCAATGGGGTTTCGATGTAATTGACAGTGCCCCAGTATTGAACCGTCGTTGTCATACCAATCCTAAATTAGTGCAGCAATAATCTGCGCGATTTGTTCATCCTCTTGCTGCTGGTGCATCTCTGCTACCAACTCAAGATAGATCTCCTTGTATGCCTGCTTGTAGGCAAATCCCAATTCATCCAGTGCATTGCGCATGTCGCGCTCTGCCTGTGCCTTTGACAGCGTTGGGCTTTCAATCTTCTGTGCAGCCTCTGCCGAGATAACCTCTACAACCTCATCAGGTAACTGCTCTACCTTCTTTGCAATAGGAGAACCGAGCAACTTCGCCCAGTACGAATCCTTGCCGTGGCGCTTTGGGTTGTACCCATGCACCATTTGAATCTCACCACTCGATGTGGAGTCGGTGAGCTTCTGACCTTCTACAACGTAAGAACCCGATGAAAGATCATCTATGTATGCTGTACTACCTGTCTTAACGTCCGTAAGGGATTGCCCTGTGTAGACGTATGAACCATTCGCAAGTCCGTCAAACCTTGCCAACAGATCAGCAATTGCCTGCCCTGCCAGTGCATAAGCACCTGTTGACAGTGAGTCTGTAACGACCTTGCTATCAACTGCCGACTTGCCGGATATTGCGTAAGAGCCAGTATTAAGACTGTCCGCATAAGCAACTGGACCACCGCCTGTGGTAATTACGTCCGTTACGTTCTTACCCGAGTAAACGTAAGCACCAGCCGACATGGAGTCGGATGAAGCCTTAACGTCTGCAATACTTTGACCGGCAACAGAGTACGAACCCTTTGCCAGAGCATCAGCACGACCTACTGCGTCTGTAACGCTTTTGCCTGTGTATGCATAAGCACCACTTGATGCCGTATCACCACGCGCTACAGAATCCGATACCGCCTTACCAGTAACAACATACGTACCAACTGACAGCGTGTCAGCATAGGCTGTTGGTCCGCCGCTGCTAATTAACCTAAGCAGCAGTGACATTTAATTTACTCCCAGCCGTAAACCGGAGTTACACGGTGTACAACCGTTCCAGTAGTACCCGCTGTACCAATGTGGCGTGTGCAGAGTTGCAGGAATTCGCCAGGATTGATAAAGATTGGAGCGTCACCAAAGTCCACAAACTGAGTGGGTTGGCTCACTAGAGTGGACACAGCCTGCGCCGATGTAACCACTTGAGTGAACGGCAGCGCAATACGACGAGGAGCCTTCGTTGCAGTTGCGCCGCCAGCCTCTGCAGTCGCAAGCGACACGGCGGTGTGACCGAATGCGAGGAACCACTCGGCGATGTACGGGCCACCAACGATGACGGTCTGAACGTAGCTCGACAGGTACATCCCACGTAGAACCAGTCTGCGGGCTGGGCTGTTCACAGAGCCAACTGGCACCTGATACGACATGATGATGCCGTCGGTGTTGGCAGCGAGAGATACCGTTTCCCAGAACGTGCCACCCAAGCCAGAGCCGAGTGCGGCAGTGGTGGTTGTTGGCACAGCAGCTGTGACGTTAGCCTCGTTACCCGTGGTGATCGTGCCTGTACGGGCAATCGTTCCGTAGGTTGCAGAACCCGCCAATGCTTGATAGCTGCCGTACAAGCGGCTGCCTTGAGTTGATGGAGTCGTTGCAATCTGGATGCCACCTTGACGCAGGTTGTAGCGCGAGATGTTTGCCGAGATCGTTGCTGCACCAGCGCCGCCAGTGATGCGCTGCTTGAAGAACACCGAGCCAGCGCCAGCCATCGACACGACACCAGTACCCGATGGGATTTCAATCTCACCAAGCAACACAGCACCCGTGCCATCATCGACCCAGAAATATGCCTCGGTCGTGGATTGATAGACGATGAACTGGTAGCGCTTGTTGTTGGTGTAAGTCCATGTGCCAACACCAGCAGGACCAGTGAACACACCGGTTGAGACTTCAGTTCCGTTGATCGATGCGATGCCTTGCAGTCCAGCAGAGGACAGACGGAAGAACACGCCGTCCGTTGGAGCAGTCGTCGTTGTGCCACCCAGACCAACACCCCATTCAATGAACGTGTTCGCTTGAGGCTGGGCAGTGAAGCCGATCTCTGCATCGAGCGAGAGAGTCGTTGTGCCGAGCGTCGGGAATGTAGCCCATGTGTTGACCAGCGTTCCAGTCGTCGTCGTCGTGATGTTGCCGCTGTTCGTCGTCAACTGACCAGCAGTCCAGCCGTTGGTCATCGTCGTGTTCAGGTACGAATGCTTCGCCGTGTTCTGAGCGGTGTAGTTGAACCACTCGTCGTCCAGCAGCAAGTCCTGAGACACGCGCACCCGATAGTCGAAGTCAGCCTCTGGAGACTTCAGCGTCGGGAAGTTAGTGATGTAGCCCTGATCCACTTCCGTGAAAATGCGCATGCCGCCGATGTTCGCGGGATTGGAAATCGCGTTGGTTTCAGGCGTCACCTTCACTGCGTTGTAGGTGTTTACCTCGGCTTTATTGCCTGACGTACCGCCAACAATATCAACATCTAATGCCATTTAGTCGCTCCAGACCCAACGGACAGTCCAAGTGCCTTGCAGCTTGTCTATTGCCCGTGCGTAAATAGTGAAACCTGTTGCAGCAGTGGGTGTGCCGCAAGTGAGTGCCATGAACAATGGCGCATATTTGTGATCCGCAGCCGTGTGACCAGTGGATGTGTCATCACCCATGATCCAAGACTCTGCCTTGCTTGTTGCACTGATCGTTGTTTGACCGGTCACCGTGACAGACGTTTCGTTCTTGCCAGGGAAAGCACCAAAGTCAACAGTGGCAGTGCCAGTACCGTTTGCCATTAGGTAACCGTGTAGGTTCCATTGGTTGGATCAAGCGTCGGCGTGTATGTATCACCAGCCGCCAAGGTAGTTGGTGCGCCTCGATCCCAATAACCAATACATTGCGTGTTTGTCAGGTTGTACAGAATGACGTACTGGAAAGTGAAGCCAGCGCCAGATGCTGTCCATGTTGGAGATGCAGGAGCCGCCAGAACCAGCTTGTAAACACCACCTGTCTGTGATGCGCTTGTCACCGTACATGCAACACCGCCTGCCGTGTAGCCACCACTTGTAGCCAGTTCGCTAGCGCTTGCTGCTGTGGTGTTAGTCGCCACATTAGGCGCAGTGTTTGACAGAATCAGTCGCCATGAATCAGTCTGTGGATTAGCGGCCTCTTGCAGAACCTCAGTGCCGATCTGGTATTTAACGTAGGTAAGTGTTGCCATTACATTTCAACCCGTTGCCCACTGAAAGAACCGTCTGGGTTCTTCACAATGGATATTTGTGCCTGCCGAGGTGTGGCGATGTGCTGCAACAGTGCTTCATGCGTCTGCATCAGACGTTCCATGATCAGGTTTGACTCATCACCAGCAACATCAGCTGCAGGAGCGCCAGCGGCATTGATCCTTGCAATCTCAATCTGACCAGCAATCCGCATAGCTTCAGTTTTGAGCGTTGTATCTTGCTGCGCCATGATCTTCATGCGCTCACGCTCATCAATCGCCTGCTCTTTCGCAATTGCAAGACCTTGATCTTGTTCGCCGGACTCTTCACCCTGCTCCTGCGCTTCCTCGATCTCATCCAGAGCATCACGCTTTTGCAGTTCAAGTTTCAGAGAAATAGCCTCGGCTTGTGCCTTCTGTGCAGCCAACTTAGCCGCACCGGCTTCCTCTTCCTTCTTTTGCATGTCAGACTGCATTGCCTGAATCACATGGTCCAACTGTCCAACCTGCTGCTGCATCTGTTGCATAGCCTGCTGTACCTGCGGAGGAACTTCTTCAGGCTTTTTCTCTTTGTCGATGTCCTGCTGAATCTGAGGCAACAAAGTGAACTTCAGACGGTCTGCCATCTCATCAGCACCAGGCCAATCCATGTTTTTCACCAACTGATCACCAATGACTTGCCACAGCGCAGGATTTGATTGCGTCATCGCAGTCATTGCATCCAATGCTTCCATGCGGCGAGTGGTGAACGATGGACCGGACGTTGTGTAAACGTCATAAGTACCAATCGTCGGATTGAAGATACGTTGAATCTCTCCAGAGTCATCGCGAAACTCAGTAATGGCTTCAGGATGCTCTGGGTCCAACGTAGCCTTGTTGACCGATCCATCTTCACCAAGAATCCGAGCAACACGCTGCGTGTCGTAAATCTTGGGGATCATGTCCAACACAATGCGCCCAATGTGGCGAATCGCACGGCCCAAGTTGTCAACATAGTGGAAGGTTGCGTTGTCGCCTTCACGCTGACGGGCCATGATTGCACGACCAGACGTTTCATTCGACTTTTGACCGAGCGAGGCATCGTACTGACCTGTCTCTGCCTTGATGTCATCAGAAGCGCCCATAGCGATCTGATTCAATCCTGCCTCAACTACCGTACCAACAGTCCTATTCGGCGCTGGAATCGGGTTTCCTTCTGCGTCAACATGGTTGTATGGCAGGAACGCATGGTTTGAAGTGTTGGCAGACTGCCATGCCTTCTCATACCCTTCAACTGCTTCTGCCGGTGCAATCCAAGGCGCTTTTGGGGCTTGCATGACACGTTCAACAATGGCGCTTTGTGCCACGTTGTACATGCGTTGCGAGTCCTTGGTGTTGCGAACCAATCCGCTGATGTAGACCTTTCCATCAACGTGCCATTCGTTACCAACTACACGCGCAAAAGGAATGTGCTTTGATGGGAATTCCTTTTCATCAAGGATTTCCTGCCCGTTCATCTTGCGCCACATGACAATGCGCTTTTTGCTCTTGCGTGTCTTGATGGGCTTCATACCCTCAATAACACTAGAAGGCAGCTTGTCACCTTCAAACGAAGTAGAACCATCAGGCCACATCAGCAGCGTGGCGTCTTTCTCTTCAACGGTGAAGTATTCAACAATACGAATACGCTTTTCACCAGAGAACCAGCCGCCATCCTGTGCAAACTTCCAATCAATTGGCTCTGCATCAGGAAACTGGGCTTTGAAGTCATCTTCCGATAGACTGTCTTCCACAAACAACCAGCGGCGATCAGCGCCAGCAGGGTCTTCACATTCGATGTCATCGTGGACCTTGAACGGGTCAACCACACGACCAATGAAGATGTCCTGGTCAAAGGAATCTTCCGATATGTAGTCATTCAAGACGCGGATATATCCAAGACCGTGAACAACTTGCCCTTCTGTTGCAGTGTCATACGCAACGTCAGCATCGGAGTTTGCCTCGATGTGACGTGCCAAACCCATCAGGATTTCAGCCACTTCTACGTCAGAACCATCATCAGCAGGGCGATAACGGATTGACGGGCGATTCTGTCGGATGTCGTTCGTTACCTGTCGGATGTGCTGAGGCAACTTGTTGATAGTCAACATGGGGCGCATCTGTTGCTTGCGGCCCTGAACGTCCATCTCGTCCCATTGCCACGGATCATCAGGAGATGCTGCGGCAAAACGAATATCTTCCTGCGCTTTCTTGCGGTTGTGCGAAGAATGCTCGAGCGATTTCTCGAACCTTTCTTTCGCAGTAGTCAGGATGTCATCTTCGTTTTTCATGGGGTTTATGCGTTCATCCATGACCGACCTTCTGAGAAGTCAGGCATGGTTTTCAGTTCCTTGCGTTCACGACGAAGCCCTGCGCGTCTTGCGCCCTCGCAGGCGTAACGCAAAGCATCAATCACATGGTTGTCTTTGTCTTCAAGAATGGGCAATACAGAACCCGTCAATGGGTCCGTCTTGTACGAATACAGCGTCAGTTCATCAATCAAGTGCTTGCAGCGTGGATGGACCACAATGTCAAAGGACTTGAGAAACTCCACACCCTCTTCCACAGACCTTGCGCCCTTGATAGCTGCGGTGATCTTTGGGAAACCATTCCTCTGCATGTGAGAGATAGTTTCGGGTCTTGCAGAGTCAGCCACCATGGGCCACTTCTCTGCATCTGGAAGGCTCATAAATAGAGCTGGTGTGTCAACAATCTCACAGCCCACTCGGTAGGCTTCGTAAGGTATGTACAGTTTGCGCCCAACGATGTAGCACTGAACTAGCACCGTTGGATCGACCGAGAACCCCCAGTCCGCACCCTGTCGTATCACAGCAGTCTGATCTACTTCAAACTCTTCTACTGTCCAGTTCTTGAATATTCTGGCTTCGCTATTGCGCTGGTACTCACCGAGCCAAATATGTGCGAACTTGTCTGGGTCACGCTTTAAGTCGTATTCCAACTCTTCGCGCAACTCATCAGGCAACCAAGGGTTATCTCTGTAATTAGCCTGAACAACTACCGATCTTGGTGGTGGAGAGCCCCCACGCAACAAAACATCAATCGGGTCTGTTGACAGTGACGGATTCCAACTGAACCAAAGCTGACTACTTGGCTTTCTCAGCGTAGGCCGAAGCAAATCAAGCGACTTTTGGCTAAGGCTTTGCGCCTCTTCAACCCATGCAACGTCATAACCTTCCAGACTTTTTATCGAGTCAGCGGTATGGTTTTGCATACCTTGGAAGATGATTAATCCGCCGTTCTTGGCGTGTATCTTCTTGTCTTGAACGTCAAAGTAAGCGCCAGCGTTCAGGCTTTCAATCTTGCTCTCTAGCAGCTTCTTCACAGACTGATCAAGCGACTTCTGAACTTCACGGACACACACTGCATCCGTTTTGCGCATGATTGAACGCTCAATCAGCATCTCACCAAAGAAGTGAGACTTTCCAGAACCTCGCCCACCATGTGCGCCTAAATATCGCGCCTTGTCATCCAGTAAAGGTACAAAGACTCTGGGAGTCTGTATGTTTAGCTTCACTTGGAAGCATCAACGATAGTGCGCTCAATGGCTGTAATTGCTACACCGCCAGAATGCTCTGTCTTTGTGCTGTCTCGCCAATCATCAGGGAATCGGCAGCTTATGGACTTTGCCCATACTGAGGCATTGAATCCAGGCGTGTACATGGCAGATTGCCCCGCATCTTCCCACCAAGCCTGCGAATAAGCCCTCATGCGCGTTAATGAGTCAGAAAACTCAGGATGGACACGTGCCCATTCGTAGATGCATTCCCTGCTCACATCAAGTTCAGCAGCAAGACGCGCAATGCTCTTGCCTTCCTTGCCTAACGCAATGGCTGTATCGCAATGTTCCTGTAGGTAGAGAGTTGGTCGTGCCATGATGCCCTTTCGGACTCCCTGATTAACGTCAGGTCGATTGAATAAAAAAGCCCCGCGTCATTTCTGAGGCGAGGCATAAAGTCGGAAGGTTAGTTCCGATCAGGGGGAGTGATTAGGTGCAGGGTGCAAACCGATTGGATAGAGACAGCCAAATGGTTGAGGTTTGACCCCGCCTAACGAAAAAGGCCACCTTTCGGTAGCCCTTGTAAATTTTGGAGGCACTTGTCCTACCGAGTGCTATTGTGCCAATGAATAATTCACTGTCAACATACTACCGGTGTCAAAGTATCCCTGCGTCACGCAGCTTTCCAATCAATTCCATACGAGCCATGAACAGAATGTTGGCGCGTTCTTCCATGTCCTTTGGTAATCGAATGCTTGTCCACACCGACTTGCCTGTGTATAGATTTCTGGCTTGAATCTGGATGCTTGTCCGGTACACGTCCTTCATTTCCATGATGATGTGATCCAGAGCTTCTAGGCGACTGTTTTCCAAGTCACTGTCCATGATTTCGTCCAACGTATCCCATTGGCGTCCGTTTTTGCATTGACGGAACATAGGTGATGAGTTGATCCCGCCGACGTGCTGGTAACTTTTGGCCCAAAGATACCAGTCAACCAACATTGAATTCAGAATTTCATGGGATTCGTTAATCATTCAATCACCCTTTCTACTGTTTTGAATTTGTGCCCGTTGTAGCAACAGCGATACCGTACATATCCTGTCTTTAGCTTTCGGGTTTGAGTAACTTCTGTGTACTTGGTGTCGCAGATTGGGCAATTCACTTTAGATCGTCCTGCATCTTGTCCCACTCTTCGATTTGGCGCATCTTGTACAGGCATGAATCAATCATTTCTTCCAAGTCATGCACCATCCAAGCCCTGAAGTTGAGTTGGTTGTTTCTCAGGCTTACTCCATATTTCTTCAAACCTACGCGCTGGCGTTGAGCAATGATTCTTGCCAAATCAGCTTCCGTCCCTTAAAGGCGCAGAAAGCCTCCGTCCACTTCTATTGTTTGCATTCCAGCTCCTTCAGTTTCTTGCGGTACTTTTCAGACAACATGTGCCCAATTTTTTCTATTTCGTATCAAGGAAATAGCTTGGAGAGTCACGCCGTAGTCTTTGGCAATTTCTTTAAGCATTCGCTTGTCTCCCCTTATTGATAAAACGTCTTTTTCTGTAATCTTTCTGGACATAGAAGCACCTCGCTTCTTGCCCAATACGTCTATGCAATGGCGAAGATTTTGAGAGCTAGAGCAATATTCCAAGTTTGATACATGGTTATTTTTCTTATCACCATCCAAATGATTAACTTGGAATGAATCTTTGGAAGGCTTCCCAACATGGGCTTCCATTACAAGCCTATGCACCAAACAGTGCTTTGCTTTCCCACTTGGCGGCTTTAGCTTTAAGTACAAATATCCATTTTTTGTCTCCCTAATCTTCATTTCAATCGCTGGGAATCTCATCAACGCATCCCCCCACCGACACTTATGAACACCAGTCCTCTCAAGCGATCTCACTGATCCAAAGTTTGAAACCTCATACAAAGTCTCGAATCCAACAACTGGCAACCAAACTTCATCCATAAATAGCCTCCAATCGTTTAACTTTCTTGCGGAAAACCTTGATAAGCCTCTCCAGGTACTCAATGTCGTAACGGGTTAGCTGGTTTTGTCCCATGAGCCATTCCAACTTTTCCTGCCCAATGCGCTCCAAGATTCGCGGCCTGTAACCCTCTAGATTTCCGCTTTTGTGGTTGTTGCAGATAGAGCATCCCTTGTGGATATTCCAAAGGTTGAAGCGCACAGAAGAAGCTGCACCAACACTGCGGAAGTGGGATGCGTGCCATTGACCATCCCAAGTAGCAGGACGCTCACAGGAGCAGCAAGGCAAGTTTCTGTCCCGTAGCCTCACATACTTGTTCACAATGGCTTGGGCTTCAGCTAACCATTGCTGGCGACTCTTTATTGCCTTCTTCCTAGCCTTGGTGCGCTCTGCTTCTTCTTTCTTTGCAGCCTTGACTAGTCTTGAGGCGCACATAGGGCCACACACAGCCTGCATGGGACGGACAGGGTTAAACCATGCTTCACAATGCTTGCAACGCTTTGGCCTTGGAATTAGTGGCTCGTTCCAAGTCATGTCACCGCCTTACTAACAAACCTTGCACTGGATTCCTCCGAGCGCCACACATCGACCCGTAACTCAGCCGCACGCATTTGCCAGCGGAGTAGTTCCTCGATTTCCACTGCCGAGCGAATGCCAGCCAGTAATTCCAAATATTCGGGATGGGCATAGGCGTCCTTTTCTTGTGCAACAGCGGATGTTTCGGAGCTTCCCTGCATGAGCATTGCCTTCTTGCTCTTTCTGAATTCATCAAGATAGACACGGGTTGCTTTTGCTTGCGCGTAAGGAGTGGCGTTTTTGTATATAAAGTCAATCGCCTGGTTAGCGTCCGTTTCTCGTTTGCTCATGCTTTCAATGCCTTCAATAGCCAATCGTCATACGCAGCCTTGGGACTAGAGCCACCGCCAGTAATCATTCCTCCGGCACATATCCACCACTGGTACTCCCATCCGCAATCGAAGAATCGGCCTTTCATGTAAATGCGTGGCTTGTTCACATCTCATCCTTTGAGGTTCTGATTTCCATAGAAATCCAATCAAGCATTCCCCGCACATACTTTTTAAGTTTTTCCTCTTCAATCACATATATGTCTAGGTTTTCAAGATATGAAGCGCACCAGTCCATGCCTCTCTTGACACCTGATTTCTCAGTTTCAATCAATGTCTCAAGCGTGTACAAATCAACAAGTACCTTCTCTCCATCTTCTGAATCACCTACATGGCAATCGCAAAAATCAGGTTTAATCATTCGTTGTCCTCAATGAAACGCATATATCCCCTGCAACGCTCTTCAAATCCACGTCCATAAATCCGCGCTTCCAAGTGCTGAAGACGTTTAGCTAACCAAAGTGCTGCCTCTGCCTTGCCTAGCTTTTTCACGTTGTGGTGGTAGCTCATCCTTGACTCTCTTGCTTCTGCCATTTCTAGAATCTTTCTATCGGACTGCATAAATCCCACGGGATGGCTTGTGGATAAATCCTTCTGCCCACAAGTCGCGGAGTGTTTTGTAGCACTGGCGATAGCTCCAGCCTGTAATCAATTCAAAGTCCTGAAATGACAATGGGCCATGCTGGAGTAGGAGGATTGCTGCGCGGCGTTTATTCATGCTTTCATCCGCAACTTGGCTATCTGTTCACGGATGTGGTCAGGGATTGGCGCTGCCTTCTTGGAGTCTTCTGCAATCTTGACCAGCACGGGGTCTAGATCGCGTTTAGGGGCGCTGCGTAGCTCACCTGGGAACACTCCACGCCAACCCTTCATGATTGAGTTCTCAAGGCTGTTATTTGCGTCGTAGCCTTCTTGGTGGAACTTCATTAGTTCTTTAAGAATGAGTTTCTTTGCAAACTCAGTGACGGGTGCACGTGAACCCATCTTCTTACGCATGAGCCAGAACTCGTCCCATAGCTCGTTGTCAATGTAGGCAGGAAGGCAATTCATTCTGGATACTTCCCGATCAGTCGGTAAAGCTCATCCGCAACCAATTTGATTTGATGCGGTGCAAGAATCACAATTACCTCTTCATCATTTGGAACGTCGCGCTGGTGTATCCAAACGCGCCCGTCATCACCCAAAATAACTTCCGTCTCCCACGATGCCTCTAACTTCATTTATTCCCCCTCCTGTTTATTACTGGTATGAGCGTGGAGCCGTGCCGAAGTACCTTTTGAGCTTGCCTTCCTGCTTCTTCAGGATCGTCCAGCCCTGCTCTTTCAAGTCACTAAGCCTGCGGTGAGGTGAGACACTTGGAAGGACTGCTGCTATGTCCACCGAAGTGCATCCAGACTTGCGTGAAAGCAGTTTTTTCAACTTGTCGTGCTGTGTCATGTTGTTAATCCCATGTGTTAATGAACATCTTGCGTATGGCTTGCAGCGCACATACAGTGCTATTTAGCATTGCTTAAACTTTCATCTCCATGCGACTC
>Ga0213917_1000189_pt1 | contig 11979 bp, 7 predicted proteins | sample McNCre117MG_FD_161051 | JGI IMG/M metagenome (GOLD analysis project Ga0213917, IMG submission 161051) | Freshwater microbial communities from McNutts Creek, Athens, Georgia, United States - 1-17 MG | ecosystem: Environmental > Aquatic > Freshwater > Creek | place: USA: Georgia | collected 2017-06-12 | reverse complement strand
TACAGTTGGTGGCGCTATTATTTTCCCAAGTGTATCGCGTGCGACTGGTCAAATTACTGGTGTAAACATTATTAAACCCGGTGCTGGTTATACGGTCGCGCCAACTCTGACAGTTGTGGGTGCTGGTGGAACGGGTCTTTATGGTAATTCTACTGCACTCATGACTGCGGTTGTATATAATGGTTCAGTTCAACGTGTGTTGATCAGTGATCCAGGACAAAACTATCCAGCCGATAGTGCTACAACTATCACTGTAACTGGAGATGGTACAAATGCAGCATTTAGCCCAGTTATCTATAACGGTTCTGTCATTGATATTATAGTAGAGAATCCAGGTAGTGGTTACACATTTATTGACCTGGCGGTTGTCGGTGCAGGTACTGGTGCAACTGTAAATGGTGTTGTAACAACATCAGACTTTACATCCGATCAAGCTATCGTAGAACAAACTACAAATCCAGGTGCAATTTATGCAATTAAGATGCTTACACATGGCGCCGGATATAACGTAGCCACTACGACAGTTACAATCAACGGGGACGGAACTGGCGCTACGGCTACTCCGACTATTGTTAATGGTGTGATCACTAAAATCGAGATGGACTTGAATGCATATGGAAATGACTATACATATGCAACTGTTACTATTACAGACACAGCTCGTATTGATAATCCTTTAGTTGAGAATGCCACAGCAGTACCTATCTATGTTCCAAATGGTGGCCACGGAAGTGATGCGGTCAATGAACTTGCTGGTACAACACTTGCAGTTTCTACCCTATTAAAGAGTGAGAGTGATCTTATCTCGTTGACTCAAGATTACCGTCAGTTCGGCATTTTGCGAAATCCAACCAACTCTGCTACTGGCAAGTTCTTTAAACTGGATAACGAAATCCAAGCATTTGAGTGTATGTTCAATAACATTACCAATTTGGTTAAAGACGAAGTGGTTCTTTTCGGTAGCAATCAATATCGTGTTGCAGCTATCAATTCTGTGAATAGTGTTTTCCTACAACCAATTAGTAAGAAGTCGCCAGACCCACTGGGAGGTATTACCAGCGTTATTGGTGGAAGAACCTATACGGTAACCAAAGTATTAAGTCGTCCAACACTTGATAAATATAGTGGAAGTCTGATGTTTGTATCCGACGAACAACCATTCCAGTTCACAAGCGAGCAAGGTCTTGCAGTTAAAACTTACATAAAGTTCTAAGATGACTATTAATTTAAATGTCCCACCATACTATGATGATTTTGATGAATCAAAGGATTTTCATCAGATTCTTTTTAAGCCTGGTTATGCTATTCAGGCTCGTGAACTGACACAGATTCAGTCGATTATCAAGAATCAGATTGCTAAATTTGGTAATCACATCTTCAAGCATGGTTCAGTAGTTATTCCTGGTAATAGCTATGCTGACCTACAAACACCGTTTGTTAAACTACAAACCACATATAGCACAACACCAATCGTTGTGGCTAACTGGCTAGGTAAGACTGTTATTGGTGTTAATGGTCTTAAGGCTGTGGTCAAACAAGTAGATAATACTGGTGGACAACCAACACTATATTTGGCATATCTAAATGGTGGCGGAAGTAGTTTGACGGCTGGGAATGAGTTCGCTGCCTCCGAAGAAATTTATATTGAAGACGCACCAACAGTCCGTGCATATGCTTTGGCTTCAAGCCCAACTGGTGTTGGTTCTGTTGCTTATATCAATAGGGGTGTTTACTATATCAATGGTACATTTGTATCTGTGGCAGCACAATCTATTGTTATTTCCCCATATGACTCGCTGCCAAGCTGCCATGTTTTACTTCGTATTGATGAAACTATTGTTGATAGCACAACTGACGATACTCTTCTAGACCCAGCCCAAGGTTCTTATAACTATGCCGCACCTGGTGCGGATCGCGTCAAGATTTCTCTGGTTTTGACCAGCTTACCACTGGTTGGTGCTGTCACAGACAACTACGTTGAAATTATGCGTTACGATAACGGTACTCTACAAGAGCATAGCCGTTACCCAAAATATTCTGAACTTGAAAAGTCTCTAGCCCGCCGTACATTCGATGAGAGCGGCGACTACGTTGTTTCTGGTCTAGATATTAAGCTAAAAGAGCACCTGCGTACACAATGGAATTCTGGTGTATATGCAAATGGTAATTTGGATAAATTTGTTGCCCAGGTTGATGCTGGTAAGGCATATGTTCAAGGTTTTGAAGTAGAACACCTAGATAAAGTTCTTATTGACCTAGATAAGGCCCGTACATCTGCGCACGTTAAGAATGTAGCTTCTACAATTCAATCTATGTATGGTCGTTACATGTATGTGACTTCTTTACAAGGTTTACCAGATTTTAAAGCACGCACACAATTTACTATCTGGAATGACAACGACTATGCAAATGGTAGTGCAACACAGATCGGTACTGCACGCGTTCTAGGTATTGACTATCTGGCCGGTGATCCAGCCACTGCTACTGCAATCTACAAACTTTACTACTCTGATCTAGTTCTGACTGGTGGTTATACACTAGCAGATGCTGGTGGTATTCGTCCTTTGACTGGTTTTGTTACAGCTACTGTTCTAAACAAATACACAGTCCCAAATGCTAGTAAGGACTTCACAGTAGGTGAGTTAGTTAATAACGCGGATTCTAGCCGTTCTGCAACAGTACATCGTTACACACGAGCAGATGGTGAAGTTTATGTCTATAAACATGATCACACAAAACAGATTCCAAACGTAGGTGAAATTATCGCCGGTGCCACAAGCACAGCAGTTGCAACTGTTAAACAACGTGATAATTCTATTGTTAATGGTATTGCTCCAATCTTTACTGTTCCAGTTCCATCTATTAAGTCTACAAAGACTGCATCCAACACATACGATATGAAGTATGTTGTTTGGAAGACTGTAACCGTAACTACGAACGGTTCTGGTAATGGTACTGCTACGATTACTGATGGTACATTCCGTACACCTGAGGCTGGTATCACAGTTGCTGCATATGTAGGTGCGTCTTATGGTTCTGGTGGTATTGTTACTCTTGATAAGATCAGCTTGTCAAATTCTACCACTATCCAAGTGACCGGTGGCCCTGCTTCTGCTACAGTTACTATCCTAACACAAGTGGATAAGACTAACGTCCAAGCACGCACTAAGACATTAGTGACCAATAATATTCTTTCTGGTGTTACACCAGCTACGACTATTTCTCTAGGTAAGGCTGATATTTACCGTATTGTTTCTATTTTTGCTGGTGCGACTGATGTTACCTCTAGCTATATTCTAGATAACGGGCAGACCGACTACGCCTACGGTGTTGGTACACTTACTCTAAATGGTACACTACCAACAAGTAATCTGACTATCACTTTTGACTACTTTTCACATAGCGGTACCGGTGATTACTTCAGTGTTGATTCGTATACAACATTGGGTTCCAATTATATCGCTCTGGTTCCAACATACCGTTCTAAGACGACAGCGGATATTTACGACTTGAGTAATGTCCTTGACTTCCGACCACGTATTGGTGATGATGCATCTTATACATCTGGTACCGCGTTGATGAATGATACACCTGTTGTTGAAACAATTATCACATCTAGTGTGCAGTATTACGTGCCACGTATTGATTTGGTTTACATGGATCAAGCTGGTGCTGTGAGTGTTAAAACAGGTACACCAGCAGTTGTACCTCTAAAGCCATCTCTACCAAGCGGCGTTATCGAGTTGTGCACACTGTCTATTCCTGCATACACTAATAATCTATCTGACATTGTTATTTCTAAGTCACGTATTGATCGTATGACAATGAAAGATATTAATGGTCTACAAAAACGAATCGAGACACTTGAGTACTTCTCCACACTGAGTGCAATCGAGACAAACGTACTGAACTACAATGTGACCGATGCAGTAACTGGTCTTAACCGTTACAAGACGGGTTATTTGGTAGATACATTTGATAACCCATTTGCTGTCTGTGATTACTACGATCAAATGAATCGTGTGTCATTTGCCACCGGGAATCTATCTGCACCTATGGAACAAAGCGATAGCTCGTTAAATCTGGCTACAGGTACTTCTAGTTACTATCAGTTTACTGGTACTCAACTAACGTTGCCATATACAGAAGTTGCGCTGATTAATCAGCCATACTCTACTCGTTTGACTAATGTTAATCCATTCTTGGTATTCTCTTGGCAAGGTCAAATGACTCTGACACCATCTAAGGATTCTTGGATCGTTACAGAACACCTACCAACTGTATACGACACAAAAACTGAAACTGTTAAGGTTCAGGTCCCACAAGTTGTTATTGTTGATACTGATCCACCAACACCTATTGTTCCTGCACCATTGGTACCAACCGCAAATATTACTTACTCTATTATTTCCGTAGGTGATATCACAGTTAATGAGCAAGATGCAAGCGCAACGTTTAACGTAACTCGTACTGGTAATACAACCAAGGCAACACAGGTATCTTACTTCACATCTGCTGGTACAGCTACTGCAGCAGCAGACTACACCACAACCAATGGTGTACTGAACTTTGCTGCTAATGAAACTAACAAGCAAATTACAGTTCCGATTCTCCAAGATACAGCTGTAGAAGGTTCGGAGACTTTCACTGTTACTTTGGCTCAAATCCAAGGTGGTGATGTTCTAGAAAAGGCCGTTGCAACAGCTACTATTCTCGATGATGATAGTACATTGGCAACCGTTCTGAATACACCGTTCTTCACTACGACCAATGAAGGTACCACCAAGGTTATTACAGTGACACGTAGTGGTAACGTGTCTGGTACAAGTTCTGTTAACTATACAACGGCAAATGCTACAGCTACAGCTGGTACTGACTACACGGCCACATCTGGTACACTAACATGGACTGCTGGTGTGACTACACAGACAATTTCTGTTCCAATTACAGCAGACTCTGCAACCGAAGGTAATGAGTACTTTGTTATTAACTTCAGTAACTTTGTTAACTGTACTGGTCAAGTTGGTATGAGCGGTATTCAAGTTCAGATCAATGATACTTCTTTGGCAGCCGTTTCAAATGTTTCTATTCCATCTGCAATAGTTGTATCCGAAGATGCCGGCACAGCTTCTATCACTGTTAGTAAGACAGCAGGTGCAGCATGTTCTGTTAACTATAGTATTTCTGCTGGTTCTGCGAGTGCTGGTTCTGACTACACTAGCTCATCGGGAAATATTAACTTCTTGACAACTGGCGTAGAAAGTTCTACAATTTCTGTTCCAATCATTAACGATGCAATTTCTGAAAATGATGAGTCATTTACTGTTACAATTGTGGCATTCTCTGGATCACCAACCATTGGTAATAGCACATGTACAGTGACAATTTCTATTAACGATTGGTTCGTTGGACCTCCAACATCTCTGGCATATCAACCAGTTGTGAACGTAGCAGCTATCACATACTCTGATACTTCTTGGAGAATTAACACTGCGAACTCTATTGCAGGTATTACAACTCCGGTTACTCAACCTTTGACAACACCGGTTACTCAAGTTGCTACACCAGTTATTCCTGTAGTTGTACCACCAGCAGTTACCGCTAATGTGGCGGCTTCACCATCAAAGTCTATTAACTGGAAACTGGCTCTGTTAGACGATCAAATCAACTTGTAAATAGTAGATACAATATAGCAAAGTGATTCATGGCAACTACTACGACAATCAATAAAAATACAGTAATGGTTTCTCAGGAAGCCGCTACCTTTATCCGCCCGATGAATGTAGCGGTTGCTTGTACACTTCTGAAACCAAATACAAAAATGTATGCTTTCTTTGACGGAAAGGACGTTAATCGTTACTTCCAACAAAGCGGCAAGAATCTTGGTGATCAGATGGTGTCTGATGCTAATGGTGCATTGAATGCCACATTCAATATCCCAGGTATGATGTTTAACACCGGAGAGCGCAAGCTCGTTATTTCCGAAGTTAGTACACTACCACCTGGAACAGTGTTATCTGATAATACAGGTCACGCGGAAGCTACTTTTACAACAATCGGGTCACTTGAAAAGTGGCAGACCACTGAGACCACGATCACAACAATCGAAGAAATTGTTCGTGTTCCAGTTCCAACACCACGTAGAACTGCTGCACAACGTAGTGATCCATTAGCACAATCATTCTTCACATATGGTTTGGATGGTGGTTGCTATATTTCATCTATTGATTTGTATTTCCAATCAAAAGATAGTACAGCTCCTGTATGGATTGAAATTCGTAAAATGAGCAACGGTGTGCCAACTAACGAATTGGTTAATGAATACTCGATGGTCAGCTTGAATGCTAGCGCAGTTAATATTTCACAAGATTCATCTGTTGCAACTAACTTCAAATTTGATAAGTTAATTTATCTGGAGCCAGACAAGGATTACTGCTTCGTTGTGCAGGCACGTTCCACACAATATAATATGTGGACTTGCAAGATGAGTGAAAAGTCTCTAGAAACTGGTAAAACTGTTTTTGAGCAACCTTATAATGGTTCTATGTTCAAGAGTGAAAACAATTTCACATGGACAGCAGAGCAAACAGAGGATATTAAATTCACTCTGTATAAGGCAAAGTTCAATACTGCTTTAACTGCAAATCTAAACTTCCCCATCAAGGCAAATAATGCTCTGGTTGATGGCGGCCGATTTACTTCTATCGGCGGTACCAATAAGTGCTACGTTACTCTGCCTTATAAACACGGGCTTGATCTTAACTCAAAGATTGATCTAGTTGTTGATACCGGTGGAACGTACAATGGTGTATCCGGTACTTTGTTAAATGGTTCATTTAGCGTATTTGAAGTCACCAACGAGTTTATTGTTGGTTTCGTTGTCCCAAGTGCAACATTCAATGCTACAGGTACGATTGATACTGGTGGTCGTGTCCGCTCGGTTTATATCACCGCAGGTGGTACAGGATATAGCACAACAACACCACCTACGGTCAGTTTTGGGGGACCAGGTTCTGGTGCAGTTGCTAGTGTTAAACTTGATTCTACCGGTGCAGTGTCTGAGATCATCATAACAACACAGGGAACTGGTTATACAACTGCACCTCAAGTCACTATCACAGGCGCGCCAGGTTCTGGTGCCACGGCCATTGCCGTTATTGATAGTGCTTTCAAAGTGCGTACAAATCGTGTATATCAAGGATTGAACCCAGCTGTTTCTATTCAGAAACCACAATCCACTGATGTAGTTGCTACTATGACCACTACACTGGGTCAATTTCCGGGTGGTAATAACACATCATATACAGCTGGTAATTCATATAATGTGTCGTTAACAAAATTCAATCGTTTGGATAACAACTTCTTGCTTGCTTCTCCGACAAATGAAACATTGAATCTTGGTGGAGCAAACTCTGCTAATCTGAATGTTCTGTTAACAACTACAAGTGAGAACGTCAGCCCTATTATTGATACAGCCGATTCTCGCATGTTCTTTATTGGTAACTATATCAATAACCAACAGACAAATGAAACACTAACATCGTTAAACAGCACAGCATATCTACAGTCGTTGACTATTCAGAATGGTGGAGCTGGTTATACTTCGGTCCCAGTCGTTGCTATTATTGGCGGTGGTGGTTCAGGTGCCACAGCTACTGCATATATTGCAAATGGACAGGTTACCAATTTGGTTATTAACTCAATTGGTTCTGGTTACACAAGCACACCTACTGTTGTATTTTATGGTGGTGGTTTTACTACATCGGCTACTGCTCTGGCAACTATCAGTGATTTCAACACTGAACGTTCTGTTACCGGTGGTTCTGCTATGGCTCGTTATGTGTCAAAACAACAACAGATTGCAAGTATTTCAACCGCAGCACGTGTTATTGTAGAAGCATACTCAAATGGTAGTTCTTCATTTGAAGTTTACATCCGTACATCATTATCTTCGACTGGTGCAAACCACGTTTTAGCACAGTGGCAATTGCTTTCTTGTGATGTATCACGTAATAAATCTGGTCAACCTGGTGACATTCGTGAATATACATTCTACAAGGATGGTATGTCTGAATTTGATGTTTTTTCTATTAAAATCGTCATGAGATCACTAACACCATGGGACCCACCACAAATAGCCAACTACCGCGCGGTGATCGTTGTTTGAAGATTCTAGACGCCAATGGTGCGGTAATACCAACTATTGAGCGAGCAAAAAATGGTGCCATTGTTGTCAAGGACGATGGCTCGCTTAATAAATACTTGAGTGAAAAAAAGCAAGCAACGGAAGTCGTGGAACTGAGAGACAAAGTTAAACGACTTGAATCTCTCGTAGAACAATTACTGAAAAAACATGGCTAATCTTACATACCGAAACTCAGCAACACCATCTATACCAGGGAGTACGACCGTTAAAGGACTACCTCTGAGTAATGATGAAATTGACGCCAATTTTAAAGCTATTAATGACGAAGTTGCCACCAAAGCTAATACGTCTGCTTTAGCTGGTTATACACCATTAGCCGGTACAGGAGCAACAGGTATATGGGGTATCAGTATCAGTGGTAATGCTGCTACTGCAAGTTCTGTTACTGGTTCACAAGCTACTCTGTTAACTCGTCTCGAAGCCAATCTCGATAATAAGCGAGTTGTTACGGCCAGTACGACAACTACAACAATTGATTTCAATAACCCAGTTGACAAGGCCACGTTTATTAAATTGACTATGGCTAGCAACACAACTCTGACGTTTACCAATATTCCTACAGGCGGTTCTGGTGAAGTCTTTAGCTGGACCATGGAAGTAGTCAATGATACAACTGCGGGGCGTGCATTGGCATTTGGTAATACAATTAAGTGGGCTGGTGGTATTTTGCCACCAAGAACCACCGCCGCAAATGCCGTGGATATTTGGTCATTCTTTTACGAGAATTCTGTACTTTATGGTTCTCTAGCTATTGCTGATGCAAAATGAGTTTAGGTAAACTTCTTTTTCGTGAAAAAACTAATGCAGCTGTTAAAACTAACACTACGTTTAATGCACCCGGAAATTTCCCGATTCCATATGGTAAAACAGTAGTTAATGTTGGCGGACGTGGTGCTAGCGGTAACACAACGACGTATCCGTATGCCAGCACTAACCCTACCACATATCCATATGTGAGTACAAACCCGTCCGCGCCTGGCAATGCATATTACAACTATGTGGCTGGTAATGATGTATATACGACATCACCAGGTAATGCAATATACAACACAACACCTGGAACAGCTAATTATAATTATGTAGCAGCAAGTTACCCATACGCGAGTACTAACCCTACTACATATCCATATGCTGGTACTAATGCTACGATGTATGCAGGTGGTTCGTCCGTTGATACCGAATACTTAAATCCAGGGGCCCCACCAAATATCTATGGTGCCGCAGGACCAAATTGGGGTCCTGCTGCTTCTGTTCCATCCCCAACAAATAATACTGCCGGGGCTTCTAACGGGCCTGTGTATAGAACTATCTATACATACTATAATGTTAATTCAACTACACCAGGTGGTCCAACATATAATACCGTAGCTGGAACAGCTAATTATAATTATGTAGCAGCAAGTTATCCGTATGCTAGCACTAACCCTACTACATATCCGTATGCTGGTAGCAATCCTACTACATACCCGTACAGTTATACTAATCCCGCTTCATACCCATATGCAGGAACTAACCCAGCAACACCGGGAAATGCTAATTATAGTACATCCCCGGGAAATGCTAATTATAACTATATCCCTGGTAATTCAGGATCAACTGTAAATATCGGTGGGGTTACATTCCCAGGTGGAGCAAGTGATTCTTTAGCACCAGTTGTTCCAGATACTGCCACTATTTTACAGTATTCTGTATCAGGTTTTACAGTTACAGTGCCACCAGGGGGTTATGTCACAATTCAGAATGTTTAAGGAGTTATTATGTTATTTGGAAAATTTGTTCCACGTATGGAACCTTTTTGTATATGGGGTGAAGGATTTGATTTGGAACAATGTGATAGAATCAAACAACACGGTGAAATGTCAGAATTCATGAAGGCCAGAGTTGGTGGTCGCGGCCCCGATGATATTGGCCAACAAGATGAAGCAATCAGAAAAACAGATATTACATGGATAGACCACAGAGAAGATACAGCATGGATTTTTAATAGGATAAATGAAATTGGTGCAATTGTAAACTATGACAAATTTCACCTCGATTTAAAATTCTTTGACGGATTCCAATATTCTAAGTATGGAGTAGCTGGTCATTATGATTGGCACATCGACACTTTTGAAAACCCAAGAGAAGGTAATTTTAGAAAACTATCATTTTCTTTAATGCTTTCAGATCCAAATGAATATGAAGGTGGCGAATTGCTACTTTGCCCAAACGGTGATAATAATAAGCCAATTACACTAAAACCAAAAAAGGGTGAATTGGTTGCATTTTATTCTCATGTACCACACAAAGTTGCACCTGTCACCAGTGGTGAAAGAATTACTTTAGTAACATGGGCTCTAGGACCTAAGATAAAATGATTAGTATTTTTAAGAATGATATAATTGAATTTTTCTGTACACCTGATAAATTTGATGTGATTCCCAAACCAATTCCTGCATTCAAGATGATTCCAGAATGGTTTAAAAAGATACAACCAACGAGTGCTGATAATCTAAGGGATCATGCAGGTGCAAAATCAATGACTGCTAAAAAGTGTATGCCATTACTTGATGCAATGTCAACTGGATATATTATTCCATTATTTGCAGATATTAATGTGCGCACTAATAAGGATGGTTCCTTGATAGAAATTGGACCACCAAACTTGTTTGGTGATGTTATATCGTTTCACGACAAGGAGCAACTTGGGGGAAAAACATCACCAACATATCCAGGTAATGCAATCAAATTTATTAACCACTGGGTTATTAAAACTGCTCCAGGTTATAGCACACTATTTGTTCCACCATTAAATCATATTGAACCACGATTCACGTGTCTTAGTGGTCTAGTTGATACTGATACGTATGTAAAGGAAGTTAATTTTCCGGCTATTTGGCACGCCAAAGATTATGACGGTCTTGTGACTGCTGGTACACCATTAGTCACAGTTATACCTGTTAAAAGATCTGATTTAACAAGTGAAGCACCTGTCCGAGTGATGTCTGAAAAAGAACGTCTGAATATTATTAAGATTCAAAATCAACAAGCAACAAGACGTCATGTTTATACTAATAAATTGAGAGAACCTAGAAAATGAGTTGGTTTAAAAAAGATACACCTAAGTTTAGATTTAAATCATTTATTGGTGATTTTTCTGTAGCTACACCAGTGACAACTGCTAGTAGTATTCGGACACCGTGGATGAAAAAGCAAGATAAAGATCACAAGTTCCAGAAATGTCCTGGAATGTTAGATTACGCGAATGCTGGATATATAATCACAGCACATGCTGATATTCACATTAAGGCTAATAAAGTAGCATGTAATGTTATCGTAGAATCCGCACATTTACCGCCACATGAAGGTGAAATGTTAATCCCAAGACCATTTGATTTTAAAATAGTCGAGGGACTTGCACCAATACAAGATGGTGTTGTAAAGTGGGCCGGGAAAATTCCACTACCATGGTCAGTTCAGGCTGACAAAGGTTGGAGCGGTTATACAATGCCAGCTCTAGTTCATTCTAATTTTTTAGATAAAATCTTTGTTTATCCCGGCGTAGTTGATTATGATAATTTTCACACATTGAATTTTGTATTTTCGCCTATCAAAGAGTGTGAATTTACTATTCCAGCGGGAACTCCATTATTACAGATTATTCCATTCAAACGTGAAAAGGTTTTTGCTGCAGAGTGTGGTAAAGCTACGGAAAAGGAAAAAGATAAACACTTATTCAATACTGCTTCACGGTTGAGTCATTATTACAGAAAATTTTTAAGTAGTAAGAAACA
>Ga0213917_1000188_pt1 | contig 12097 bp, 20 predicted proteins | sample McNCre117MG_FD_161051 | JGI IMG/M metagenome (GOLD analysis project Ga0213917, IMG submission 161051) | Freshwater microbial communities from McNutts Creek, Athens, Georgia, United States - 1-17 MG | ecosystem: Environmental > Aquatic > Freshwater > Creek | place: USA: Georgia | collected... | reverse complement strand
TGGGGCTCCTGGTACATAAAAACAGGGGGGTCCATAGCACGAACCCCCCTGTTATGTCAAGCGCTTTTTTCAGCCCGCTTTCATCCTCTTGTCGCCCGGTATCCGCTCGATAGAATCGCCGATCAGCATAGCGAACATATTCTCTTGACTTCCGTACTCGCGTTTTGCGAACGCAATTACACGCGAGCTAGCCGACACCGCATCGCGAGCTCGCACCGCGATCAGTTTTTGTTGACCATGAACCGTGACCCCAAAAATAAACTCAAACATTTTCGTCCCCCGGCACAATCAACCCCGCACGCCGAATCGCCTGATCTGCCTGCATCAGTGCCCGGCACTCATCCACCATCGCGCGAAAGCCCGGTTCCCCAAACTTTCCGATCGCCCACAGCGCCGAAGCCGCGCCCGCGTAGTACGCGGTTTTGATGTCGGCCTGTTCCTGTTCCGTGCACGCGTGGTTAATGCCGTCCTTGGCAAAAAGCGCGTGCATATCCTCGATCGATTTGTATCCGATCAAATTGAGTGAAGGCATTTTGTCCCCTCACACCAGAATCGAAATTTTCGATGTGTACAGCCGAGCGGGACCGCAGATTTCGACGCCTATGTATTTGTAGACGGAACCAGCCGTGATGAATCCGTTTAGTTGATCCTGAACCCAGCCGCCAAACGGGCGCGGGTTTTGTTCGGTCGAGTACATTTCCGCTATCACGACTTTCGCCGTGTTAACGTCGTCGTAAGCGAACAGCCGCACGCCGCCCTTGCGGCCGGCCACGCCCGAATCGTTCGGGATGACCGTTGCGATCCACCATGCGTAGAGCACAGGTGAGTGCCCCTGCGCGAACCATACCGACAGGTTGCCGGTGAATGCTGACCCGCCCGTCCCGCAATCGCTCACGTCTTTGTCAGCGCCCCGGAATTCGCCGTAAGCGTTGTTTTCGGACGCCTGTACCAACTCAAAAGAGATACGGCCGGCCGGCGCCGAGGTCGCGGCGTGCACGGGCGGGATGATGTCATCCAGTTTTGCCGAGCATCCGGTGAGAAGGATTGCGGCGAGAATCAGGACGAACACGACGGCCGCGATCAGCCATGGCACAACACCCATCAGAGCATCGCCTTCGCGAAGGCGAAACTCCGTATCTTCTTCTTCGTCTGTGAAATCGCCGTCAGGGCGAAGCGGCACGGGATCGGCGCGATTCTTTTTCGCTTCCAGCCATTCGCGCACCAGTTTTTCGTCCTTGGTGTCGATATGCGGGTTTCCTTGCGGACCGTAATCGTAATTGCGTTTCATGATTTCAACCTCGCGAGTTAAAGCGTTCGGAATTGAACGCAAGTTAAATCTAGCCTTTTTCTTTTCGATGTGCAAGGGCTTCGATGACAATTGCGCGTAACCAATCAACGTCCTTTTCTAAACGGGTCATTTTCGACGACATGGCGCCCCAAAGGGCGCCGACGGCGAGAATCTGAACGATGATCGATAGACCGGCGACCACGGTGGGAAAGGGGATTTCACTCACGCAATCACCTGTACGGCCATTTTGGCCCATGGGATGTACTTGGCATTATCCCCTAAAAAGGACTGCCCTAACTCGCCTTGGGTGGCCGCGTTTGCCTGACTGAAAAAATTCAAGGTCTGGCCCAAGGTCATGGAATAAGTCTCGCCGGCTTCTGCTGCCGCGGCAGCGGCCGCGCTCGCAGCGGCCGATGCATATCCCATTGAGACTACCGACACAACGAAACTTAAAAACGATCGATTGAAATCGCTTATGTTGAAATTGGTATCGAAAGGCGAACCTTTGCCGCCAATAATCCCTAGATCGGCTACCGGCACATAAAAATCCTGCAACCGTTTGTAGCCGTAAATGTGACCGTGCTTGCCGCCTGTTTTGATGCCGAATAAAAAGGCGCGCGGCGGTACGCCAAGATATGCGCCGATAGCGTTCAAGTAGTCCGGATTCAACGATGAATCAGACGTCGCGTCGATTCCAAAGCCGGCTATGGTGTAGTCAAACTCCGCAACCGTTGGTTTGGGCGGATCAACTACGTACAGGTAAAAAGTTGTCGGTTCGATCCTGTTGCCGGGATCTAGCAGAGTCCAGTCGCCACCCGAAAAAGTCTGAGCCGAATTCAGTGACCCTTGAGCATCGCCGTATGAAGCGTATGTCGCGTCAACAACGGTTAGTTGCTGCGCGACGAGATCGGTTACGCGGAATACGGGTGGAGTTTCGGGCAATAGGGAAGTTTGATTTTCCCAAAGCCGATTTGCTTTTACCTGGATCAGAAGGCGTTGACTTCCAGCCCCAGGCGTTGGGACAAAGGGCTTGCGCCCGCGACCTCGGGCGCGGCGTCTGCGACCTTGTTCCCGTACAGGGGCAAGGTGGGTTCAGGGGCGGGCGTAGCGCTGACGAATTGCCGGGTGGGATCGACTTTCTGATCGGCCGCATAAGGCAAAATTTCCATCGGCACACCGCCGGATACGCGTCGGGTGATTTCGATTTTGGCGATTTGGTTGCCCATGCTCGGCAGTGCCGCCTGAGGCGCTTCGGTTAGCGTGGCGTTGCCGTTCGGGTTGAAAAAATCATTCCCGCTTGGTTGCGCCTTCGGGTTATTGGCTTGCGCGATTTTCACCGTTTGGTTAGGCGCCGCCGATTGCGGCAACGAAAAACCAAGATTCGAAAATGCGCCTTTCTTGTATAGCCAGTAAACGCCGATGCCGAGCAAAGCGAGCAACGCGATACGTTCTACTTTCATGGTGCCCCCGAATTCATGTCAATGATTGCCGAGTGATTGCCTTCGCGTCCTTCATTGCCATAGTACGCCGGTCCGGCGAAACTGGCCTTGAAGAATGCGCTCGCCGTCGCCCGCTTGCTCGCCTCCAAATAGCCTTCCTGCCCGATGATTTCACGCACGACCTGCACGTCATCGATAGTGGTGTCTACCGAGGATATGCCCAAGGCGCGCGAAACGCCGTTCAAAGCGCCCGTAGCCACCCCGCCTGCCGCGTCTACTGTCCCGCTAACAAAATCCTCGCCCAGTTGCTTTACGCCGCCGCTGTTGCGATATTGCAGCCAGATATAGAACGCGAGCACGCCGAGTGCCGCAACGCCGATGACAATCGCGCCTTGCGGCGTTGCCCATCGTTCGATTATTTTGGCGCCCTTCATGCGTACGTCCCGAAAACATCGTGCGTGATTTCGGCGACATAAGTTTGTGTCTCGGGTTTGGAACCCGCGATGCCGCGCTTGCGAATATTGCCGGGACCGGCGTTATAGGCGCCTATCGCCTCTGGCCAATTGCCGAATTGCCCGTAGAGACTTTGCAGGTAGCGTCCGGCACCATCGATTGCCTGATTCACATCAAGCGGATCGACACCTAGTTCTTCGGCTGTCGCGGGCATGAATTGCGCGATACCGATGGCACCGGCCGGCGAGAGGGTTTCGCCATCGATTATGTCATCGCGAAAACGTGATTCCTGGTAGAGCACTCGAGCCAGCAAACGATCCGGCAACCCGTAGGACGTTTCCGCCGCTTTGATCGCATCGGCATACGGGGCGCCCTTGGCCGGTAATTGCCAGTCGCCACCCGTTTTCACTTTCGCCGGTTCGGGATTCGGGTTCACGTTTGCGTTCGCTTGTTTCGATTCGAATGCCAAGTAAAAAGCGACTGCCCCGCCGATCAGCCACACTAAAGGATGCACAGATTTTCCTCAGTGACAATAAACAGCCAGCGCGTTGGATGTCACGGGCAAAAGCGCAATGTTGTTCGTTACGGCGTTTCCGTAGTTGAACACGCCTAGCACCATCGTAACAGCCGTGCGCGGCACGATGATCTGACGAAAGGCCGAATTCATACGCGACACGCCAACGCCCGCAACCGCCACGTCGATATTCCACAGCGAATCGGGTGCGAGTTGACCAATCGGCGATGCTCCGTTCAGGAATTGAATCGTCGGTCGCAGGAAAGAAGTTTCAGCAGCGCCCGTTGCCTGTTGGGCGCCGAGGTAAACGTCCAACAGCATGCCTTCGGTCACGTTATAGGTGACACTCAGGAATGCCGCCGATGCGCCCGGTGCCGGGTCGGCAAGCTTGCGGCAACCCTCGCGAATCGAGCGATCGATAAATACCGGCGTTCCCTTGCCCCAAAGAATCCGTACCGATCCCGGTTGCGTCTGACCTTGCGCGTTAGCGACTTCGATAACGTTTGAAACCAGCGCATGAAAAACCCGCACGTTGGAAAAAGGGCACTGGACCACGCGACCGGGCGTCATCAGAAAAGTCTGGATATCGGCCGTATCCTTAGCGGTAAGTTGAACGCGCACCGCGCCCATCGAACCGGGATCGACTCCAAACCAATCCCCTTGCATCTGCAAATCTTCGCCACCGCTTCGATCCTTATTCAACAAAAGATCGAAAAATTGCACGCCGGTATTGACGCTCTCATGCGACGGACGATACCGAAAATCGCTCACGGAATTCATATCAGCGAACCGCCTTCCACACGAAATAAGCGACAAGAACGCCGCCGATGACAAGAATTGCCTTCGATTGAGTCGTGCCATAAAACCAGTTTCGTTGAAACCAGTTCAGCGAATCATCAAGCGGCGCTTTCTGCCCCTCTATCTGAGCGTCCGTAATCGTCTGTTGTGCGTACACCGTTGCGCGACGCACATCCTGTGCCGTGTTCTTGATATTTTCGCTAGCGTTTGCAATCGAAGTCGCGAAGTCAGAAAAAAATCCGCCATCATCCGCCATGGTTTTACGCCTTCGAAAAAACGATGATCAGGGCAATAATCCCCGCGCCGATCAGAATCATTTTACCGCTACTCAGACCGTAACCGGAAGCGCGAGGCGCCCGAGGTCCGTTTGATGCCCCTTTGTTCAGGTAGTTGGTTTTCGCTACTGCGCTATTTGTCGGTTGCGGTGCCGTCAAGCGAGTTTGCGTATCCTTAACGATACGCGCGGTTTGCGTGACATTTTTAACGAGCGAACCGACAGCGTCGATGGAGGATTTAACTGTGTTTGCGGTGCCGGCCGATCCGGTTCCCGATTGCTTGGTGGTAAGAGACTTCCACAGGGCGCCGAATGTATTGCTGATGCCGCTTGTGTCGTTGCCTGTGATAACCGTCTGCGAATCGGAAGTTTCGGCAGGTACGCCGCCCACCACATCATCCTGCGAAAGCATTTGCGGATTGGTGAAATTGAAATCGACGGCTTGCGGACCCGTATCCACACCGCTAAGTGAAGTCAGAGCGTACGGCGATGATTGATCAACAGTCGCGACCGAAAAATCATAGGTCCCGAAGTCGGTAGGCGGGATGTTCAAAGACTGATCATTGAAATTGAATGGATCCCAGTTGGTTGCGATTGCATCCGACGTATCGACCGGAAGCGTATCAAGCGGATTATCAAACATGGATGCTTCCTTTGTGGACTGCCCATTAGTGCGACCTCGCGTCGCACGGGTTGACACTCTACTGTTGCAGGTCAACGCCTTCGATCGTGACAATACGAACCGCGGTCGAGGCGGTTGCCACGTCGAAAAGCATCTGCACGTCGGCGTTGCTCGGAACCGGCCAGCATTCCGAATAACGCGCGCCCATCATGCCCGGATTGCCGAAGTCGGCAACGTAGATGCCCGGGAACCCAGACATGGCGCCGATGAAATTGAAGCCGGAGAGGCGCGATTCTTCCTGCCACACGGGTTGAGGCAGATCCATCCGCGTATCGCCCGACCGAAGAATGCGCGCGCCCGTGATGATGTTGTCCGCACCCTCGCCCGCGGTTTCGAAGCGGCAGAGAAGCAACCGCAGACGATTTCCCGTGTTGACGCGGAACGGCTGATTGTTGCCCGTTGCGGCGAACGCAAGGATTTGCTCGCTGCGTTTCCAGTAGTACAGCGGACGCGGCGTAAAGCCCTTGTTGTCGGCCTCTTCCTGGTAGTCGCGGATCATCACGTACATCGTGAGCGCTGTGTACGTTGCGGTGCCGGCGCCCGTGAAGAAATCCGCAAGCTGGCCCCACTGGATCACCAGTTGGTTCGTGGTGACGTTCTCGTCCGTTTTCAAAACCGAGTCTTTCGGCCGGAACATGTCCTGGAAAATGCGCGGCAAACGCCAGATGCCGCGAATCGTTTTCGCGCCGGTGCCCGCGCTCGCTGGAGCGGTGAGACCATCGATGTTGCGCGACGTGATGCCGCTCGCGAGATACGCGCCCACGCCGGAAAGTGCATCAAGCGTGATGTTGCCGTTCAGGCGCCAATCGACGCGGCGCAGATAGTGAGATGGCGCCAAGCCCCGGACCGTCGTGAAGGCAACCGACACGTTGATCGTGCCGTCCACGATGATCATCGATTCTTCGATTGCGGGCCCGCGCGGCAGGTCCACCTGAAAGGTCTGATTGTCCGCGGTGAGGGCGACTTGCTGCACGCGCCGCCACCCGCGGACCTGATTCGAGCCGATGCGGCCGCTTTTCATCGCGCCCCCTTATTGGCCGAGGTAGTTCTTAAACACCGCATCACGCACGGGCGCGACTTGGTACAGGATCAGGATCACGAGGGCAACTTTGCCCGCGAATTTCAGATGCTCCATCATGGTTTGCCCCTTTCAGGCGTGATAGGAAGTTTCAACCGACCACTTCGAAACAATTGAATTTCTCTATGTCCGGTGATCCGGCTTTTATCATGAAACATTCGCCCGTGTCTAGTTCGTCCGCGACAGACTTGGGACCGTGGCCGAAATCGGCCGCGATCTCTTTGGCGTCATCGGGCGCGACGCGGAAAAGAAACAGCCGCGAATGCTGCGTGCGAACGTGCGGGTGGATCATCGTGGGACGTTGCGCGATTGTGCGCAGGTAGATTCCGCGATGACGCCCGCGCCGCGCGATCCAGAAATTCGGCGTTGCGGAGTGATTGAATAACTCCGGCGCCTCATCAACGAAAACGAACGTTGGATGTTCGGCGTCGCCTTTCAGGCGCGCGATATCTCGCAGAAAGGTTTTCTCGTCCGTGTAAATCGTCGCTTCGGGAGGCCAGTCGCCGCCGTGCGTTGTCGTGCGCACGGGGTCGTAAACAATGATCGGCCATTTAGCACGCGCCAGAATCCGCGCGTGATATCGGGCGAGCGTAGTTTTTCCCGATTCGGTGACGCCGCAGTAAAGCCAGTGTCGCCTTTCGTCTAGCGTGAAATCATCCGACTTGTCTTCGACTTTACCCACAGCCAGACCCTCATTAGACGCCCGCGCACTTCCGGTTTTTGAAGTCGCATCAACGAATATCCGCCGAGTGTCGCGATCAACGCGTAATCAGGCGACAAGCCGGTAAGTTTGCGCGCCCGTGCCCAGTTTGTGAAAGCGATCTCAAGTGCCTTCCCCTCGGCAGGGTCGGGCAGCCAGTCTTGGCCGAATGCCATCGTGCCGACCAGCACCCATAGCGAAGTCAACTCTTTGCCCATCGCGTCATAGTCAACGCCGATCAACCCGTGCGGGACGATAGGCGCGTCCTGTTGCGGGGCGTTGGGGTTCGGGCGTACCGTGCTAAGTCTCGCCTTTTCCTGCGCCCGCCTGATCGCCCGCCGTGCCGCGTCCTTGTCGTCGCCGCTCCCCTCGCCCTTGGGTTTCGCACCCGGCTTTGCCCGTGGCGTGCCGTCCGCACGGCGCCCGTACGGGGCGGCATAGTCGGGCAACGTGCCGGCCGGTGGCGTCGGCGCTTCTGACGTCGCCGGCGGCGACACGGGCGCGGGGGATTCGGTCACTTCCGGGGCGCCGCCCGCCTGCGCGTCGCCTTGCCGGTCGGATTGCTCCGGCGAGGTACCGGTGGGCGGCGTTACGGTGACAGGCACCGTGGCAGGGGGCGGCGCAATCGTGGGCTCTTTCGGGGGTTTCGTTGGCATATCTGACCTCGCATCAGAAAAAATGGAAGGCACTTGCAAAGGTGCCGGGGTTGAAAACCAAATTAAGGGGACGCTATGAAGACACACCCGCCAATAGAAGCTTTATATCACGACTCGTCCAGATCAAAAAGACAGAAAGCGGACGGGAGTATTTCGAATCCGCGCAATTCGGTGACGCGATCCGGCGACCAAAAGATTTCCAGCCGATGCGTCCGCGTAGTGAGGCAAGCAAAAAAGCGCTGGCCGGTCAGAAGGGAATCGGAAACCTGCGATTGGTTGATAAGGGTCACTATGACCGCGCACGAATCCGTGACGGTCATTTACTACGCGAAAAATTCGAGTCTGTGCCGGGTGGCGTGTTGGTCACCCAGGCAATCCAAATCCTGAATCCGGGCCCGAACCTGCTAGGCCGATTGCGCGACCTCGCGCGAACGAAATTCGGCAAGCGACTTACCGCGCGCAAACAAAACATTCTCGGCCATATTTCGGGCGCGCCTTTCCGGCTGCACAAATTCACCGAAGGGTTAAACCTTGTGCGTGCGGCGATCAACTATCTGATCGACTGGCAACCGAACGCACAGCGCGACATTCTGCGCAAGAATCCGAACGCGACGCGCAAGGCGGAAGCGGCGAAAGAAGCGTTGCTCGACTCTATGTCGATCATCGTGCAAAAGAAGCGACCCGGCGAGGGTTTCGATTTCGGTGACGATTCAGACGAGGATGACGATGGCGCGGAAGATTGAGCGCAAGCTGGCTGTATTCGACGCCGAAACCGATCCCTTTCTGCACGGTCGCACACCGAAGCCTTTTTGCTTCGGATTCTTTGACGGCGAAAACTTCCGCGTTTTTTGGGGTGCCGATTGCGTCGAAAAGTTGCTCGCCTTTCTGGCAGAGCAACCGCCGCTGATCCTGTATGCGCACAACGGCGGGAAATTCGATTTCTTTTTCCTACTGCAATATCTTGGGAACCCGGTTCGCGTCATCAATGGGCGAATCGTTGAAGCCCGACTCGGACGCCACATATTGCGCGATAGTTATGCAATCCTGCCAATTCCCCTCGCCGCTTTCGCAAAGGACGAAATCGATTACAGTCGTTTCGAATCCGACGTGCGCGACCTGCACCGCGCGGAAATTGTTAACTACCTGCGAACCGATTGCGTAAAGTTGTTCGAACTCGTCAAGGGCTTCCGCGATCGCTTCGATGATCATCTGACGATCGGCGGATGCGCGCTTAAAAAATTGCGCGAGTTGCATCCCGTCGAATCGCTTAACGCGAATCACGATGCCAAATATCGACCCTTCTATTTTGGCGGGCGGGTTCAGTGTTTTCAACGCGGCATTCTCCCGGGTCCGTGGCAAGTGTTTGACGTGAATTCAATGTATCCGCACGTCATGTCGGGGGTCAATCACCCGTGCGGCGCCGCTTACTCGACATTCGGCGGCAAGGATTTCTTTCGATTCGTCATCGGCCGGTCGCGTCCTTACTTCATCGAATTCGAAGGATTGAGTTTAGGCGCGGTTCCGTGGCGCGATCTCGATACGGGCAAGCTTGAATTCCCGCGCGAAGAAAACCGCTACGTTTGCACATCACACGAATTCGAGGCGGGCGTGCAACTTGGCCTGATCTCACGCGTAAAAGTGATCGCCGCGCATGTCTGCGAATCCACAGTGCGATTCGACAAGTACGTGATGCAATATATGGCGGACAAAATCCGCGCGAAGGAAGCCGGCGACAAAGCGGCGGAAATTTTTGCCAAACTGTTGCTCAACTCGGCGTATGGCAAATTCGGTCAGAACCCGGAAAACTACCGCGATTACTTCATCCGTCGCGCGGGCGAGGATATGCCCGAAGGCGACGAATGGCGCGTGCACACGGACGCGGAAAGCGTGCAAATCTACGAACGCGATTCACAGCGCCACATTTACCACGATGTTGCAATCGCCGCGTCGATCACCGGCGCCTCTCGCGCGATGCTGTTGCGCGCGCTGCATTCCGCCCAGGACGTTATCTACTGCGATACCGATTCGGTCATCTGCCGAGGACCGGGCAACCTGGAAATCAACCCGACGAAACTCGGCGCGTGGAAACGCGAGGCAAGCGCCGCCGAGGCCGTAATCATCGGGCGGAAACTATATGGTTTGTTTAACGGCGATGATTGCGTGAAAATGGCAACAAAGGGATTCAGTCTCGGGAATCCCAAAAAACTATTTGACTGTTGGCGCGGTGCCGAAATACTATTCGAAAATCCGGCGCCGAATTTCAAGTTGGACGGCACGGCGCGGTTTACTTCCCGCCGCATTCTCAGGGAATATCTCGATTAGCGAGGTTTGAAAATGTTCGTTCGCAAGATCACCGTCAAACAAGTCTGCGCCGCCAATCCCGATATCGTCGCCGTTCGCGCGGCCGGCGACGCGGGGCTTTTCGTCATGCGCGTACTTGGCAAGGCGGAACAAATCATCAGCCGAGATTCGCCGTACGAAAACGGCGAAGGCGAAAAACGCAGCTACGGCTTGAAAGGGCAATTTATCGCGTGGAACCCCGCGCAGGCTCAGTACGAATCCGTCACGGCATTTTTGCCGGGCGCTATTCACGACGCTATCGCGTTCAAGTTGAAGGAACCGGAAACCGAAGAAGTCGAATTCGGATTCGACATTTACGCGATTCCGTCGCCGCGCGACCCGAACAAGTACGAATTCGCGAGCAAGCCCTTTGTCCAGCTACAGGCATCGAATCCGTTTGAACACCTGCTCAAGCTTGCGCCCGCGATCCCGGCCGGCAATCAACCGTCATTGCCGATGGGCGACAGCGCGACGCCGAAACCGGCCGAAAAGCCGGCGAAGGCTCCCGCGAAAAAGTCCGCCAAAAAGCGCTAAAAACGCGCTAGGATAAAAGAGCCTGGGTTTTCAGGCTCATTCTCTTTGGAGGGTCATCAATGCGTTATCACGTTACCGATACCGAAACCGGCCGCACTTGCGAAGTCGAAGGCGCCGTATCGCCGGCCGAAGCGGCACACGCGGGCGCGTCTGCCCTGCGCGGCGTGCGCGACGAAAAGAATGGCGATTGGGAAGTGCGCGTACCGGTCATCGCGGAGGATTGGAATATCGAAGTCGCGAACCTGGATTCGACCGAGAAAAAGGAGCATCGCGACCACTTCTACGCCTACCCGCGCCGCAATCGCCCCGTCACCGAACGCGCCGCAGCGCAGGCCATCGGCGGACCCGCCAAGGTCACCGTCCATGACGCGCCCGTGCCGGCGAATGCCGATACCACCCTCGCAATTGGCGCCGCCGTCCGCGCCGCCGTGGCCGAGGCCATGAACGCGCAAAAAGCCGCATGAACGGCAACCACATCGGGGGCGCCGCCGCGTTCGTGGCGGCGCTATCGCCCACCCTACAGGGGCTTTTCGTCCTGTTGCCGCCGCAATGGCAACCCGTAGCGCAAGCGGCACTTGCGATTGCGGGCGCGTATTTCCTGGTGAAGTCGCCGCCCGCTCAGGAACCACCGAAAGGATCGTGATGGAAGGAAACGACTACCTGATTTGCGAGGTCTACGGAGTCGATCTTGGACAGCTACAGCGCGAGGTCGGGCGACTCATGCTGAAAGGGTACCGCCCCCTCGGCGGCCCCCTGGTGCTCGGAGCGGCAACGGAAACCGTGCGCATGGTGCAGGCCATGATCCGCAACCCGGTCGAAGAAGCGCTGAAAAACGCGCTGACAAAACACATGGGGATCGAAGTGCGCGAGCCCTACTTCGAACCGGAACCGGAAAACACTTTTGACGTTCCGGTGAAAAGCGGGGCGGTTTCGGTGAAAATGAGTTGACCAGCGCGAAAATCGCGTGGTAAATTTCGAGGGTGCCAATTCGGCACCCTTTTTTGCGAGGTTAGAAATGACGACGTGCAATCTTTTCGAGCCGATGCATACGGCACATGCTAACGGGACGCTTTGCCGCTGCGTATGTCATGAAAAACAGGCAATCCGCCAAACCATCGCGATGTATTCGCACGATCGAATTGACGCGGATATCATGCTCAAATGGACCTATCGAAAAATCGCGGGCATGACTCCGGCTTACCGAAATTGGATGGTCACCGATCCCGAAACGGCAGGAATTCGCTTGCGAGATCTACGGAGTCGATCTTGGACAGCTACAGCGCGGCGCTTATGGGGTGTTTGATCGCTGAAAAAAGCGCTTGACATAACAGGGGGGTTCGT
>Ga0213917_1000187_pt1 | contig 12118 bp, 21 predicted proteins | sample McNCre117MG_FD_161051 | JGI IMG/M metagenome (GOLD analysis project Ga0213917, IMG submission 161051) | Freshwater microbial communities from McNutts Creek, Athens, Georgia, United States - 1-17 MG | ecosystem: Environmental > Aquatic > Freshwater > Creek | place: USA: Georgia | collected... | reverse complement strand
CGTCCCTTCGGAGGCGACTAGCACATTTGTTTTTCCAGCAGCCCATGCCGCATCAACATCCGCCGAAGACCCGGCATCCAGCCCATCCATCATCCGCCATGTCTGGCCATCTAACCCGAAATTATTAGTCGTTCCATTGGTTAGGGATGTCTGTCCAGTACCAATATATGGAGGGCGCTTAGAAACCGAGGCGGATATGTTATATCCGATTGATGATGTGCCGCGTCCCCTAGTAATTGAATTACCATCGAATACCATGTTGATGGAACCCGAAGTCCATTTCGGATATGGGCCAGATACCAAAGTACCAATGGTGAAGTTGTCACCTATGCCAGAGAAATTAACTTGAGGGAACAATTGTGCCGTCCCGGCTGCCGTCGCATATACATGCATGACATGCCATATACCAGATCCGGGAGCTGATCCACCAGGGTTAACCTCTGCAATACATTGAGTTCCGATGCGCCTTATCCTTAACTGATCCCCACCCGCCGGAGTGAACAGCAGGTTATTCATGGATAAGCCGCCTACACCACTATCGACAGCCTTATAGTTAAACAGGCTTGCGTTGTTCGGATATGCACCAAATAGCCATGTCGTGTAGGATGCTGCCGCATTGGATATGGCCAGCCCCATGACTGGCTCCTGGGTATTCACATAGTTTGTCGGTAGTGTTACTGTAAACGCACCGTCAGTACTTGCCGAGATGCTCTTCGTAGATACACCAGCCCTGGCGGAAAAACCTCCAACTGTTGCTGTGTAGATATATGGACTCGTTCCGCTTTCAACAACGTTGGTTAGCGTCGAGAATCTGACATTATTCGGGTCAGGCGTAGATGAGGCCGCAAACATTATTGTGGATAGGGATGAACAGCTCGTGTTGGTCACCGTCAGCGAGGCGCTAACTGGATATGGACCCAGCAGGGTGCGAACCGGCTCCGGCCCATAGACGCGGCTCGTCGCTATGCCAATGGCCGGCGTCGCCGCAACCGTGAAGAATCCACCGTTCGATGCGATGGACACGAAGCCCTGATCGCCGAGCGTGATCACCTGCGGGGCACCAACGGCCACTGGAGTCGTCACTGCGGTGCCAATCTCCGCATCGGTATATACCAGCGTGTCCACAGTCTGGTTGGTGACGGCGACAGTAGCTCCGACAGCGTAGGGTCCAAATATCCGCCGAGTGGTCACCGGGCCATACAGCACATCACGCACCGGTCCAACAATCGGCGTCTCGGCCACGCGAAACAGGCCGCCATTCGACGCTATAGTGACGTAGCCCTTGTCCGCGACGGTTATTGTCGCGCTGGAACCTTGTGCGATTGCCGCCATTCTTACTCCGGCATCTACTCTGTGGGCTCGCCCATTTCTGGCGCCGCTTGCTGCAGATCAATCGGTGCTTGTTGCGGTTGAGGCGCCATTTGCATCTGCTGGTCGGGCATTTGCTCGGTCGACTCGCCAGGCCATGGGCTCGGATCGTTGATCATCTGCCGCAGTTCCTGCTGCACCAGCACCTGGAGCTGCGTCGGGTCCACCGCCGGACCAATGACCTTCAGGCGGTTGGTCTCGGCGTTGTAGGCGTCGATTGCGAGCGCCGTGCCCTTGTCCTGATGCTCGGCGCGCTTGCTCTCCAGCTCTTGGTGCGCCTGATCAGCATCGGCCTGGGCGTCGTGGGCGATCTTGACCGCTTCGGCGAGCTGCTGCTTGAGCTGCTGGACTTGCGCAGCCAGTTGCGCCGGCGTCGGCCCGCGCTGTTCGCTGTTCTCCGGCTGCAGCACCGCCTTTACTGGGTCGGGAGCCATCGCAGTCAGAACCTGCTGCAGCTTGTCCGCATTCGGGATGTCCAGCGTTCCAGCCCATAACGGCGCGATGGCCGGCGTCAGCGCGGGATTGGCGCGCATCATCTCGGTGAACGCCTGCTGAGCCTGTTGGCGCTGCGTGGAGAACGCCGCACCGACTACTACGCGAACGTCGTACTTGCCGATGTTCGGATTGATGACCAGGCCATCGTCGGTGTCGCTCACGGCATCCGGCGCGTCCGGGTCCATGACAATCGTTCCCGGCGTCGAGTCGATGCCCAGCACGCGCAACTGGCGGCGGGTGTCGACCAACCGGGGCAGCATCTGCATGCAGAGCTTGCCGACCTGCGCGACCGAAGCGGCCAGGTTGTTCGGGAAACAGCTCGTCGCGGCTTCACCCTGTTGTTTTCGCGCATCAATCGCGACGCCGCTGGTTTCATTCGACGGCGCGCCGAGCGTGGCCTGATACATGCCAAGTGCGGCCTGGATGTCGTGCAGGGCTTGCTGTGCGCCTGAGATGTAGTTTTGCAGGTTGACCGCCATCGGCGCGCGCTGGGGCGCCGACACGGGGTTTCCTGCTTCGTCGATGTCGTTGAACGGCAGATACGCCCGGGAATCGACGGACGCACGATCCCACAAGCGTTCGAGGCCGCGAATGGACCGCAGCGAGGCAACCCAAGGCGACTTCGGGGCCGCGTTCATGTAGGCACGGATTTCGCTTACATGGTAGTTGTACGCGCGCTGCGGCTCGCGCGCCCGGCGAGGGATGCCACAGTACTTCAGCCGGCCGTCAGACCAACCCGTGTAGCCGTAGACAGGCACGATGCCGATGCCGTCAGCAGGGTATTCCGTCTCCGGCACCAGAATGCCAGCGCCCGACATGCGAACCCATTTCACGCAGCGCCGCGTCTCGGTCGTCTCGCGGATGAACTTCGGCGGGTTCGGCTGCGCCTTGGCGAGCTCGAAGTCCTCTTCGGTCAGCGCGTATTCGTCGCCCTCGTCGCCATGGACGATGAGCATCGTTTCCTTGCGCGTTTCGATCCGCCATTCCTCGGCGATGGTGATCGACTCGCGTCCATCCGCAACACGCTGACCGTCAGCATTGCCGAAGCTGACCTTTTCGGCCTTCGCCCCGAACTCGCGTTCGAAAGCGGCGTGCGACATGGAGATCAGCAATTGACCTCGGTCCGCATCGCTGCCGTCGATCTCGACGCTCCAGGGATCGAACACCACGCGCAGCGGGTCGCCCTCGCTGCTGATGCGCGGTTCCTGATGGTTCAAAGCGCGGTCGGTGTACTCCGGCCGCACGATCAAGTAACCAACACCAGTACGCGCCGCAGAGGTCAGCGCGCGCATGTAGTGCTGCGAGGCCCGGCTCGAATATTCGATGTTGCGAAACAAGCCGTCGAGCTGCTCGGCGACGCGTTGCTCAGCCCCTTGGGCGGCCGGCAGAGCATGAAGAGCCGGCGGAGACTGCTCAATCTGGCCGATGACGGTTGCCGTGTACTGGCCCGTCTGGTCCATCGTCAGGCATGGCCGCGCGCCTCCAGGATCACGCTCACGCTGGCGGCGTTCCAGCGAATCCCACTGCTGCGGGTTGCTCGGATCACTGAAATCCAGATCTTCCTGGATCTGAATGCGCTGTTCGCCAAGCGCGTCCATCGCCTCGCGGTGCCATTCCTGTGCGTCGTCGACGATGTCAGTCATAGCACGGGACCATACACGCGCGCGCGCGTTCAGTCACCACAACTGGTTGGGTCTAGCTTCGCCGCTTCGTCAGAAACCCGCGCGCCGCCTGATAGATGCAGTACCCGCCGTATCCAATCGCCCCGCATGCTGCCGCAATCAGCACAGCAGCGAAGAACCACAACGCCTGTAGCGGAATCAGAACCGCAGCGCCGCTGATCGCGACGATTACTCTGCAGACGTTGACCGCGCCGACTATCCTTCCAGCCATTCCAGCACCATCCTGTACACCACGAATGCGATTCCTGCCAGCATACACACCAACACTGACGCAAATATTATTCCAACGAATGCTCGAACCGGAATTGGCAGCTTCTCCAGTGCCGTCGCGAGCCAGCACGAGATCATCACTAGAGCAGCATAGATGGAAGCCACAGTGGCTGCGGCTTTCTTGGCAAGCGTTGGCATTTTCCGTTTCACAGAATCGCTCCCTGAGCAGCCGATTGGCTGAAGTCGTAGACCTTGGCTTGTGCCGCGATGCGCCTGGCGCCTTCGCATGCATAGCGCAGTGAGTCTATAACATGGTTGTCTTTGTCGGCAAGTTTGTTGAGCACGACGCCGGTCAGCTTGTCCACCTCGAAGCTGTACGCGCGCAGCTCGTCGATGGTGTGCGTGCAGCGCGGGTGCACCACAATGTCGAAGCTCTGCAGGAACGACACACCCTCTTCCACGCTGCGGGCGCCCTTGACTGCGGGAACCATCTTCGGGAAGCCGTGGCGCTGCATGTAGCTGATCGTCTGCGGGCTGCTGGAGTCCGCGACGGTCGGCCAGCGCGCGGCATCAGGAATGCTCGCGAACAGGTCCGGCAGGAAATCGACCTCGCAGCCAACGCGGTAGACCTCATGCGCGATGTAGAGCGTGCGGCCGACGATGGCGCACTGCACCAGCACGCTCGGGTCGACGCTGAAGCCCCAATCCGCGCCCTGGCGCATGATCCACTCGGGCGCGACATCGAACTCTTCGATCCGCCAGTTCTTGAACACGCGCGCTTCGGAGTTCTCCCAGTACTTGCCCTCCCAAACGTGCATGTATTTGTCGGGATCGCGGCGCCGGTCGTATTCCAGTTCCGCAAGCAACACGTCAGGGAACCAGGGGTTGTCGCTCCAGTTCACCTCGCGCACGATGGAATCGGCTGGCGGGTCTCCACCACGCAGCAGCGTGTCAACCGGATCAGTCGGGCTGTTCGGGTTCCAGGTGAAAAGAATCTCGGACCCGGGCTCGCGAATCGTCGGGCGCAGCAATTCGAGCGAGCGCGCCGACAAGCTCTGCGCCTCCTCCACCCATGCGATGGCATATCCTTGCAAACTCTTGATGGAATCGGCGGTGTGGTCCTGGAGGCCCTGGAAGATGATCACACCGCCATTCCGCGCCTTGATGACAGTCTGCTGCACATCAAAGAACGCGCCTAGCCCGAGTGTCTCAATTTTGGATTCCAGAAGCTTTTTGACCGACTGGCTCAAGCTCTTCTGCACCTCTCGGATGCATACGATGTCGGTCTTCTCCTGGACAGCCCTCAGAATCACGTATTCGGCGAAGGCATGCGATTTCCCCGAGCCGCGTCCGCCATATGCACCCTTGTAGCGCGCAGGCTTGAGGAATGGCAGAAACCATTCCGGCATCCGCATGCGCAACTCACTCATTTTGCCTTTTCGACCTCGACGATGATCTTGGTGATCAAATGCTCGCCATTCGGGCCGGCGCCAGTCACCTGAAGCGGCAGCACGCGCCCCAGCAGCGACGAGAACGCACGCGGCTCATTCACAGCAAGGCTGCGCAGATAGCCGGTCAGCCCACCGCTACCACATCCATCCTCGCCAGCGCTCTCAGCAGCCAGCAAGATCGCCTCCTTCAGGGCGACCGTCGTCTTGTTCGGCGTTCCTTTCGGTCGACCCATACCAGCGCGCGGAGGACGGCGCTTTGCCATCACCTCATCAGAAGCGGACTGTTGTTTCGTGACAACATCATTCGACATGGTCAATCCTTAGCTATTCCTGCTGAGCGGAGCCGGATCACATGGACGCTCTCCAGCACTCCATCAGCGACTAGTTCCCGAATGACCCCTACCGCCGTCCATTTGGGGCATCCGAACTTCGCGTACAGCAGCTGATGAGTAAGCTCTTCTGTCGGGTTGTCCCTGAAGAACTCTAGCACCCGCACGCGAAGGGACTTGCGCTTCTGAGGCTTTTCCGGCTCCATGGTTCAGTTGAAGTGCGCCTTGACTGCCATCGACTTCATGAGCGTAACCATGTCCTGGCCGAAGAGCGTCAGCTGGCTGTAGGTCACGCCGTCAAACACTCCCCAACTGCGTGCCATGCCGAACCAATCATCCGTGCATGAGTTGCTCGGGCCGTTGAAGTCGTCCCACGCCCAGGGCATCCAGCCCCAGCTGTTCGACTCTGCGGTGATGACGATCTGGTCGGGCGTTATCAGCGTTGGGCTGGGGCCGATGTTGCGCCCAGGGCCGAACTCGCCAACGATGATCGGCAGGCCGGTGGCGGCCATCGAGGCCACTGCGGTGTCGTAGTCCTGCATCCAGTTGGCGGTAGCCGGGCGATGGAAGCCGCCGTAGATGTGCACATCGAATAGCAGGTTGTGCTGCGGGTCGGCGTCCATCAGCGCTTGGCCGTAGTTGGCGATGTCCTTGGCGCTCTGCCCGGATGCCCCTGCGTCGATCACCAGCAGGCCCGTGTAGCCGGCAGCGCGCATGCGCGGGATCGCTGCCAGGTAGCCGTCGCGCCACGCAGTGCTGTTGTCGGCGCCCCACTCGTTGGCGATGTTGACCATGCCGTTGCAGTTGAGCGTGGTCCAGGTGGATGCCTGGGCGACCCACAGGTCCACGATGGCGCTAAGGGATGCGGCGTCGGTAAAGCCGGTTGCGTTCCACGATCCCACCATCGGGATGATGCCGAACGCCTGGATCTCGCGCTGGATGACGCCCAGATTCGTCGCCGAGGTCTGGCGGAAGTCGATTGAGATGCGCTCGGTGTTGGCGCCCGAGTTCGGGATGCCGGGCGAGAGGTCGTTCCAGTGCACGCGGTTGACACCGCGAATGCGGAACTCGACGCCGGTCGGGTCGTAGACCTTGCCGCCCACCACGTAGAACCCGCAGCCGGTGTTGTAGGCCGGGCGCGGGGTAGGCTGTACTGGCTGTACGCCAGCAGCTGCCGACAGCGATACCACAGCCAGGAGGATCGCGAAGAGCTTTTTCACTGTTTTTCCTTGCAGGTGCGCGGAATGCGCGGGTTGTCGTTCGTGTGGAGCTGTCAGGATTGGCGCTGAAATTGCTTACGACCGGAGGATCTTGCCCATGTCGTCGTATGCATCGCGTACCGCATGTACGCCCGCGATCTTCCCGAAACTGTAGTGCAAAGCAGCGAATGATGCAAGGGTCGTCGCCAGAGCTATTCTGGCGAGCTCATCGTCCTGGAAAACGATGAGCGCGATTCGATTCGCATCGTTCTGAATCCGGGTCATATCAACATCTTTGCTGCTCATGATTGCATTTCCTTATCTGCTGCGGCGGCAGCTTTGACATCTTCGTGAGAAACCCCCATTTGTTGGAGAGCAAGGCGGTAGGCTTGATCCTGCTTGCCGGACTGCTGGATGCGACGAAAGTGCGGGCTCCGGGACAGTGCGCGAGCAGCGCAGCCACGGCATGGGTAGCTAAATCCATGCCATCGGCGCTTTGATGCTTTGAGGCAGTCGATGCAGCTCATGCAACCTCCGCGCGGCCCCAGTGGGCCAGTAGCGCCGCTTCGGCGCGGTTGTGATCCTTGGCCCTGGCGAACAGCTCAGCGTAATATGGGAATAGGCGTTTCGCGCATTCTATCGATGCGTTCTTGTCGCCGGCCGCCAGGTTGTATGCGCTCTTCCAGGTCTTCGGATCGGCATGCAGTATCGTACCGATATTGAGCGCCGCCACAACACCACGGATAACGCCGACCGTGTCGAATAGGCTAGCGCTGGTTGTGGACGGCATTCCGGGCATCGGGCGCGGCTGCTCAATGACGACACAGACCGCATTGTGTTCTAGCCCATAGCTGTAACGCCAATCGCGAAGAATCTTCGCGAGCGCTCCGGCATCAAGCCACTTCGCGACTTTCCCACTATGCGGGCGTGGGCGCGACGGAAGATCGCAGCATTCCAGTATTAGATCGCCCCGACTGACGAGAACAGCCGCGCCAGTCAGGCCAGGATCGATGCCGATCACCATCATACCGGCTCCTCTGAACCACAGGCACGCAAGTGAGCGGCCGGACGGCGCCATACGTGAACCGGCTCTAGCTCACCATCCTTACGGGCCTGCGCGAGCACGTTGTCGATGGTTTTCATGGCGACGCAGAACTTCGTAGCGATGTCGGAGCGGGTCAGCTCCTCCTCGGGGTTCGCATCGAAGAATGCGAGCAGCCTCGCCCGGAGTGAGTAGGGATTTTCGTTCATTCCGAGCTTCCCAGGTTGAAGATGCTTGAGGTTGGCACACACGGCTGCGCCCATGAATGCCCCGACAGGATGTTGGATATGGTCTTCGGGTGTACGCCGTATTGGCGCGCCACGTGAGCGCGGTTCACTGGCTCAGGAAGCGCCTTGATAGCCGCCACCTGATCTGGCAACAGCTTCGAAAGCCCTTGGGCGACGGCGCGCGCGCGGCGCTCCTCGACATCACAGAACTTGCTCCTGCGCCCGTCGACCCATTGCTGCTTGATGACCCAGGACCGGCTTTTCGCAGCCAGGCATGCCGGAGAACAACACAGCTTGTTCCCGCACTCCGCGATGATGTTTGATCCTACCAGGCGCCTTTTTGCGAGAAGGACATCGTAGACGAATGTCCGAACGCTAACACCAGACTTGCCATTGATGCAGGCCTGTGGGTATCCCGTGCTGCTGACCCCTTGGTCCCACAGCCAGCATTCCCCGACCTCGATGCAACGGTCCTTTACCGTCTTCAGGTCCCAGGCGCGGCGCTGTTGCTTTCCAGTGCTCATGCCGCCATCCAGCAACGTGCGCCATCTCCGCTGTTCTTCGGCAGGATTTTCGCGTGGCCGGCAGCTTCGAGCGCCACGAGGTCTTCGTACAACTCTTCGTGCGTCGGGGTGAATTCCAGGCGCTCTAGTATCTCTGATGCCGGCAGTGGTCCATGCTGGATTATGGCGGCAATGATGGATTGGCGGTGCGTAGTCATCATCACCCCTTCGTCAGCAGCGTGGAGGCAGCGAGCTTAGCGCCCCCCCCCCTGGCTGGGGTGCTGCGGCAAGCAGCGCAATGGAGCTTCCGTGATTCCGAGTAATCTCCGCTTTCTCGTGCATCGGCCTGAGCCAACATTGCTTGTGAAAGCAGATGCTTTGCTTCTTCCGCCAGCTTCAGTGCTTCAGTCATTGGTGCCTTCCAGATTGGCGGGAATCAGCGGCGCCCAAAGACCAATCAGGTAGTTTAGGCGGCGCTGCAACCACGCGCGCACCTCGGGCTCATCGGCACGGCAGACCTGAACGATACAGGTCGTATGAAAGCCTTTGCGTTGAAGCATGAAGAACAGTGACAGCTCACCGTTGCGGTAGTGCACGTCGCCGTTGAACGTCGGCTCTCCACTGTCTTCGTCCTGCTCTTTCCAGTCCCAGCGGAACAGCAGGTTAAGGTCCTCGTCGCTGGAACCCATGTCAGAGAGGAACTCGGCCCACGATCCGAACGAATGGATCGTCGGGAAGTGCTCTTGAGTGTGGAAGTAGCCACCCTCCGTGCAGTAGTAAGGGTGATCAACATCCCAAAGGTGCTTGACTTCAGTCATTGCTTTCCACAGTGGTGCGGCCAATCTCAGCAGCGGCTCGGACAATGGCAAGTCGGGTGGCGGCGCAAGGATCGCCTCCAATGTCGCAGTATCGCGCCTGCATTTCGTAAGTACCATCGTCATACGAGGGAAGTGCATAGGCACTCCCGGAAGATTGGAAGACGTTTATGTCAAGCTTCACCGCCAGCCGCAGGGCATCACCATCGTCATCTAGTGGATTCCACGGCTCGTGTTCACCTTCTAGCATCATCCCACGATAGACCGTGCTGGCATCCATGCATCCATGCAATTCAGCTTCGCTACACATCACACGCATCCCGGCAGCTCTCGCAGCCATCTCTAGCAGAGTCTTATCGTTAGTCATTACTTCTCCTGCTTTGCTTGGGTGAGGGCGAGTCGATAGCCGACCCTCAGTGCGGACATGGCCCAATCGTGCATCGCTGCCCAATCGTTCATTGGCGGCGGTTGCATCTTCGCAAGTTGCGCTGCGCACTGATGGTCGGTCAGCTCTGCTCCCGCCTCGGCAGCCAAGGCGCGCGCATGCCAGTAGTCGATTGCGCCGTGCAACGTCCCGTCACCGGCGGCAATGGCGTCTTCCATGGTGGGCAGCACCTGCGGGGCCGGTGATGGCTGCTGCGAAGAAAGAGCAGCTTCAGCACGCCGGCACAACAGCGATCCGGCATACCCAGGCGTGTTGTGCAAATCGTGCTCATGTCGGAATCGCAACTCGCCTTCTGCGGAGATAGGGCCACAGCGGTCGTCCTCGGTACTGGATTTGTCCGGCTCGGCCTGCTGCGCAATAGCTTTAGCTGTCCCTGCCGGGGCTGCTGAGGGCGCGCCGGCATACGCATGCTTTGGGTTGTTACCTAGATCGCATTTCGGCCCCCATTCCTCCTCGCACTCGGAGGCCAGGCGGTCTTTGCAGGCGCACAAGATCGCCGGGGTTGCCGCGCAGCGCGCGACGAGGGCCGCACGGGCAAGCCAACATGCATAGCCCGTGTCCTTGAATTTCTCGAAGCTACTAGTCTCCCAAAACGCCTCGAATGCTTCACGCTCTTTCGCCTCCCCTGTCCGGTTCTTTGCCGCAGGTTTAAAATTCCACTTGGTGATAGTCATTATTTGTTCTCCTTCTTTGATTTTGCGAGAGCTGCGAGAAACTCCTCGGCTTTAGTAATTGCTTCTGGCTGCTTGTAGGGTTTAAAACCTCCACGATCATCGGCCCACTTGTGGCCGCAATCGTCACAAATAGTCCAGATTAGCCCTCCTCGATGGGTGTTTTCATGCTGGCATTCGTTGAGTTCGATATGCTTCATCAATGCCTTTATCGTGACCATGGCATCGCTCATTTGATTGTCTACCGCAGTAATAACACCCCTGCCCCCGCACACATGGCATCGGTCGCCCTGGTCACCCTCGTTATAATCTTCTCCAGTGCCAGCGCATGCCTTGCACAGCTCACGACTGCGCTTTCCGTGCTCGCATGCGTTTGCTAGGGCATTGGTGCCACTAGGCTTGGGTTTGCGTTGTTCGGTCATTACGTCTTGCTCCATTCAGGCCATGATTCGGGGCGATGGGTCCAAAGGATCCACACCTGAAGTTCGGAATGATCTGGAATCTTGGCGAGGTATCCGGCGTCTGCTGCCGAATAGTCTTCACGGACAGATACAGACCAGCTCAAACCATTCCACCAACGGAGAGATCTCGTCGAGTACCAGATTGACGTAGGCCACCATCCGATTGAAGGCGGCGGCCCATCGAACCACTGTTCGCTCATACGATGCTCCACTGCTTGCCGTCCGTCTTGATCTTTCCCGCCTTGCGCAACACTTGCAGGCGGCGACCGACCAGACGCCACCCTTCGCGCGTATTCTGTGCGTTGGGCTTGGCGAGCTCGTGAGCTAGGGCCTTCACCAAGAAATTGATGCGCCAGAAATCGTATGGCTGAGCCTTGAGCGCTTCCAGGATAGCCGCATCCAGCTCGGCATAGTCACTCTTCATCATGCACCCCGTTGTTCATTGATGTTCCAGTGAGTGAACTATAGCTAAACGCATAGCGGATGTCAACCACAGTTGCGATGCGGCCCAGAATGGATCAAGGGACCAAAGGAATCATGCGGACGGCTCGAGCGCAGTAGTTGAGGCCGACGTGGCCGGTGCCTTGGTTGCCGTCGTCGAAGTCCTGGAACCACGCGTACGATCCGCCGTAGGCTTCCGACGTCCAGTGCCACGCGGCTTCGATCTGGTCCTTCGCGTTGGCGAAGAGCATGGCCGCGGCCGAGGGCGTCGGCAGCACGCCGTCGACGCTCTTGGCCCAGGCCTTCGCGTCGGCCCACTTCATGCGCTGCGCGGGCTTGTCGGTCAGCAGCACAACGACGACGTGCGCACCGTACTTGAGGGTGACGATGCCGGCGAACGTGCCGCCTTCGAGCGGTGCGCCTAACGCCAGGGCGGCGATGTCGGCGAACTGAATGGTCTTCTTGGACTCGGTGGCTGCGATCACAGTTGACTTTCTTGACATGTGATGAAAGAAGCCCTTGCGCTGAAGCGCGGCGGCGAGAATTGCGCGGTATCCGGGGGAGCACCGGGTCGCAGTTCGTCGCGGGCTGTAAACGGTTAGTCGGGTTCGGGGACGAGGGCATCCCCAAAGTCGACGTTGTGCTGGGCGCCGAAGGCCTCGATGAAATCTTGAAGATCGACCATCTCGGCTCGAGACATGGCGCTAGTGCTCGTCCCCAGGACGACGAAACCAGACCCCTCAAGTCCGGGGATCACACGCTGCCGCTTCAGAGCAGCG
>Ga0213917_1000186_pt1 | contig 12120 bp, 16 predicted proteins | sample McNCre117MG_FD_161051 | JGI IMG/M metagenome (GOLD analysis project Ga0213917, IMG submission 161051) | Freshwater microbial communities from McNutts Creek, Athens, Georgia, United States - 1-17 MG | ecosystem: Environmental > Aquatic > Freshwater > Creek | place: USA: Georgia | collected... | reverse complement strand
AACCATCACAACAAGGTGTTCAACTTTTTGATGTAGACCCTTCAAAATATTTAAAAACTCAATCAGTTATTAATCCAACTTTAAATAATATGGCTAATGCAGATGAGAGAACAAAATATAAATCTCTTATGGACTTAATTGGTCAGTCTAATTTAGAAATTGGTGATAAAGCTGATAGTGCATATCAAGCAGGTTCATTTGATACACAAGGATTTAATCAGGCTCTTGCTGATGCAAAAGCAAGATATGATGCTTCACAAGCTCCAATGAGATTTTCAAATTTAGATTACAATCAGATACAAGCAGCTGCTGCAGCTTATGAAGCTGAGAAAGCTCGTCAAGCAACTTTAGCTCAAAAATACTTGAAGCTTAAGTAAATAACTTTTTAACAATATAAATAATTTTAAAATTTAAAGGACTCAAATGGGATTATTAGATTTAGTAGACAAATATTTAGGAACACCTTCAGGTGGTGGCGAAGATAGAGGTAAAGCCATTGCTGCATTACAGGGCATTTCATTACCTGAGTTAAAACAATTAAACCCCGAAATGTATAAGCAAATTATACTTGAAAGACCTGAGCTTGAATCAACTGTTAATATGCAGGATTCAAGAATGAATAATATCCAAACTGACCCGAGGCTTAAGCAGGCTCAAATGGCTGCACTAAATCAGTTTATGGACATAACAAATAATGGTGGCAGAGATGCTCAATTTCAAGCTGACGCATCAAGATTACAAAATGATGTAAACTCACAGCTTCAAGGAAATACAGGCGCAATTCAGCAAAATATGGCAGCTCGAGGCATGTCAGGTGGAATGGGTGAGTTGGTAGCAAAGCAATTAGCTTCTCAACAAGCCGCAAATAGACAATCTCAGATGGGCTTAGATTTAAATGCTCAAGCTCAACAGAGAGCACTTCAAGCTTTAATGAATCAAGGTCAATTAGGCGGAAGTATGCAGCAACAAAGCTTTAACCAACAGGCAGCACAAGCACAAGCTCAAGACTCAATTAATAAATTTAATGCAGCAAATTCACAGCAAGTTCAGAACAATAATGTTAGTCGGCTTAATCAAACTCAATTGGCTAATTGGCAAAATGCTCAACAAGGGGCTGATAAAAATACAGCATTACAAAATGATACAGCAAAATTTAATACAAATGGGCTTACTCAACAGAACTTCCAAAATCAAGTAACTAAGCAAACAGGTGTAGCTAATCAGTTTAATAATAATGCAAATGGTGCTGATAATGAGCAGAAGAATGCTCGACAATTTGCAGGCGGTTTATTTCAAGCAGGAGCTAATGCTGCAGCAAAAGCTTCTACAGGTGGAGCATAATTATGGCTAAATATTTTAATTCAGTAACAGGGCAATATGAAGATGACGGACAACCTGAAATAGATTTAGGACTGAATAATTTATTCGACTCAAATAATATTCAACCATCAGTTAGTGAACAAATGAATCCTGTGGTTCAAGAGTATTTAACAAATAAATATATTAAACCAAAGCAAGATGTTGTGCCACAACAAACTGAACAACCTGAAGAATCCCAAGATGCTATACCACAACAAAGTAAATTCATTAATCCACTTGATAAGTATAGCCCTGAAGAAAGAGCAAAGCTTGAACAGCAAGCAAAAGATAGCAAAAAATATCTACCTGCATTTCAATTTTTAAGTGGATTAGGACAAGCTTATGGTGGCAGACAAGTTGATTCAGAATATTATGACAATCTATCAAAAAAAATAGACGCAGATACTACGGGTAAATTTGATAAACAGAAAGCTCAAGCCATATCTGATATGAAGCAAAAAGTTGAGTTGAATAAATTAGACCCAAATTCAAATGAAAGCAGACAGTTTCGAAATCTTGTAAGCTCTACTATGCCTAACATAGCAAAAGCTTATGGTGAAGAATTTAATAACATAGCTGCAGCTGATGCAGGCTCTATTTTAGATTATGGGAAAATGAGAGAAACCATAGATGCAAGAAAACAGCAGTTTGCTTTGCAACAACAAATGAGAAATGATGATAAAATAAATAAGTTAGCCAAAGAGATGAAAAATGATATGGACCCTGATAAAGGAAGAGCAGGTAACTTTGGAACAATTAGTGGTAAAGTTCAAAATAGTGAATATCTCCAAGGCTTGATTGGTTCTTTCAAAGATGGAAACTTGCCGCCTGCTCAAATGGAAGAGTTAGCATTAGGATTATCAAATATGTTATCTAAAGGAGGAGGCACTTCAAGAGCTCAAGTTGAAGCTTTAGTTCCTCACACTATAATTGGGGATGCTTCTCAATTTAAAAATTGGTTGTTAAATGAGCCCGGAGGAGCTAATCAGCAAAAATTTGTTGAGATGATGTCTCATACTATTCAAAGAGAAAGAGATATTGCTAATAATCAATTGAACACAATTAGAAAGCAAAGATTACCTATCTATGAAAAACTAAAAAAACAAGACCCTCAATTATATAACTCAATTTTAAAGCCTTATGGCATTGACCAAAGTGAAGATAATTCACAGTCAAAACAAAATTCAAATATGGTTAAAGTATCAAATGGTAAAGAAACATTTATGATTCCTTCATCTGATTTAGAGCATGCTCAGGCTGATGGTTATAAAAGGATTGATTAATGGAAAATTGGAAATCAAGAGCAACAAAAGTTGAATCAACAAATAATTGGAAGTCAAGAGCATCAACTGTTCAAGAACCACATGATGATGTTCCTGAGTGGCAGTCAGCTTTAAGAGGTTTAGCTCAGGGGGTTTCATTAGGATATGCTGACGAGTTATCAGGAGCAGTTGAATCTGCATTGACTGATAAAACTTATGAACAAGCAAGGGATGAATCAAGGAAGAACTTTGATTCAGCAAGAGAAGCAAATCCTATGACATATGGAGCTTCTCAATTAGGTGGAGCAATAGCTACGGGTTTTATTCCGGGCTTAGGAGAAATGAATATTGCGAAAGCCGCAGCATTAGGTGCTACACAAGCATTAGGCGACTCTACAGCAACAGATGCTAAAGGTATGGCAATTGATTCAGCTGTTGGTGGAGCTTTGGGAGCAGGGTCTTACAAGGCTTTAGAGGCAGCTCTTCCTTTAGTTAAATCAGGTGTGCAAAAACTATCTGATTTTATCCCTGACAATGCTCTCAGTAAGGTCATAGGTAAAAGCATAACTAATGTATCACCTGAGCAAATAGATAGGTATATAGCCAATCCTAATGCTGTTAACAGTGCTTCATCAATGGATGAGATAGCACAACAGTTGTTATCAGAACATGGTAATGATTTACAGAAAAATTTAGGCAATGAAACTCCATCAGTGATTCAACAAATTAGAAATAAAGGGAATCAACTTGGTGAAGATGCATGGGCATCATTAAGTTCTAATAAATCACCTTTATCAAAAGAAGATTTGTTGTCTGCTATTACTTCACAGAGAGATGGATTATTAACTGATGGTGTTCTAATGGGACAACAACAGAGAAATGCAGACAGGGCACTTCAAGGATTTAAAAATGATTATTCATTATTAGGTGATGAGATTAATGAGAAGACTGCTAAGAGTTTAATTCAGAATTTAGATTCAAATATTGATTGGAACAATACTAATGATAAAATTAGTAATCAGAAGTTGCAAGAATTAAGAAACTTTATTGATTCAAATTTAAAATCACAGAATACAAATTATGCTGATGTTATGAATAAGTCTCAGGATGTTGAATCAAGTTTAGCATTTATTAAAAAACAATTTCAAAACAGACAAGACCCTGAGAGTCTTAATAAGTTCTTTGCTAAAACTAAAAATATTGAAAACAAATCTGAACAGTCTGATTTGATTAAAGCTTTTAATAAAATAAAAGAACACACAGGTTATGATTTACAAGATGAGATTTTAAATACACAAACTAAAGATGCCTTTAATAAACAATCAACTAATGGTTCAAGAAACACTTTATTAGGTTCTTTAATTGGTGGTCCTATTGGTGCAGCAGTTGGTTATGTCACTGATAAATCAGGTGGACAAATATTTAAAGGGTTCCTTGATGGAACAGTTAAAGTAAATAAATTTCAACAAACTGTTGGTTCACAATTAGGTAAATTTGCTCAACCTTTAATTGAGGCTTCACAAAGAGGACCTCAAGCATTAGCTGCATCCCATTTTTTATTACAAAGTAGATACCCTGAGTATAGAGAAAAAGTAAAAGCAATTACAGGTGAAGAATAATGTCATCATGGATTAAATCAAAAACAATAGATAAAACAGTTGAAGAGAAACTCCAAGATTTTCATAAGAAAACAGAAGATGTAAAATCTGATTTAGTGATTTCATTAGATGAGGTTCAATCTGAAGTTGATTCATTAAATGAAATTTTAAATAATGTTCGAACTGATAATGAAAAACAAATAATGACAATAAAAAATTTAATTAAAGATTTAATATTGAAACAAGATTCAATAGTTAAAGATAACACTCAATCATTTTATGATGTTGAAAAAAGAGAAATGGTTTTATGTCTTATAGTTTTAGTAAACTTCATAATCTCCATTTATTTATGTGTGAGGTAACATGGCAAATATAAATAAAGTATCCATGAATAATGCTATTGTTGAATCATATGACGAATCAACAAAAGCTTTAAATACAAATTCTAAAATGGTTGATGCTTCTAACAATGGTATCAGCTCAACTAATGTCAGTGGTAAGCAGAGTGTTGATGTTAATGTAACTTCAATCACCCTGAACTCAGATGATGATAGTGTTTCAGTAGTAGAACAAAAACTTGTTAAAAGAGTTGATAGTTCTAATGCGAGCTATACTTACATTGGCGAAGCAGTGGCAGGGTCATCAGTAGCAGGTGCTCTATGGTCTATCAAAAGGATAACTTTAAGTCCTGAGTCTGAGTTGGGAACAACATTGTATGCTGACGGAGTGACCACTAAAACTAAAATATGGGACAACAGGTCCCTGTACTCTTACAGTTAATATGAAAGATTTCATCAAAAACATGTTCGCCGAGACATCAACTGTTTCCCTAACCCGAGTGATAACTTTCATGACGGTAACAACAGCTCTTGGAATAGCAATATACGGAGCATATAAGAATCAAGCAGTTACGGAGCTTGTATCTTTATTACTTGGAATAGCATTTACAGGGAAAGTAGCTCAGAAGTTCATTGAGTTGAAGTAGCTTTCTCAAAATGAGATTATAATGATGTTATGTTGACTTTTCCATGGTTTTAACATTATAATAGATACAGGAGATAGATTATGGAAACAAAAAATTTAGAAAAGAAGAATGTTCAAGTTCAAATGTTCACAAGCACAGTAGAAAAGGTTGAATCTTTACAGAATATTTTTCATTCTTCTACTAAAAGTGATGTTATCAAGACTTCAATAGACATTGCCAATTTAGTTGGGAAAGTTTTATCAGAAAAAGGTGAAGTTATCTTGAGAGACAAGAATGGTAATGAGAGGAAAATAATCATCCCTGGCGTAGGTTAATATGTCGAATACTGAAAACTTCGGTAATGTAAATATAACTGCAATAGAACCCAATGACCCCTTATCTAAAAGAGATAGAATTAGGCAGACATTAATATTAGTTGCTGGAGCATCTATCTTAGTTATTATTATATGCTTATCCGGATTATATATGTATGGAAAAAATATTTCAGAACTAAAAGATTTATCAACAATAATTTTAAGTCCATTGATTACAATTTTTGGAACAATGGTTGGATTTTATTTTGGGTCTGAAAAATAATTATTAAGAAGTTTAAAGATTAGTAGTCATCTTCGGATTCAGGTTCGGATGTTGATTCGTGAGTGAAAGAGATTAAAAAGCCAAGAAAATCTACTGAAATAGTAAATGCGTCATTTCCCCAAAAATCAGAAGTTGATATATTTATTACGGGAAGTAATCTGATTGTTACTATTGAAATAATGAATAAAATCACTTATAGTGTAAAACATACGACATATATTTGTATGTTGTTGTTAACAATTTAATATGGCTAAACTATTGATATTGTTTTGTTTTTTTTCAACAAGTTGGTGCGCGAAGAGGGACTTGAACAAAATTATAAAATACATTAGTCAAGTAGGTGATTTATGGGACTTATTTGCAAACAAAGTAACCTTGTCGGGTTCAAAATTTATATGATTGATTGGAGTGACAGGGATATAAAAAGGAAGACAATAGTTATTCCCGTCCATAATTATGCGAGCTATGGTTTACACCATAATATGTCATTTGCTGAGGCTAAATCTGCCTGTTCAAAATTTAATAAAAATAGAATGACAGAAAAAAGAAAACAAATAATAAAAAATAAAAATTTAATAGTTTCAAAAAAGAAAAAAGAACTTTATGTTCCTGAAATCTATGTCATTGGTTTCGAAAAAGAGATTGATGATATTTATTTTTTGAATGAACCAAGACTCAAACAGATAAAAAAACATTGGAACATAGTTGTAAAAATAATTTCAAATATTAATATCTCACCAAGTGAATATTACAATGAAAGAAATAAATTTTATTTCTATTACAATCAGAAAAAATGGTCGCCTGCATATATTAAAGAACTAACATCTTTAATAAATAGATTTGGCGAATATTGCTGTAGGCAAGATAAGCTCTTTTTTAAAGAACTCCCACAGCTTTCAAATGTAATGAAAGAAAAGTTGAATGAAGCAAGAGAAGAGCAGGGTGGTTTTAGAACTGTTTCTGAAGCACTAACAGTCAAAATGTTGATAGATAAGAAACATCAATTTGAAACTGAAGGTTTACAACTGCAGTATAATTTTATGTTTATTGCCCTGTGGTTCGGATTAAGACCTAAAGAACTTGATTCCCTCAAAGATACTAAAAACTACAAAATTGAATATGATAACCATAACAAAGTAAATGTTCTGCATGTTTATCAGAGCAAGCTTACAAGCCTTCAAAAAGCTAAAAGGTGGAAGCCTATTCCTATTATGTTTAAAGAACAGGAAGAGGCCTTGGAGCTCATTAAAGCTTGTAATTTTAAGAGACCATTAGTGAAAACTCTAAAGAGGATATTTGAAGACAATATTGATACTTATTCAGGGAGGAAGGGGTTTACCGACCTAATGTTGAGTAAAGGAGTAGGGCTTGAGAACATATCCATCTTTTTAGGACATTCTGATATTAGTATGACTTGGAAGCATTATAAAAATAGGAACAGATTTAATTTGTAATTATATAGTTTACTTTACTATAAAAGTAAACTATATTTGAATAAAGGAGAGAATTACTATGAAATCCGCAGATTTAATTAAACAAATAAAAGGGAAGCCAAAACCTAAAGTTAAAGTGTCATTTCAATTTGATGCAGCTATTTATAAAGCATTTGAGGCTAAGTGCATAAAGAACAATATTAAAATCACACCTACAATACAAGCTCTGTTAAAAGAGTTTGTTGATAATTAGTTTTTTACCTCTTATGTTTTTTTGATTAAATCAAATCTTCCTTTTTAGGTTTTTCAATTTTCATATCAATTTTTATAAAATCTTTTACAGGGACAATTATGTTTTCAGTGTAAGATTGTCTTTGCTCATCCCAAGTTTTTTCAAGTGGGTAGATGCCTTTTTCATAATTTTCAACAACTTTGTTTGAAGATATTTTATAACCTAATTCAAAATTTTTATCAGTAAACAAATAGATAACCTCATTCAAATCTTCATGAAATGAAAGTTTGTTGAAAGGAATGTATATATTCTTGAAAGTTTTCAAATTTGTATAACAACCAACTTCAACACCGACAGATTTGGTCGCATCAAGTAAGTCTTGTAAGATTATATCACAACCATAGAGAGAGGCATTACCTTCTAACTCAGACACGTGAATTATATCTGTTTTATTGAACCTTGCTGAATTTCCTGTAATTTCTTTAAAATTTGCAAAATTGGTATTTAGCTTAAGCATTGTATATTGTTCAGCTAACTTTCCTATTTTTAAAGCCTTGATGTTACACGGACCTCTACTTAATAGTTTTTGTAGAGGAGTCATTTTTAATGATTTTTTCGGGATATACTTCGCACTCATTTATCTACTCCTCTGATTTTTGGTTCTTGTAGCAATTTTATCTAATTCATGATTTAATTTTTCTACGTCATTGTTGAAGTGTTCTAAGAGTCTTTCATATGCTCTTTCTTGTTCTGATTTTTTTTCATAAAAAACATCACTCGCCATCTGCTGAGCAAAATCATTTGATATATCTTCAATGTTAAAAGTTGAGCTTGCTTCTTCTTTTCTTTATTAAGCTCATGTCGAATTTGTTTCTTTAGCTCTTCAGAAAATCCCACTTCTTTCATTGCCTTTTCATCTCCGCAATAATTTGCTCTATTAAAATTAACTAACCACTCTTTTTCTGAAGCCGACAGTTTCTGTTCATAATCACAATCTATAAAGTTTCTGCTTCCTCTTTTGCTTAAGTTTCTCAATCCATTGATGCTTTTCATTTTTGTAAAATCCTTTTTACTTTTATTGGGAGAATTATTTCTCACACTATAATGTTAATTTTCAGAACACTTTAAAAAATTATTTTCATTCCCCAATTTTTATAATTTAATTATAACACAATACGTCATGAAATACAAGTTTTAAATACATGTAAATTTTAATTTAAACTCATTTGTCAAGACATATTATATAAACAAGTTTTTGTTAAAATCTTTAATGCAGATTAAGTGTTCTAGATTAAATGAGTATTAGTGATATTTGTTTGGGATATGTTTAAAAGCTTCGAGGATACTCTATGCTGAGTTTATTAAGCTCAGCCCATACAATCTATGCCATTAGGCTTAAAACCTCTTATGATTCATTTTAGGATGTTATTGCTATTTGAGTGATTACTGAAGCCTCTTAAAAGGCTCACCATTGAGTTTGAAATTGTTAAGGTAGGCTTAGGTATACCTCAAGTCTTAAAAATTGAACCTTGAGGCATTTATGTGCGAAATAAGCATATTATGAGGTCTGTCTGAAGTCTAAACAAAGCTTCTTTCTGATTTCTAATGTTTCTACCTGCTCAGCAGTGAATGTGTAATTTAGCATTACAGCAAGGTCATTTACAAAGTCGACAGTCACTGCTCGAGTTGTTATACGTCGAAACAGGGCAGTGAAGAGGTTTGTTTGACTATAAGTGTATGCTTTCAGCTCAGATTCAAAGGCAGCTGCAGTGCTATGCTTTTTCAGTAGAACATCAAGTCCTTCGACTGATAGTGTCTTTAGTTTTGAAGAAGAGGGGGGTGGGCGCAATTGGGGGGTGATGATGTTCTTATGCTCAGGGGTGTTGTGTGTAGTCGCGGCTTCATTAGAATGTAAGCTCTCATCAGAGACCTGAGGATGAGCAACAGGCGAAGACGTAAGGTCAGTAGCTGAATCATCTACAACAGTTTGTTGCAAAACAACAGTGCTATGACCCTGTTCTTCATCATTGCATAACTCCACGGTCTTTAGACCGTTCTGAGAATCTTTAAGATTCGAAGAATTGGAATCATTAATACAATGTTCCATTATTCCATTGTTACATAGATACAGGGCCCCTTTTGCCGCCCCTTTTGCCGCCCCTTTACTAAATTGCTTAGTAAAATCAATAGCTTCTGTTCTTTGGGACTCAAAATCCACTGCTTCAAACTGTTCTCTGAAAAAGCTATCACTTAATTCAAAAACTGAGGCACTTCTGCCTGTTCCTTTTTGTATCATTTTGATATAATTATGAGCTTGTAGATAACCCAAAACATTTGGGTAAAGTTTATTTGAAAGTCCTATTTTATAATTCTTATCTTTCTCGCAAAGGTCTTTTAATATGTCTCTACTCAAAATAAATACTGCTCTTCTTTGATGTAAGCACGCATTTAGAACTGAGCATGCATGCAGTTCAGTTGCTCCATTGGCTGCAGCATACATACTTTTTAATAGCTCAAACTGTTCACCAATGACATTTTCTTCAATTGATAAATCAAGTGTATAGCTTAACTTAATCAGACATTTCCTATTATTGGAACTTGCTAATTTAAATTTCTGAAATGCTTCCATTGCTTTTGGACTTAACTGTTTTTGTTTTTTCATTGTACCCCCTAAGGTAATTTTAATTTGTTATAGTATAATGTTAACTTATAGACATTTGCTTAAAATTTAAGCATAAAATTGTAAAAATTGCAAGATAATTCAACATAATATTAATTTATTGAATTTTTAGTTTTAGGATTTAAGTAATGAAATCAGATACTTAATAGGTTATTAAGTTGATTATAATTATGGTATAAAATGCTTCATAATTATACTGTAATTAATGTGGTATGCGTATATATTGAATTTTATGGTATTTAAAATCTACTAATTAAATAATCATGTAATTCTAAATCTATGTCTTGTCTTAATACATATTTTAAGAATCTTGCTTTGTGATGATAGTAACAATGTCGTATCCAACCGAACACGTCAGGATTGCGACCTAGTGGGAATGCGTAATGTGCTCGGCCTTCTATTAGATGCCACCAAGGCGAATGACATCTTTGTCTCATTATCATATCTCTTGTAAATCCGAACTGAATTTCGAAATAAGCTTCACTCACCTCAGTCAATTGCTTTATTTTGGTATACTCTGCATGTCTTGTGTACCTATCCGTAATAATGTAGAGAGTCTCATTGTACAATACGTACTTTACTTCATTACGGATAAAGAATTTAAATGTGGGGATGAGTTTATAATCCATGTACTCTTCTGTATTTAAAAATGTCATCAGTTGTGATGTTAAAATTAATCATTAGATATAAATTGTTTACCTCATTGAGTTTTGGGATATAAAATTTCTCAAATTCAATCAGAGTGACTTCTCTCTCAGGATTGATATGCACAAAATAACAAACATCATTTATGTAGGTAAACAACCCTCTTGAAGTAGAAATGAACAATTTCATGGTTTAAAAAACCTATGTCCTGATTTTGGTGGTACAGTTTGAAAATGAACTCTTGGAACAGAATTATCATCTTCTATCCATAAACCTATAGATTCGAGCAAGGGGACATTCTCCTTGCAATACTTCATTAGTTCACCATCTTCATCATAAATATCAACAGCACGGCCCTGTAGATGTTGAGAACCCATAGGAGCTTTTGTTCCTTTTTCTTTGTAGAGTCTAAAATGGTCTTCAACTGTTCTTATTCCTGAAGTCACTATCATTGGTTTTCCATATGCTTCTCTAAAGATATTTATCTTATTCAATAAGTCTTCAAGATTGTTTTGAATATCAAGATTAAAATCTGTGATTACGTGATTATGTAATAATTCATTCATTGTAATCATACTACTAATCTTTCAGTGCTAAGAATTTTTTTGTTGTAAGAGTATTATCTAATTTCGTATTAATTGTTGATAAATCTGCAACATAAGCTTTCTGAGGGTCCATTTGTATAGAATTACTTGTAGGTGCAATAACAGTTGACCCATCTGACCTGCTCAAATAACCACCAATTACCCTTACAGGAATAGCACTTCTATTATCTAACTGTAAGTTAACTATACTTGTATCTATAGTAAAATTAGCACTATCAGAAGCTTCCATTCCATTAAAGAAATTAACAATTCCTGATGATGTTGTAATAATGTAATGATACCAAGCATATAATCTCTGACAACTTGTAACTCCATCAGGGTCATTGATGTCAACTTGAACATTAGGAAAGTCAGCACTGAACTCAGTCATTGTCGAACCATCTAATCCAATTGAATTGTAAACTGTATCATCTGTTTGTGAAGATAATAGTGTTAATCCTACATTCGTAAAAGAACCTGTAGTTTCAACTTCATTTTTAGCAACTGCCCCAACTTGATAAGTTGCTCGCATTCTATAAGTCTTATCCGCCGTCCATAAAGTTCTAAAATAATATCCACCTGTTCCAGCAACACTATTATCAAGTTCAACTGAATCCGTAGAATTATATATTTGAACTCTCGAACCTGATAAAATATTTGGAGCTAAGATAAGCACACTTCGCCCTGCTGAGCTTGTGTACCAAGTATTTATAATTGCAGCATTTGCGACACTTACTGTTGATGTTGTTAAAAAGCCTTGGAATAC
>Ga0213917_1000185_pt1 | contig 12122 bp, 21 predicted proteins | sample McNCre117MG_FD_161051 | JGI IMG/M metagenome (GOLD analysis project Ga0213917, IMG submission 161051) | Freshwater microbial communities from McNutts Creek, Athens, Georgia, United States - 1-17 MG | ecosystem: Environmental > Aquatic > Freshwater > Creek | place: USA: Georgia | collected... | reverse complement strand
AGAGATGCGCTAGCTCAGCTTCGGCGAGTCGAGGGGTGGAATAGTAAGACATTCTTGACAGCTCCTGAAATTTCGGTTGTTGCGTATGTGGACATCGGTGAATCCTCAGGTATGTCGCGCGAGGTTGGCCCCGTCACGGAGCGGCGCAAGCTGCAAGGCGAAGCGCTGCGCATCTGGGAAGCTGGCGAGTGGCCATCAAAAACACGTTGGAGCTCGACGAATCAATGACCCGTCGCCCCCAAGACTCGTCACTCGCTGGTCGTCACCGTCAACGCGACGCTCGAGGCAAAACCCACGGTCCCTACCAGGTCTTCGAATACGTGGGAGCGAATCCCCTGACGTCAATCTACCTGCGCTCGAGATGCATCTACGGCTGCGGCCATGTCGTGACATGCAAACAGTACGACCTGACCCGCTATGACGGTTTGCAGAAGTGCGGGGGATGCAAACGGATGGTTGAGAGAAGGGAAGCGGCGGAGTGACGGACGTTAGCATCGTTGAAAGCGAGAACCTGGACGCATTGGGCGCGCTCCTGTCAACCGCGTATAGCGGAACAATCTCCCTGGTCTACATGGACCCACCATTTCGAACCGGAAAGACTCAAGAAGGAAAGTCGGGTTCGTTCGACGATCCGATGATTGATATCGGACAATTCGTTCGCGATGTTTGCCGCCGTATCGAACTGGCGTGGCAGCTACTCTCACCGTTCGGGTGCCTTGTCGTCCACCTTGACTCGAAGACAAGCCATTACGTCAAGGTTGGGATCGACGCGACCGTTGGAGCCGATAAGTTCGCATCGGAGATCATCTGGAGATATCGACGCTGGCCGAGCAAGACCAACAACTTCCAGCGCGTCCACGATGTCTTGCTCCGGTACGTCAAAACGCCAGGCGGTAGCATCTGGAATCAGCTCTATGAAGCGCCATCGGCGTCTACCTTGGAAACCTGGGGCGACCGCAAGCAACGCGCCGTCATAGAGGACGGGAAGCGAAAGCGGTCCAGCTCTACGGATGAAGCCTCACCCGGCGTTCCAATGGGCGACGTTTGGGAAATTGGGATCATCGCGCCGAGCGCAAATGAGCGAACTGGCTACCCAACGCAGAAGCCGGAAGCGCTGCTAGAACGGCTGGTGCTAGCGACGACTCACCCTGGAGGATTCGTTGTTGATCCGTACATGGGCAGCGGGACACTTTTGGCCGTGTGCAAGCGTCTTGGGCGCAATGCAATTGGGATCGACCGCAACCCTGAAGCTGTCGCGGTAACGAGAGAGCGACTACGTAAAGGCGAGCAACTGATGATCGGAATGGAGAGAGGATGATCCGTCGCCCCATCATCAAGTACTTCGGGTCGAAGTGGACGGCCGCGCGCAAGGGACTTTACCCCGCTCCGCGTTTCGACACCATCATCGAGCGTTGTTGCGGCGGTGCCGCGTATGCGCTGCAATACCCCGAGCGTCAGGTATTTCTTTCTGACATCGACCCCGAGATGTGCGCGCTCTGGCAGTGGCTCATCGGGGCCGACGCGTCCGAGATCATGAGCCTTCCGGTGGCAACCCTGCAACACGGCCAAGACTTGCGCGAGTTGCCGGTTCGACGTGAAGCAGCCGACTTGATTCGCCGTTGGCAACGCCTGGGTCGCAACGACTGCTGGACGGTCAGCAAATGGAACAACATGCCAGGCCAGTGGCAGGAATCGGTCAAGACAGCGATCGTTGAAGCTCTTCCACAGATCCGACATTGGCAGGTCAAGTGCTGCAGCTGGGAAGAGTTGACGATCGATGCACTTCACACCGAATTCGTCGATCCAACGTACCAATTCGTCAAGGGCTACAAGCACGAAAAGATCGACTACGTGGCTCTGGCCGCGGCGTGCCGACAATGGCGAGATGCTGGCCATCAAGTGATCGTCTGCGAACAACTCGGGGCCAACTGGCTTCCGTTCCGCGAACTCTACTCACTCAACGCTGGATGCGCGCACCACCCCAAGAAGCAATCGACGGAGATGATTTGGCCATGAAGAAAACCGGAGCAGGACTGGCGAGACCAATCGTGAAATGGGTCGGCGGAAAACGATCGTCGGTTGAACACATTCTCCGTGAGCTACCCACGAAGATTGACACCTACTTCGAGCCGTTCTTTGGCGGAGGATCGGTGTTCTTTGCTCTTGCGGCAGAAGGTCGTTTCCGTCGCGCTGTGCTTAGTGACGCATGCTCGGAGCTAATTGCGGCCCATGTTGCGGTGCGGGATGATGTCGAATCGGTAATCGTGGCAATTCGCCGGCTGGGCCCGGGTCGGATCACGGAGCCCAAGTATTACCGGATCCGAGACTCGCGACCGCTGACCCCAGCAGGGAAAGCGGCTCGGTTCCTGTTCCTAAACAAGTGCGGATTCAACGGGTTATATCGCGTGAACAGCTTCGGGAAGTTCAATGTTCCGTGGGGAAAACGAACGAGGTGGCTCGTCGACTACGAGAACCTGAGATCCGTGTCACGGGCTCTTAATGGCGTCGATCTGCTAGTGGCTGACTTTCAACATGTTGCAGAGAGTTTGTTCTCCGCCAAGCAAGGGGATGCTGGATACTTCGATCCGCCTTACCTACCACGAACCAAGACCGAGAAGTTTACATCTTACACTCGCTCCGGGTTCGGATTCGAACACCAGTTGCGACTCGCTAGAATGTTTGGCGAACTCGCAGAAAAAGGGGTACACGTAGTAGCGTCTAACGCGGATACGCGAACCACGATGCGGCTCTATGGTGACGTTCCTGGAACTAAGTTCCTACGAACACACGTTGCCCGAGCGATCAACTCCAACGGCAAACGCCGGGGAAAAGTAGGCGAATTATTCATAGTCAATCCGGGTCGATCCGGAGAATAGAAGAGGTAGTAAATGGGAAAAGCAATCAACGAAGCGGCAGCCCTCAGAGAAGGACCACGATCATTCTCGGTATTCATGCGGGATCTAGCCAACGGGGCGCTTGATCAGAAGGCCTCGGAAGAGTGGCACAAACTCGGACAGGCTGTCGAAGCGGAGGCAGCGAAGCGCGGCAAGGCTAAAGGGACCCTGAACCTGAAGGTATTTCTGACGGCCGACGATCAGGGAAACGCCGACATCAAATTCGCCGTCGACAGCAAGGAGCCAACCGTCGTCCACAATGGCGGTCCGGCTTGGTTTACCAAAGGCTCAAACGTCATCCTCGAACCTCCGGGCAAAGAAAAACGGATCCGTGACGTCTCCACACGCAAGCGCCCTGAAGCTAGTGAGCCTATAAGCGACGAGGATGGGCCCGATGGTGTCGAGGTGCTCGACGCTGATGACAAGGGGGCACCGGCGCGCGACGTCAGGTCGGTGTGACATGGACGACGCGTTCGACGATGATCTGGATGACGAAGAAGACGATCTAGACGACGAGGATGACAACAATCCAAATAGCGGCACCGGAGACGGTACCGAAGAAGGCGACGACGAGACTGATGACGATGACGATTGGGACGAAGATCCCGAGGAAGACGAAGACGATTCAATGACTGATCAGTTACAGAAAGCAGAAGCGCAGGCAATTATCGAGACCGTAGAGCGGCTCGGCGTGACCGAGTTCAAGGAACTCGCGGACGGCGTAACCGTCGCGGTGATTCCAAACGGAAAGAAGATAGAGAGCCTAAAGGAGCTCATCGACGAATACCGTTCCGCTCCGGAACGGAAGACAGGGACGGCAACGCTCAACGAGCCCAGTTCCTTCATCGCACACGTAAATAGGATGAAGGATTCAGGGACGGCGCTATTTGCGAAGATCGATCGTGAAGCTCCTAAAATCACGGCAGTCTACGACTACCACCAGCTCGACGGATCACCGAGATTTGGCACGCACCGAGCCGTCTATCCATTCCCACTGTCCGATGAGTGGAAGATCTGGTCGCGGATGAATGGAAGCAACCGCGCGATGAAGCAGGACGCTTTCGCCGAGTTCATTGAGGACCGCCTGCCAGATCTCGAACCACCGAAGTCGGCCGGCGTGAAGACGCAAGAATATGTAACCGCACTTGGGTGCGAATTCGCGACCCCGGGACAAATCGTCACATTATCGCGCGGCCTGGCCATGCGCGTCGAGCAGGAGTGCGTCTCGGCTATTCGGCTAAGCTCGGGAGAATTGCAGATGGTCTTCAAGGAGACCCACAAGGGCGTCAATGGTGAGCCTCTCAACGTGCCAGGGGCTTTCTTGATCTCGATCCCATTCTTCGTCGGAGGTAAACCTTGGTGCGTTCCGGTTCGTCTGCGATACCGAAAGACCGATGGAACCGTGGTCTGGTGGTACGACCTAGCGCTGATTGATTTGTTGTTCCGTGAGGCAATCGACACCGAGATCTCAAAGATCAACGACGCGGTTGGCATAACTGCTTTCGTTGGTAGTCCAGAGGCATAGTGTCCCGAACCATCCGCTCCCGATCGTCTCAAGAAACCCAACTGGCAGCCGCGTCTATCAAAGCGCTGCGGTCGTTGGGGTACGAGTGCGCCCGCAACCAAGCGGGCAAACGCAAGGCGTTCGGGGGCGGTTGGATCAACGGCGCGAAGAAAGGGATCCCTGATTGGTACGTCATCTGGCCGTACATTCAGCTTGAGTTCAAGGACTTGTCCGAGTTGAGCGACGAACAGAAGCAATGGCACGCGTGGGCCCGCCGTATGGGGATCCCGGTTGCGGTACCGAGAACTGTCAGTGAGACAGTCAATGCGGTTCGATCGCTTCACATTGCGGTCGGATTCAGGCTCGAGAGATTGGTCATCGAAGTCAGAACGGGAAGGACGGGAGCGTGAGCTGGTTCCGTATAGACGATGAGTGGGCGGACTCACCGAAGGTGGACGCGGTATCGGACGTGGCAGCTCGGCTCTGGGCCATGTGCGGCACATGGGTATCGAAGCGCAAGCATCGGCACCTCGACGGATTCGTTCCCCGCGCGGCCTTGGCCACGATTACTAAGCGCCGCTGGTCCGATGACGTCCTGGAGGCTGCTATCGTTGATCTCGTGGAGACGTCAAAGGTCGACGGTCTCTATGAATTCGGACTATGGGAGACACGCGAAGGCGGCTGGCGGTTCCATGACTGGGAAAAGTACAAGCCGAAGGATTCGGACGACGAACCGCTCAGTACGACGGAGGCGGCGTCGGTAGGTGGACAGGCATCGGCGGCGGCCAGGCGCGAAAAGTACGGCTCGGCCCAACCGAAGAAACCATCAAAAATGCAGACAATCCCCGAACGGTCCCCGAACGTCGGAAAACCGTTCGACGTCCGTTCGGGTCGAACGTCTCCCGAACGTCTCGAACCTCCCGATCCCGATCCCGATCCCTCTCAGAGAGATCCTGCTAAAGCTGTAGCCGATGTACAAGACCTGACAGGTAGCACGCGATCCAGGGTGCCTAGGGAGGCGGAGGATCCGGTGAATGTACGTCGCAAACGCGTGCGCACCGAGTGGTCCGAGCTGTCAATTCGTGACCTGGCCATCCGTTGCCGCGAGGATCCGTGCACTGCGGCTATGGCCGGTCCCGAGAACCGTCCGGAGGTGCTCCAGGTTCAGCGGGCTTGGTGCGAGGCGGTGGGTTTGCCTATCCGGAGCCTCGGTAGCCTGTCCGCGAAGAACGGCGCACTGCAGGCCATCCTAGCGGCACTGGAGGCGCATTCGCTCGACGAGGTTTTACGGGCCTGCGATCAGGCCAAGCGCGATGATTGGGCGAGAGGGATCCAGCGTAACCGAGATGGTACCGACGGCAAAAAGTGCCGGCTCGAATGGATGAGTCTGAATGTCATCAGACGCCTGCTCGATGAGGCAGACGCGGCCCGTCCGTCGAGCGGTAGCGCAGCGGTCGCGAAGATGTTGGCCCAAGTCGAACGTGAGAGATCCGGAGCCGCCCCATGAGCGAAGCAAAACCAATCCCACCCAAACCTACCGACACCAGTGACGCCGGATGGGAGCGTTGGGCGGCGCAGCACTTCCCGTACGAGCTTCAGTGGTACATGTGGACCCAAACGCGCAGCGAGAGCGAAGTCCCGCAGTTTGGCACTGCCGAATCGCTCGACGACCTGCGGGGAATTGGCGATCCGAAACTCGCTGGACTTTGCGCTAGGCACTGGTGGAACACATTCGAGAATATCGATCGGATCTTGCGTGAGCACGCCGCGCAGAAGATCGCCGACCAGCAGAAGGAACGGAAGCGGCTGATCCTGCTTGCCAAACAGGCGCTCGATGGGAAGCTAGGCGAAAATCCGTCAGCGCGAGACGACGCACGCTCGACCGCGCAAACGCTACTGCGGCAAGCGCCCGAGCACTGCAGCAACGACGACCTGGACGATTGGATGAAGATGCACCAGTATGCGAAACGGTTGGCTTCGGGGTGGCGCGGAGAGCGCCCAAAGCTAACCGCGGACCTACGACGTGAAGCAGCGCAGAAGCGTGAACTGGGTGACATCGACGATGCTATCGGAGCACGGCCAGCGCAGCGGCCCTATGAGCAACGGGAGATATACGGATCATGACCAGCCCCACCTACCGAGCCAACACCGCCAACCCGCGCGGCACCTACCGGGACGTCAACGAGCAAGGTTCCGCGATGCCCATCACGTGGCAGACGAAGCCGTGCCGGGTCCGCCAAGCAGAAAAGCAGCGAGCCAAGACGCTTGCGGCTGGTAAGCGACCGCGTAAGTTCAAGGGCGGGATTTTGGCGACCGAGGCAAACCGATGACCACCAGACATCTAGACGTTCAGATTGTTGTCGACTGCACGAAGACATCATGCGGGAGTTGCCATTTTCAGCACAGAGAATGGAGTGGCTGCATCCTGTTCGGCGGCGCACTGGAGCGGGTCTGGGAAATGGTCGACGGCCGTCAGGCGCTCAGGAACAAACGCCTCAAGGAATGTGCTGTTGCTGAGTGGAAAGCTAAGAAGAATTCGAAGACCAAGGGAGACAAAATTAGATGATGAACGGACTAGCCTGGGAACGTCAAGCGACTTCGATAGCAACGAGACCGCCGGGCTGATATCCATTGACGAATGTTCGAATTGGGGAAGTAAGCTATGAGTGAATTTAGAATCGAAGCTGTACGACTAGGCCCGATCGTCAAACATGAGAACGCTGATAGTCTGTCCATCACGCAGGTCATGGATGGTTACCCGTGCATTGTGAAAACAGGCGACTTCGCAGAGGGCGAGATCGCGGTCTATGTTCCCGTCGACGCCCTGGTGCCGACATCACGCCCCAAATTTTCGTTTCTGGCCAAGGACTCCAACTCCGACGGTTTTGCGCGCATCAAGGCGCGTAGGTTGCGTGGCGTGTTCTCAATGGGTCTACTCGTTAAGGCTCCGCGCGGCGTCAAAGAAGGCGACGATTGCCAGAAGCTGTTGGGCGTCGAGAAGTATCTTCCTCCTGCCGAACGTGAGCCGGTTGAGCGACTAGCAAAGGCGAAGTGGCCATGGTGGCGCGTCGGGCTCGCCCGGATCCTGCCATGGTGGTTCGCGGCCAAACGCAAGGCGCCGGGTCCATCAGTGCCGCATTACGACATCGAGGGCTTCCGTAAATACAAGCATCTGTTCTCGGAGGGCGAACCCGTATGCGTGACCGAGAAGATCCACGGCGCGCAGTTCCGAGCGGTGTTCACCGGCGGTAAGCTGCACATCGGATCGCGAACCGTTTGGGGTCGTTCACCCGAAAGCGACTGGGGTATTGTTGCGAAACGGTATGACCTGGCGACGAAGCTCCGAGAGTTCCCGGACATGGTGCTGTTCGGTGAGATCTATGGCAACGTTCAAGATCTCAAGTACGGCAAACCCAATTCGGTCGACTTGGTTTGCTTCGACATGATGAACCTGAAGACCCGCGTGTTCTTGGACTGGCCAGACCTGGTGGCAGCGTGCTCGACGCTGGGCGTTCCGGTCGTCCCTGAGCTTTACCGAGGCGCGTGGTCTCCGGCGCTAATCGAGATGTCGGAGGGCAAGACAACGATGCCGGAGGCCAACCATTGCCGCGAAGGAATCGTCATCAAACCCCTGTGCGATCGCGTTGACCTGCACTTCGGACGCGTCATCCTGAAACTGGCCGGCGAAGGCTACTTGACACGAAAGACCGCGTGACCATGATCAACCTCTCAAACACAAACTTCTCAAAACTCGAATTGCCCAGGTGGAATGGGCTGGTGCTGCGGGCCGTGCTTATGATTGGAGGAAGTCTGCACATCCGCGATGGCGCCGACTCGAGTAAGGAGCTGTTCGGTGCGATCGCATGTCGCAATATAAATGACGGCCAATGGATAACGGGGCATCGTCCAAAGTCATCCTTCGTTCAGCTCGACGAACTCAAGGCCATTTGTGCGAAGGTCGACGCTTTCATCGCCTCCGAAACGAAGCGCACCGCAGAAGCCGCGCTGCCGTCGTGGCGGGATTGTGGACTCGAGGAGGCGCAGGAGTGGACGCTATTTTATGACGGGGAACAGCAACAAGAATGGAGGCCGATAGACAGGTGTAATGGGGACTCACCGAAAGAGCGATACCGCTACCGCACCCGCGCGCCAAAAAAGGACGGAGCGATCAAGTTGACGAACGGGTTCGAGTTGCGTTGGGACACAAACACCCGTTACGGTACGATTTGCAAAGATGGCAAGATCAAAGCGAAACGCTACTCGGACAGATCATGGGACATTGATACTTGGAAGATTGCGGGGATTCCGCGTGACGAAGCGCGACAAACGATCGCTGCCACCGAGGAGGCCGATAGGTTGATGGGTAGCGGATCATTGTATGCAAAGGCGGAATGGTTGGCATCTCAGCAAGGTGTGACCATCCTCGCGAGCAAAGAGCCAACGACCGAGACCAAAACGAAGATGCCAAACGTGAAACCGCCAAACGGAACATCGTGGCAACCATGGTCGCAGGGGACGATAGTCCTGGTTGGCCCGGGAATATTCCTACAGGTACCCGACAGCAAGAGATGGCGCGACGCCATGCTCGCTTGCGTGGCGGCGCACGATCAGCAGAATGGTCTGGCCCCGGTCGTGTGGGCTGACAATTGGGTCACCATTGCCCATGAATGGAGCGCAACTCAGTGTCACGAAATTCACCTCCGTTGCGATATGACTCCAGGAAGCGACGCCAACCAGATGGCATTTGAAAAAGCAGCAATGAAGCGCGGAGCAAAGTTCCTGCTCGTCGAGGCAACCCCATGACAACCCCCGAAACAACCGAGCGTGCCAATGACATCATCGGCGGATCGCGTGTCATTATGGATTACGAGCGGACCCGAGAAGCCGCGATTTGCTTCTTCGACAACGGCACCTCGAAGGTCACGTGCTACTACGACCACGGCCGCCGACTTGGCGACGTCTACTCTTGGGACGATCGCGAGCCGTTGCGCGCTTTCCTCACGGGGAAGCCGGCGAGGGTTGAGATGAGGGTGACGACACGCGGATCCGGTTCGACTTCGACGCCAACGAATGGGTTGCTGAGCAGAAGTTGCGAGCCGCCACAGATCACGAGCCGGCGACAGGTAAGTGGGTTGAGATTGCCAGGTGGTCAGCTGAGGCGCCGACGGCGGAGGCTTTGAGCAATGAGTGATCCAGTCAAGAATTCATTCGGAATCGTCACCCCGTCGATGCTGCAGAAGTGGATCGACAGGAAACTGGCCGAAGTGTCCGAAGACTATCGCCCTGTCGCGTCCTGGAACGCTGAGCGCAAATACATCGAAACCACAACGAAAGTCCCGATGATTATCGCCCAAAGGATGATCGCGAGCGGAGAATACGAGCTGAAGGATGGGATACTGGTGCCACGGAACGGAGCGGATAAGCCGTGACCACCGATCGAATCCTCCCGCCTGGTCGCCTGAATCTCCAATCAAAGAAGCGCGTCACGCTGCAGATCGTCGACAACGACACCGGAGCGACTCGCACCGTACTCGGCTACCAGTACCGCTACGAACCAGAAGATGGCGAGCCATTCGGTATTGCGTCGGAGTTCCCGTGCGTCATGATGACTATAGCGATATGAAAGGAAATAGCGATGTCGAAATTGTTCGGACAGGAAATTGATTTTGATGAGGAGCATGGAGCTTCCGTATATCTAACCACGTTGCTTGGCGATCTAGAGCCGCATTTTTTGTTCCAGGAACGTCCGGAGGACTTTTCGGACGGACTTGAAACGTGTAGGCCGGAACGGGAGTTCACATGTGTGTGTTGGTTGATCGACGGCGACAAAGAGACTTTTGAGGTTCACGCGGCGACATTAGACGAATGCTGCGATGTGGCAGCCAAGACACTTTGCGACGTGATCATTATCAAAGCAGAAGAGCTGCGAGCGACTCACACGTTTGCCAAATAAGCACCGCCCCCCGTGGCTGGGAGGCGGATCGATCAGAAAGGAGTGACTTGCAGAAGGAAGACTGAACGAACATGCAGGAACAGTCAAGCGAGACCGAGACGAAGCGCCACGTTCCGCGGATCACCCAACGCGGCGGCTACAATGCCGAACTCGAGAACTGGTTGACGAACAGCGCATCGATGATGGGTGAGCGATCGAACTTTGCTGGACTCGTCGCCAGTATCGAAAGAGGCGGCTCTGGTGGGTGTCGCGGAACCAAAGGGGTCGGGATGGTAAGGTACGATCCTTTCGAACACTGGGGATCGATCATCGCCCTGAACCGAGCTTTTGATCGTGCGGAGCGGTGCGACATTGCTTGGCGCCAGCTGATCCATTACGACCAATGGCTACTAGCTGCCCGCTACTGCTACTCCCGAGAAAAGCTCCCCCACGGCATGCACGGGCAACTCGGTGACCTTTCGGCCGTTGCCTTCGTATGCGCACACGTGTTCGACGATGCTTGGCTGGACGAGCACAAATACGATGATCCGGAAGACGTCCAAAGGCTACCGAGTCAAGTCGTCAAGCTCATCGCCGGTGCTGGGCGGCGAGGGGGACTCAAATGGGCCGAAGACCAAGCAGCCACGGAACTGCAGCTGGCTCACTCGCATTGGATCGAGCGGCGCTCCGAGGTGGACCAGGCGATGGGCGGTCGGAATCTAACACGCTGGCAAGAGCGCCCGAAGTGGACCGAGGACGTCGAAGACGTCGAGTCGATTGTACAGGACAACACTCTGGACGTCATCCACACCGGCCAGGTAGCGTACCGATGAGCAAGCCAATCGTGACAGTTTCGATGAAGGCCGCAGCCGAGTTCATGGGTGTTTGTCCCAGGTGGGCTCGTAAACTGCTCAATCGCCGGCACAGACAAAATCCCAAGCTCGGGCTGCTGCTACGCCCCAGCGGCTCACCAGAGGGCCATATCGAGGTCAACGCGAAGGCTCTTCGGTTCATCCTGAAGGGCGGGACCGCGCAAGAAGTCGAGGACCTAGGAAATCGTGTCGGTTTCTGTGAGTCCGACATCGCATCGCTCCAGTTCAGGCTTGGGAAAATTGAGCACGCGGTTTTGCCGGCAAAACAAGCTGAAGCGCCCTGCCGGTGCGCGTCCAGAAAAGGATCAAGAGGATCCGATTTACAGATCCAATTGGGAAGAGAGGGGGAACCTACGGAGGGGGAGACGTCCGAATGAACCTGCTAGCGAAAGCCAGCGCAGCCACCGGAATTGCCCACCGCCGAGTCCACCCCTCCCCGCTGGAACTACCAGCCCGAGGCAGACCGGAACGACTCCACTGCCGCGACTCCGCCCCAGTGCTACAGTCCGGCCATGCCTGACAAGCTCGAGTACGTGACGGTTCCGATGCGCGTCAAGCGGACCGACTTGGATCCATGCACCAGAACGCTCACGGTCACGCTCGAGCAATTCGACGCCACCCAAGACACCGCGGACCTGCTGGACAAGCAGGCTGTCACGAGTGAGCCCGTCGACGTCGTGATCAGCAAGGCGATTCGGTGAGCGGGACACCGCGAGATTCCCGCCAGCTGGGATAAGACGCTGGCAGGGCGACCACCTTGAGAATTACCTCGCAGCTGGTCGCCACATACTCTCCAGGCCCCAACGTCCACACCGGGGCACGAGCTCTGCCACATTGAGAGGCCGGGCAGGGTGGACACGAACGCATGCGCCGGAGTTCGACAGGCACATCTCTCCGCTGTGCGTCAAGATCCCTGATTC
>Ga0213917_1000184_pt1 | contig 12134 bp, 24 predicted proteins | sample McNCre117MG_FD_161051 | JGI IMG/M metagenome (GOLD analysis project Ga0213917, IMG submission 161051) | Freshwater microbial communities from McNutts Creek, Athens, Georgia, United States - 1-17 MG | ecosystem: Environmental > Aquatic > Freshwater > Creek | place: USA: Georgia | collected... | reverse complement strand
TTTTCATTTCTTCAACGCTTTTTTCTTCGCCCTCAAACACAATTATTTTTGTTGCATCATCAGGTTGAATATCAAATGCACCACCAGTTGTTTTTTGCTTTGCCATTTTAAGAAATTAATGTAATTTGAAAAATTATTGCTTCGTTGTTTTCTCTTTCAAAAATTATTGCAGCATCAACAAAATTTTCGGCTGCAATGGTTTCTGTAAGAAATTTTTTTATTCCATTCGGTTGGAAAATTACTATAAAGTTTTGCATTTCAAAAATATTTTTAAAATTTGTAATTAGTTTTCCACACTTTATTCAAATACATAACAGTTAAAATATAGGCTTTTCGCTTAATGGTAAAGGTGTTTTGTTGAAAACCTTGTAAGATTTTAAACTGTTGATAAATGAATAATACATACTGTTTATAAATAAAATTTTTCATTGTTTTTATAATTTTTTTCCGCTAACAAAGGCTTTTAGCCGTAATTCTAATCACGCCAAGTAATGTGCATTGCTTCTAACTTATCTCCAAGTAACGGACTGCCATAGTTTTCAAACTTCATTTTAATTGAAGGATAAACTTCTAATCCGTTTGGACATTGTGTTTTTAGTGGTAGCTTTCGTTTATCTTCTGAAATTTGTAACGCCTCTAAAATAAAATCATTCAAACTTTTATCTTCAGAAGAAGAACTACGGCTAACAACGTATTGCTGAACATTGCCAGCTTCATCGGTTATTTGAACTTTGTATTCCATATCAACTTTTTATTTTAAATTAAACATTTGTGCATCTAAATTGGCAACGTCAGCAATACGCAGAACGTTAGCGTTTACGCTTTTGCAAATGGTGTTGTGTGCAATTTTTGTTCTTTTTCTTCATCAATAAAAATTATTTTTTTTATTCCGCCACAAGACAAACCAACACAAAAACCGTCTACATCATCTTTTTGGTATCTGTTGCTTTTATCAATTTCAAAATGTGGGCATCCACTGGTGCAAGGAATAGGAATTAAAACCATGCTGCCATTGTTTTGTTGAATTGGAATTTTATTTTGAAAAGGACAATATAATGCGCCTTGTTCGTTGTGAATTTCTAAATGCCCTTCTGGCATTTTTACTAAAATTTTTTTACTCATTTTATTTATTTTTTATTATTAAAAATTATTTCTTCATCATTATAAGACACCAACTGTATTGCGTTTTTATCCAAAATTTTCACGTTAATTTTATCGGGTGAAATTGTAAGCATTTCATTTTTTAAAATTATTCCGTTCTTAACTTCAAAATAAAATTCGTGCTTTGTTTTGCCAATAAAATTTTTGTTTGGGTAAATTCGTGCATGGTGTATTTTATCTAAATTTCTTTCCAGCATCAATTTTAAATTATCATAACCAGTTTGCCTATCCAAAATAATTTCGGATTGATGCCCACCAATTAATTGTGCAATGGTGGTATTTGTTTCAATACTCCATCGAGTATAATTTTTTGTAAGATTATTTTTGTAAATTACCCATGCTGAAAATAGGCTTAACGAAAAAAATGGATAACCGTTTTTTGCATCCATTTTGGTAAATACGATTTTTTTAAAGTGCATTGCAAGTTTTATTTTGGTTTAAAAATTATTTTTTCGGGTAAATAGCTGCTATTTTTTTTGTGAAATTTTGGTTGATTTTTTTGCGGTTTCCACTTACTGAATATTTATAGGAAACTTATAGAATATTTATAGGATACTCTTCAAAATATTAAGGTTAGCCACTTCGTGGAATACAATTTTTGACGATAAGAAAAAACAAAAAATTCATCATGGCATCGAAATTTCAACTTTTACATTCAACTGGTCGGTAAATCTATAACCTCTCATTTTGCTTACACTACTGTAAATATCGCAATATTGCTTGCTAATCTGCAACATTCTATTACCATTATCACTGAAAATTATTTGCTGCTTTTCATTGCAAATTATTTTCAATTCTTCCAGTTTTCGTTTAATGTATGTTGCAGTTCTAAAATCTTTTAAAAACCAATCAAGGCGCAAAGATTTTAGAGATCGGTTTGTATCAATTCTAATTTGATGCAAAACAGAAAAATGGACTGTCCGCATAGCAAAACATTTCTGTTGCCATACTTTTAACAGTTCGCAAAAATTATCAAATGAAAGCTGGTTAATTTCTTCTAAAGAAATATTTGTTAATGCACTTAATGAATTTTTGATTGCTACCAGTTGAGGCGAATTTAAGCCCAATTTTTTCTGTATTGCATTTCGTTGTTTGCTTTGATTTTCTAAAATATCAATAGCAAACATTAGATAATACAACGTCTGTTTATCGGTTGTTGAATATGTTAATGAATAAAAATTTGTTGAGTAATCGGATTGCAAAATGGCATCGGCTTGTTTCCATTCTGCAATATTCAAATCATCATTGGTTATGGTTACTAAATTTAGTTCTACAAGCTGCGAAATAATTTTGGTAAAAGTGTTCCTGGTTACTTTAAAATACTTTCTTAAAAATGGTTTCTGGTCGGAAAAATTGTGAACAGTACCACTGGTTGTAATTGCTTTTAGCAAAAAATAATACGAATAAATTTTTAGTAGATTGTGTTTTTCGTACTTGTTCACCAACTTGCGTTGCATCAACAATGCAGATAACATTTGCTTTGGTATGCGAATTTGATATGTTGGTTGCGTTTGCAAGGTTTGCGAAAATAGAAATGTTTTTAAAAATTACAATTGATTATCTAAAAAATTTATGGTCATGTTGATAAGATTATACAACCATTCATCAGTTTGTTTTATCGGATATACTTTTAATAATTCCAAAAATGCCAATGCTTCAAAGTATTCCAGTGTTACCATTTTAGCACCATCTTTATTTTTTGCAGTTAAACATTTTTTTTCCAACCCTGGCAACTGCATTAAAAATGCTTTGCGCAATCTTCGCTGCAAAATAAAATCTGAAATTGGTACTTCATTTTGCTTTTTTAAAAGGTTAAAATACTGAATAGGATTGTTATATAATCCCTCCCATTCTGACTGAAATAATTTTAATTTAATCATTTTTTAGTACATTTAAAATGTCAATGGCTGTTTCAATTTCATTTAATTCATCATCGGTTTTATCGTTAATTTTCAATGCTAATTTTAAAAATAAAAGTGTTGTTTCTATTTTTTCTTCTAAATTTTTTGCGCCCACTATTGCAATATTGTTGGCTATTTGCTTGGCTAAATATTTCATAGTTAGTTGTTTTGTTTAAATATTTTTGGACTATTATAATAGTCCATAGCCAATTCTTTTGATTTAAATTCGGCTATCATTTTGAAACTTTGTTTTCTCACAATCATCCAAATACCAAACGCATCGCAAATAATTATGTAGTTTTTTTTATTCTTCATTTGAAACTATGAGGTTGTTTAATAAAAATAATTCATATTGTAAATAGTCCAGGTATCGAACTATATCATGTTTGTTATTTTCTAAATTGTCGCTTTTTTTTAAAAGCCATAAAATAGTATCGGTGGTGTCCTGGTGGTCAAATAATAAGTTTACAATTTTTCGTTTTTTTTCGGTTGTCATTTTTTACTAAATTTAAAAGTTTGAAAAATAAAACCATGCTGAAAAAATTGCACCACTAATTAAAAAAAATAGTGCAGCATCAATAAATAAATTTTTTGTTTCGGATGCAGTTAATCCATCGAGTTGGAATTGGTTGTTTGTCATTGCAAGTAATTTTGTTTGTGAGAACATAATAAAAATAAAAAAGCCAAACAACGTGGTTGTTCGGCTTTTTATGTTGGTTGTGGCACTTGCAATGCAAAACAACACTGTTTCATTTTTACATGAAAACGAATTAAAAATATTTTGTGTCTTATTCAACATATTGTTTTGACTTTTTGCAAGTGTCGGGGGCAAATGTAAATACGTTTTTTAATATTCCAAACTTTTTTACAAAAATATTTTTGGCATAAAAAAAGCCAACAAAATTTGTTGGCTTAATTTACCTCTTGAAAGTTCTTAACTGTACCAGGTTGTATAAACTAAAAAACTGGTGGCTGTAACATCTACTGGTATTACATTTTGTGTAATCACTCTACCATTGCTGTTATTTACTGAAGTAATATCTGCGGCTAATTGTGCAGCAATTGCGCCAACACCAACCGTTGCAGTTAATATATTATTTACGTGTGTGCCGCTTTTGTTGGTTAAAATATCTAAAAAATTTTGCGAAATAGCGTCTGCAACTTTTGCTTCGCCAATATCATTGAATTGTAAAATTGTATAAATATCATTAACCGTATCGTGTCCGCCAATTAGTGCAAATCTATCATTAATTGAATCTGGACTGTTTGAACTGCCATATCTTGGAGCTGTTACACGTTCTGCAATTATACTTGGATTTTCATCAAATGGCATTTGAAAACTCTTTGGCACAATGGTAGTGGTTACGGGCAAAATATCAAATTCGTTCAATTCCAACTGACGTTGTTTGCCATGTACGTCAATTGCCACCGTTGGGCTGTTTTTTCTTATAATGCTTCCACTCATAATTGATAAATTTTTTCTTTTATAATTAATCTACAATCAACATCATCATCAAATGTAATGGTGTATTGTGTTACATTTAATTCATCACCAAATGCGGTGTCGGTCATGCTATCACCTAAATTCAATGGAACCTGGTTAATGGTTACAACTGTATTACCTATATTGGAAAATGTAATATCAGCGGCTTCCGTTGGCACAAATTGCCCACTATTTTTGTAGCCAATTAATTGTGTGAAGTATCTAAATTTTTTTCTCATTAATTAAATATTTTATAAAGAATATAGCCAGCTAAAGAAATTACAACTAATGTTTTTATAGGATTTTTTTTTACAGTTTCACCAGTGTTTTTTGCCACTTGCAAAACTTCATCAACAAATGAATTTTCAAAACTTAATAATCTTTGTTCAACTCCAGCCCACCAACTTTGCGGAATAATATGTGGCACTAAATTTTTTGTAAAGTCATAACGTGCTTTCCAAAAATCTTTATACAAATTTGCACCATTTGTTTTTAATTCGTTGTTGAGTGCTGCCAATGTAACTGGACCTAATCCACCATCCACCCTTACATTTAATAAACGCTGTAATACTTTTACTGCATCGGCACCAGATGCGGTGGTAAAATCGTATAAAAAATTTGCAAAGGTTTGATTAATTATTTTATCGCCTTGAATAAAATCCCAATACAATTTTTTGTAAACTGGTTTTACATAAATATCCACTCTGTTATCAATCCAATTTTGTTGGTTTGCTTTGCTGCCTTTTATTACATCAATAACAGTCCAGCCATTCCAGGTTGGATTATAAAGGCGGTTGATACCTCTATACACTTCATAACCATTATTATCAATGCCATAGCCGCCCTCGTGGGTTTGCTGTAATGGAAATGATATGTTAAAATCTGCCATAATTTAAAATGGTGGCTTTGTAGTTAATGGAGTTCGATTTTTTGAAACAGTACCAGCAACAGTAAGTGCATAGCCAATTACTTGGGCTGCAATTTGTAGCCATTGCATAACGCTGTAATGTTCGTGAAATCCGCTTTGAATATTATGCAACAAATTGAATCCAGTTGTTACATCAATTCCAGCGGCTTGGGTTGCTAATGGAGCTATAACGCTCATTCCTACACCCCAAACGGTTTTACTTTGTAATATTGGTTTGATACTCATTTTAAATAGGTCGTTTGTTTATTGAAATTTAATTTTGTGAAGATGAAAAAAAATTTAAAAATCAGATTCTATATAAACAGTTTTTTCTTTACCAACTAATTTTTGAAACTTTTTTAGCGCAATGTTTGTAAATAAATATGTTTGTAAATTTCTTTTATGGTCGCTTCCATTTCCAACCTTTAAAACTCCTTTACCATTTGGAAAATCTAAATTTGTAGATACATAATATTTTCCACCTCTTGAAACTTTATATTCAAATACAAATGAAGTTGGAAATTTTACACCTTGAATTGAAACAAATTTATTAAAAGTACCAGGTTTTGAAAATAAATCTTTTTTGCTTGTACGTAATACACGAACATTTTTTACTCTCGGTACTGGCTTTTCTTTTCTTTCAATTATTCGTGTTGTTCCTTTTTTCCATCCAGCAACTTTTTTATTTAGCTGGTTATTCATTTTTTTTGCTTTTGTTTCTGCCTCTTGTTTTGTTGGATATTTAAACTTGGTGTAATTATCCCCCCTCATAACATGATAAAGATTATCGTAATTATTGTAAGTTACCCAAAATCCTTCATCATTATTACCAATGTTTTTTGCAGGCTTTATTTTCTTAGATGCCTCTTTCACATAGTCGGTCCATTTAACAAACTTTTTTGGGTGTGCTTTACGGATGCGTTTTGCTTCTGCAATAATTTTTTTTAATACTGGATTGCTCATTTTAAATACATTGGTTTGCGTTTAATAATATCTTCAATTCGTGCAACATTATTGGTGTCCATAAAGCCATTACAATAGTCAATTAAACTTTGATTGTAAAGGTTGAAAAATGTTTGGTTTAATGCTGAAATATAAAGTTGTGTAGGTGCTTGCTGTAATATGCCCAAAACAACATTATCGTGATCGTGTACCACTCCAAAACTAATTATTGTTAATGCCCATGCTGCTTTTGCATCATAAATTTGCTTTGCTTGTTTTACTACTTTTATTTTATCGCTATTGGAATAAGGATTATAACCAGCATTGTTATAAAATGTAACTACATACAAGTTTGGATTTTTTGAACGTGCATAGTTGAAACATTTTTGGCTGAATGTTTGAAAATCATCATTAAATACATCCGCATTTAACGCAGCTTTTATATTGGCTTCTTCTTCTTCTTTTTTCTTTTTAGATTCTGCATCATCCAAAATGCCAAACATAGTAAGCAACTTTTTTCCAACGAAAAAACCACAAATAATTAAACCACCAGATATAATTAAATTCGGACTTACACTATTATCACTGTTTGCCATTTGTTATGCTAATTTTTGAGCCATTGTATTCAACATATTGCAAGCCATATCATAGCTTGCTTTGTCTTTTTCTGCTAAAATTGCTAATTGTAAAACTCTTTCTCCAAAATATTCATCCAGTTTTAAAATTCGCATTGCACCAGCCGAACATTTTTTTATTTGTTCAATTTGTTCGGGTGTTGCTTTTGTCGTGCTTGCATCGTTAGTGCTACTTACATTGTCTGCAATTGGATTGGGTTGTTGCAATGGTAATGTTTGCCCCAAAAATTTACTTATCAATGGTTTAATGTATGGGCGAACTTCATCCAATATTGCGCCAATTGCGGTTTGTGGCTCTTCGTCTATTTCTTCCTCTAATTCCTCTTTTAGTTCTGCAATTTCTTTTTTTAATTGCTCAATTTCATTCACATACTTTTGATGTGCTAATTGCTCATACAATTTATTTAGTTCGGTTGAACTACCATTATCAGCAATTGCGCCAATTGGTTTTTTGTTGGCTTCAACAAAAAATTTCAATGTATGTAAAACTGGATTGCCTCCATCTGCATTTTTTTCAACTCCAGTTTTGTTGGATATAGTTATTTCAAGCAATCCGCCTATTTGACTATCTACACACTTCATCAATTGCGAAATAGATAATTCAACATCTTTTGCCTTATCTTCATACATATTGACTAATTGCCCATCACATTTTACCCTCCAAAATGGATAGTCTTTTGTTCTCATACAATCTGCCACGTAACCAATTGTAGTAAGTGCCATCAGTTTTTCTGTTTGTAAAAAATTGAAAATAAAAATTCTGTATTACTTGCTGGACTTGCACCAGTCCATTTGATGAAACATTTTTTTAAAGATATTTCAGCACTCATTCTGTTTACTTTTTGAACATTAGTGCTGCTGCCATTAAATAATCCATTAACTGGATAATCTTGCATAATATCATCAGTGTTGTTATTTACCAATGTAATTAGTGCACTTGCTGCATCTGTTGAAGTTGCTTGCAATCTGTTTCCACCAATATATAATTTTGATGAATAACCATTTGACGGTAAAAATTGTAAACCAATTACAATTGATTCATCAATATTACCATCGGGATTAAAATAAAAAATCTGTCCGGGTTGCGCTGTTGTTGGAATAAGGCAACGGATATGTTTTTGATAAAACACACGTGGAAAGTTTTGTAAATTGGTATCCATTAATTATTTTTTAAGTGGTGTGCGTTGGCTTTTTTTGCTGTAAAGGAATACTACATAAACTCCTTGACCAGCTACTAAATTGGTTGGATCAGTTACTTGAATAGAACATTTTTGCATAACCAATTCAAATGGCAAAAATTCTCTGCTTACACCTTGATTGCTTGGTGCATTAAATGCCAAATATGGATGATTAAACACACGTTGTTGGTTGGTGTTATCAACCAAATTTAAAACTAATCCAGTGCCGCCACTTTGCGAAACTAAAGTTAATCCGCCTGGTGTTTTGGCTAGTCCAGTTGAACTATTTACATAAGTTTCTACGCCCTCAATCATTACACCTGGCTCCCTCAAAATTGGATTATCTGGAAACTGTATAATAGTTCCGTTGCCAATGGTTGATAAATTTAATTCAACGCCAACTGTAAGTTTGTATATCGGTATTCCGTACATAAAAATATTTTTATAAAAAAAATGTGGGGGATTTTAAGCACCCCCACTTTGCTTTCAATTTTAATTAAACCCAAAAAACTATTTTGTCAAAAACGATTCAAAACTTTGATCTTTGATCAAACCACTTGCGTTGATAGCCAACACACCACGAACCATTAAAGTTGCATAGTTTGTAAATGCTCCAGCCGCTGTACAATCAATTGCAGTAGGTAATACTATATTGATAGTTTGGTTGTTTTGTCCGTTAAATGCAAATGCCTGATGCAATGGTGCAAAACCATATTCGCTACCATCCCATTGGCTACGTTGGTAAGCACCATTTGTGCCTACTGCCGCTGCTTGCTGTGATGCTTGCAAACCAGCTTGCGCCATTCCAACTCTACGCATTTGTAATAAGTCTAATCCTTGCACCACAATTTGATTACCAATTGTAATTTGCAAATAGGAATTATACAACGCTTCCATGTTGGTACTTTCCGTTGATGGAAAAATAACGCTATCTGGATAGGTGTACAATTGCCCAATCGCATCATTTGCGGCTGTTGGTATTGCACTTGCAACACGTTTTACAAAAAAGCCAATCGAAGTTGCAATAAATACATCGGCTTGACGTACTCTTGTTTCTGTAACGTTGGCTGTTGGTGCTCCTTGTGCTGCATTTGGTTGAAATGTGTATTGCCCATTATTGGTTAATAAAGCATCCATTCGTAAAAAACCTTGTGCGGCTCTTAAACCAGTTTTACGATACACTTCATCAATAATTTGACCAGTGCGACTTGTCGGCTTTGTGTGGATTTTTGGAGTGCTTGAATGCACTGCGTTTTTAAGTCTTTCCATTTTGTTTGATTTTTATTTGTTTGTTTGAATAAACTTTTTAATGGATGAAATTATGCGTAAACTTCATCTTCAATTACCAATGCTTCTTCAATGGTTTCTGTTGGTGCGCCAATCATTAATGATGCATCTGTTGCGCCAATCATTAAATTTTCCATCAAACCATCTAAATCACCAATCATCAAATCGCCAATGCCTGGTAATGTTGCTTTTGCAACTTGCAAACCGCCATAAGTAGCTGCACCCATTGCAACTGCTTTAATATGTGGATTTTTCAACATAATTGCAGCACCAGCACCAGCACCCATAATTACCAATGGTGCAAGCATCGGTTTATCGGGATGAAAATTTGATAGCAATTTGTTTTGTACAAATGATGCCGCAACTGCACCAGCTACGCCCTCACCAATTGTAATTAATACTGGAGTCAATGAAGACATATTCAAACCATTAATGCCTGAATGGTGTCTTTTTCTACGGTGTGTGCGCTTTTTGTGGTGCGCTCTACGTTTTGCCATGTTATTTGTTTTTTAAATTGTGAAAAGTTTTATTTCTTTTTAGTCAAAAAATATGTTGTTGCAATTCCACCAACTACTAATACTGGCAAAATGCCCATTCCGCTTTCTTTTACTGGTGGTGTAAAATCTTCGGGCTTTGTAGTTGCTCCGCTTGCATCTTGTGGGTTTGCTACGTGTGCAACTGCCTCAATAACTTCTTTACCATCCCTAATTACCTTTTGCCACAAAGTTAATGGTTTTGTTGTATCTGTTGTAACGTCTGGTGGTGGTTCGGCTCCAGCGTTTGGATGTTGTGCCGCAAATACTGGGTCAAACTCTGGACTGCTTGGGTCGGCTTTAGGATTATATCCTGGCAAGTTTGGGTTTGTTTCTGGTGCATCTTCGCTTGGCTTACCTTTTGGAATTAATGGAACTATTGCAGCAATAATAGCGGCTGCACTGGCAATAATACCAGCCACAACTTCTGGACCTCTTATACCTTTTGGTCTGCCAAAAAAAGGTTTGTGTTTTGCACCTCTAGCGGCTGCATTTTTCAATTTTTGAAAATTACCGCCAAATGTTTTATGCCACAAATGTTCAATCTTGGTTGGATCTTTGGCAATTTGTTCAGTGATTCGGCTACCTAAACCACGATAATTTATATCTAATAACATCAAAAAAGAATTTCGCATGGTTGCAAATGCTGGATTCAAATGTTTGTATCCATCCCATGCACCTTTGAAAGCTGAATGGACTTTATCCGTATATTTTTGCCACCAATGATGCTTTCCAATACCAGCCATTTTTTGTGAACGCTCAATACTTTTTTTATCCAGTCCAATATTTTGCATTAACTCTTTTATGTGGGCTGTTGCCATTTTATATTCCTTGCTTCCTTTTGGTGCTGAATTTAAAACATTTTTCCACGTTTTTAAAGCATGGTAAGTGTATTCATCCACTTTTATTTTTGGAATTTCTTTGCCTTGCGGAATACCGCTTAAAGTGCTTATTTTCATCCAATGGTCTTTTTTATGTTTAAAATTTTTCTCTGAATTAAATTCGTTCCACACTCCATCAATTATAATTGTTTTTCCATCTTCGTCCTTTGCAATTGCGTAAACATGGGTTGGTGTTGGATCGTTTCTGTAACTTGAATATCTAAAACCAACTTCGGTACCAGTGCAAGCCGCAATATTAGAAGCTGCAAATAATGCAAAACTTTTACAATCAATTCCGTTTGTTTTTCTATCTGCCATTGCTCTGGCTGGTAAAACAATTTTTTGGTGGTCGCTTCCATCGGCTTTGTAAATAAAATTTTCTTTCATAAACTCCCAAACATTTTGGCAAACTTGCTCAATGGTGTTTGCTTCAAATCGTTTTGAAAATTCTCTTACTTGCCTTTCTGCTGATGGAAAATTTTTTTCTAATACTTTTATAATATCAGCATTACCAGCATCGGTGTACTCAACTTTATTTATAAAATTAGCTTCCAATTTTTAAAGTTTGTTTTATTGGTATAGTTCCAAAATTGGTGGTTACTGTGCCATCAAAAGTAAAACTAAATTTTGTATTTTGATTAATCAAATTTTTTAAAGCATATTGAATTGAGCTTGGCAAACTATTAGTTAATACATCAACATTCAAAATATTAATTGTAGTTTGCTTTGGTAATATATTTACACCAGCATCTTCACTAATGGTTGCAATTTTTCTGCCATTAAAAAACACATCGAACTCCAGCGAATGTATAATAATAGTAGTTGCGTAATCATTTGTAAGAACTAAATTTATGGTAAAAAATAAATTTGATAAACCACTTTCTAAACTTTTGCTGAAATTAAATTTTAATCCAGTAAATCTGTATTTCAAATTATCAAAAGTTTGTTTTAAATTTTTATAAATGGTTGCACCAATAAACAAAGCTGCTGCCAATCCAAAAAATATAAAACCTTTTTTACTCATTAATTGCCAATTTTATTTGTTCGCACAAATCAATCAATTGCGGTTCGGCACTTTCAAAAAAAATGTTGTAAATAGTTTTCATTTCTTCAACGCTTTTTTCTTCGCCCTCAAACACAATTATTTTTGTTGCATCATCAGGTTGAATATCAAATGCACCACCAGTTGTTTTTTGCTTTGCCATTTTAAGAAATTAATGTAATTT
>Ga0213917_1000183_pt1 | contig 12174 bp, 15 predicted proteins | sample McNCre117MG_FD_161051 | JGI IMG/M metagenome (GOLD analysis project Ga0213917, IMG submission 161051) | Freshwater microbial communities from McNutts Creek, Athens, Georgia, United States - 1-17 MG | ecosystem: Environmental > Aquatic > Freshwater > Creek | place: USA: Georgia | collected... | reverse complement strand
TCGTTACGCGCACCATATCCAGATTGGGGTTTGTGAATGTGCGCGTTACGCTGGCTGAATTTTTGACCTCAACCCCGATTGCGCTTGTACTCTCAACGGATGGGAATCCGGGTATGTATGGCTGCGATTGCGTGCCGTTGCGCGTCGTCCATGTGACGCCGCTGAAGTTGTAGCTACCGTCCGCATTTTGTAGCGGCGTGCCGTCCAGGTAGATCGACTGCGCGCCGTTGACCAGCCCCTCGACCTCGCCCTCGCTGACCAGATCCAGCACGCGCGCAAATGCCTCGCTTCGAATGCTGTCCGGCGTGATCGTCGCGGATGATCCGCCGCCGCCGCCGCCCTTGCCCCCGCCCCCGTGTCCGATGATCTTCATATTGGAATGTCCGCCGTTGATATGCCGGAGCTGATCACGGCGCTGCCGACCATCAGGCGGCCGTAGCCGACCGGGACCGGGTGACCCTGCGCCTCCGTGTTCACCGCACCGTTGAAAATGTAGCTCGGGCTATTTTTGTCCTGCGCGCCCGCCTCCACCTTGGGCGCTGGCGATAGCATTTGAATAACGCCGCCGAGCACCATGGAAACTCCGATAGAGCCAACCAGCGACGCCACGTTAACGCTGCCATAAAGGCCATACGCCCCGATGCTGGCGGGCATGTAGATGGCCGCCGCAATGATTGCTGCACCGAGCAGAACCTGGCCGAACCCGGATTTACCGGCGCCAGCCACTACGGGCGCGATGCGGATGACCTCCTGATGCGCGGTCGGCATATTGACGTTCTCGGCATCCCCGAGCCGGTCCTTACCAGCCCAGACGCGATAGCCCGCCGCGCCGTTGATAAATGCGTGCTCAAAATCGCTGTAGTTCGCCATCAGCGCGCGGATTGCTTCACCTACCGATTCGACGGCCAAGTGATGCACGCGGCCAAAGCGGCGCCCGAGTTCACCGTAAAGTCTAATTTCTCGAAGCATGGCGCAGAACCCTGGTCGTGTTGCGTCTATAAAATTCGCCGTAAACGTCGCGGCTCGACAACCGGCCGTGGATGTGGTGCAGAATCATATCGCCTTCCAGCCACACTGCGCCGTGGTTCGGCACCTGTGCGCCGATTTGCATCAGCAAAACGTCGCCGTGCCGGGGGGTGTCTGCGACAACAAACCCGGCCTTGCTGAAATTCTCCAGGTAGAGATTCTCCCCGCGCAGCCACCAGTCATCGTGGCGCTCAAAATCCGGCAGGGTAATGCCGAACATCTCGGCGTAAGCGTCCCGGATGCACGAGTAACAATCCAGAACGCCGTGGCTGAACTGACGCCCGATCAGCGGTGCCCTATAGCCGGTCGGATGGAATGTGTGCCAGCGGTTGGTTGGGTGCGCGTAAATATGCCACGGCACGCCCGTCTGCTCGCAGCTAACCAGATCCGCCTCGCTGGGCTCCGGCCCGATGTTGCAGTGGCTATGCCAGATCGCCACGACCTCGCCCGCATCCTCGGCGCGCGCGTAGTCATCGGCGCTGATGATGAAATGATCGTCGCCAATGGCTTGATTGGTACACCGCACGAAACGCTCGCGGCCGCGCTCGACGATAACGATCCCGCACGCCTCCTGCGGGTAAGCATCGCGGGCCGCTTGGGCCGCTTCGTCGCGCCAGCTCATCGGGTGAGGCCAGCGGCGGGGAAACCCCCGAAGCTCAATTCGTTATATTGCCCGAATCGGGCCTGGCAACTGGATAGCCGCTTCCCGCACGCATCTTGCGCCGACGTGGCGACGGGCTGGTCCGCCGTATCGAAATATGCGGTCCCCGTGTAGCCGCATTCGCCGCCACGGTACACCCAAGCGCAGACATTCTGCACGACGAAACGGCGCGGCAATTGCACGCCCGTAACATCGAACGCGGCAGCCAGCTCGAATTCGATCTGGATTTTGTTCTCGCTGGCCTTGCGGTCGATGAAATACACGTCGTCCGGCAGTGCTGCGGATGGGTCGGCCGTCGGGTTTACGCCGCCGGTGAAGTTCACCGCGTCCAGGTATTTCAGCAGCGTGCGCCTGCGCGTCAGCTTGCACCCGGCCATGTCCTGATATGTGTGCACCAGCGCGCCGAGTACCCCGGTTACGTTGGCCACGCGAAGTACAGGGCGCGGAAGCTGGCCGCGTCCCGAAAACTGGAAGCCGGTCGCCTCAATTGGGTAAGCCGTGTAGCTGTTGCCCTGCCATACGACATCGGTGCCGATCTGGTTTTTACCGTTATGGAAGCGCAGGACGGACCCGCCGACGTTGGTGCAATCGAGCTCGAACAGCTCCACCAGGTAGCCGGGTTGCAGCTTTTGCAGGTCCTGATTTATCACGGCTCAAACACCTCGACGAATGTCGCGCTTAAATCGTTGATGCCGTATCGAACGACCGTTTGCGACCATTGCTCGCAAATGAATTTCCCGGCCAGCCCCTGCGGCGGCGTCCAGTCGAATGCCTCCAGCCCGTTGCGCGCCTCCAGAAATGCGGCGATGGGCGCAATCTCCGCATCGGTCCGCGTGTTAAACGATAGCGACCACTGGCGCGGCCGGATATTGATCCCGTCCGCTACGCGCTGCTGGTAGCCGTCGCCAAATTGGGCGCGCATGATGCGCGGCTTAACTGAGACCTGCGCGGAATTGTCGGGTTGGTATGTGAATGTTGCCATGGCTCAATTATGCCGCCAGCAGGCCGCCTGGGCGGCGCTCCTGAATAATCGTGCTGCGCACGGCGGCACCGATTGCAACGCCCAGCTTGCCCATGTCCCCGCCTTCGCCCTGCGCCTGCCCGGTCTGCGCGTTGACGGTGACGTTCACGGAAACATTGCCGCCCGTGCCCTGGCCCTTCGTGTGGTCGATCACGGTTTCCTGCGGGTGCATCATTGCAAGGAAGCCGCCGTTACCGTCCAGGCCGCCGGAGCGCGCACCGCCGCCGGTGTATCCGCCGCCATCGAATGAGGCCATGCCCGCATCTTGCGCGGCCAGCATGGATGTTTGCTGGCTTCCGATGTTGGTGCCGTAGGTTGATGCGGCGCTGATGTTGCCGAACATGCCGCCGAACATGCCGCCCAGCATGCCGGTTCCGCCGCTAAGTATGCCGGTGAGCGGCTTCATGATGCTTTGCTGGATCTGGATGCGGACCAGATCCTTGATGATGCTCAGTGCCAGGTCGTTAAAACTTAGCTTGCCGGTCATCGTGAATTCGACCAGCGCGTCCTCCATGCCCTTAAATGCATGTGTCACGGCGCCTTGAACCGACTTGAAAATGTCGCCCGCCTCCTCCGCGTAGTCCTTCAGCCCCTTGACCATGCCGCCCTGCCAGTCGCCCTTCGCGGCCTGCTGCTGCTCAATCGCCCGCTTGCGGCGCGCGATCAGCTCGTCGAACAGCTCCGTTCCTTGCTTGATGCCCTTGTTTTCAAGGTCCTGCATGGCAATGGCAATCTGCTTTTCGGCGGTGCCCATCGCTTGTGCGCGCGTTTCCGCGTCGATGCTTTTTGTTTGCTTGTCGAACTCTAGGCCGATCTTTGCCTGGCGCAGCTTTTCAGCGAACGTGTCAACCGCCTCGGCCTGCATCATCAGCATTGTTTTTTGTTTTTCGCTCAGGCTCTTAAATTTTGTTCCCTGCTCAATATCAAACTGCGTCTGTGCGGCCCTGGCGCTGGTGATACGGTCCTCGTATTCCTTGATATGCGCGGTCATAAATTGCAGCTTGGCTGCTTCGCGGCCCATGCTGTCAAGCTCCGTCTGGAATGGATCGGCTGCTGGCCCTGAATCCGAATCTTCGCTCTTGAATCCATTTAAGCCATTGCTGCGCGCTTTTTTCTCGTGCGACTGCCCCATGGCGGAAAATTTATCCTCCAGCTTGTCGGAGTATGGCGTCATGCTGCCTGAAAATCGCGCCGCCATGTCCTCATTGGCGGCCTTCGTGAACTCGCCGCGCAGGCGCCAGATTTCCTTCAATTCCTCAACGCCGCCGTGCTTGAACAATGCAGTCGGCGCCTTCACCGCCATCTCGGCCACCGTTATGACGTCGTTGACGACAACGGCCAGCGAGCTTCCCACTTGCTGCACGGCTTTGAATATCAGCGACATGATATCCAGGAATGCGGCGGCAGCCCTTGCGGCCTCCTTAAATACGGTGGTTAGCACGCCATCGCTGGCAAGCTGCTTCACGGCACCACGAACGCCGGTTGTCTCCTTATTGGTGTCGACCAGCGTTTGCACGAACGCATTGGCAACCGGCAGCAACTCCATGCTGATCACTTTGTAGAGCTCGTTTTTTGTGGCCTTTAGTGCGTTCAGGCTTTTTCGGTATTGGTCTGCCTGCTCACGCTGCTCGTCGGTGCTCTTGGACACCAGATTGCCCATTTCGGCGTAATCCTTCATAAACGGCAGCAGCTCCGCGCCGCGCTTGCCGAATATGTCCATCGCAACGGCGGTTTTTCCAGCGCCGTCCTCGAACTTGCCCAACTGCTCCGCGATTTTTCGGAAGGCATCGGCGGGGTCCATGCCGCGCAGATCCTTGATACTGAGCCCAAGCGCATCAAGCGCATGCGCGGCGCCCTTTGCGGTGTTATCCGATCCGGCCAGCGCCTTGTCCATCTTGATGATGCCCGCCTCGATGGAGTCAAAGTTGTCGCCCGTGATTTTTGCGGCTTGGAATATCGTGCTGATCTTGTCGCCGGATGCGCCTGTTTTTTCTGCGGCCTCCTTAACGCGCACCAAGCCCTCGACAACGCCCTCGAATTTTTCCTTTAGAACGGACAACCCGACGCCAGCGCCAAGCCCGACCAGGCCGAGCCCGACGGTTTTTGCCAGCCCTTGCGTTTGTTGTAGGCTGGTGTTCAGCTTGTCGACGGCCTGCTGGCCCGCAACGCTGGCAGCGATTTTGAAGGATGCGCCAATATCCATTATTTAGCCCTTTCAGCCGCGAGCGTTTTTAGCGCTGCGACCTCCATAATCTGAATCCCGGTAAATAAATCGTCGGTCTTTTCAGCGCGCACCATCCGCATTGCGGCCTCGACGGCGGCGTAATCCAGCCCGGTCGGACCGGCGAAGCCGTAGCGCCACTGTGTTTGAACGCGCATGAACATCATCACGGTTTCCCAATTTTCACGGTCCACCTCGAACTCGACGTCCTCCGCCTCCAGCGCGCCAACCATCTCAGCCGGTGCGCCGCCCCACTTGGTCAGGTCGTCCAGTGCGTCGTCGTTCTTTACTTTGCCGCCGCGCGCCCAATGGGCCGCAGCGGCCTCTAGTTTTTTCGTTTCAGCCCTGCCAGCGATTCGACGACGGCCATGACAACCGCAGCGGCAACGCCAGGGATGTCCAGCAGTTGGGCGAGCGTTGACTGGCTGAACGGCACATCGGCGCCGTCATCGGTGACACCCTTCCAGCCAACCATCAGCTCGCGCACGAAATCGGCGTCGGTCAGTTGGCCCGCCTCGATGGATGATCGTATTTCCTTTAGGCGGGCGTCCGATAGGCGCTTGAATTCGCCGTCAAACGTCTGCTTGTCATATTGGCCACCATTGACCGGGATATTGACGGAAACCGGCCAGGTGTAGGTGTTTGACTGCGTGAGCTTGAACATTAAAGCACCGAAATAAAAATATCGTCGTTACCGGCCGTGCTGGGAATAAAGTTAATACCCATTTGCAGCATCGCCACGCCGTCCATGTCCTGATACTGCGGCTTTGTCAGTTGCGTGCGGCCGCTGCCGATGCGAACTTTGTTGCCGCCTACCGTGCCGTGCGTGATGTCAAGCATGCCAAGCGTTGCGGTCTTTGCCAGCGTCCACCAGTCTTTAGCTGCGACGGTGGTTGCCTCAATGGTAATGGTGCCCTGCGGCTCGCGGTCGGTAATCAGCACGGCCTCGCTGCCGCCCACCAGCGTGCGGTGTACGACGCTGTTGGTCATGTTAATTTCCATGTCGGACAGCACGGCGGCGTAGCTTTGCAGCGAGAACGGCGTGGTGTTGACGTTGGAAACCGTAAGCGGCGTCTGGAATGCGGTATACGTCGGCGTGGGTGCCGCCGTATCGGAAACCGTATTGTAGAGCCCGGTCAGGTTGAACTTATAAACGGGGATGTCCTTGACCTTCAGGGACAGCGACACCGTGCCGCGCGCGCCGGTCAGTTTGTGCAGCACGCCGTCGACGTTGAAATAAATCGTTGCCGATTCAAATGCGGCGCTGATCGGGCGGTAAACTGTGTTTGCGTCGACGCTGTAAACGCTGGTCGCGTCCGGCGGCGTGGTGAATCCCAAAACGGTAGCCACTTTGCTGGTGCCGTTGTAGGCGGTAATCATGCTCGACTGGCCGTTACCCGTACCGCCGGTGATGCGGATGGGCATGCCTGCATAAAAGCCGTCTACCGCGCTAGATCCGGCGGCGGCAAGCGTGATGCTCGTTGCGCCACCAGACTGGGCGGTGCCCGTTACGGCGGCGGCAAGCGATTGTGCGGAAAACGCGCAGGCGCGCAGCAGCGGGTCGTAGCCGGGGGCGGTGCCAGCGGTGCCGCTGCCTGCAATCTCGACTTCGAAATCCATCGACGCGCGGATGGCGGCGGGCAGTTGCTCGCTACGGCCGATGTAGGGGCGCACCAGGTTGCGGTCGACGAAATCGGCATCCTGCGGCGTCACGTTGAGATTGCGCACGAGGATGGCATTGGCCGCGCCGGTGGGCGTCGGGTCCGTGCCGTAGGTGGTTTCGATCTTTGCGAGAATTACTCGCTTGCGTTGGAGTAACGGCATGTGGCGGCCCTCAGGTGGTCATATCGGAATACGAATGGCGGAATTTTACAGAGTAATTGTGCGTCGTTTTAGCAGCGGGCATATCCGCTGCGACTATTTCGGTGCTTGCGTCCTCTAGGCGCATGTCGATAGCCAATCCGCCTAGCTGGGTATCCGCCATTAGTAGCGCATGCGCGCTTACCAGTATGGGGTCCGCAGCGACGTCCGGCGCATCGCTTCGCGTGTAAACGGCGACCTCAATGCCGAGCGTTCGCTCAAGCTGAGGCACGGTGTCAGGGCTTGCGCTCTCGCTAACCCAGCGCACGGCGATGTAGGGGTGAGTGTCTCGGTCGTTCGGGTCGGCCTGCGCGCGGAATACGCGGCCCGATACACCGGCGGCGCTTGCCAGCCGGGCCATGCACGCCTGGACGATTAACTCGCGCTTGCTGATTGTTGCCATGTTCAGACCTTAGCCAGCTTGGCAATTTTGATATTGCCATCAGCCTTAAATCGGATTTCACGCATGCGGTACGCGACGCCGTTGACGGTGCCGCTATCGCCAGATTTGATGCCGGGAAGCGCGGATGCCGGGAATGATATCGTGTACTCATTTGAGAGCACATCGTCCCCGAAAATCATGTCGGTGTGAGCATTAAAAATCACACTTGCGGACACCGCAGCACCACCAGCGGCGGGCGTGAATATCGCAGCGACTGCGAATTCGGCCTCGCTGAAAAATGCGGCGATGTCCTCCGTGAACATGGTCAGGCCTTGGCCGTTTCGGCCTTGGATTTTTTGACGACTTCATCGGCAACACCGGCGGCGATCAGGGCGCGCGCTTGCGCGTCGTCCTTAATCTCCATCGGCATGCCTTCGGTGTACGTCACCCCGTCATGCTCGACGGGGGAGAGCACGTTTAATTTCATGCTATCCCCGGCCCGATTACGCGACGGCGTTGGTGATGAGGTAGCCAGCGGTAGGGGCTGCGATCACCGGAGCCTCGGCGCGGGTCACCGGCACAAACCAGGACTTTGCGTTGCGGTCAAAATAAGGCTGCTCAACGATGGGGTAGCCGTTCAGGTTGTAGGTGTAGCCATAGGTAGGCGTACCCATGTCGGCCAGCGATGCGCGCTCGGTGTAGGCCACGACAACATCCTTGCCCCACACGTCGGAGAACGTGCCAGCATCGGATGCGTAGATGCCGTCGCCGACGAGCACCTGGTCAACGCCGAAAAGCGAGGCCAGGATCTCGGCGGTTGCGACATCGCGGCCGGTGTACTTCATGCGGTCCACGATCTTCGGATGCTGGCGCAGCTTGGACATGGATGCGGCACCCATAACGACCGTGTTCGGGCGCTTGCCGGTTGCGGATCGGATAGCTTCCTTCGCCGTTTCGATGTTGGCAATCGGGTCGCTGGTGCCGCTGAAATCAGACCACTGGCTGGTGCCGGACAGCGTGACCTTGTTACCAGCGCCGTAGCTGCCTGCGGTGCGGGCGATCTGTGCCTGTGCATACTCAAGGCGCAGGGCCATGATGCTCGACACCTTCTTGATTGCCATGGCCATGTGGTCGATGGACCAGCCGTTTGCGCCGTTAGAGCCCTCTTGGTAGACCTCGATCGGCACAGCGCCTTCGAGCGAGTAGTCGACCAGAGCGAAGTTGCCGCCGCTGTAGCCGAACTGGATACGCTTGGTGTTCTCGCCGGGTGCGCGGCCGGTCGCGTACAGCATGAAATCTTCTTTGCCGAACGTGATGATCTTGCCAGCGCGCAGGGAAACGGGCACCTGGGGGAACAGGGCTCCGCCGACGAAATCCGACTGCTTGTAGCCTTGGGCTACGTTGGTCAGGACCGGGTCAATAACCCGTACTTGGGAAAGGGAAAGTTGGGACATTTTTTAATTCCTTCCTGAAATTTTAGTTGGGGATGATCATCACTTCGATGATGTCGCCAGCGGCAGTAGCGGCGGACAGCGCGCGACCGATTGCAACGCCAGCAGCTTTTGTGACCACCTGGGTAACGGTAGAGCCGACCTCGACCAGCGCGCCGGAGGCGATGGCAGCACCGGCTACGGCCAGCGATGTGCCAAGCACGACGGCGGGGACCAGATCGCCGGAGGCTGCGGCCACGTTGGCGAAGCCGATAGCGTTACCGGCTGCAGTTGCCGCTGCGCCGGTTGCCTGGATGGGCTGGTACTGTGCCAGCGAAGCGCTGGCGGTGAAGCTCTTTGTGAGCAGTGCGATATTGCCTTGCATGATGAAAACTCCTTATTTCTGAACGGCTTTGATTGCGGCCATGTAGTCCGTCCCGGCGTGCGCGGCCATGTAGGCGCGTGCGTCGGTGTCCAGCTTGGCGGATGCGGGGTCGATGGCGAAGCCAGCGGGGGCGCGCATGCCGGTAGCTTGCGGCTCCGTATCTTCCTCTGTGCGCTCCGTGCTGGTGGGCACGGGTGCGGGGGCGTCCTCCGCGCGTGCGGCGGCGATGCTGGCAACGCGGGCGCGCTCGGCGGCGTTTACGGCCATGGCGGCCTCGCCTGCGGTGGTCTTGCCATCGGCAGCAAGCTGCTCGATCAGCGCCTCATGCCCGGGCATCAGTTGCTCGCGCACGGCCTGGATGCGGGTCCGTTCGCCCTCGGCACCTTCGGCGCGCACCAATGCGGCGGCGGCGGGATGCTCGGCGGCAAACTTGGCCGCCAGTTCCTTGGGGTCCATAGTCACTCCTTCAAAAATTGCAGATTCAACGGGCAGCACCGGCTCGTCGGCTTGGGGTTGCACATCGTCAGCAGCAGCACCGGCCATCTGATGATCTGCCGCAGCGGCTATGCGCGCCTTGCGGCGGCCAGCGAACTGCGCGGGGTTATCGGCCAGTTTTGCCACCATCGCGTCGATTGTGGAAACACCGTCCACCAGCCCCGCGTCGATAGCTTGCTGCCCGATGAAAATGCGTCCGTCTGCCATGTGCTCCAGCACCTGGTCGGCGCTTACCTTGCGGTTTTGCGCGACGGTTTCGACGAATACGCTGTAAAGGTGATCCACCTGGGACTGGATATAGGCCTTGCCCTCCTTGGAGAGCGGCCCGGTATCGCTGGCCATGCGCTTGTATTTGCCCGCCGTGATTTCGGTCGTCGCGCCGTCCGTCTTGCGCGGGTCATAGCTGTGCGTCGCCACCACGCCGATACTGCCGACGTAATCCGTGGTCCCGCTGATGTAAACGGCATTGGATGCCGATGCCAGCCAGTAGCCCGCGCTGGCCATGGTGCCCGTGCAGACGCTGACCGTCGGTTTTTCGGCCGCCAGCGCCTTGATGCTTTCGCACAGTGCGGGGATGCCCAGCACATTGCCGCCGGGGGTATCGAAATCAAGCACCACGCTGCGCACGCCAGGATCTGCGCGCATGCTTTCGACCTGCTGCTGCAAAATCTGCGCGCTGGCGCCACCCGATACGCGGGTGAACATATTGGCTTTGTTGCTGATGACGCCGCTAACCGGCAGCACGGCAACGCCACCGGCGCGGACCTCGTAGTCCTGCTGCTCATTGTTCAGCGGTTGCCCAAGCCGGGCCTCGATGGCTTCGATGTCGATTTTTTCGCCGCGAAAATGCGCGCCGTAAACGGCTTGTATTTCGTGCAGCTTCTCGGGCATGAGTGCCCATGGGCTCGTGAGGACGTCAATCAGCTTCATGTGGCGGATTCTATTCGCGCGCGCGTTGCAAAACCCCGGCGGGCTGCGACTTTCACGCCGCCATAGCCATCGCGCACAAAATCGCCGCGATAGCTTCCTCGTCGTCGCTCGGGTGCACCTCTTCGGTGGCGGGCAATGCGTCAATTTTCGGCCCGTACTCGCGCAGCCATTCTTCCAGCGTTATGTGCATGCCAGGGCCGCCGCCTGGCATAAACCGATTCCGCACCGGCTCCGGCGCAGTTGAAAGCCCGTCTATTTCGGCGATGTCGCTACCGGCCTCTGATGCCACCAGCGCGCCCGTGATTTCGACGGTGCCCGTGATCGCCGCGATGTCGGCGCCGGTTTCTGATGCGTCAAGTGCGCCGGTTATCGCGCCATTGCCGACCGTGCCCGTGGCTGCAAATACGTCCGCCCCGGCCTCAGATGCTGCAAGTAAGCCCGCAACGGCTACGGTGCCGGTGCTTGATATTGTGTCTGCGCCCGCCTCGTTTGCCGCAAGCGCACCGGATACGGCTACGGTGCCGGATGCCGCCGCCGTGTCTGTCCCCGTTTCGGTTACCGCCAGTGCGCCGATGATACCGGCGGGGGCGACCGTCCCCGAGGCTGCGAATGTATCGGTGCCGGTTTCTGATGCGGCCAGCGAGCCCGTGACGGGCACAGAACCCGATGATGCGAACGTATCCGCCCCCGCCTCGGTTGCGGACAGCGTACCGGCGACCGCAACGGCGCCAGCGGCGGAAAACACATCCGCGCCGGTTTCGGTTGCGGAAAGTGCGCCGGAAACGGCTACAGATCCCGATGCCGTGAATGTATCCGCGCCGGATTCCGTGGCCGCCAATGCGCCGGTAATACCTGCCGCCGCTACGGTGCCTGTAGCCGCGAATGTATCCGCACCGGTTTCGCTCGCCGCAAGTGCGCCCGTTACCGCAACGGCGCCGGATGATGCGAACGTGTCCGATCCGGTTTCTACCGCCGACAGCGAGCCCGAAACTTCGACAGTACCGGATGCGGAAAGCGTATCGACCCCGGCCTCGACGGCCGACATATTGCCGGTGACGCCACCACCGGCGACGCTTACCGCTGGGAGCGTATCAATTGGCGATCCGCCCAGGACCGATAAGCCTAGCATTTAAGGACCTCCCACTTTCCCGCCGGGCATTTCGCGTCGGTCAGGATTGTTTTTCCTGCGAGTGGGCACTTGCACAGTTCACAAACATCACTGCCAAAATACACGATCTTATGCTCACAGCTTTGGCAGGTTGCCAGCCGCGCTTCGCGTTGTGCTTTGGTAGTGATGATCGTCATGGTTAAAAACGGGGCCAGCCGTAGCCAGCCCCGAATCCATTAGACGGCCAGATTCATCTTGGCGCGCATAGCACCACGGAAGGCCAAACCGATAGCGGCGCAGTTGATATCCTTAATCTCATTCTTGTGAATGAAATGTCCGTGCTGCTCTTCGTTGCGTGTGTCCAGTTCAGACACAGCGGCGGCGGCGGCGGCGGCAGCAGCGGTTGCAGCGTCAGCCTTGGCACCAGCAGCCGAAGCGGCGGCGGTTGCAGCAGCAGCGGCCACGGTTGCGGCAGCGGCGGCGGCAGTAGCAGCGGTAATGTCGCTTGCTTTGACTTCCAGCGATTGAATGCGGGTCGTCAGGTCAGCGATTTGCGTGGCTTGGCTAGCATCGCTGGCTTTCAGTGCTGTAACGTCGCTGACGATCTGGGCGATGCTGTTGTTGATCGCGGTGCAGTCGCAAGCGCCAGAGCCGC
>Ga0213917_1000182_pt1 | contig 12358 bp, 12 predicted proteins | sample McNCre117MG_FD_161051 | JGI IMG/M metagenome (GOLD analysis project Ga0213917, IMG submission 161051) | Freshwater microbial communities from McNutts Creek, Athens, Georgia, United States - 1-17 MG | ecosystem: Environmental > Aquatic > Freshwater > Creek | place: USA: Georgia | collected... | reverse complement strand
TCGCCGGTCTCCACATGCGCGAATCAGGAATGGATTTTGATTGCAACCTTATGAACGGGGAACCAATAAATCGCGTGACTCGTTTAGTTCCCAAAGGCCGCGGTCCGTGGTCTTCATGGGAACGCTCGGCGGTTGACGCCCTTGAATTCGATTCACTCGCGCACCGACTCCCGACGTTTTGGTCGATCGACAACGTTTTAGACATTGTCGAAAAGTACAATGGTCTAGGCTATCGAAAAAGAAACGTCCCGTCCCCCTACCTTTGGGCCGGAACCACAAAATATTCAATCGGAAAATATACCGCCGACGGCGTCTATAACCCGGCGGCGATTGATAAGCAAGCGGGCTTTTGTTGTTTCGCCGGGGTTCTCCACGACGAATTCGGCGTTGAATTGTGGAACCATTTAGGCGCCCGCCCTCCCGAAGCCCCGTCAAAAGAACAAGAACCCGTCAAGGTTGAACCAAAACCCGTCGAACCGCCACAAACTAAGGTCGAACCGAAACTTTCATTGTGGGGCCGATTGAAGCGGTTGTTCGGACGTTAGTCTAGGAATTCGTAAACCCCGTGACTTGAGTTTAAGACAATTTAAGATTTCGTCATGCACGATCTAATCATCACGATTTCAGACATGCACGCACCCTACGGACACCCGGACACGCTCGCGTTTCTTAGAAGACTAAAACAAAAATATTGGAAGCACGCGAAGAGCCCCTTGGTTGTTTGCGGGGGTGACGAACAAGACGGACATGCAATAAGTTTCCACGCTTCCGACCCCGACCTTATGTCCCCAAGCGACGAACTTCAAACCGCAATCAATCGTCTTGCGCCCATTTTTAAACTATTCCCCGAAGCGATTTGTTTAGAGTCAAATCACGGGTCACTTTTTTATAGGCGCATGAAAGCCGAAGGGCTCCCGCGTTGGGTTTTAAAATCTTATCGTGAAGTTTTAGGGGCACCTAAAAAATGGAAATGGGTCCCCGACTTGACCGTGAAGGCTTCAAACGGTTCTTTGATTTATTTTTGTCACGGCAAGTCCTCCAAGGTTCTTCAGTTGAGTCAAACAATGGGAATGAGTTGCGTTCAATTTCATTTCCACGAAAAGTTTTCCGTTGAATATTGGGCAAATCCGCTCGGGCTTTACTTTGCCGCGCAAGCGGGTTGCTTAATAGAAGACGAAAGCCTTGCGTTTTCCTATAACAAATTAAACTTAAAACGCCCGTTGATAGGGACCGTCGTTGTCGTGAACGGGCACCCGATTCTTGAGCCCATGCTACTAAAAAAGGGCGGACGTTGGACCGGAAAGTTAGCGGGGGAGAAATAACAATGAAAATTCCGAGCAAGGTCCAGATCAAGGGAAAGACGTGGAAGGTCCGAAAAGTAAAGGGTCTGAGAAACGGGCATGATTTTGTCATGGGTTTAATGGACCCCGTAGCCCGACAAATATCAATCGACGCGGACTTAAAAGGCCGAACGTTGATTCACACATATTTGCACGAACTAAACCACGCAATTCTTTTTGAACTCTATGTTTTGATGTCCGTTCAAGTCGAAGAAATAATTGTGGAAGGCATGTCCGACGTTTACACGGACTTATTTTTTGTACCTTAAACCAGACCATGCGCCAACCTTCAAAGGAATATCAAGACCCCAAGTCGGACGCTCCGACATAAGGGCTTCGAATTCCGCTTTTGTTTTTGTTCCCTTTTTGCACTCGCTTAAAATTTCGTCGTGAATCGTCAATAAAACGGTGAAGCCCCCGGCCTCCACACGAAGCATTGATTCGGCCATGCAATCGCGCGAAATGGCTTGAACAATGTTTTCCGTCAATAAGCCCCCGTAGCTCGCGCGTTGGACCCATTGCTTCGTTTTCGAATCAACCGTATTGTAGTAAAGTTTCGGGCGCGTCTCGCCCCACGGGGTCGGCTCGAATTTGACAACGGGTTTGTGGTACGCAAGGCGCCCGCCGCTCGGAAGTTCCGCAAAAAGAAAGTCGCCTTGAACGTACCACGCCACGCGGTTAATAGTGACCCGCTTCTTTTCATGCACCGCTAAAATTGCGCCGCTTTCAAAGTTCTTCCACACTTGCGGAACCAAAGGATATTTTTCACGGAAGGCAACATGCGCGCGTGTTAGAAGTGAGTCGGGCAAATCAAGACCTTGGTCTTTGCAAGTTTGCATAAATTTCTTTGCGCCCATTTGATAGCCTAGACCTAAAATCGCGGTCTTTCCTAAGTGCCGGGCCTCACTAAAACCTTCGGCCTTATACTCCGCAAGAAGTTCCGCATAGGGGCGACCATAGATTGTGGAGGCCATAGAAACATAGGCGTCGACGCCGTCTTCGTATTCCTTCAAACCCTTAACGTCACCGGCAACCCAAAGAAGAACCCGGGCTTCGATTGACGAAAAGTCCCCACAAAAGAATTCGTGCCCGGGACTTGCCACAATAACCGAGCGAAGGGCGGAGCTAAAAAGGTCCATTGGTCTTTTATAGTACACGCGAAGCATTTCAATTTCTTCGTTCAATATGTCTTCAATTTCTTGATTCGTGATTTTGATTGTCCCGCGGGGAAAGTTTTGCGGTTGAACGCCGACCCCCGACCAACGTTTAGTCGAGGCCCCCGAATAAAGGAGGTTGTCACGAACACGGTTGTCGGTATCAACGCGGTCAAGAAACGCTTGATACTTTGACGTTGAACTTTTCCCCAAAGATTGACGAATTTTTAAGACTTCAAGAACGGTTTCGTTTTTATGCGTTTCCTTTTCAAGAACCACAATTGCGTCGTCAACCGTTTTCTTTTGAACGTTTGGCAACTCGACGCCCTCACTTAAAAGGAAGTCACGAAAGGCCGCGGTTTGTTTCACCGTCTTGACCGAGTAGTTTGTGGACCTTTGAAGGCGCGCGTTCAATTCTTTTTCTTCTCGTTGAATCTTATCAAGAACGACCTCGACAAAAGGCCGGTCGATCATAAAGCCGCGTTGATTGATTTTTTGATCTAAGACCCAAAGCGCACGCTCGGTTTTATTGAAGGGTTTATATTTTGACAAGGTCAAATAAAGTTGTTCTTCCGCTAAAACGTCTTGCTTGCAATACTGATAAAGTCTTTCCATGAATTCGTTTTGGTCGCGCCACTCCACCCATGCCTTTATGTTTTGAATCATTGGGCGCGGTTTGCACATGGACAAAAGAAGTTTTTTTGCGTCTACGTCTTTCTTCATGTTTAGGTCAAGCGCATTTCCCGCGCCCTCAAGACCACGGGGAAGACCCAAGACCGACGACATGGAAAGGGTGCAAAGCCATTTCTCGGGCGGAAGTTCGGGCAAGTGAAAGCCGACGGCGGTCGTCGTTGCGAAGCAATGTTTCCACACCGCTTGTTCGAACGCGGCATTGTGGGCAATCACGACGTCGGCGTGCTTAATAGCATAAATGAATTCACTTGTGTTTGTGTTAGTGTAAATGTCGGGCATGGTGAGAATATTCGCACCGTCTTCGCCGACGATTTTCCAACCTAGACACATGATTTCAGTCGAGGGGTGTCTTGCATAAATATGTTGACCCGTTGACGGAAGGTCCGCCCGACTCCGGGTCTCGAAATCAATTAAGACTTTGTTCATGTTGTACGACTTTTTCTCTTAAAACTTTTACGATTGACGACCCCGTTCTGAATTATTCGGGCCACGAAAATTCGCACACGTCTAGGTTGATCAAAAGTGCGGTTACAAATTCAAGCGGAGAATAGCCATTGTCGCGTGCAAAGTCCCCTTGATTTCTTGAAAGTTCTTCAACTCGTTTTATAAAAATGTCCGTTTTATCCATTTGATTTTCTTCTTTCCATTTGTCTTAGAATTTCTTGAATTCTATAAACGCGATTTTGTGGGACGCCGAGCGCCCGCGCAGTCATCGCACAGTTGTTTGTCTTTTTCAACGAACGAATAATGTCTTCGATTTCGTGGTCTTCAATAATTTCTTCAAGCTTTTGCCCGCCTTGATTGTGAGATTTCGGGGCGGCGTACTTCATGCGGAGGCGTTCTTATAGAAACTCTTGGTCCATGTGTCGACCACAACTAGGGCACGGTCTAGGCGTCAATAAATATTCCCGAGTTGTTCTTTGTCTTGGAGACAATAAGGTTGTCATATTCTTAAACCCCTTTTTAAAAAGGCCCGCGTTTAGCTATTCAAAAAACGCGGACCCTAACCAAAAAACAAATTACTTTGTTTTCTTTGGTGCCGCTTTTTTTGTCACGGGCTTGGTTGCTTTTTTAGTTGCTTTTGCCATTGTGTCCCCCTTTCAGTTATTTTAAAAAGTCGTCTTCGTCTTCAAAGTTTGAAGCGTCGTTTGAACCGTCGGTTTCAACGTCGCCAAAAATATCAGAAGCGTTTTTACGTTTGACCATGCGCTCGCCGTCGGCAAGCTTTTGAACCGCGTTCAAATAGAAAGAAACGCCACGCTTTAAAATCGCTTTGCCTTCCTTCAACTCCCACGCGTTTGCGGTCAACGAGAATCGCACAAAGCAACCCGCATAAATGTCTTCGTGGGCGAGAATTTCTTCACGCTTTTGATCGACAATTTGTGGTTTGAATTTGCTGCTCGCTGAAACGTAAACCGTTCCCGCATAACCTTCCGTGTCTTTTTCGTCGCCGTCTTTAAAAGGCAAAGACAAACCTTTAGGAACTTGGTCGCCCCATTTGTCCTTGATAGCTTCCTTCACCGCTTTTTTAAGATCGGCAAGGTCTGTTTTCTTATCAAAAAGAATTGTCGCCGAAAACTTCGGTTCGTTCTTTTGAAAAGCCTTCGCCTCAAAAAGTTGTGGAAATGATAAGCGCCCTTTAGGTGTGACGCAATTAAGCGCCGGGTTCTTTTCGGCCATGTGGCCCCCTTGTTAGTTGTCGAATTCTAGGTCGTCAAGCCCGTCGAATTCTAGTTCGTTATTGGTTGGAGACAACTTCACCCCGCTTGACACGGAAACGACATTGTCTTTTAAAAATGCTTTGATTTCGTCTTTTGGTAGAATTGATTTCAATTCCTTTTCGAATTCCGAAGGCGACAAAAGGACTTCTTTGAAGGCCATTTTACCAAACCGCACGACTTCCGTTTGGTATTTCCAAACTCGGCGGGGTCTTGTTTCCTTTAGACCCCAACCTTTTATTTTCTCGCCCGCCTTCAAGCGCGCTTCGGCTTGAACCTTGACTTCTTTTATCCACAATTCAAGATAGGCCGATTGATCAAGAATCAACTTCAATTGACTAGGTATTAACGTTTTAGGGTCCGGTTGAACCGGGCTTTCAAACGCAAGCTTTGCGTCTCGCATGGCACCCTTTGAAATCGCCGGGCAAATCATTTTCGCCGGGCAAAATTGGCACCACGAACCGCGGTTTGCGTCGTCTCCCGTTGCGGTCTCAGCCTTATCAATCGCTTCTTTAAAACGCCCTTCCCATTCCAACAACTCGGCAACGCCCATTTTGTGGGTGCGCGGTTTCCCCTCGCCGACTCTTGGTTGAAAGATAGTCATTTTAATTTCTTCAAAGTCAAAGTTGTCACGGGCCGCAAGACCAAGCGCATAATAGACCATTTGCGAATTGTCCTTGTGGTTCACATGTCCGCGCCCGAACTTTAAATCAATAATGTGAAGCGACCCGAAGGGCTCCACAATTGCGACGTCGACCGTCCCGAAGGCTTCGGTTTCGTGAAGTCTTGGGACTTCAACACGTTCTTCCACTAAAAGTTGAACGCCGTCTTTGCACTCACTATAAACAAAATCAACAAGCGTTTGCACATGCTCCCGCATTTCGTCCGTAAAACGTTCGTCGTTTCTAAAATAATGAACGACGTCTTTGATATTCAAATTCAAAGCGTCTTCCATGAGGGCGTGGGCGGTCGTCCCCTCCGACGCCGCCTTTGACTCTATTTGTGGCGGGGCTTTATCCGACAAGTTTACACTTGCCGGACAATTGAGCCAACGACTTGAAGAACTTGCGGCAAATCGCGCGTGCTTTTTCATTTTATAAATGTTTCTTTGCGAGTTCGATCAACTTTGAATAATCCGATTCTTTCAAATCAGGAATTGACGTCACGCTAAACTTTTTCAAAAGCGCAAGCGCCTTATCTTTGCCGTGCTTTGAAGCAAATTCTTTTACGATTTTTCGCACGTCTTCTTTTGTGGGCCCTGAAAGTTCTTCCGTGGTGTCGTCATTTAAAAAGTCGTCGTCCGAAACGTCTTTAGCTTGAACAACTTCTTCGGCCTTTGCTTCCGTTTTTACTTCGGATTTTGGCGCCGGAGTCTTGCGGGCTTTCTTCTCCACAACTTGTGCGGGAACTTCCGCCTCCGGTTGAGCCGGTCCGGTCTTGCCGGTCTCGTTTTGGGCGTCATAAGCTTTCACGGTTTGTTGTAAAAATTCAACTTCACGTTGAAGGCTATCAATTTTTGACATTAAGTATTTTCTAAACATGGTTTTATTCTCCTATTTGTTTAATGGGTTTTGTTTCATAACTTTTTCGATCACTTTATTTTTGTTTAAATGCGCGTTTAAAATTAAATGGTCAAGAGAATCTTTGACAACTAAAAAGCGCGCTTGAACGCTTTTCGTTTGTCCTATCCTACGACAACGCGCAATCGCTTGGTCATTGTCCACGGGAACCCAAGACGATTCAACAAAGACAACGTCACTTGACGCCGTTAACGTGACACCGACCCCCGCGGCTTGAATATTCGCAACTAAAACCCGGTGTGCTTTATCGTTTTGGAAGGACTCAACGGCCTTGTGGCGTTGTGGGTTTGAGACCTTCCCCGTGATCTTTAGGGGGCTAAACTCTGAAAGCCCCTCGACTAGACCTTCGGCAATTTCTTCATGCCAACAAAAGACCACAATCTTATCGCGGTCATTTAATAGGTCTTTAATAATGCTTATTGATTGCGGAAGTTTTCTTCGTCCTAAAAGTTTTCTCAACTCACTGATAAAAGAAAAAGGCCCATGGTTTCCGTCGTCCCTTTTCTCTTGAACGCTTTCGGCAAAGTCCGGGTCGCGGAGCGACTCAAGTTGAATCAAGTCTTCAACCTTATAGTGTTCTAGAATTTGCATTTCGCCCTTTTTAATTTTATTCGTGCGCGTGTCTTCTAGGAAAAGAAATTGTGGGGGAAGCTTTGCGGGCAAGTCCACACAATCGTCAATGTCTTTTATCAACATAAAGTCGCGGGTCAAAAGCTTGTTTAATTTGTCTTCGTTGCTCGCCCCGTTGTAGTCCCAACCCCATTCGGTTTCAACCGCGTTGCAAAACTCAAGCGCGAAATTGTGGCGGTCTAAGTAGTTCACGGCGTGGGGTGCGATACGTTTGACAAGCGGGTGAATTTCAATCGGACGGTTTGGAATAGGCGTCCCCGATAGGGCGACAACTTTATTCGCAAGGCGGGTCAACGGCGCCCATAAAACGTTTCGATTTCCGACCTTCACCTTGCCGCCGATCAACGACAAGGTTCTTTTTGCGTCGGGGGTTTTATAGCGATGGGCTTCGTCAATAAATAGGTATTCAACTTTTATGTCGTTTATAAAAAATTGATCACGAAGTTCGTGAACGTGAAGCAAAGAATCGGGAAGAATATAAACGTCCGCCTTTGGGTCGATCTTGTCTCGTTGCCCGTCAATTCGTTGAATAAGACAAAGCCCCATGAACCAACGTTCAATTTCAATTTCCCAATTGAACTTTAAAAACGTTGGACAAACCACAATCGCGCGGCCCGGTCGTGTATTCATGCAAAGGGGAAGGATGGGGGTTTTGCCCGCCCCCGGTGCAAAAGCAAGATAGGACGTCCGTCTTGTGAGAACGTGATTCACGCCCTCGACTTGGTGTGCGAAGGGTGAAAGGCCGCGGTGTGCGGGAAACTTGACGTCAAATTTTTCTTTGTCAATGGTCAAACTCAATTTGTCAAAAATTGCCGCGCGTGCGTTGTCGTCGGCATAGTCTACTAGACGAAAGGCAGGAATCGCGTTTTGTGAAACGTAGCGATTTGCGGTTTTGTCCCAATGAAAACCCGCTTCGCGGGGAACATTGCGGTCATTGAATGAAACGCGGGCAATGAATTCGTCGCCGTCGTATTCTATTCGAACCAATTTTCACCCCCCAAAGTTTCACTTGACCGAGGCCGCAAACTAAAACTAGGCTTCAAACCTTGTCAAACAAAAAAGAGAGGTTTTAAAAATGGCTAAAAATTTAACGCTTGTTGAGTATATCGAATTCATGGGGGCCGTTAAGGTCGCCGAACAAACCGACGTCGACCCTGCTTCGGTCTATTATTGGAAACAATTAAAAACGGCGCCGAGTCCACACAACGCGTGGAAACTTATAAAAGATTCAAACGGAATTCTAACTTGGGCGGGCATATATCAACCCTTCGTTGACAACTTAGAACAAAAGCAACTTGAATTCGATCTGAAAGACGAAGCTTAGTCATGAAACCGCACGTCGATTTCTTGGGGAAGCCTTGTTTCAATATTTTGTGCGCCGGGTGTTCCACCGCCTACGTTGTTTATGAACAAGATATAAAAGACGGAATTTTTTATTGTCCGCGGTGCGCGCATGATCGGACCACAAAGCGTGCCGAATTTGCCGAATATTTTTTAAACCGAGCGGAACAAATAACAAACGCGGGCGTTTATTTCAACGTGGGAATAATGGACCTTGAACGAATGAAAAGAGAATTTGAAAATGGATTTGCAACAAAATAAAAGTTTTTATGACATGGGATTTGCGTTCATTCCGCTCATGTCAAAATCAAAACGCCCGCTTGAGGCGGATTGGACTTCGGGGCCGCGCAAGTCGTGGGTCTTGTTGAAAGAACAAATCGGGGACCGTTTGAACCTAGGCGTTCGTCTTGGTGACGCCTCAAAGTTTCCCGATGGGTCTTATTTATGCGTTCTTGATTGTGACGTGAAGTCCTCGGACCCCGCGCACCTTAAAGAAATGGAAGCGGCTTTGCTTTCTTTTTGCCCGGCGAATGAATTTGCACCTCGCGTGCTATCGGGTCGAGGCGGGGGGTCTTGCCACGTCTACTTTAGAACACCCGCGCCACAAGTTTCGTTCAAGGCGCTCCGCTCGGCGAACAAAGTTAAGGTCTACATGCCATCGGTTGAAGCGTCCAAAGCCGACGCCGCGGGCTTAACACAAAAAGAAATAGACGCGGGATATCGCTACCGGGTTGCATGGGAAATTGACGTTCTAGGAAACGGAAAACAAGTTGTGTTTCCCCCGTCGGTTCACCCCGACACGCTGAAAGAATACGCATGGGAATTTGTCGTTGCTGAATTTGAATCATTCCCTTTGATAAAGAACTTCGAACGCTCGCGAAGTGCGGTTGCTGCAAAGACCACAAAGAAAGTTGATTTTGTGGAAGTCGATTTATTTACGACGCCCGTGAATGAAAAGACCTTTGACCTTATCACCCGCGGGGCGGGCATGGAAAACTTCCCGTCCCGGTCGGAGGCGTTCTTTAGTTGCTTAAATAACCTTATCAACGCCGGACTTGACGACGCACAAATTGTGTCGGTCTTAACAGACACAAGTTATTTTATGAGTGAGAAGCCCTTGGAAGCGGGGCAAGGGGACCGAGACTCCGCCGCCCGTTGGGTTCTCCCACAAATTGCAAAAATCAGGGCCGAGCGAAGCGGTGACGCCTATTTTAAAGACCACGCTATCGTTGACGACCTAGACGAAATTCTTTTGTCGGACTCGGAAGCCGAAGCCCAAGTCGAAGAAATCGTTGGTTGGGAAACCCGCCTTCAATTGACCAAGAACGGAGACGTCAAAAACACGGCCTATAATGTCTATTTGATTTTAAAGAATTCGTCTTTTACGGGTGAGTCGGTCTTTGCCTATGACGAATTCATTCAAGGCAACTTCTATCGCTCCGAACCTGTTTGGGGCGGACCGCTTGACGTAGGTCGGGAGTTGACAGACCTTGACGATATAAAAATCAAGACTTGGTTGTCAAAAAAATGGAAAGTTGAAGTTTCGGAAAATGCAATTGCAAACACCACACTTCAACTCGGGAAAGAAAACGCCTTTCACCCGGTGCAAAGATACTTGAAGTCGATTCAATGGGACGGGGTGAGTCGCCTTGACTCGCTTCTTTTAAAATATTGTGGGGCCACGGGCGAGGCGGAATATTTGTCCGCCGTTGGGCGCAAGTTCATGGTCGCGGCGGTTGCGCGGGTGTTTCACCCGGGCGTGAAGTTTGACCATGTGTTGATTTTAGAGGGCGCGCAAGGAATAGGAAAGTCGACCTTCGTGTCTACTCTTGGGGGGCAATGGACTTCGGACACCCTTCGCGATATATCAGGGAAAGACGTGATCGACGACATGCGAGGCCGTTGGCTTATTGAAATTGGAGAACTTGCGTCCTTAAACCGGGCGGAGGCGAATGACCTTAAAGCCTTCATCACACGCACCCACGACGTCGCCCGCAAAGCCTACGGACGAAGGTCGCAAACCTACCCGCGGCAATGCGTATTCGTTGGCACCACGAACGACGACGAATATTTAAAGGACTCAACGGGGGGTCGTAGGTTTTGGCCCGTGACTTGTACGTCGTTTAATATTCCACAATTGCAAAAAGACCGCGAACAACTTTGGGCGGAGGCGCTTGCATGCTATCAACTCGGCGAACCTTTATATTTAGAAGACGCGTCGGTTCGGGAAATTGCGGAAGACGAACAAGCCGGGCGAATGATAGTCGACGAAATTGTGAATCAAGTTCGTTCAATTGTGTCGAAGCCGGAATTCCCCCGCGAGTTTACTTTTGACGACGTTTGGCTTGCCATGAATGGAAATGATTTTTTGAAACGTGCGGACTACCAAACGCAACTTCGAATCAAGAAAGCGTTTCGCATTTTAGGACTTCCGAAACATAGGCTAAGGGACGAAGGCGGGCAACGTCGCTTCGTGTGGAGCAAGAAAATAGACTTTGTTTTTTTTAAGGAATACTAATTTAAACTTTAAAAAACCTTGTCCTTGGTGACCTTGGTTGTCCAAGGTGGACGGACGAAAAGACAAAGTTTTACTTGATAGTTTTGGTGTTAAGTAAAACTTTGTCCGAAGCCGACCATGGTCGTCCAAAGTCCTTGAAATTTTAAAAACCCTTGTGGTTTTGCCCCCTTTATCTATTATTGTCCTACTGTCCTAAGTGAAAGTTATTAGATATAAGGGAAAAAAGCTTAAAACGAATATATTAGATTTAATAGGGAAAATGAGAACGGTTCTCATTTAGAGGGTTTTAAAATATTTTATGGGAGACTATATAGGAAGTCACTCTGGCCACTGGACAGATCGAAACTTCACCCCCATTCAAGCAAAACTTGACACCCTAAAAAACTAATATATTTTGAGGCCGCGCTCCCGCGAATTTGTGGGGGTGAAAGGAAAACCAAAAATGATTTTAAATTGCCCCGATTGTGATAAAAGAATGGAACTTATAGAAACTTATTCTTCGTGGGAGTCGCTTTGGGAGTGCCCTTGCGGGTCGTGCTTTGAAGTCACAGCGGGGGACGTACAAGCGGGGGCGTCTAATTTTTACTATCATAGAAAGTTAACTTTAAAATTTATCCTTAAAATGCTTTTCAGAGTCTAGGGGCCAAAATGGAAAATGAAATTGAAGAACTTAAAAAACAAATCGCCGACAAGAACAACGAAATCCAAAAGCTTCAAATTCGTTTGACGAAGCAAGGTCTCGACCGGACAAAAGTCACAATGCAAATTGCCGCGCGAATGTTCATTGAGTTTAGGACTCGCGAAAACGCCTTTCCCGAAACCGCGAACACCGCATGCCTCTGCTTTGACGAAGCCCAAATGTTTGTGGACGCGGCGATTCAAAAGGGTTTACTATAAAAAACAAAAAGGGGGAACGCATGCCACTAAAACAAGGCTATTCGGCTAAAACGATTTCAAAGAACGTGAAAGCTGAAATAAAAAAAGGGAAACCACAAAAACAAGCGGTCGCAATTGCTTTAAGCGAAGCCGAAAAAGCAAAGAAGAAAAAGAAGAAAAAGAAATAAATCGAAGGGGGCGCAAGGCCCCCTTTCCCATTTTGAGACAATCAAAAAATAATTATTGCAATCGTGTTGCGCTTGTGTGATACTGTATTCACACAAAGGCGGTCACATGAAAATCACAAAGGCAAAAAAGCTAGAAATGATAAAGGCGGGTCAAGCCCGCGTTTCTAAGTGCGACGGGTCTTATTTCTTTTACGCACCTAATGCACTCCGCCCTATTAAATTAAATAAAGATTTATTTTTAGAACTAGAATGGGCACAAGCTGAAATTGAATTGAAAATAGAATTAAACAAATGGGAAGGCGGAACAAATGAAAAAGAAT
>Ga0213917_1000181_pt1 | contig 12368 bp, 15 predicted proteins | sample McNCre117MG_FD_161051 | JGI IMG/M metagenome (GOLD analysis project Ga0213917, IMG submission 161051) | Freshwater microbial communities from McNutts Creek, Athens, Georgia, United States - 1-17 MG | ecosystem: Environmental > Aquatic > Freshwater > Creek | place: USA: Georgia | collected... | reverse complement strand
CACGGGGATCATCTACGGGTACTGGCTCGAGGGCATCGGCTCGCGGAACTTCCCCAAGACCCGCTTCCGGGGCTACCGGATGTGGCGGGACGCCACCCAGCAGATCCAGGCCGAGGCTGAGAAGATCGCTGAGCCGCACATCGAGCGCGCCGTGACGAGGCTGAACAAGTGAGCACCCAGAACAGCCTCCCCCGTCAGCTCATCGCTGCCGTGGCGTCCGACGCCCAGCAGACGGGCTGGTTCCAGTCGGTGGACACGGCGGAGCCGAAGAGTGCGCCGTCCACCGACGGCCATTTCGCTACCTGGGTGATGAAGCTCAGCCCGTCCAACAGCACCTCGGATCTCGTGTCGACCGCGGTCCGCTTCGAGCTGGCCGGCTGCATCTACGTCAACATGCTCCGCGAGCCGCAGGGGGACATCGACGGCGACATCATGGCGGCCGGCTGGGACCTGATCGCGCGCTACTCGGCCGGCTTCACGCTGGGCGGGCTGGTCCGGGAGGTGGACCTTCTCGGCGAAGAGGGGGAGCCGCTCTCGATCCAGTTCGGTTACGTGACGATCGACAAGCGGATCTATCGGATCGCCGCGCTGACTATTCCGCTCATCGTCGACTATGCCTTCGATCAGGGAGCCTGAGCATGACCAAACAGACCGGCCTCGGCGATCGGCTGGCGATCGACGGATTCGACGTGTCCGGCTCGATCGGCAGCCTCGGCAATATCCACGGCGGGCCGGCCGTTCTGGCGGTCACCGACATCACGCAGAGCGGCATCGCCCGGCTGGGTGGCGAGCGGGACGGCGGGATCGAGTTCGCCTCGTGGATGGAAGACACCGCGGTCACGGGTGGCCACGTCGTGCTGTCCGCACTGCCGACCGGTGACCGCATCGTCACCTACTCGCGCGGCACGGCATTCGGCGCCTTCTCGGCCAACTTAATCGCTCGGCAGATCAACTACGACCAGAACCGCGGCAATGACGGATCCCTCACTCAGTCCGTGTCGACGCAGGCCGACGGCTTCGGGCTGGAGTGGTGCGACCTGCTCACGCCATGGCCGCGCACCGACACCACGGCCACCAACGGCGCATCGCAGGACTTCGGCGCGGTCAGCACCCTGTTCGGTGCGCAGGCCTACCTTCAGGTTTTCTCGGTGACCGGCACCAGCGTCACGGTGAAGCTTCAGGACTCCGCGGACAACTCGACGTTCGCCGACATCGCCGGCGCTGCTTTCACCGCGGCCACCGCGCGCGGCGCCCAGCGCCTTCAGCTGGCCAGCAACGCGACCATCCGGCGCTATGTCCGGGTGGTCACAACGGGCACCTTCAGCAACGCCTCGTTCGTGTGCGCGTTCAACCGCAACCTGACGGCGGTGTCCTTCTGATGCCCGGCCAGCCGTTCCGCATCGAGCCACTGCACCCGGTGCAGACCTACAAGACCTATGGGCTATTCGCCCCGGTCGAGACGCACTCCCGGCCCGCCACGTGCGAAGAGGTGGACTGCCCGGCGTGGAAGAACGGGTGGACCACGCGACTGCCGGTCAACTCACCGATGGTGCAGTGGATCGAGGCGAAGGACCACGGCCGGCACTACATCGAGACGACCGCACTCGGGACCGGCGAGCGTGAGTTCATGTTCCCGGCCGGCCAGGCGTGCTTTGCGGCCAGTAAGCACGTCAAGCCGCTCGAGCGGGAGCCGTTCTACACCGTCCGGGGCGGGGACTGGCGAGGCAGCACCACGGAGACACGGACGCATACGCGCGCGGAGCACTGGGTCGAGGACTTCGCCTTGAACCAGCAGAAGATCAAAGAGACCCACGAGAAGGGCACGATCGATGGCTAAGAGGACAGGTCTGGCGATCACCACGCTGAGCGTGGACGACTCCGGCGGCACGCCGCGGGACGTGCGCAACGGGCTGGGTAGCTTCCAGTTCGCCACCCCACGCGCGGTGCAGGACGTGACTGGTACGGACAAGAGCGCGATCGAGCGCCTGCTCCTGCTGGCCGACTTCTCGACCACGCTGAACGGGTTCGTGGACGACACGGCCAGCAGCGGTGTACACGCCGTCTTCAAGACGGTGCCGTCCAGCAGCGTGGCCAGGACGACCACGATCACCATCGCGGGCTTCACGCTGGCGCCCGAGGTGCTGTACACGGACTACTCGTGGAACCGCGGCAACGACGGCGGCATCACGGTGACGATCCCCGGCGTGCTGGCGGACGGCACCGTTCCGACCTGGGCGTAATGTCCGACCTGCGGAGAGGCAGTCATGGGATTCCGGCTCGATAGAACGTACGTCCTGCGGTTCGAGGGCGCGATGGAGGGTGCGTACGTCAAGCTGCGCGCCACTCCGGTCGGCGTGGCGCTGGAGCTGCGCGGGGGCGAGGGGGCCTCACTCAGTATCCAGCGCGGCGCCGAACTGCTGGCCGAGTATGTGATCGAGTGGAATCTTGACGGGGCCGACGATCAGCCGCTCCCGATCACGGTGGACGCGATCCTCGGCAACCTCGAGGAGGTGCTGATCGCGAAGCTGATCGTGGAGTGGTATCGAGCGGCCGTCGGTGTCACCGCCCCTTTAGATCCACCGCTGGAAGAGATCCCCATGGAGATCCCGACCGACTGACCGCGTACGAGGCCACCTGGGTGCTGGACATGTGCAAACAGTTCCATTGCCTGCCCAGTGCCCTGCTGGCCGAGGACACCGAACTACTGCGCATGCTCAGGCTCGCTGACCAGGAAGGGGAGTAGTCGTGGCGAACGAGATCACTATCAAGATTAAGTCTCTCGATGAGACCGACTACGGTCCCGCCCTGGAGAAGGCCAGGAAGTTCAGCGAGGAAGTCCACAAGGCGCTGAACGAGTCGGCCAAGATCGACGTCAAGGTTGACACGGCCGAGGCCGAAGAGAAGATCAAGCACATCGAGGAAGAGCTCGCCAGGCTGAACGGCGATGACGCCACGATCAAAGTCAAAGTCAAAGAGGAAGATGTCAAGGCGACCGAAGACAAGATCAAGAAGAAGATGGACGACAGCGGCTCCAGTTCCGGCAAGGGCTGGGCTTCGAGGTTCACTAAGGCGCTCCAGAGTTTCGACTTCAAGCCCGGTCTGCTCCCGGTCGGCCTGGCCGTCGGGGCGGCATTCCTTCCGCTGATCGGTGCTTCGATTGCCGGCGCGGTAGTCGGCAGCGTCGGGCTCGGCGGCATCGTCGGCGGCGTGGTCATCGCGGCGCATGACCCGCGGGTCAAGAGCGCGTTCAAGGAGATGAAGACCGACCTCGGCCAGTCCCTGAAGTTGGACGCCGCACCGTTCGTGCCCGTGGTCATCAGCGCCCTGCACCAGATCAAGACCGAGGTACATCAGCTCAACCTCGGCCAGATCTTCGCCGACCTCGCGCCGCAGGTTCAGCCCGTGCTGTCCGGCATCCTCGATCTGGTGGGTAGCCTCGGCGACGCTATCCGCAACATCGTGGCCAAGAGCGGTCCGGTCATGCAGGAGCTTGGCACCGACTTCCGCAACCTCGGGCGCACCCTGGATTCGGCGCTCAGCTCGCTGGCCGACAACAGCAAGAACGAGGCCTTGGCGCTTCACGACCTGTTCGCGCTGATCGACGGTTCGATAGCCACGGTATTCGCGCTGGTGGACGCGTTCACGGCCGTCTACGGAGCCTTCCACAAGCTCTACGAGTTGAGCCCGGAGGGCATCTACTCGAAAATCCAGGACGGCACGCAGGGCGTCACTGGAGCAGTGCAGGACACGATCGCCGCAGCTCAAGAGCAGATCGACACGAACCACGGGCTCGCCCACTCGTGGACGAACGCGGCCGATGCCGCGGACCAGCAGACTAAGGCGATCAAGGGCGTGGCCGACGCGCTGAAGGCTGCCACCGATCCGGCGTTCGCGTTCATCGACGCTCAGAAGCAGGTGAACGACGCGCAGAGCGCGTACGACAAGGCGGTCAAGTCGAGCGGCAAGAACTCGGCTGCGGCCAGGAACGCGCAGATCGACCTTGAGAAAGCCATGATCAATTACGTCAGCGCGGCATCCGGTGCCCGCTCCGGCACCGATCATCTGACCAGCGCACAGAAGGCGATGTTGCGCTCGGCCGGCTTCTCGTCCAGCGCGATCAAGGATCTTGACAAGCACCTGAAGGACGCCTACAACTCCGCCAAGAAGATCGACGGATTCGATGTCACCCTGTCCGTGGAGTATCAGCGCACCTATACCACGTACGGCAAGCCGTTCTCGGTCGAACTGCCGCCGACGCAGGTCTTCCACGGCCTGGCGTCCGGCGGCATCTCCGGTGCGGCCAACGGTGCCACCAGCTCCGGACTGACGTGGGTCGGCGAGAACGGGCCGGAACTGCTGAAGCTGCCGGCCGGTACCGCGGTCCGCAGTCACGGGGACTCGATGCGCATGGCCGGCGGCTCCGGCGGCGGAGGTGACGGATCGATGATCACCGTTCCGCTCGTGATCGACGGCCGTACGCTGGCCACCGTGATCATCGACCCGATTCGGCGCAAGGTGTGGCAGGACCACGGCGGTAACGTTCAGGCTGCGCTGGGGCGTGGCTGATGGCCTTCCCGCAGACCATTCTGCCGATCAAGACTGAGCTCCTGCTGGCCGGCACGTGGACGGACATCTCCACCTATACCCGCGGGGACGGCACGGGCGCGCTGACCGTCACCCGTGGCTACTCCGGCGAGCAGTCGAACCAGAGTCCCGGCTCCTGCGCGTTCACGCTGGACAACACGGACAATCGGTTTAACAACCGTAATCCGCTCAGCCCGTACTACCGGCAGCTGCCGCGTAACGTCCAGTTCCGGGCCTCGATCGACACCGGCATCGTCTCGGCGCGCTACATCGACATGGCCTCGGCCAGGGCGTACGACGGGTCAACCATCTGGACGGCGGACAAAGCCTCGCTCGATGTGGTCGGAGATCTCGAGCTGGTGGCCGACGTGGAAGCGGAGGACTGGCGAGGGCGCCGCGGGCAGCTGCTCATCGCGAAGTACGTCCGCGCCGGCAATCAGCGCTCCTTCGCGCTGTCGGTCGATCCGGACGGCTATCCGACGCTGATCTGGACGGTGGACGGCACCACGGCCACCCTCGGCGTGGCGCGCTGCCCCAACCCGATCAGTCCGTCCGGCCGGATTGCTCTGCGCGCACAGCTTCAGGTGAACAACGGCGCCGGGGGCTGGACGACTACGTTCGCCACCGCGGCCACCGCAACCAGCAGTTTCACGACGCTCGGCACGGTCAGCAACTCCGGCACCACGTCCATCTTCTCCAGCAGCGCCCGGCTGGAGATCGGCACCGTGGACAACGGGGCCGGCTGGAGCGCCGGCCTCGGCGGCGGGGTGGGCGATGCCGATCCGTTCGTCGGGCGCTACTACCGGGCGATCGTGCGCAATGGCATCGGCGGTACCACCGTGGCCGACATGAACGCCACCGCCCAGACCGCGGGCACCACGTCATGGTCGGATGGCCTGGCCGCACCGAACACGTGGACCGTGACCGGCTCGAGCTATCTGACCTCAGCCGACTACCGCTTCTGGGGCGAGGTGCCCTCGCTGCCGCGCCGGGCGGATACCTCGGTCACCGATGTCTACGTGCCGACGCGCGCGGCGGACGTGCTGCAACGACTCACCTCGGGTAGCGGAAACAAGCCGCTCGAGAGTCCCGTCAAGCGCAACCTGAAGCAGTTCGCGTGGGACGGCTACTGGCCGTGTGAGGACATGAGCACGGCGACCACCGCGGCGGCGTACTACGGCCAGAACGCGATCATCAACAATTGCCAGTTCGCCGCGGGCAACCCGTCCGGCTTCCTCGGATCCGCCGGATCGCTGATCGCCTCCGATGACACGGCCACCGCGGTCGGGCACTGCGCGAAATCGACCGGTACGCCCTCGCAGACCACCGACCTGCTCTACTTCCAGTTCAGCACGGCCCCGCCCAGCGCCACCTACATCCCGTTCATCCGTTTCTACCACCCCGGCGGCACCGGGTACGTGGTCACACTGTCGGCCAACAACGTGAACTATCTCGTGGAGATCCGGGACTCGTTCGGAGCGTCACTGGTCAGCGTGGCCACGGTTTATACCGTCGGGCAGGGGCCGACCACGTGGACGGCCATGCGCATGAAGCTGTCCAACGTCTCCACGACGATCACGTGGGAGTTCGCGTGGTATCCGGTGAACGCGCCCAGTCCGTTGGGCACGTCCGGCACCTACACCGGAGTGATGGGCCGGCCGGACTCGTGGAGCTGGCCGGCGTGGACGGGCAAGTCGGGCGCCCAGATTGCGCACGTCAGCATGGGCCGGCTTGATCCGGGCATCACCTCCTCCGACTTCACCGGATCCACCAACGCCTACGTGAACGAGACGTGGGACGTACGCGCGCGCCGGCTGGCCGACGAGGAGGGCATCCCGCTGTTCCTGCGCGGGGTCCGGTCCCGGGACGGATCGAACACGCTGCTCAAGGCGATGGGGCCGCAGAGCGAGAGCGCGATCGTCCCGTTGTTGCAGGAGTGCGCCGAGGTGGCCGGCGGTCAGCTCTATGCGCCGAGAGACAAGTTCGGGTTAACCATCGCCTCATGGGAGATCATGGCGAACCGGACGGACGGCTCACAGCTGAAGCTGGACTACGCCGCCGCTCAGCTGTCCGGCAGTGTCGAGCCGGAGCCCGATGACTTCCTGGTGGAGAACGATGTCACCTTGACCACCGCGGTCGGCAACTCCTATCGGTACGTCAAGACGGCCGGCTCCCTGAACGCCAACCAGCCCGGCGGCACCGATCCCGATGCGGTCGGCACCTATGACGTGGTGGCCTCATCGCCGTCCTATACCCCCGACGATCTAGCCGCACTGACACAGCGGCGCGTGTTGTTCGGCACCTGGGACGAGGACCGGTACCCGGCCGTTCAGGCGGAACTCACCCGGGCACCGTTCACGGCCAGCGCCGCCCTGACCGCGGCCGTGCGGGCAACCGACATCACCCGACCGCTGTCGATCGTCAACCCCGGCGCGTGGCTGGCCGCGGACCAAATCAACCTGATGATCTCCGGATACACCGAGACGCTCGGCCAGAAGCAACACACGTTCCAGTTCAACACTCGGCCGTATGGCCCATGGGTCACCGGTATCTGGGGCAGCTCGAGCTTCGTCACCCCCTCGCTCTGGGCACCGGAGTCCAGCACGCTGAGCACCGGATACGCGGCCGGGGCGACCTCGATCGTCATCAGTACGCCGGACGTCTATGAGGTCTGGGCGTACGCGTCCAACTTCAACCTCTGGGTGGCCGGCGAGGTGATGACCGTGACCGCGATCAGCGCCCGATCCGGAACCGGGCCGTACACCTACACGTTGACCGTGACGCGCGCCGTGAACAGCATCAGCAAGGCTCAGCTGGCCAATGAGCCGATCTACCTAGTCAACGCAGGAAGGTGGGCCTAGATGGCTCTGGCCGTAGGTAATCAAACCTACCTGTCCGATCTGCCGAAGATGCTGATCGCCTGGCACTCTCGAGACTCCGGCGCCGGCTCAATCTCCGGCGTGTCGACCGTGGAGACCGGCTGGATCAGGATCGACAACATCGTGATCCGCAACGGGTATCACTACCTCTTCCTGATGCCCGAGGTGAACGTGACCACCACGGTGAAGACGGACACGGTGGGCACGGTGAAGATGCGCTACAACCTCGCCGGCACAGCCACCACGAGTAGCACGGCGTTCACGTACGGCGGGTTCTTCCGCAAGGCTCAAGGCGTGGACACGTCGAACACGGACGTGGAGACCGGAACCGCGGTCTACCACGCCAGCGCGGACGGCACCATGAGCGTGATCGTGACACTGATTCGGGCCGCAGGTACCGGTACCGTGGGGCTGTTCGCCTCTACCGCGAACACGAGTCCCTTGTTCGTGTACGAGATGGGGATCGCTCCGGCCGTATCGGGGGTTGACCTGTGACAACGTTCGGATGGGACATGTCCCACTTCGATGCTCCGTCGATCGGCAACGCGATCAGCGAGGGCATCCAGTTCGTCACGCACAAGGCCGGCGGGGACGCGAGCGACGCCGAGATCGCCGCGTGGTGGCAGGGGGTCAGGGATCACCGGGACCGGCTGCTCCTCGGCGCGTACTGGGTGCTGTCCCCCGGCAACGCGACCGCCAAGGCCGACGCTTTCCTGAGCCGGCTCGACGCCACCTGTCCCGGCTGGCGTGACGGCCCGTTCCTGCTCCAGCTCGATGCCGAAGAGTGGAATCAGGATCCGGCGACCAAGCCCAGCGTCTCCGACTGCAATGCGTTCTGCGACCGGCTGGCCGGGCGCGCCTCGAAGCTGATCCCGGTCGGCTACCTCCCGCCGTGGGCGTACGGCAACAGCGTGGCCGCGTTCCGGTATCCACTCTGGGCCAGCCGGTACGTCCGGGGGTCCGGCGGATTCAGGGCGTTGTACCCGGGTGACAACTCCTCTCTCTGGGATACGTATGGGGGTAAAGCCCCGGCGATCCTGCAATACACCAGCTCAGCCACCATCGGCGGACAGACGACCTGTGACGCCAACGCGTACCGCGGCACCATCGACGAACTGACCGCACTAGTAGCACCAGGATGGATCGACATGGCAGTACAGCTCAACTCCGACGACATCAACGCCGTGGCTGCGGCGACCGTGGCCGCGCTGACTAAACCGACCCCGCTCACCGGAGCCGACGGCCAGCCGGACGGCACTTCGGCGAGCCCGGTCGGCCGGGCCGTCTGGGGCCAGGGTCTGCCGCCCCGCACGGGCGCTCCGCGCGTGGTGGCGTGGCAGGCGTTGGGGCAGGTCGGAGACGCTCTGGCCGCACTGTCCAGCGCACCATCCACTACCGACCCGGCTGCCGTAGCATCGGAGCTGATCAAGGCCGGCATCGGTCTGGACGTTGCTCGAGCGTTGGTCGCCCAGCTTTCGCCCGGGACCGTCTGAAACATCCCTACTACCCGTCGGGGCGGACGGAAGGCGGATCATGAGTGAAGCTACGGCCAGGACTGCGCCGGGTACTTCTCGATACGGCGTCATGGGTCGGGGGGTGGATCTTGATCTTCAAGCAGGCCGGCATCCTGTTCGCCCCGCCGTCCCAGGTGAACGAAACGTTGGTGTGGATGGCCGCGGCTCTGATCGGCGTGCCCGGCCTGACACAGTTGGGCGCCGTGTTGCTCGGACGCACGTCTATGGACGGGTCTGGGCCGGCGTCTCCGGCGCCTCCCTCATCGCCGTTGCCGTCTGGCGCATCCGCCACGGGGGATGATGCATGACGACTCCGCACCTACCTCGAGGCTTCCCGGGCTTCTACTCGTGGATGACGCTGGTCATCGCCAACGTCATCAGCTTGACGCTGGGCATGGTCGTCACGTTCACGCTGGCCGACCGGCAGATCGAAAGTGAGCGGGCTGCCCGGGTACGCGCGGCGGCTTCAGCAGCCCAGACGGCAGAGCTGAACAGGCAGGCTACATGCGCGCTGGTGGCCGCGCAGGATGAAGTTTACCGAGAGACGCCACCGCCGTCGAAGACCGGCCAGAACGCGGCCAAGGCGTGGCATGATCTGTCCATCCAGTTCCACTGCCAGGAGAGGTAAGAGAGATGACCAGCAGTAACCCCAAGTACGCCGGCCCGAACTCGGACGGCAGCAAGTCCCTCGCGTCGGAAAGCAGGTTCGGCCTCGTCGTCCAGTTCCTGCTGACCGCAGGCGCGACCGGCCTGCTGTCGGCGCTGACCGGCCTGGACACCTCGCACTGGTCCGGCTACCTCGGCATGGTCGGCGTCTCGGCCGTCTCGCTCGTGGTCGGCCTGCTCAGCGCATGGGTCAAGAAGAACCGATGACCACTCGCAAGCTGGGCAAACTCCCGGCGCAACCGGCCCGGCCGCAACTGCGCTTCTCGCGTGTGCTGGCCGCGCTGCCTGCCCCGCCCTCGAGCAAGGACTACTACTCCCAGGTGGCCGACTGGCCGATGTACGGCAACGACCGGTACGGGGACTGCGTGGAGGCCGGCACCGGTCACCACGTGGAGCAGATCACCCGGTACGGCCAGGGTGCCACGGTCAAGGTCACCGACCAGCAGGTGCTCGACATGTACTCCGCGGTGACCGGCTTCAATCCGGCCGATCCGAACACCGATCAGGGGACGCTCGTTCAGGACGCGCTCGCGTGGTGGCGCAAGGGTCAAGGACTGGCCGGCCACGCGATCGTGGCGTACGCCTCGCTGGATGTGGCCAACGGCACCGAGGTCAAGCAGGCGATCGCCACGTTCGGGGCGGTCGGGGTCGGCTTCAACTTCCCGGCCTACGCCATGACCCAGTTCGACGCCGGCAAGCCGTGGGACGTCCAGAAGGCCGACGCGGCGATCGAGGGCGGCCACTACGTGATCGTAGTCGGGTACGACTCGACCTACTTCTACGTGATCACGTGGGGCAAGCTCCAGAAGATGACGCCGGCGTTCTTCCGCAAGTACGTGGACGAGGCATGGGTGGTCATCGACGACGAGATGGTCTCGCCCCTCTCGGAGTACGGGCTCGACCTGCACACGTTCGGAGAGGAGTTCGCATCCCTCACGGGGCAGGCGAACCCGTTTCCCGGGAGTAACCCCACCCCACCGCCCGGGCCTGCTGTCACGGCTGCTCAGGTGGCTACTGCGGTTCGTGCGGCACTGACCGGTCTGGATCTCTGACCGGTAGATAGACGGAAGCCCCGCCGCGGCCTCTCCCGGCGGGGCTTCCTCATGTCCGACTACTTCCCGATGACGACGATCATCGGCGACGGGCGACCACAGTAGCAGTCGCGCATCGGCCAACCGCAGTTACGGCAGAGCGTGTCCCCCTTCATGTCTCACCCCCTCAGATCAGCTTTGTGTTGACCTTGCCGCTTCCACCGCACGCGGGACACTTCTGCTGCTCCCACTTGCCCGGCTTGACCTCCTTCATCACGACCCCCTGGCCGTGACAGTGCTGGCAGGCGACCACCGGCATAGTTTGACCCCCACTCCTTCTAGCGGACGGCGCGTGCCGCCACGATGGCCCAGAACTTCTCGGCGGTCACGGTGTTGATGTCCACGGTTCCGTGATCACGCTGGATGTCGTCGACGATGCCCTTGACGTCGAAGTCGGGAGCGTCGCTCGCGAGCACCAGCTTCACCTGATCCCGCATGTCCTGGTCCGTCATGGTGACTGCCTCTCTCAATCGGTGTGCCCTCAGTCTAGCATCACCAGTTCACTTGTCAACCTCTACAGCCGGAGCAGTGCAGCCCGGTGCAGCTGTTGCGCCAGTGCAGCGAGAGGTAGGCGCCGGCCGCGGCTAGAGCGAAGATCACGGCCAGCAGCTCGAGCACCCGCCGACTCTCCCAGATGAGCCACCCCCAGACGGCAGCCGTCAGGAGCGCTCCGCCGATCACAGCACCGATCCGGGCGCGCCGGCTCCGCCGGACCTGCTCCACGCTCTTCAGCCGGACGTAGGGCACCTCGAGCACGCCCGGCGTACGTTCCCGGGCGAAACGCAGGAGCGGCACGATCTCGCCGCGCTTCTCCATCCGGGCCACCTCGGCCCGCACCCGGTGATAGCTACCGCTGATCGTCTCGTACCCGACCGCGGCCGGATAGAGCTCGCGGAGCCGGGCAAGGTGGGCGGGGATGGGCTGTAGTTCACGCGATGGCATAGCGCCTCTCTCTGCGATCATTGGGTGTCATGCCGCCCCACACTCCGCCCCAGGAGCCCCGGGGCCGCTCGTTGGTCAGCACGTAGACGGCGCACTCGTCCCGGATCGGGCAACGCTCGTCACAGATCCGCTTGGCTTTCGGCCGGGCCTCATGCATCCTGACCCGCTCGTCGGCCGGAGCACCGTTCTCCGGCTCCAGTGACGCATCATGGAAGATCGCCCGATACTCCGGCAGGGCGCACGCCCCGCGGCTCATGTCCGGCATCGTGATGCTGTAGGCGAGCGGCGCCCGGTACTTGTTCTTGCTCTCGGTCGGGCGGAGCCTGCTGCGCTGCCGGTCGTACTCCGCTCTGCCGGCGAACAGGTGCCGGGCGTGCGGACAGGTGCACTTATAGTCGCTGCCCCGGCTCCGCCCTCTGGCCGCGTTCAGCGTGTTGTGGTTGTCCGACCGGCACTCGGCCAGGATGAGCCACGGGCCACCGCCGGGCAGACCATACGAACGGTGCATGATCACAGCCATCCTTTCTGATAGGCGATCCCCAGCGCGATCAGCCAGAGGATCAGGTGCGCCGGCCGCAGGTTGAACGACCAGCCGATCGCCGCGCGCTGGGCGGCCTGCCGCTTGGCCGACTTCAGCGGGATGCGCCTCGGGTTCCACAAGTTCTTCTGGTGGTTGTAGACCGGCCAGAGCA
>Ga0213917_1000180_pt1 | contig 12397 bp, 20 predicted proteins | sample McNCre117MG_FD_161051 | JGI IMG/M metagenome (GOLD analysis project Ga0213917, IMG submission 161051) | Freshwater microbial communities from McNutts Creek, Athens, Georgia, United States - 1-17 MG | ecosystem: Environmental > Aquatic > Freshwater > Creek | place: USA: Georgia | collected... | reverse complement strand
CGCCGGCGGCACGGTGCGACTACGCGCTGCGCTGGCTGACGATGACGCGCACCTACCACCTGGCCGCCCTACGCGCGGACCTTGTGGCAGCGGCCGCTGACTACGCGACCTGTCCCGGCTGAACCCTCCCCGCAGCACTCACATCACGAAAGAAGGCGGCAGTCCCATGTTCCGTAAGTTCTTCGCGCTCCCGGTCCTGGCCGCGGTCGGCGCACTCACCCTCGCAGTAGGTCCGGCGGGTGCCACGACACCGGCCGTCACGGTCACAGCGTCGTGCCGTGACGGCCGTCTGTCGGCCGCCGCGCTGGTGTCGATCCCGTTCACGTTCCCGGTCACGGACGCCGAAGTGTTCGGCCACGTGACCGACACCGACGGCACCGTCCACCAGCTGGACCACCACTTCGGTCCGCTCGACGGCGGCACGACGTCGAAGCCGTGGCCGATGCCGGCGAGCCCGGGCGCGGTCGTGCACATCGCCGTGCAGGTGACAGCTGCACAGATCGAAGGTGGCGCCCGCGCGTCGGACCCGATCGACGTCACACTGCCCGCCTGCCCGGCCGCGGCGTCCACGACCGTGGCGACGGTCCCGGCGTCGACCACGACCACGGCCGCAGCGCAGCCTGCTACGACGACCACGACCGTGGAAGTGGCCACGCCGACGTCGATCCTGCGGGAACCGAACGTGCCGCAGGTGTTCCCGACGACCACGGTCCGACCGGCGCCGCCGGCGTCCGTGACCGGCTTTGTGGAACACGCCACGGTGTCCGAGGACGGGCAGCTGCCGCGCACTGGCGCCGGCCGTCTGCTGTGGTGGCTGCTGGCGTTCGCCGCGGGTCTGACGCTCGTCGGTGCGTCGATGGTGACGGCCGGCCGGTGGCCGAACCCGCCGCACCTGGCCGGTGTGTGCACGGTGATCGCCGCTATGGGCGCGGTCCTCGGGTTGTCCGTGTCGATGCTCGGATGGGTCGTGCCCGGTGCCGTGCTCGGCCTGGCGCTGGTCGCCACGTACGGGACGCTGGCCGTGCTGGTGGCCCGCGGGCGTCGCCCGGTGGTCCACTGATGGGCGCGGTGTTCGCCTCGCGCATCGTCGCCGGCATGGCGATGATGCAGGAGAAGTGCGACGCCTGCGGCGAGTCGGTCGCTATGCCGATCTTCTCGGACGGCAGCTGCAAGTCAGCGTGCACGTGCACGCCACAGAAGACACTGCCCGGCGTCAAGTACGGGCCGCCCGCGCCGATGCGCATGCTCACCGAGCCTGTGCGGATCTGCGGGCTGACCGTCGCACAGCAGTGCGATCTGCGCCTGGTCCTCGAGGTTCACCCGTTCCCGGGTGTGAATCGGATCACGGTGGACATCCCGGCCGACCTGATCGATCAGGTCCGTTTCGCTGTCCAGCTGTCGTCCCTGTTGCGCAAAGATCGTGCCGCCCCGCCGCCCCGCCGCCCGCCGGTGCAGTCATGACCACGACGACGGCACGGGCGACCGCAGAGTCGCCGACTTCCATCATCACCAGCAGCGGGAACCGGTTCGATCTGGCGCACCCGCACCCGGCCGACGTGAACCTGTCCGACATCACAGCGGCGCTCGGCAACATGAACCGGTGGACCGGCCATCTGGGCCGGGTCGGGCACTGCACGATCCTGAACCACAGCCTGCACGTGTTCGAGCTCGCACACGTCCGGTTCTTCGACGGGTTGCCGTTGCGTGACCTGCCGGCCGACGCGATCGCCGTGCTGGCCGCCGCCCTGCTCCACGATGCGCACGAAGCGTACGTGGGTGACGTGTCGCGGCCGTTGAAGCTGGCGATGCGCCGGCGGACGCCGCCGCACCCGACCCTGATCGACGGGCGCCTGATGATGTGGCAGGGCCCGTTCGATGAGATCGAACACGACGTGCAGGCCGCGGTGTTCCAGCACTTCGGTCTGGACCACCAGCTGGCCGATCACAGCGTGGTGCGCACGGCGGACAACCTGTCCCTGGCGTACGAGGCGGACCTGTTGTACGGCGACGGCACCGCGGCGTCGTGGGGGCTCGAGCAGGGCCCGCCGCCGAAGATGCGGACCTCGCCGTACGTGACCGGGTCCCGGTTCCGCACCTTGGTGCACCGACTCACGGGGGTGAACGAATGACGCGCGGTGTGGCGAAGCCGATCGGCGCTGTCGAGCCCGGGCCGCGTGGCAGCGGGTGGCGCGTGAAGACGGCGCACGGGTGGGAACCGTGCACGAAGACCGGGCGCCCGTTGCGGCGCCGGGCCGACCCGGAACGGTTGAACCATTCGCAGACGCTGGTGCTGCGCACCCTCGCCGCCTACCTGGACCCGTTGAAGGACACGACCCTGGCGTCCGCTGTGTCCCGCGTGACCGGGCAGGGGCTGCCGCTGGGGACTGTGCAGAAGCGGCGGCACGAACTGATGATGGCCGGGCTGGTGGAGTGCGCCGGCCGTGGCCATGGTGGCCGGGTCTACCGGGTCACATCGGCCGGTGCTGCCGCGCTGGCCCGGATCGCCGGGACGGTGGCGTGATGGCGTGGATCCGTTTCGATCCGTCCGACCCGGCGAAGCCGCGGCAACTGGTGTCCACCAGGGTGCTGACCGGGTTCCCGACGTTGCTCGACATCGCGGGCGTGCTCGAGACGTGCGGGCAGCCGGCGATCGGCTGGCAGCTGCTGGTGCGCATCACGTTGAAGGTCGCGCTGGGCGAACGGCGCCGCACCTTGCATACCGACGTGTCGGTCCAGGTGTTCGACCACAACGACACGGTGGATCTGCTGATCCGCTCGGACATGTTGCGCAGCGTGTTCGGGCACTGGCACGACCCGTACGACCCGGCCGTGCTGTGGGAATGGCAGATCATCGAAGCACCCGCGGTCTTCTGACGTGCTGCCGCCTGTCCCGTCCGTCGATCGGTTGCTGGCCGACACCCTCGCCGGTGTCGCCGCGTTCGGCATCAGCCTGAACCAGCAGCAGATCGACGGGCTACGGGCAGCGATCGAACAGCACCAGACCGCGACAGCGGCCGCGGTCGACCACCGGCGTGACGGCCGGGTGTCGGCCGCCGAGCTCGCCGCCCTGAGGGCACGGAAAGCCGAACGAGACAGACGCGACGCCGAGCAGCGCCGCATGTGGCAGACGATGCGGGAGACGACGTGATACCTGAACGTAGGGAGTACCGGACGACATGGGCTGCCGCGGCCGAGCTCGCGCAGACGATCGCTAGCTGGACCAGGCAGACGATGCGCGTGTACGTGATGCCGGGCCAGGGGTTCGTCGTGGCCCGATGGATCGACGCCGCCGAACAGTTCCTGGCCGCCGACTTCGACCCGCAGGGCGCACCGGACACCACGCCGCGGCCGTCGCCGTCGCTGGTGTGGCCGTTCCGTCTGTCCGACTATCGGTACCCGGCGCCGGTCTACCCGGTCACGTTCACGTCGTGATCACGATCGTGTTCCCGCAGCCGACGGTGCCGCTGTCGATGAACGACCGCCGGCACTGGTCGAAGAAGGCGCCCGACATCCGCGCCTGGCGTCACACCGCGAAGTTCCACGCCCTGCAGCAGTGGAAGTGGCGGCGCGGTGCGTTGCCGGTGATGGACACGCCGCCGTCGCTGGTGGTGTGCACGTTCCAGTTCGCCCGAGGCGCCCGCCGCGACCCGGAGAATTACCACCAGACGACGAAACCGATCGTGGACGGTCTGGTGGACGCCGGTGTGTGGCCCGACGACACAGCCGAGTGGGTCACCGTGCTGCCCCCCGTGCTCGAGCTGGTCACCGTCCCGCGCCGCGGCTACCCGCTGTCCGTCGGTGTGTGCACCGTCCGGATCGCACCCCGTGACACCGACGGCGCGCACGCCCTACTGCTCGGCGGCGCGTCGTGAAGTTCTTCCTAGGAACGCACCTGCAGCACTGGCTGCGTGAAGTTGACGTGCCCCTGTTCGTGTCCCGCCGGCGCCTGGTGCGGGTGCAGACGCCACCGCGGGCCGTCACGGATTGGGCGTTGGACTCTGGCGGGTTCACGGAACTGTCAATGCACGGGACGTTCACCGTGTCGGCTCTGGCGTACGCCGCCGAGGTCCGCCGGTTCAGTGACGAAGTCGGCCGCATGGTGTGGGCGGCGCCGCAGGATTGGATGTGCGAACCGTGGATCGTCGCGAAGACCGGGCTATCGGTCGTGGAGCACCAGCGCCGCACGGTCGACAACTTCCTGACGCTACGCGCCGAGCTCGGCCCGCTGGTGATCCCGGTCCTGCAGGGCTGGTCGCTCGAGGACTACGACCGGTGCGCTGACCTGTACGCGTCCGCCGGCATAGACCTGGCCGCAGAGAGCACGGTCGGGCTGGGCAGCGTGTGCCGTCGCCAAGCCACGGACGAGATAGGCCAGATCGTCAGCGCGATGGCTGGCCGTGGGATCCGCTGCCACGGGTTTGGCGTGAAGTCGGACGGCATAGCCCTGTACGGCCACCTGCTGACATCGTGCGATTCACTCGCGTGGTCGTACTCGGGTCGCCGCGGTGGGACGTGCACGCACCGGAAGTCACGATGCGCGAACTGCCTGCACTACGCCCTGGCGTGGCGCACCCGGGTGCTGGCTGCTGCCCGCCGGCCACGGCAGATGGAGTTCGACATGGCCGGTGCGTCGTGACGGGCCGCCTGGTGATCGAAATGGAACCGGCCGCCGACCAGGCGGCGCCTGCGCCCGTACCGAACGGGCTCACGGCCCCGATGCGCTGCGCGTACACGGACTGCCACGGCCCGCTGGTCCTCGTGACCACCAGTGTGTCCACCGGTTCACGGACGTGCGCGGTGGTGCGCTGCGAGGACTGCGGCGCCGAATTCCTGATCGTGGTCACGATGGCCCTACGCGGCGACGTGAAGCCCGGCGGGCAGCAGCGCCGGTCACCGGCGCAACGCCACCAGCTGGCCGCGGCCCGGTCGAACCTCGCACGGAAACGGGCGACCGGTGCCGCGTGAAACGTCAGAAGGTCCGCCCACCGTCCGAGCGCGATCGGTACCTGCTCGGCTACGTCGCGGACCTGATCGATCAGCACGGACTGATGCCGTTCGGCGCGATCACGAAAGCGTGCGAGTCAGTGCACGACGACCCGGGCGAGGTGGCCGCGCTCGCCGCCCGACTGATGCAACTGCTGGACCAGGCAGGTGGCGTGTACCGCGTCACCACCACGACGATCAGGAGGATCTGAACATGGCGAACGCCGGCGACACCGTGCTGTTCCGCAACGGGCCACACTCTGGCCGCAGGGGCCGCGTCGACATGGCGTGGCCGTCCGAGCTCGCACCGGGCCAGACCGCGCACATGGTCACCCTCGAGCGCACGCCCGCGCTGCCGGGCGGCACGATGCTCTACGCGTTGGACACCGAACTGCAGGTGGTGGCCGATGTCGACTGACTTCACGGTCCGGCTGGACGCGTACCTGCTGTCCCGGGTGTGGTTGTCGACCGCGGTCGCGCAGTCGACCGACAGCAGCCGCCCGATCTTGTGCCGCACGACCGCGGTCGAAGTGTTCCCGACCGGTGTCCGTCTCGCGTCGCCGGACAGCTACCTGCTGATCGTCGGGTGGGTCCCGGCCGACGACCAGGACGAACCCGACGACGGCGAAGTACCGGACCACGTCATCGTCGTGCGTGACGACGACCAGCGCGCCACCGGCCTGATGTCGTACCTGAAGGGCGCGACGAACGGTCAGCCCGAAGGGAAGGCCGAACACGTCGACGTCGTGCTGTACGCGTCACGGCCGGACACCGGCGCGCAGCCGTCGCTGGACCCGTCCCTCGCGGCCGTGAAGTGCACGGTGGAGGTCCCGGGCGCCGAACGGTTGACGCTCGACACGATCGATGGCCCGTTCCCGGACTGGCGGCCACTGGTCGCCGGCCACCGTGAAGGTGTCGTGTCGTCCACCGTGTGGGGCCCGGGAAGCGTGCTGCGCCTGGCGAAGCTGTCGAAGCTGTGGGGGAACGTGCCGCTGCGCCTGACGTTCGGCGGGATCGATCAGCCGATCCTGGTGGAGTTCTCACAGCGTGTCGACGCGCACCTGCGTGTCATCGCGATGCCGGTCCGTGACAGCAGCCCGACCCCGGACCCGGCCGAGCACGACGACCCGCGCCTGCTGGACCTGATCGACGGCGACCGACCGGTGTCGCTCGAGGTGGAAGAGGACCCGGCCGGTGTCGCGGAGGTCACGCAGCTGCCGACCCGCCGCCGGAAGAAGAAGGGCACGTGACCGCGCAGCTGACCGTCGGGTCGCTGTGCTCTGGCATCGGCGGGCTGGACCTCGGGCTGGAACGCGCCGGCATGCGCGTGATCTGGCAATCCGAGGTCGACCCCTACGCCTGCCGTGTCCTCGCCAAGCACTGGCCCGATGTGCCGAACCTTGGAGACGTCACCACCATCGACTGGAGCACCGTTGAACGACCCGACGTCATCTGCGGCGGGTACCCCTGCCAGCCCTTCAGCTACGCGGGCGCCCGACGAGGCGAGCACGATCACCGCCATCTCTGGCCCTACATGCTCCGCGCCCTTCGCTATCTACGACCCCGCTACGCGCTCTTGGAGAACGTCACAGGGCACCTTTCCCTGGGGTTCGGACGAGTTCTCGGAGACTTGGCCGAGATCGGGTTTGATGCGGAATGGTCGGTCGTTTCTGCGTGCGCCATGGGTGCACCACACGCACGCGAACGCGTGCTGGTCGTGGCCTACCCCTGTGCGATCGGACGCGAACGGCGCCGGTCGCACGGTCCAGCGCACGGATCGCCCGACCGCCAGACCCGACAATCTGAAGGACGCAATCCGAATACGGCATGGCTGGCGGTACCCGGCGCCACCGTTCGTGGAGTGGCTAATGGGGTTCCCCATAGGGTGGACAGACTGCGCGGACTCGGGAACGCAGTCGTTCCCCAAGTCGCCGAACACGTCGGCCATCTGATCGCGCGGGCCGCACGATGAACGCCGACGCGTTGGGCGAGCTCGCCGACTACTGCGGGCCTGTCGTGTGGTCCGACGAACTGTCCGCCTGGTGGACCGAACACCTGGCCACGTTCCCGCGCCCGGAACTGGTGCTGGGTGCCGTCCGGAACGCGCTACGGACCGAACCGATCGATGCGGGCGACATCGTGCACGCCGTCCGCGTCGCCTACGACCAGGCCGCGGTCGCCACCGCGCACATCGCGCACCTGCGCCTGCAGCACCCGTACCTACGCCGACAGGAGACACTGTGAACCAACCCGCCCGGCGGCACCTGTCGAACCAGACGCAGAACCGGATCCAACGCGTGCGGTGGCTGTTCGGTGATCTGCGCCGGCTCGGAGTGCTCACGACCGAATCGAAGCTGGTCGCCGCGCTCGAGCGGGACGACGTCAGCGCCGCACCCGACGGCTGGCCGTCCGGTCACGAGGGCACGGCGATGGTCCTCGCACCGGATGGGGAACGTGTCGTGCTCACCAGTGTGGAACGGGCAGCTGACGCACGCATGCGCACCACCGGCGGCCATGTCGACCCGCACCACCACACGGCGGCCAGGGCGGAACGTGCGCTGCGTGATCTGGTCCGGGCGGCGCACGCACTGGTCGACGCGTTGCAGCAGGTGGACGGGTTGCAGGCCGAACTGGTCGGCGAACGCCCGTGCGACAGCTGCAAGCGTGCCGGGCTCGAGGTGGAGGGGGAACGGTGGGGTGACGTCGGCCGACGGCTGCCCGAGGCGCATTGGCTGTGTGCCGCCTGCTACCTGTTCGTGCAGCGGGTGTGCGAGGACATGGCCACGCCACCGCGTCTGCCGACGGTCGAAGAACTGAACCAGCACGCGACGACGGGCCGCTGGCGTGTCCGGAAGGCGGACCGGTGACGACGATCCTGCACGCCGGTGTCGACACCCGCCTGGCCGGCCAGATCGTGGCGGCCGGTTCGGTCGACGCCGCGATCTGTTCGCCGCCGTTCCTCGCGCTGCGCGACTACGGCACCGGTGACGACCGCGAGATAGGGCACGAACCGTCACCGGCCGACTTTCTGGACGCCCTGCTGGACCTCACCGACATGTGGGGCCGCCTGCTCGCGCCGCACGGATCGATCGCTGTCGAGCTCGGCGACACGTACAGCGGATCCGGTGGTGCCGGTGGCGACTATGCGCCCGGTGGGCTGCGTGACGGGCAGCCGACGTTCAAACAGGGCCGCCCGCCGGGTGCACGGACACGCCGCGTTGGACGCACCGATCGTCGGCAGGCGGATGGCTGGCCGGCGGCAAAGTCGCTGTGTGGGATCCCGACGCTGTACGCCTGGTCCCTCGCGTACGGCCGGAACCTGCTACGGCCGGAACGGACGTGCGATCGGTGGCTGGTCCGGAACGTGATCGCGTGGGGCCGATCGAACCCGCCCGTGGGTGACCTCGGAGACAAGGTGCGGCCGGCGACCAGCTACATCACGGTGGCCACCCGGTCCCGCGCCCGATGGTTCGATCTGGAAGCCGTACGTGCCGCCGGTCCCGGGCCGAACACGCACACCCGGGTGCCGCGCTCGGCCGGTGCGCGAGCGAACAGCGGCAAGAGCGCCGCTGCCGGCCGTGGTGGCGGATGGTCGACACTGGCCGTTGCGAACACGACGACGGGTGCGACGCCCCTGGACTACTGGCTGGACGACGACGACGCGGGCACGATGCTGTGGGACGTCGCCACGCAGCCGTCGAGCATCGACCATCACGCGATGTGGCCGCCGTCGCTCGCTGACCGGCTGGTGCGCATGCTGGTCCCGCTCGAGGTGTGCACGACATGCGGCGAACCTCGCCGCCGGCTGGTCGACAGCGTGCGCTGTCTGGACGGCGAACCGGCCGACCTGCCGCCGATCAGCACGACCGAACGTGCCGGCGCTGACGGCGACGGCATCGGCCACTGGCGGAAGACCACGAAGCGCACGACGGTCGGATGGTCGGACTGCGGGCACGGCACGTGGCGGCCGGGTGTCGTGCTGGACCCGTTCGCCGGTGCCGGCACCACCCTGGCCGTTGCCGAGCTCGCCGGCCGCGACGCGATCGGCATCGATCTGAACCCGAACCTGCACGACCTGTACCCGCGCCGCCTGGCCGAGGTCCGCCGGAAGCTCTACAAGGCGCCCGCCGTGGCCGCCGGCCAGCTGGGCATGTTCACCGAAGGCGAGACGGCATGATCACCGACCGGCCGCTGTCGAACGGCACCGATCTGGACATCTGGCTGCACCAGTGGTGCTACCGGTGCGACCACGACCACAACCTGACGCACCCGAACGGCCCGGAGAACGGCGAGGGCTGCCCGATCACGGCCCGCCTGGTGGCCGAGCTGTACCCGATCGAAGCTCTGTCGATCGCTGACGACGGCGGGCTGGTGTGTGAGGACTTCACGCTGTGTGCCCCGTGCTACGGCCAGGGCCCGGAGATTGCGCCCGCAGCGGTGCCGCCGATCGTGCAGTGCGCCGGCCAGCTGGACCTGTTCGGTGGCGAAGTCGCGACCGGCGACGCTGATCGCGCCGTCGCATGACGCTGCGTGTCATCTCCTACGGCGGTGGCGTGCAGTCGACCGCGCTAGTCGTGCTCGCCGCGACCGGCCGGCTGGGCCCGGTCGACGCTGCGCTGTTCTGCAACGTGGGTGACGACTCGGAACACCCGGCCACCCTTCGGTACGTGCGGGATGTCGCCATCCCGTGGGCGGCCGAGCGCGGGCTACCGGTGCACGAACTGCAGAAGGTCAACACGCGTGGTGCGCATCGTGGCCCGGTGACGTTGTGGGGTCAGCTGATGCGCTCGGAATCGCGGTCGATTCCCATCCCGATGCGCATGCCAGGCAACGGTGCGCCGGGCACGCGGTCGTGCACGGCCGACTTCAAGATCGGGGTCGTGGATCGGTGGATCCGTGAACACGGTGGGACGGGCGCGGCGCCGGCCGAAGTGATGATCGGGATCAGCGTCGATGAGCTCGAGCGCGCCGGCCGTGGGAAAGATCCGGTCTACCGTCGTAGGTCGTATCCGCTGCTCGAGCACGGGTTGCACAGGTCCGGCTGCGTTGAGGTGATCCGTGCGGCCGGGCTGCCGATCCCGCCGAAGTCGGCCTGTTTCTTCTGCCCCTACCACCGTCCGGCGACATGGGCGGAACAGCGCCGCGACGAGCCCGAACTGTTCGCACTGTCGCAGCTGCTCGAGGACACCCTGAACGATCGTCGCGACCGACTCGGCCGCGACCGCATCTATCTGACGAGATTCGGTCGCCGTCTCTCAGACGCTGTAGGCGAGGCGCAGGCGCAGCTGTTCGACCATGACGGCCCGGGCGAGGACGGTTGCGACGAGGGCGTGTGGTTCGTATGAGGACGCGCTGAACCGTGTCGTGGTTCCGGCTGGACGACGGCCACCTGTTGCACCCTCGTGTGCGCGCTATGGGTCTGCTGGCGCGCGTCATGTGGTACGGGTCGGGCACGTGGTCCGCTGGGCAGCTGACCGACGGGCACGTGCCCGCGCACATGCTCCACGCGATCGCTGCGCTCGAGGACATCCCACCGGAGGAAGTGGCGAACTGCGCCGCCCGCCTGGTGGGTGTCGGCGCGTGGCATCAGCAGGGTGACACGTGCCGCTGCCTGCGCCGCCCGAAGGGTGAGGAACTGCCCGACGATCCGTCGGGCTACGTGATCCACGACTTTCTGGACTACAACCGGTCACGCAAGGTCGTGATGGCCGAGCGGGCGAAGAAGCAACAGGAACGGGACCTGAAGAAGGACCGGGCCCTGACCGACGCTGTGCGCCGGCGTGACGGCGACGTGTGCCGCTACTGCGCCCGTGCCGTGATCTGGTCGGGCCGTGGGAGTCGCGGCCCGGACGGCGGCACGTTCGACCATATCGACCCGACGCTGGGCAACAGCGTGGCCAACGTGGTGGTGTGCTGCACGTCGTGCAACAGCGCGAAACAGCGCCGCACCCCGGACGAAGCCGGCATGGTCCTGCGCCCGCTGGCCGGCCACACGCCACCGACCCGATCGACGGAAGGACAGACCGATGACGCTGCAGAAGCGCGACCGGCGCGCGCCGGCGCCGATCACCAGGACCACGGAGACGTGCGCGACCACGGCGAAGCCGATGCTGTCGTGGATCGAAGCGCACCGTCTGGCCGACCGGCTGCGGGCAAAGGACCGCGACGGCCGCGTGGTGAACGCGTTCCGTTGCCGGTGGTGCCGGTGGTGGCACGTGGGGACACCCGAGGCGTGGCACGCCGGCGACAGGCGCAGCCGGCGCCGCTGAAGAAGGGTCAGAAGCGGGCCGCCCGTGGGAAGGCCACAGGGCCGCCTGCGGGTGCGTGACGGGCAAAGGAACGGCACACGCCTGTCACGCCGACCCTGTAGCGGTTTGTGCAGCACAAAGCGTCCGTGATGGTCGGGCGTCATGCCGATGAACGAACTAGGGCCCGTCGTGGCCCTAGTTCCGCGTCCGGGCACATGCGCTGCCGGCCGCTGTCGGCCCGCGCCGGCGGGTGCTGCCTGTAGCTAGCGAAATCAGGGGGCGCGTCCGTGGACGGCCGGGTCGGGTCGGGACGGGTCGGGACGGGCGCCCGCAGTTCTCCTACTCGAAAGCGGAACGTCTGAACGGTTTCGAGTAGCGCGAATCCGCGAAAGCGGTATCCACCAGCAGTGACGTCGCGTGCGTTATCGTGCACGACTGGAATCGGCCGCCGTGGGTAAAGACCCGGCGGCCGCTGCGCGTTCTGCGGGCGTGTGCGATGGACACACACAGCCACGGCCGCTACCGGGACCGGCGAGTGTGTCTCTACGGCGCAGCGTCAAGCTGACGTCGTCGGTACTGGTTACAGATCGAAGGGCATCACGATGTCGTGCAGCTACTGCCGGCGACCGCTCGCACGGCACGCCTGGCTAGAACGTCGTGCTGCTGTGGTCATCCGTCTGGACGCATCGGTGGAGCACACGCACGTGGACGTCGTGGCGTGCGACGCCTGCAACCAGCGTGTGCCTGCTCGGCGCCGCTGATGGCCCGCCATCCTGGCCGTGGTGGTCACGCCTGGCGCAACGCCACTGCACGTGTGAAGGCCACGGCCACACACTGCGGGATCTGCGGCGGGCCACTGAACCCTGCGCTGCGCTGGCCGCATCCCGGGTCCACCACCGTGGACCACGTGGTGTCACTGGCCACGATGGCGCAGCACGGGCTGTCCGACGCTGCGCAACGCAGCATGGCACTGGACCCGAACAACCTGCGCGCCGCTCACCTGTCGTGCAACAGCCGTCGGCAGGCTGGTGGCCGGCGAGGCCGCGGCCAGGCTGGCTACACAGACGGCACGTGGTGACCTCGCCGCCGTCGAGCACGACAGTGCACCGTCGAGCGCGTCGCCGCAGGTAGAGGGGGGTCGGATCTTCCGACGCGGCCGTGGCGAC
>Ga0213917_1000179_pt1 | contig 12556 bp, 21 predicted proteins | sample McNCre117MG_FD_161051 | JGI IMG/M metagenome (GOLD analysis project Ga0213917, IMG submission 161051) | Freshwater microbial communities from McNutts Creek, Athens, Georgia, United States - 1-17 MG | ecosystem: Environmental > Aquatic > Freshwater > Creek | place: USA: Georgia | collected... | reverse complement strand
TCGTCAACGGCCAGAAAAACGACGTCCTCAAATCCTACAACGCCCAAGCCAAAGCCGCCCGCGACTTGTATTCCATCGCGCCAGACAGTGCCAACGCGCTCGGCAAAGTGGTCACCGGCATGCTCGCGTTTAAGTCAGCGGCGACGGCGCTGCTGGTGCAGATTGAGCAGGTGCGGCAAGCCGTCGCGGCCATGTTCGGCGATACGGTGCGCAACATCCAAATGTCGATTTTGTCGCCGGAGGAGCAATACAAGTTTCTGCAAAACGAAGCAGACATGTATTACAAAAAAGCGCTGGCCAGTACCGATCCGCTGGAGGTGCAAAACTATCTCGCGAAGGCCAACGCCGACATCAATCAAGCCTGGGGCTTGCTCGATCCGGCGCAGCGCAAAGCACAAGCGCAAGACCAGATCGATCGCGTCAACCGGATCAACGAAGAAGCCGACAAGCATCTCAAAGACGTTCGCGACAAAACCAATCAGGACTTGCAAGACGTGCTGAAAAAGCTCTCCGACATGCTCCCCGGCATTGAGAAAAGCATGCTCGACGCTGCCGCGAAACAAAACACCGCCGCTGACAAAAACGTCACCGCCGCGAACACGCCGAAGCAGGTAGACGTCAACGTCACCGTTGACGTGCCGGCGAATGTCACCGTCTCGGAGGTCGGCGGATGATTACGCTCACGACTGCGATGAATAGCGCCCTCGGGCGCACCATCTCTGAGCCCGGCGTATTCGTCGAGCTTGGTTTCGCCACGCCCGTGCGCTTGCACGATCGGCAAGGCGCGAAGTCGTGGAACGCGCTGACCTGGAGCGCGGCGGACATTATCGTGTCCGGCCTCTCCGTTGAAAACGGCGGGCTGCAAAAGCTCAATATCGCGATTGTTGATTCCGATAACGCCATCGCGCAAGCGCTGCGCTCGGAAGTCGTCGGCAAGCCGGTCAAGGTGTGGCTCTACGATGCATCCGCACTCGCCACGGCTGACCCCGTGCAGATTTTCGAGGGCGTCATGGGTGCCCCGTCGGGGGGCGACAATCGCCGCGTGCAAATCGCGTGCACGGTGCCGAGCAAATGGCTGCCGGTCGGCATGCTCGCGCAACTGCTGCCCTCGTATATGTTCATGCAAGAGGGCCGGTCGATTGCCTTCGGGAACGGCACCGTTATCGCGGCCCGCCGCGCGGAGTACGCCTAAGTTATGCCAGCCCTCACCATTCCCCAGTGCGGCTTTTCAGTCGGCTCCGCACCCGATATTGACGACGGCATCGAGCGCGTCACCTCCCTCGGCGGCGTGCAGCGCGGCTGGACGGATTTTGACGCGCCGAAACAAGTGTTCACGATCGTGTTTGAAATCTGCTCGTTTGCCGAGGCCACCGCGCAGCTCGCGCTCTACAACACCAACCGCCTCACCGGCGGGATGACGTTTACCGCGCCCTGGGACGCGACGGCCTACACCGCCGACTACGCCGCGCCGCCAAAATTTGATTACCGCGCGACGAACTGCCGCGTCACCCTGAAGCTGCGCCAACAATGAGCATCACCGGCGGCGCTCCCTTCGATCCCGGTCGCGGCCCCAGTGGCGGCGTCGGGGGCAATACCTTCGATCCGGGTCGCGGCCCGCGTGGTGTGCTCGGTGGCACGGGCGACGGCTTCCACGTTATTTCAGACTGGACACAGCCGGGCCTCAGCACCACCATCGCCGCCGTGCCGCGCGACACGCTCGCGGGTGTCTCCGATACCTTCGAGCGGCAGCTTAACATCGCGGCGCTCAATGAGCCCTGCCGCGTGACGTATGGCAGCGACCGTGTGGGCTTCCAAATCGCCACCGCGCTCAACTATGGCACCGGCATCGTCGTCTCGGGCGTATGGGGTTACGGTGCGGTGCAGGCCGTCGGCTCGCTCACCGTCAACAACGCCACGCCGCCCGGCACCGTTATCGCCACGCACTACACCGGCACCACCAGCCAAACGGCAGACGCCAAGCTCGTCACCGCGTTTGGTTCGCTCGGCATCACGCACAGCGCTACGCTGGCGGGCATTGCCTATTCCGTCATTGAGTTTCAGCCCGGCGCGGACATCGGCGACATCGCCGCAATCGTGCAAGGCGTCAAGGTCTACGACCCGCGCGACGGCACGCAAACGCTGGGCACGCCGTCGACGTACAAGTGGAGCGACAACCCCGCGCTCGCACTCGCTGATCTCATCACCAACACCGTCTACGGCTGGGGAAAAACGATCGACTGGACCACGGTCACCACCGCCGCGAATGCGTGCGATGCGATCGTGTCCGGCGAAAAAAAGCGCCTCGTCGGCATCACGATCGACAGCCGAAAAACGGCGGAAGAATGGGTCGATGTGTTGCGTGCGCACGCGGGCTGCTTCGTCGTGCGCTCCGGCGCGATCTTCAAGCTGATCCCCGACGCCACCGCGACCTCGGTGAAGACGTACAGCAAGGCTGCGAACAACATCATCAAAGGCACCGTCGGTTGGTCAATCAAAGACGTCGACCAGCAACCCAACGTGATTCAGGTGACGTACACCGACACCTCCGCGACGCCGTGGAAGACCGCCACCGCGATTTACCCGACCACCGGCCTACCGCCCACCGGCGAAGAGCTGCGCCTTTCGCGGCGGCAGATGACGGGCGTGCAGCGCTACAGCCAAGCGATGCGCGAGTGCATCGAATTTTTCAACCACTCGCGGCTCGAAGCGCTTCAGCAAACGTGGGACACGTTCGCGGAATCGGTCGCGGTCGAGCCGGGCGACGTGCTCACGTTTAACGACGGCGGTTTGTCGTCGGGGATCACCTACCGGCTGCTCTCGCGGCAGATGGTGAAGAAGGGCCGCTGGCGGCTCACCGGCCAGAAATACGATCCCGCCGCGTTTGATAGCTCCGCCGCCGCCACGCCAACGAGCAGCAACACGACGCTACCCAGCGCCGGAACGCCGCCCGCCGTCGCGAGCCTGACGCTCACCGAAGAGGCCATCAGCGTGCCCGCCGGTTCGTTGCCGCAATCCAAAATTCGCGCTACCTGGCCGGGCGTCGTCTATCCGTTTTTTCAGAGCTATCGCGTCGTCGTCACCAACGCGGCGGGCACTGTTGTGAGCGAAGGGCTCACCACCGGCACAACGTGGCTTTCCGATCCCGTCAGCGCGTTTTCGACATACACCGTCACCGTGCGCGCGCTCTCGTCTATCGCGCAAGGCCCCGTCACCACCGGCACGATCACGCTGGTGTCGCTGGGGATTGATTCGCTGGCGACGGTGTGGTCGCAGGCGTTCTCCGGCACGCTCGCTTACACCTGGTTCCTCGACGGCATTGAGAATTACACCCTCTGGCCCGGCGATACCGCGATGCGAATTCGCACGCTCGCGGGTGCGGAGCATGTCGAGACCGCCGTCTATACCGGCGCGAACCAGCTCACGCCCGGCAAGGCAACACAACTGCTCGACGATTCAGAGTTTGGCCCGTTCGGCATCTCAATCTATTCGTGGATTGCAGTCACGCCGACCTTCAACCTCGGCGCTTCTCGCGCCGCCGTGTTCGCGCTCTACAACCTGACCAAATGGATCAACCTCTACGACACTGCCTGCCAGTGCACGATTTCGACGTCGACCAACAATTTTTTAACGTCGACCGATGTCGACGGCTGGAAGTCGTTACAGACCGGCCAGTATGTGCGCGTAACCTTCCGCCCGAAGCAAAAAAAGGTCACGACCACAACGCACAACAAGTATTTTTGGGCCCTCGAATTCGACCCAGGCGGCATCGCTGCGCTGATGCCCACCGTGACCGATCAAGTGACCGGCACGTCATCGGCCACCGGCCCCGTGACGGTCACGCTTCCGCGTAAGTACATCGTCGCGAATAACCCGATCGTGCAGCCGGTCGCGCCGACGTCGTGCACCGCGTCGCCGAGCAATTTGACGCTCTCGGAAACGCTCACCAACACCGTGGACGTCAACGTATTCGATCAGACCGGCGCGCGCGTCGCGCTGCCCTTCGTTCTCACCATCACCGGAGTCTCCGCATGAGCGGGCAAATCAGGATTGGCTACCCGAATGCGGGCAGCTACAGCGTCTCTACCAACGCCGACAACACGCGCACCAACCTTCAAAACCTTCGCGAAATGTTCGCGCAGGGGGCCGGTGCGCCGGGGTTTGATATTCCCGTTTCGGGAGGGATGACCTACACCGGCGGCTTGCTCACCGGCGTTTTGCTGCAAGAGCAAACCGCCGCCGCCGCCGCCGACACCCCCACGCGCACCAGCGCGCAGCGCATCTTCGTGCGGCAAACGCTCACCTACACCAGCGGCAGCCTCACGAAGGTCCGCTACGAAATCAGCTACGACAGCGGCACCACTTACGCCAACTGGACCGATCTGGCGGGCAACAGCTACCAAAACTTAACGTACAGCGCCGGTGCGCTGGCGTCTGTCATCTGGGGAACCTCGTAATGTCAGCACTCATCATTGGCGCGCTCGGCGCGCAAATCAACGCAGCCCCCAGCAAGGGCACCCGCCTCACCAGCGGCACGTCATTCACCGCCACCGTCACCGGCTGGCACCGCGTTGTGTGTCAGGGTGGCGGTGGGGCGGGTAGCGGCAATTTACCCAACGGTGGCGACGCCGGAATGTATTGCGAAGCTTGGCATTACCTCACCGCGGGCACTGCATACGCCTACACCATCGGCGCCGGTGGCACGGGCGCTGCCAATGCCAACGGCGGTAATGGTGGATCGACCACATTCACCGGCCCCAACATCACGCAGACCGCGCTCGGCGGGTCTGGCGGCATCATCTCTGGCACGACGCACAGCAACACCGCTCGACTCGACGGCGTCACCACTGCCAGCGCTCCCGCTGCCAATGGTCTACTTAATTGTATTTATGGGGCCAATGGCGCTACGACCATTGGTGCCTCACGCGATGGCGGCTATTGCGGTTTTCGCGCCGGTGGCCTCGGGAACGTGACTCAAAACACGGCTGGCGGCGGCGCGTCGTTTTTCGCGGCGGGCGGTAATGGCGCGACATCGGCGGCTGCTGGCAGCGCGGGCGCGCTCGGCTCTGGCGGTGGCTCGTCGGGCTCCACGGCGTTCGCCGGCGGCGCGGGCGGCGCGGGCCTCATCGAAATTTATTAACCCTTCACCCCTCACCCCACCCTAAAAAAGGTATTTATGAAAAACATCATCGCCAACATCTCATTCGCACCCGTCGGCTTGCCGGATGGCGTTACCGCTGGCGCGCTGCGCGTGAGCATCGCCAAGGCAGACGGCTCAATCGCCGTTGACGCGCAAGGCGCTGCCGTCTCCTCGATCGTCGCGGATGCCGCGCCGTATGTGTTCCCGCCGTTGCCGAGCGGTCAGTATGTCGTCACCGTGCAGCGCCTCGATAGCGCGGGTAACCCGCTGGGCAGCCCGTGCGTGAGCGCGCCGCAGGATGTCGTGCAGCCGACGTATGACGCGCCGGTCGCGGTCACCGTGACCCTCGGCTAATCATGGCGGGCCTCTATCTGCGGCCCGTCGCCGTTTCCCTATTTTTGGAGGGCTCCCCCATGCCAACCCCCGACGTTTCCCCCCTTTCCAATCCCGCCGCCGCGCCCACGATGGCCCCCACCACGACGCCCGCCGTCGGCGCGTGGGCGTGGGCACGGTTCAAAGCGTTTTTTGGCCCCGTGGGCTCGCTATTCACCGCCCGCACCATCTGGCTCGCGGCGCTGCTCACCGCGCTCGGCGTGTGGATCGGCTGGCGTGATGTGAAGCTCTTCGGGCTCGCCGCGATGTGGTCCATCGTTGGGGTGTCGATTGCGTATTACGCGCGTAAGCTCCTGGTGCCGGAGGTCAAGGCCGCCGAGTATTACGAGCTGGCGCGGGCGGGCAATATCGCCGCCGCGATCATCACGATCCGCATCGCGCTGGTCGAGCTTGCGTGCATCCTCGTCGTCGCGCTCTCCGCGCTTGGGCACGGGGTGTAGCGCAGTGCCACCATACGCCGACTTGCCGCCGCAATCTGCCGAGCACTTGCCCGTGTTGGCGCGTGAAGCGTCGCGGCTGCGCTCGCCGCTGCCCGCGTATATTTTGGCCGGGCAGATTGACCACGAAACCGCCTGCCCGATCCCGAAAAAATGCTGGAGCCCACGCGTCGAATTCAAGACGACGCGTGAGCAGGGCAGTGGCCTCGGGCAGATCACGCGGGTGTTTGGCCGCTTCGATGCGCTCGCCGAAGCGCGCCAAGCGCACCGCGACGAGCTCGCCGGATGGGGCTGGGACAACGTGGGCGACGCCACCTACCAGATCCGCGCCCTGGTGCTCAAAAATAGCGATAACCACCACGCGCTCGCGCCGCTCTTCGATGACCCGCTCGCGCCCGTGTTGACCGCATACAACCGTGGCGTCAACGGCATTCGCGCCGACCGCCGCGCCTGCCAAATCAGCGCGGGTTGCGATGCGTCGAAATGGGCGGGCCACGTCGAAAAAAGCTGCGCCTCGGGTAAGAGCATCATCCCAGGCACCAAGCTCACCGCCTGCCAAATTTCGCGCCGCTACGCCCCCGACGTCATCGCCCGCGCGGGGAAATATCGGGGGAAATTGTGAACCCCTTCGCTGCCGCATCCGACGCCATGAAGCTCGCGGCGTCTTTGCTGGGGCTGGTGCTCTTGGCGGGGGCGGTGTGGTGGCTCTCTACCTTCGCCACCGCGAAGAGCGCGCTGAAGGAAATTAAAGCGACGGATGCGCGGATCACGCGCGCGAACAAAACGAGCGACGCCGCCGCGAAGGCGCGCGACACCGTGGCGGATGCCGCTGCGGCACTCACACAACAGCAGGCGGAAGCGCTTGCGAAGGACCTTAATGAAGACCCTAATTTTGATGATGCTCGCCGCGTGGATTACCTGCGGCTGCTCAACGACGCATTACGTGGCGCTCAGCGATGAGCTGCTGGAGCGGCTCGCCCGCTGCGAACGCCCCGCCGAGATTCCGGCGCGGTGGGCGGTGTGTGCAACCGAGAGTTGCCGCCGCGCGCAAGAGCTGCCGATCCATACCGAAAACGCGAAGCGGCACCACCGCTGCGCCGACGTGCTCGATGACGTGAAAGCCGAAGCCGAAAACGCGAAAAACCAGTAACCCACAAAGAAAGCCGATCATGAAACCTCTCGCCCTTATCGCCGCCGCCGCGCTCGCGGCCGCGCTCACTGGCTGCGCGTCGGATTACAAATCCTACGCGACTGCGCTCACCGCGCAGGTGCAGCAGACCGAATCGACCAAAGCGGCCAAGCTCAAAGCGCTGGGCGAATTGGGCTGCTCGACGGTCTACCATTTCGACGACGCCGGTAAAAAGGTCGTGCGCCAAGAAACGAAATGCGATGCGGACGTGCAGCGTTTCGCCGCGTTTGCGCTCGCGCTGAGCGGCACGCAACCGGCAGCGGAGCAGGGCGCGAAGATGGAGGCACCGTACACCGTGGGCCAAGCGCTCCGCGATGCGGCGGGCCTGATCATGCCGCTGGCCAACGCGGGCGTGCAGGTGTACGGCATTCAGAAAAACGCGGCGGTGGCGATTACGCAAAGCACCAACGCGGCGAACGTCGCGATGAGCACGAATGCGACGATGGGCAACATCGCGAACGGTGGGTATCTTGCCGTTACGAACGTAGCCGCGGCGGGCTTCACCGCAGCAGGCACGATCGGCGCGCGGCCCACGAGCATCACCACGATCACCGGCGACGGCAACGCGACCAACGGCGCCACGATCACCAACACCACAACCACGACCAGCGCCACGAATTGCACGGCCGGCAACGGCGGCCCCGGCAGCGGTGCCCCGTCCGGCAGCGCAGGCGCTGCGCCGAGTGGCGCAGGCGGTCCGGGTAATGCAGGCCCTGGCGGCCCCGCGAATTGCACGACGGGGCACTAGTTGAGCTATGTCGCCCGCCGCCCACCAAATCCCCATTGAAGAGCACCCACGACGACGAGCGCCCCGCGTAGACCCAGAATCGTTCCGCGCGGCAGTGCTGCCGCCCAGCGGCCTGCCCATCGATCTACCCACCATCATGCGCGACCACCTCGAACTCGTAGACCAACGCATCGGCGCCATTGAGTTGCAGCAAGACGCGCTGCAAAAAGCCGTTGACGAAAACACCGCGATGACGGCGAAGATTCAGGCGGACACCGCGCAGCTCGTGGAGGTCGCGAAAGCGCTCGACGGCCTGGTGAAATTTTTCGCGATCATGGGCAAAGTCGCCAAGCCAATCGCCTGGCTGATCGTCGCGCTGCTCGGCATCGCGATCATGACCGGCGGCGCACTTTACAGTCTCAAGGCGGGGCTCAACCTGCCGTCCAAATAACCAAAGAAAGATCATGGCCGATGATGCAGACCGCGCGGACGCGGAAATAGCGCAAGCCACCGCCGAAGCCATTAAACGCACCCGCCAGCCCGCGATGCGGCCCCTAGGGGCGTGTTACTGGTGCGGCGACACCTCACCGCCGCAGGGCCTATTCTGCGGCCCCGACTGCCGCGACGACTGGCAACGCGAGCGCGATGCTAGGGTGCGTGATGGGCGTTAGTGGGGTGGGTATTACGCCCATTGAATTTCGACGGCGAGGCCGCTGGCCAACATGAGCCGCCGCGCGCGCGCGAGCAAGGCCGCGTGACACGTTGCGGGCAGCCCCTTCATGTCCGGGCGCTGCGCCCAGAGCGCCGCGTCATCCGCGTAGCGAAACAGCGTGATCACTTCCGGCGCGCCGTGCGTTTGCGCGAGCGTGCGCGCTTGGGTGAGCGCGGCCAGCGCGGCCGTTTCAAGCGTTTCGTCAAGCTGCGCCACCAGCGCCTCGACGTCTTCAGGAACGGTGCTTTTCCCTGATTCCCAATAGCGCACCGTGCGCTCGTTGACGGCGGCCATGTCGGAGAGGTGCCGCTGGGAAAGCCCGCAGGCTTCCCGCAGCGTTTTTAGTTCTGCGGAGGTCATTATTTTTTTGATGGTGTTGAAAGATCGCGCGCAGCGACGCGGCGTTTAATGTATTTGCCGTCTTGGAGGCCGCGCCCCCAGTGCCCAATCAGAACGCCGTTGCGGCGAGTCCCGATCACCTCGGCGCGGATCACGCCGAGGTAGCTGACGACTTGACCTGGTGCGAAGTCGGCAGCGTTCATCTTAGTTTGCCTTCACCGAGCAGATCACGGCGCCGGGATAGACGCCGCCGCGACGGCGCAGCTCGATCAGCCCGTCGCCGAACGCGACGCGCAGCTCGAGCGCTTTGGCGACTTCCGTGGCGAGCAAAATCTGTTGGCCGAAGGCTGTGTCAGCGCGCAGCGCGTTCATGGCTGCGGTCCATACTGTTGATTTTTGCTTGATGTTCATGTTTTTTCTCCTAAAGATTCGGTCGAACAATTCAACCGATGACTTAATGTTACCCTAATTCAGGGTGTAGTCAAGCGACTTCGCGAAATCAGTTCCGTTTTTTGTGTTTTTTGCTCGTTTTGTCTATGAGCGCGCTGCGATGCGTTCGGTGTCTGCGGGTGATCGATTACGACAAAAACGCGGCAAACACAAACCGCGCGGCCGCTGGTGCGGGTCTTGGCGTCCCTTCCTGGGCACCAAAGCTACAGAGTAGCATGTAACCGTAATTAACCGCAATAGGCCGCAAGTCTTTATTTTTCGCGGGTCTTGGCGGTGTAGCATTGTCGGCAAGTGGCAGCAATTGGCTGCAACTGATTACGACAAATTTACGACACGAAAAAATGGCTACTTTTCGGCAGCGCGCGAGGCGCTGGAGCGCTGAAATACGGATCAAGGGCGAGTATGACTCGGCGACGTTTGCGACGCGCGCTGAGGCGGTGCGGTGGGCGGCGATCCGCGAGAGCGAGATTATCGACCGTTTGGCCGGAAAGATCATTAAATCGTCAGTGCGACACGCGCTGCGGAAGTATGCGGAAGAGATTTCGCCGACGCACAAGGGTGAGCAGTGGGAGATCAACCGGCTGACGCAGTTTGAGTCGGCGCCGTTTGTGGATCGGCAGCTTTCGGAGGTGACGGCGGATGACCTGGCGAAGTGGCGCGATGCGGAGCTGCGGCGCGGGCTGAAGGGGTCGTCGGTGGCGCGGGCGTTGAAGTTGTGGTCATCGATGTTTGAGGTGGCGCGCAAGGAGTGGCAGTTCACGCGGGCGAATCCGGTGCGCGATATTAAAAAGCCGCGCGAGTCGCCGCACCGCACGCGGGTGTATTCCGACGCGGACATTGCGGATCTGTGCACGGCGCTGGGGTGGGCGAATGCGGCGCCGGAAAATTCGAAGCAAGAGACGGCGCTTTGCTTTTTGGTGGCGGTGGACACGGGGATGCGATCGGGTGAGCTGATCGGGCTGCGGTGGCGCGATGTGGACCTTGAGCGCGGCGTGGCGCGGTTGCGGGAGACGAAGAACGGGCGGTCGCGGGATGTGGCGCTGTTTTCACGGTCGCGCGAGCTGCTGGCGCTGCTGCCGCGTGATCGTGAGCAGGTGTTTTCGTTGTCGGGGCCGCTGCGTGACAAGCGGTTTCGCGATGCGCGCGATGCGTGTGGTGTGTCGGGTACGTTTCACGATTCGCGCCACACGGCGGCGACGCGGTTGGCGCGGGTGCTTTCGGTGTTGGAGTTGTGTCGCCAGTTCGGGTGGTCCGATCCCAAAATGGCGATGGTGTATTTCAATGCGACCGCCGAGTCGCTTTCGCGGCGGGCGTGATCGTCACGCGGCTTTTTTGAGCGAGCTTTTCCATTCGATCAATTCATCACGATCCCAGCGCAGGCCCTCGCGGGTGTCTTTGATTTTGACGGGTTTCGGGAAGTTGGGATCGCCGCGAAATGTTTTGTCGAAATCGTCGAGCGAGACGTCAAGAAATTCCGCGGTGTGGCGGCGGTTGAGTAGGCTCATTGCTGGCGCTCCTCGTATTTTTTTGCGGCTGCGAGCCCTTTTTCGCTTAGGCAAAACACGGGCACCGTGAGCAGGAATTGTTGGCCAACGTAATGAACTTTTTGGCCTTGGCTGTTTTGGAGTGGGTGGCTGCCATAGACGAAGGTGCCAAAGACCACGTTCCCGTCTTTGATGGACCAACATTCACCCGCTACGCTGACTGAGGAGATCTCCAAGTTGACGTAGGGTTGTACGTTCTCCCATAGCGCCGAGAACTTGTAGTGCGCTTTCGGCACCCGCAGCGTCGCCATTTCATGGCCATTGATGAATTTTTTCATTGCTGGCTATCCTCGTATTTTTTTGCGGCAGCGAGCCCTTTTTCGCTCAGACAAAACACTGGCACCGTGAGCAGGAATTCTTGACCGGCGTAGGGGACTTGTTTCCCTCGGCTGTTTTGGAGTAGGTTACCGCCATTGACGAAGGTGCCAAAGACCACATGTCCGTTTTTGGTAGCGTAGCATTCCCCGAACTTACTTAGTGACGCGAGCCGCACGTTGTTTACGTAAGGTGCTACCGCGTCGAGCAGTAGGACGCAGCTTTCCGGAACCCGCAGCGTCGCCATTTCGTGGCCGTTGATGATGTGTTTTTTCATTTCGTTTCTGATCTTCATGCCGCCTCCAATTCGCGTTTGACGGCGTCAGTGGCGCGTTCGATCTCTATGTGCGGACAGTTGGCTATGATGGTGTCGTGCAGCGGTAGGAAGGTGTCTATGGCTTCGAGTTCGCTGGCTTTGGCGACCCAGTGGCCGGTGGTGGTTTTTCGTTCGTCGATCATGGTGAGAGCGTGTTCGGCGGCGCGGGTGTAGATCAGGGCGTCGGCGAAGTTTTCGTCGGTGATGAGTTTCAGCGCGACGTTGACGGCGTCTTGCAGGTTGAGCAGGTTTTGCTCGGTGGCGCGGCCGAATTTTAGGTTGTGGAGCGCGGTGGCGAGCTGCGCGCTCATCTCGTCGATGTGCGCGGGGTTGGGCGTGGCGTAACTCGTGGGGAGCTTGGCGAGGCGCATGGCGGTGGCGTAGATGAGTTCTACGCGGCTGCGGGGGGTGTGTTTCTTTTTCATTCGTGGGTGCCCTTTGCGGTGTATGCGTTAAACGCGATCATGGCGAGGACGCAGGCGAGCGGGCCACCGAGGAGGTAGGCGATGTTGTCTGCGGTGGTGGTGGCGTTGGGGAGGCTCTTGATCACATAGAGGTTGCAGGGGCCGATGAAGCAAAGCGAATTGATGAACGCGGCGACGTAATGCGCGCGGTTGGTGAATAGGCTTTGCAGCACCAAGAAAAAGACGACGCCGAAGCTGGCGGCGAAGAGGGTGGCGGTGTGGGTAGTCATGATGCGTGGCCCCTCTACCCGCGAAGGCGGTGAACGGTGACACCTGGGACGAGGCCGGTGAGGATGGGCGGGGCGGTGCCGTCGCTGGCGATCTTGGGGACGTCGGCGGGGGCTTCGAGGAACGGCGCGGCGTCTTGCCCGGTGACGCGGAGGTATTCGACTTCGACTTTTGCGGTATCGACGAGGACGCTGGCGACGGTGGCGACGGCGCGGGCGCGGTCAACGTCCATCGGGGTTTCTCGATCTCGGAGCGCGGCGAGGGTGTCCATCAGGTGCGCGCGGAGGTCGGTGAGGTGTGGGGTT